>ENA-OFCD01000014-OFCD01000014.1-metagenomes-genome-assembly--contig:-NODE-14-length-104556-cov-7.147549_pt1 | contig 104556 bp, 93 predicted proteins | sample MGYA00153392_OFCD01 | MGnify analysis MGYA00153392 | reverse complement strand
TCCGTTGCTTTGAAGATGAAAATATATTAAGAGATGAAGGAGCCATTAACCCTTTAAGTGATAAAGAAATTATTGAAACAGAATTACAGTTGAAAGACCTGGATAGTGTAGAAAGAAAAATTGCACGAACAGAAAAAATGTTGAAAACAGGTGATGCAAAATTGAAACTTGAATACGATGTATTGTTGAGGTGCAAAGAACACCTTAACAAGGGTAAAAATATTTTATCTATGAGTTTAAGTAAAGAGGAAAAAGAAGCCATTGCTGAAAACTTTTTACTGAGCGATAAACCTGTGTTGTATGTTGCCAATGTGGATGAAGCAAGTATGCACACCGGCAATAAATTCTCCGATGCATTAGTAGCTGCCGCAAAGGCAGAAAATGCAGCAGTAATTGTTATGACCAACGCCATTGAATCACAGATTGCAGAGATGGAAGATCCTGAAGACAAGGCCATGTTTATGGAAGAATATAAAATGACAGCACCTGCTTTAGACAGGCTGATACATTCTACCTACAAACTATTAAACCTCTCTACTTATTTCACCGCAGGTGTACAGGAAGTAAGGGCATGGACCATCCACAATGGTTGGAAAGCACCACAGGCTGCAAGCGTTATACACACTGATTTTGAAAAAGGATTTATTAAGGCAGAGGTAATTGCTTACGAAGATTTCATCACCTATAAATCAGAAGCTGCCTGCAGGGAAAATGGTAAATTAAGAATTGAAGGAAAAGAATACATTGTACATGATGGAGATGTGATGCACTTTAGGTTTAATGTTTAGAAAATTGAAAGTCTAGCGTTGGCAACTCTTTTGAACCATTTTTGGCTCAAACAGCAATCAAAACATGGGCTTTGTAATTCTTGATGACTTATTGACTAAGGTAGTCGTAAAACTTCTGCTTTAAGATGAGCAGTAGCCGCGTCACAAATTGCGCGTTCTTCAGCCGTGATGTCAGGGCGTTTTGCGGCCCATTCAATATGCTTTCGGGTTTGGTCAAGCACGCCTCGGTACTCGGTTACATCCTCTAGAAATCCTAATGTTCTTGCTGCAGGTGCGATATGAAAACGCTCGGTACTACATAGGGTTCTCACGGGCGCTGCATTTTGCAACCGCTGGTCATGCACACGATAGCCGCAAATCTGGTCTGAGATGTATTAAGCGTCGCCTTTACTGAGCAAACGCAGCCAAAGTGCAAGATCGGCGATACAAGTGAATTCTTGCGCTCCAATACAAAACAGGCGGATCCGATTTGCTGATGGCTCCGCTATGATTTCGCCGCGGCGAAACATTGCCGCACTGGACTCACCGATAAAATTCGTGCTTTTTATCAGGCAAAGATTGGCGAGCATCTTCGCGCGAAACGCACCATTTCGTTGTGCAATTGGCTGCGTCTGGATGTCGTCTGGCATTACATTACCCAATAAGTCTATGCGCGCGCGGCGGGAAAATACCAATGAAACAGCGTTGCCCAACTGCGTAAACGCATCCACCATTTGCGCTACACAATCGCTGCGCAAGATGTCATCGTGGTTCAGAAATTTTATATACGTGCCGCGAGCCATCTCAAAGCGCTGCGCAAAATTCGCGTGAAAGCCCAAGCTGGGCGTGTTGCGAATATAGCGAATACGCGGTTCGTTTTTAGTTAGCACCACAATGTGCGCATCGTCATTGGATTGGTCGAGTCGTCGGAGACGATGATTTCGACATCCGCAAATGACTAGTTAAGGGCACTATCAAGGGCACCCACGAAGTGCTGAGAATTGTAAACGGGGATTAGAATGGAGACGACTGGCATATTTGGCACTAAATCAATCTACAAAGTCTTTACTTAATGGGCGCTTTGAGCCATTTCTGGCTTGAAAAGCAAGCGGGGCTGGGTTGCTGTCGTTCTGATGTCGTTATTCCAACCGCTATTCAACGATAGTTTGAAGTTTCGCCAATACGTCACTGGTCACAAAATCGGGCGCACGCTCGATAAATTTGCCGTGCCGGGCGGCGATATCGATGGTGCGCACTTGGTTACTCATTACGACGCCCTGAGTAGACGTGCCTGAACCTATCAGCGTCACCGCGAAGCCCGCAAACCGCGCCTGGTTACCGCCTTGTGTGATGGGGCAAATCACGGTTATACCAGATCTATTAAAAGCTTCTTCCGACACCACGAATACTGGGCGAATGCCCTGTTGTTCTTTGCCTGCGGTAGGATTCAAATCTACTTGCCAAATATCACCACGCTTTGGCCAGCGCATTAAATTTCTTCAAGGCCGACTAGCTTCGCATTAATCCATTCACGCTCTTCCGCGCTAATCGGTTGCGACAGATCGCACTGCGCCATGAGTGCCGCCAGCGTATAGCGTTTTTGCGCAGGCCGGGCCACCAGCGCACCATCTTCAACCGATAACGCGACCGACTGGCCCTCCGAGATACCCCAAGTGCGCAACATCGTCGCGGGTATGCGCAGGGCCATGCTATTGCCCCACTTCTGAATTTTCGTATCAATCATATTTTGACTCTATTAAAAAGTATCTACATTGTAGAGTCCAAACGGTAGCGAGTCAACCAGTGGCGCAGCGCGATTAAGCCTTCGGTGCCACCATCTGCTGCAACTCCCCCGACTCATACATTTCGCGCAAAATATCGGCACCGCCGACGAATTCGCCGTTTACATAGAGCTGTGGAATGGTCGGCCAGTTGGCGTATGCCTTGATGCCTTGGCGAATTTCTTCGTCTTGCAACACGTCGACGGTGAAGGGTTTGTCGATGCCGCTGGCTTTCAAAATCTGGATCGCAGAGGCGGAAAAACCGCACTGTGGGAATTGCGCATTGCCCTTCATGAAGAGCACAACGGGGTGGCCGGTAACGGTTTCGCGGATGCGGTCTTGAGTGTCCATAATTATTCCTTGATTGATGAAGTTAAATTTGACGTCACTAGATTTTAGCGGATTCGGACGGAATGCATCGCCTGTGTCTCAATAAACATGTTTATCCGCCCACAGCAGACCAGCGCCCGCCGCTCACGCGTGGAATTCCTGCCAGGTCCGGCACGCACATGAGCTCTACAAAGCCGCGCGCGGCCAACAGATCGCGGCACGCCAACGCTTGATCGTAGCCGTGCTCAAACATCAGCCAGCCTTCGCCGTTAAGATGTTTTGGTGCATCGTCAATGATGCGGCGAATGCAGGCCAGACCGCGCTGATCCGGCGCGTTATCGGTGAGTGCGCCGATCGGTTCAAAGCGCAAATCACCCTGCGTTAAATGGGGATCGCCACGCCCGACGTAGGGCGGATTCGAAACGATCAAATCGAATCGTTCATTTCCTAATGCGGAGAACCAATCGCTTTCAACAAATAAAATATGCACGCCCAATTTGATTGCGTTTTGTTTTGCCACCGCGAGAGCTTTTGCAGAAATATCAATCGCAACAATATCGAGTGCGGGACGCTGCTCGGCGAGACTAATTGCAATCGCACCACTACCGGTTCCAAGGTCTAGCACCCGCGCGGTAGTTGGAGCATATTGCTTGGAAAGCCGCACCAGTGCTTGCTCTACAAGGGTCTCGGTTTCAGGGCGAGGAATCAACACGTCCGGCGTGACAATCAATTTGACGCCGTAAAATTCTCGTTCACCGAGAATGTATGCCATTGGTTCGCCACCCACCCGGCGCTGAATCCACGCGCGCGCCAGATGTTCTTGTTGAGCATCGATAAAACGTTCGGGATGAGCGGCAATGTTGGCGCGCGATGTCTGCAAAATGCGCTCTAGCAACATGGCAGTTTCACGTTGGGGGATTGCGCTCTCTTTGATCAGCGCACCGACGGAGGTTGACAAAATCAGGGCTCGACAATTAGGCTGTTTCGCCCAGTGCCGACAACAATTCCGCCTGATGCTCCGCCATCAAACCATCTGTCAGCTCCGACAAATCACCATCCATAATGAAATCGAGTTTGTACAGCGTGAGATTGATGCGGTGATCGGTCATGCGGCCTTGCGGGAAATTGTAGGTGCGGATGCGCTCGCTTCGGTCGCCGGAGCCGACCAGCGATTTGCGGGTGGCGGCTTCTTTGGCTTGCGCTTCGCGGGTCTGTTTGTCTTTGATGCGTGCCGCCAAGACGCGAAATGCCTGCTCCTTATTTTTATGCTGCGAGCGACCATCTTGGCATTCGACCACGATGCCGGTCGGCAAATGGGTCAAGCGCACCGCGGAATCGGTTTTGTTAATGTGCTGACCGCCCGCGCCTGAAGCGCGGAAGGTATCGATGCGCACTTCCGAGGGATTAATCACGGTATCGACCACGTCATCGACTTCCGGCATCACCGCGACCGTGGCGGCGGAGGTGTGGATGCGACCTTGGGTTTCGGTATCCGGCACGCGCTGCACCCGATGCCCGCCGGACTCGAATTTGAGCCGTGAATAGGCGCCCTGGCCGACGATGCGGGCAATGACTTCTTTATAACCGCCGACTTCGCCTTGTGACTCGGAAACGATCTCTACCTGCCAGCGATTGCGCTCGGCATAGCGCGTGTACATGCGAAATAAATCACCCGCAAACAAGGCCGATTCATCGCCACCGGTACCTGCACGAACCTCCAGAAAAATATTCTTCTCATCATTCGGATCTTTCGGCAGCAATGCTTTTTGCATGTCGATTTCGATCTGCTCCAGCCGCCCTCTGCCCGCTTTGATTTCTTCTTCGGCAAACTCGCGCATCTCCGGATCTTTGCCCATTTCCTGGGCAGCTGCAATATCCGCTTCGGATTTCTGATATTCGGCAAACAACGCAACGACCGGCGTGATGTCAGCGTGCTCGCGGGTGATTTTGCGATAACTGTCCATATTGTTGACTACGCTAGGTTCAGCCAACAGACGATCTAATTCCACCAGACGCTCACTGAGTGAGGTCAATTTTTTGCTGATTGAATCTTTCATCATTCCGGATCGGCGTAGAGTTTTTCAAGCGCTGTGGACAGCGCCTCGCGTTCGCCGCCGGTGCTGCGGCCCAGAGCAGCGAGTGGATGATGTAAAAATTTATTGGCGAGACCGTTTGCTAGAGCTTCCAGCACTTTTATGGGATCTTCGCCTCTTGCCAGCAATTTGTGTGCGCGTTCAAGCTCAATTTGTTTGTAATGGTCCGCTTTGGTACGAAGCTGCTGGATGATCGGCACCGATGCGCGCGCAGTCAGCCAGTGCATGAATTCGGCGGTGCGCTTGTTGATGATGATGTCGGCTTCCAGCACGGCTGATTCGCGCTTTTCCAGATTTTGCTGAATTACACGACCGAGGCTATCCAGCGTGTAGAGAAAGATACCCTCAAGCTCGCCGACTTCAGCCTCCACGTCGCGCGGTACGGCGAGATCGACGATGAACATTGGTTTGCGACGACGCAGCTTCAGTGCGCGCTCGATCATGCCTTTACCAATGATCGGCAGTGTAGAGGCGGTTGAGGTAATAATTGCGTCGAATTCGTGAATCTGCTCGGGCAGCTGCTGCAAGGTAATAGCGCCCGCGTTGAAACGCTGGGCAAGCTCTTTACCGCGCTCCATCGTGCGATTCGCCACCACAATTTTATTCGGCGACATCGCCGCAAAATGGGTGGCGGAAAGCTCAATCATTTCGCCAACACCGATCAGCAAAAGTTTTACATCATTAATATCGCCAAACAATTGTTGGGCCAGTTTGACCGAGGCCGCAGCCATGCTCACCGATGTCGAACCAATATCAGTTTCAGAGCGCACTTCTTTGGCGACTTTGAAAGTGTCCTGAAACAGCCGATCAAGCGCGCCGGACAAGGCGCTAGCCTCCCCTGCAATTTTTACGGCGAGTTTCATTTGCCCCAAAATTTGTGGCTCACCCAAAATCATCGAATCCAATCCGCTTGCCACCCGGAACGCATGACGCGGCACTTCTGCCTCGGACAACGTATAAAGATGTGACGTCAGATCGAGACCTTGTACGGCGGGCACCGACGATAGCCACTTGGCAGCACGCGCTAAAACCGCGTCGTTGGGGGCGCGAAAATAAATCTCGGTGCGGTTGCAGGTGGAAACCAGCGTGACTTCTTCGGCATCGGTTTCGGCTCGCAAGGCATCAATCGCGCCGCGCTGCGCTTCGAGCGGAAACGCGACCCGCTCGCGGATCTCGATGGGCGCGGTGCGATAGTTAAGACCGAGGGCGAAGAGTGGCATCTGGCATGGCTTGCGGGATTGACAGGAGACATCGTCCGCGATTTTTAGAGGTTAAAAAAAGTTGTGGAGCAAAAAAGGTAATGCGCGATGCCGCCGATTATAGCAGTGGTGTTTTCGTTATCGCGTTGATATATATGTTGCGAATAGGTATTGCAAATAGCAGTCATCGACCTAAAGTTGAGCTGCAGCCGAGGTTAAAGCGCATCAAGTTGGTTAAGCGTCTGCAGCGCCTGCGCACGTATCGCGAGCCGATCATCCTCGCTCATGCGCGTAATGTTGCGCACCATCAGTGAAGTTCGTGGATTTCCGGCTAGGGATTTTTCATGCTTATCCAGAAAATTCCAATATAAAGTGGTGAATGGACATGCATTGGTGCCGGTTTTTACATCCGGTTTATAGCGGCATCCCGTGCAGTAATTACTCATGCGTTTAATGTAGGCGCCGCTGGCGATATAGGGCTTGGACGTAAATCGCCCGCCATTCGCATATAACGCCATCCCCGCCACATTAGGCAGCTCGACCCACTCGACGGCATCAACATACACGGCTAAATACCAGTCCTCCATTTCTTGCGGCGTCGTCTCGGCGAGCAGGCCAAAAATGCCGGTGACCATCAGCCGTTGAATATGATGGGCATAACCGTATTCGAGGGTTTGGCCAATCGACTGTTTCATGCAATTCATGTTCGTATCAGCGGTCCAATACCATGCCGGTAATTTGCGCGAATGATTAAAGTGATTGGCCTTGCGCATGCCGGGCATATCGAGCCAGTAAGTTCCGCGAATAAATTCGCGCCAGCCCAAAATTTGGCGAACAAATCCTTCCACGCTTTCGAGTGAGGCCTGACCTTTTTTTAACGCTTGCACAGCGGCCGCAATCACCTCGCGAGGATTGAGCAATTTCACATTCAGCGCGGCTGAAATCAGGCTGTGGAATAGATATGGTTGGTTCGTCCACATCGCATCCTGATAGTCGCCAAATTTGCCAAGACGCCCGTGGATAAAGGATTTCAGGGCTGTTAATGCATCTTCGCGGGTCACGGGCCAGGCAAATTTATCGATGCTGCCGGGATGTCCAGGAAAATGTTTTTCGATGTCGTTGAACACCTCTATCGTGATCTTATCCGGTACAAAAACAGGTGCAACGGGCACTTCACCCGGCCCCGCTTTTCCAAACGCGCCGCGATTTTCTGCGTCGAAATTCCAGCGCCCGCCAAGGGGCTCTTCGCCGTCCATCATCACCGCGTGGCGCTTGCGCATCATTCGGTAGAAAAACTCCATGCGCAGCTGTTTGTAACCTTTTGACCACTCTACAAATTCCCGCCGTGAGAGCAGAAAGTGCGCGTCCTCACGAATCGCCAGCGCAACGTTTTTGGTTACCCCATTATTTCCAAACCACTCACGAATGGATTGCTCCACGCGGTAGTCGCCCGGTTCTACTATCACCACTTTTTCAGGTCGATGGCGGTCTATTGCGGCACTTAGCGCCGCAGTTAATTCGGCGAACGAGTGGCTGTCGATGCTGGCGTAGTCGACCTCAAAGCCTTGCTTACGCAAATGCAATGCGAAATGCCGCATTGCCGACAGGAAATACGCCGTGCGTGGTTTACTGCTCCACACGTGTGTTGACTCGGTTGCAACTTCGGCCATGAAAACCCGGTCTTGTTTATGGTCGAAGTCGGTCAATGCAGCGCTTTCGTGATCAAGTTGATCGCCGAGAATGAAGACGAGATGGCGTGTTCTATTTTCTTTGCCCGTAGCTTTTGAGCGAGGCGCAGCTTTAGGAGTTGTCATATTGCTTTCAAATAACAGAGGGAAACTAAAAGGCAAAGAGTAAAATTCAGAGGGTATTTACTGTCAAGCTTTGTTGTTCATCGATACATCGACCTCCGTGCGCTATCCTTTTAATCGGAAATTGGCGCGACAACGATCCGAGCAAAATTTGACCTCATCCCAGTTTTTTGCCCATTTTTTACGCCACGTCATAGCGCGCCCACACTCAACACACGGTTTTTCGGGCAAGTAAGACTTGTTTCCCGCAAATGATGCAGATTTTTGATGATTGGATTTCACATTGTTTAGCAATGTTGCCCGGTTGATTTCATTAAACTTGAACAAACGTTTTGGATTTTAGGAGCTTTTAGTATGAAAAATGTTAGAAATGTTGTTGGGAACTCCGCCCGCTGTCTGGTCTACGTAGGACTCATTGGTTTGACACAGTTTGCCGCGTTTGTTGCGGACGCATATGCAACCCCCGCAACACCTACGGCTCACACAGCGGCCGCCAAGCCAAGTGCAGCCAATGGCGTCACCGCATTGAGCGCGTGCCCTGAATTGCTCAATAAAAAATTTACTTCTCTGCAAGGCAAGCCGCAAGATTTTTGCAATTACCGCGGTAAAGTCGTTGTTGTCGTAAATACGGCGAGCTACTGCGGATTTACCGAGCAATACCAAGGTTTGCAGTCGGTTTATGACAAATACAAGGAAAAAGGCTTGGTGGTCGTGGGCTTTCCGGCCAATGATTTCGGCAAGCAGGAGCCCGGATCAAACGCAGAAGTTGCTGATTTTTGCGAGCGAACCTATAAAGTTAAATTTCCAATGGTCGAAAAAACGTCAGTGCTGGCTGGGCAAGCCAATCCGCTGCACGAGGCTTTGTTCAAAGTGACAGGCGAGCGGCCTAAGTGGAATTTTCATAAATATGTTATTGCCCGGGACGGCACCACGGTGCAAAGTTTCGGTAGCCGGGTGGCACCAGAGTCACCAGAATTTGTGGCGCAAATAGAAAAGCTGTTGGCGGCGAAATAAGTTAAACTTTACAATGCGTTACGGCAAGTGCATCATGTAAATTCTTGGGTACTTTGGAAAAATATATTAGCTTATGGTCGCCGCTGTTGCAACTACGTTTAGTCCGTTAGGACGTGCCCTCGTCCAACAGGGCAAACTCGTCCAGGCGGATGCCAATGCGATCCAGGCCGAAGCAAAAAAAGCTGGCATCACATTCATTGAGCAACTCGCCGCTTCAAAGAAAATTTCATCTAAAGAGATCGCGCTGTTTGCCGCGCAGACCTTCGGGTTTCCATTGGTCGACCTGGGGGCGATTGACCCGGAGCAGCTTCCTACTTCGTTAATTGATCCCAAACTCGTGGCGTCGAAGCGAGCATTGCCCTTGCAGAAACGCGGCAATCGGTTATTTGTCGCCATTTCAGACCCGACCAATGAGCAGGCGCTCACTGATCTGAAGTTTGCGACCGGCATGACTGTGGAACCCATCATTGTCGATGAGGATCGCCTGGCTGCGCTGCTTAAAAAGTTTGGTGAGTCAGGTGCCAAAGCGCTTGATCAGTTAATGAGCGATGATTTTGATTTGGCGAATATTGATCACGGTGGCGATGGCGCTGAAGAATCACAGAATAATACGTCAGCTGAAGAGGTGGAAGACGCCCCGGTTGTAAGATATGTGCAGAAGGTTTTAATCGATGCAATTAACAGCGGTGCGTCTGATATTCACTTTGAGCCTTACGAAAAGTTCTATCGCATTCGTTATCGGCAGGACGGCATTTTGTACGACGTTGCGCAACCGCCGCTGGCCATCAAGGAAAAAATTGCGTCCCGCATTAAAGTAGTTTCGAAACTCGATATATCTGAAAAGCGTGTACCGCAAGATGGCCGCATGAAGCTTCGTTTGTCGGCAACTCGTGCGATCGATTTTCGGGTGTCGACCTTGCCGACCTTGTTCGGCGAAAAGATTTGTATGCGTATTCTTGACCCGTCAAGCGCAACGCTGGGTATTGATGCGTTAGGGTACGACCCTGACCAAAAAGAGCTGCTGATGGATGCCATTCAACGCCCGTATGGGATGGTGCTGGTAACGGGGCCGACCGGCTCAGGTAAAACAGTTTCGCTTTATACCTGCCTGAACATTCTGAACAAGCCTGGCATCAACATTTCCACCGCTGAAGATCCCGCCGAGATTAACCTGCCGGGCATTAATCAGGTCAATGTGAATGACAAGGCCGGGCTTACTTTTTCTGTTGCGCTCAAGGCGTTTTTGCGCCAAGACCCGGACATTATTATGGTCGGTGAAATTCGCGATTTAGAGACGGGCGAAATATCGATCAAGGCCGCACAAACCGGCCACATGGTAATGTCTACGTTGCATACCAACGATGCACCGACCACGCTTACTCGTCTGATGAACATGGGTATTGCGCCGTTCAACATCGCGACCAGCGTGATATTGATAACCGCACAACGGCTGGCGCGAAAGTTATGCATCTGCAAGCGTCCGGTAGAGATCCCCAAAGAGGCGTTGCTACGCGCGGGCTTTCAGGAAGAAGAGCTTGACGGAACATGGCAACCGTACGGCCCTGTAGGTTGCGAAATTTGCAAAGACACGGGATACAAAGGCCGCGCAGGTATTTATCAAGTGATGCCCGTATCGGACGAAATGCAACGCATTATTATGAAAAACGGAACCTCAATTGATATTGCCGACCAAGCGCGTCGTGAAGGCGTGTCGGATCTACGGCAGTCTGGTTTGAGAAAGGTAAAGTCGGGAATTACCTCTCTTGCCGAGGTTGAATCTGTTACAAATGAATAAGCTCATCGCGCATGCACAACTAAATGCTTTCCAGATACATTTTGTAAACTTGGCTGTAATGCATAGAAATTTCACCAAAGGAGTGGCCCATGGCTACCGCAGCGGTTTCCGCTAGAGATTCAAAAGATGTCAAGGTCTATACCTTCGTATGGGAGGGCAAAGACAAAACGGGCAAGATTGTCAAAGGCGAAATGCGCGCATCAGGCGAAGCAATTGTCAATTCGACGTTGCGTCGACAAGGCATCCAAAATCTTAAGGTAAAAAAAGTTTCCGGGCGGCGTGGCAAGAGAATTACAGCGCAGGACATCACATTTTTCACCCGCCAATTAGCGACCATGATGAAAGCGGGCGTGCCGTTGCTTCAGTCATTTGATATTGTTGCGAAAGGTCACAGCAACCCGTCTGTCACCAAACTTTTAATTGACATCAAGTCTGAGGTTGAAACCGGTAGCAGTCTGGCTCAATCATTCCGTAAATATCCGCTGTACTTCGATTCGCTTTATTGCAACTTGGTCGGAGCGGGCGAGCAGGCCGGTATTTTGGATACATTGCTGGATCGATTGGCGACTTACCAGGAAAAAATTCTTGCGATCAAGGGCAAAATCAAAAAAGCATTGTTTTATCCGGTGTCAATTTTAGTGGTGGCATTTCTTGTAGTGGCCATCATTATGATCTTTGTAATCCCACAATTTAAATCGTTGTTCGACGGATTTGGTGCTGCATTGCCCGCACCAACGTTATTCGTAATGCAGTTGTCCAATATCTTTACTTCTTATTGGTACATCATTTTTGGCGGACTGGGCGGCGGTTTTTGGCTGTTTTCTAACAGCCTGAAGCGCAGCGAAAAAATGCAATTTGCGATGGATCGTCTGTCGCTCAAGCTTCCTGTGGTCGGTAATGTGCTACAAAAAGCGACTATTGCGCGCTGGACACGTACGCTCTCAACTATGTTTGCAGCAGGTGTGCCTTTGGTGGAGGCGCTCGACTCGGTGGCAGGTGCCGCGGGTAACCGCGTTTATTACAACGCCACCAAGAAAATTCAAGCGGATGTCAGCACCGGAACCAGCCTCACGGTATCGATGCAAAATAGCGCCGTGTTTCCAAATATGGTGCTGCAGATGTGCGCAATTGGCGAAGAGTCTGGCGCGCTTGATAGCATGCTTGGAAAAGTCGCAGATTTTTACGAACGCGAAGTTGATGACGCCGTTGACGCCATGGCCAGTTTAATGGAGCCGATGATCATGGTGGTTTTGGGTGGGCTAATTGGTGGCTTGGTGATTGCCATGTACTTGCCAATCTTTAAAATGGGTCAGGTCGTCGGCTAAATTGGTGGTTGTCGTCGTTGCTATCGCTATCGCGTCGTGTCGCGCGGCAAATGGAAGCCTGGGCTAACGCGTCTGCACCGAACATTATCTACATCAGAAAAATAAAAAATGGAGTTACTCGACACATTCAGGGATCTGCCGTGGTTTTTTATTGGCACCGCCACAGTTTTTGGATTGGTGGTGGGCAGTTTTCTGAATGTGGTCATTCATCGTTTGCCAAAAATGATGGAAGCAGACTGGCGTGCCCAGTGCGTTGAGTTCTTGCATCCCGAGCAAGCCATCAATGTGGATCCGGCCACTCCACCACGCTATAATCTAGTGGTCCCGCGATCCGCATGCCCATCGTGTGGTCATAAAATTAGCGCCATAGAAAATATTCCATTGCTCAGCTACTTGGTTTTGCGCGGCAAGTGTTCGGCATGTCGCGCCCCTATTGGAATTCGTTACCCGCTGGTTGAGTTGCTCACGGGGGTTTTGACGGGTTGTTTGGCGTGGCATTTCGGCGTTTCGTGGCAGGCATTTTTTGCGATTATTTATTTATGGGCATTGATCACGCTAACGTTCATCGACGCAGATACCACTCTGCTTCCCGACGACATTACCCTGCCGCTTTTGTGGCTAGGATTATTCGTAAATTTAGGCGCTACGTACACAACAATTCAATCTTCAATCATCGGTGCAGGTGCGGGCTACTTATCACTTTGGTCGGTGTATTGGGGCTTCAAATTGATTACCGGCAAAGAAGGTATGGGTTATGGTGATTTTAAGCTGCTCGCCGCGCTGGGTGCCTGGCTCGGCTGGCAGATGCTGCCGCTGATAATTCTTCTATCGGCACTGGTCGGCACGATGGTCGGTGTCGCGGGAATAGTGTTGTACGGACGGGAAAAAGGCGCGAAACTGCCGTTTGGCCCTTACCTTGCTGCGGCCGGGGTCATTGCCATGGTGTGGGGAGAGCCGCTAAATGCCTGGTATCTCGGTCGTTTGCCAGGATAGTGCACCCGACGTGGATGAACCCAACGCTACCAGCATATTCCAATGAAAATTTTTATTGTCGGTCTCACAGGTGGAATAGGGTCCGGGAAATCAACGGCGGCGCAGAGTTTTGCGAGGTTGGGCGCCGCGACGATTGATGCGGACGACATCGCGCGATCACTGACCATTGCAGATGGCCACGCAATGCCAATAATTGAGCGCGAATTCGGCAGAGAAGTCATTGGTCCAGACGGTGCCCTTGATCGATCTGCTATGCGTGTGCTGGCGTTTGCCGATAGCGAGGTGAAGCGCAGGCTGGAAGGGATCCTTCATCCGATGATTCGTCAACAATCTCAGCGGAGAGTTGTCTCGGCCGCGGCAGAAGGCGCACCCTATGTAATTTTGGAAGTGCCGCTGCTATTTGAGGGTATGAGTTATCGGAACGTGCTCTCGCGGATACTGGTGATTGATTGCCCTGTCGCACTACAAATTGATAGAGTTTGTGAGCGATCCCAGTTGTCAAGCATAGAAGTTGCTGAAATTGTTGCAACACAAATTCCGCGCCCTGTCAGGCTTCAGTTGGCTGATGATGTTATTGAAAACAACAAAGATCTTGATGATTTAACCAAGCCGGTCGCATTGCTACATGCAAAATATCTTGCACTCGCGGTGGGCGCGGGCTAGACAGGTGGCAATAAATATCATTCTGATTTGTAAACTCATGTTCAATGGGTCACAATTTCGAGATATGTTGGAAAATCCACTGTGATCACTTACGAATATCCACTAAGCGAACGTGTGCGCACTATGCTGCGCCTCGAAGACTTGTTTGATCGGGTAGATTTTTTCATCGCGCAGGACTCGCAGCTTGATCATCAGACAGCGCTTGTGAGCATGTTCGAAATCCTTGAGGTCACTAGCCGAGGAGATTTAAAATCAGACTTATTGCAGGAGCTGGATCGGCAACGCCTTTTTTTAGAGGCGTTGCGTAATAATCCCGCTATATCTGAGCAGAAATTAAATGAAGTTGTTGCTGAAATTGAAATTGCGTTTGCCGATTTACTCGCGTCGTCAGGTAAATCCGGGCAGCACTTGCGTGAGAATGAGTGGCTGATGACAATCAAGCAGCGCGCTGCAATCCCTGGCGGAATCTGCGAGTTTGATCTGCCGTCCTACTACCATTGGCTGCATCGGCCAGATGCAGAGCGTCATGCAGACCTGGAGGGCTGGCTGGGGCCGCTAAGCTCAATGGGTGCGGCCCTGCGAATCGTTTTAAGAGTACTTCGGGAGAGTGGAAAATCTGTGCCGCTGGTTGCCCACCGAGGTATTTTTCAGCAGATGCCGATGGAACGTGCGGCACATATGTTGCGTTTGGTATTGCACCGCGATCTACCCTGCGTTCCGGAAATCAGTGCAAATAAATATGCGCTTAATATTCGATTTATTCTGCCCGGAAGCATGCAACGTACTAAACTTTTTGAGCAAGACGTGGCGTTCAGCCTGACTTACTGCAATCTCTAATTTCACTTTACGTTAAGTTAAGTTTTCAATTATGCCGACGCCAAAAGTACGCTGCCCGCAATGTGGTCACAGCGTCAATTATGTTTTGACAAATCCGAACCGCCCGTTTTGTAGCGAACGCTGCAAAATGATTGATCTGGGCGCTTGGGCATCAGACCAATACGCTATTCCCGGCAAATTGCAGGAGTCAGACGATACTTTGAAGCTGACCGAAGACGAGGATGCACCGCGTCATCCTGCTAATTAAGCGTTTGATTGCAACGCATGAAGAGTTTTTTATCCTAACAGGGTGGTTGTTTTTGCTTAAAACACCGCGCGTTACAGTAAAAACGAAATTTATTATGGTTTGATGGCCAGCGACCAGACAGCATTTCTTGCCACGGGATAGCTCGCTGCGATAAACTTCAGATGTTGTGGAACGTAGCAGCCTATTGGAAAGGGCTTTTGCTATACCGGCAACTATCAGCAGCCTAGCCCGTCAATTTGACATGACCCATGCCACACCCATAGAGCCGCCACTGCTGTCAATTGCGACATATCAAAATCGCTCTCTTTCTAAACGCGGGCGGCGCCTTTGGTTGGTATTAATCGCAGCCACTGTATTTATTGTGGCTTCGGGTGCAGCGTTAGCGGGCGCATGGATAATTTTACCGTTTGCCGGTTTTGAAGTATTTTTAGTCTGGCTGGCGTTTCATATACTAGCTCGACATGATTTGGATTATGAATCGCTCGTCGTAACCAAGAGCGATTTTAAATGGGAGCTCCGTAATGGTCTCGAAACGGAACTGCTTGAAGGGGTACGAGATTGGGCGCGCTTTTGTCGCGGTAACAATAAGTTTGGATCGAGCAAGATTCAATTGATGTATGGCAAAAATACGGTAGTAGTCGGTCGACTCATGAGTGCGTCGCAACGTGGTGCGCTTGAAGGGCAGATGGCGTTGGTGTTTAGGTGTGTAACGCATTAAGTGTGGAATAAACTTATTAGTCAGGAACAGTTAGTGCAGATGCTTTCAGCAACAAGCGCGAAAAATTCGGGAATATCGCGTTTCATAAATGAGTAATCGAGAATGCAAAAAGCAATGAATTCAATATTTTTGAACATTAATGCGTTTATGGTCAGAGCAGCGAAAAATCTAGCCGTGCAGATATCCCTTATGATCGCGGCGTTCTTCTCAAGCCCATCAGCTTGGGCCGGCTACGACATAAATATTTTGTCCCCTGCTACCCCAATATCTCATCAAATCTATGGCCTGCACATGTACATTTTGTACGTCTGCGCGGCGATTTTCGTTATTGTGTTTTCGATGATGTTTTATTCCATTTTTAAATTCCGGAAATCCGTGGGTGCCAAGCCTGACGTGAATTTTCATGAGAGCACGCTGATCGAAATAATATGGACAATCATCCCATTCATTATTTTGATTGCAATGGCGATCCCCGCGACTAAAACAGTGCTTGACATGAAAGATACGAGTAATCCGGACATTACTATCAAGGTCACGGGCTATCAGTGGGGATGGCGTTACGATTACAGTGCTGACGACTTTGGTTTTTATTCCAATCTTGCAACGCCGTGGTCGCAAATTGGTCAGCCTGGAATTCAGGCTACCGAAGCCAAGGGTAAAGATTATTTGTTGGAGGTAGATAATACGATGGTGGTGCCGGTAAACAAGCGTGTTCGTCTGCTGGTGACATCCAATGACGTGATCCACGGCTGGTACATGCCGCAATTGGGCGTGAACCAATATGGGATACCTGGTTTCATCAAAGACGTGTGGTTTAAAGCTGAAAAAGTGGGTGTTTACAAAGGCCAATGTAGCCAAATTTGCGGAAAACTGCATGGCTATATGCCGATCACAGTGGAAGTAAAATCCGAGGCGGATTACGCACTGTGGGTAAAAAGCGGGCAGACAAAATGGGGCAAAGGAGCTGCTCTGACAGCTTCGATAGATAATCCCGCGCCAAAGTCTGCCGTGCTGACAGAGGAGCCCGCAAAGAATTTTACAATGGTTGAGGCTAAGGCGCACGGCGAGAAAGTGTACGCGACCAACTGTATTGCTTGTCACCAACTGACTGGTAAAGGTCAGCCGCCGGTCTTTCCCGCCCTTAGCGGCTCAAAGGTAGTGCAGGGGCCGATGGATCAACAGATTGGCGTTATCTTAAATGGTCGTCCGGGCACTGCAATGCAATCATTTGCGCGTCTCAGTGATACCGACCTCGCCGCCGTCATTACGTACACAAAGAATTCCTGGGATAACAACACTGGAAAAGTAGTGCAGCCTAGTGATGTCAAAGGGGCTAGGAAAACGTAGTAACGATTGAAGTTGAGCGCGACTAATGCGCGTTCGCTGATCTCTATTCTTCATCCCGATATGGTTTGGGATGATGCGAAAACAGTAAAGCAAGATTTGGAGAATTTTATGGCTTACACGAATTCCGCAGTTGCCCCAACTCATGGTCATAGCGATGCAGATGGCCACGATCATCACGATCACGGCCCCGGTAACTGGACCCGCATATTTACAACGACGAACCACAAAGACATTGGCTCCATGTATCTTTGGTTTTCCTTGTTCATGTTTTTTGTAGGCGGCAGCATGGCGTTACTAATGCGCCTCGAGCTTTTCCAACCCGGGCTACAGATACTTCAACCGGAACTCTACAACTCGCTAACAACTGTCCACGCCTTGATCATGATTTTTGGTGCGGTCATGCCTGCGTTCACGGGGTTTGCAAATTGGCTGATCCCGATGCAAATCGGGGCAGCTGATATGGCTTTCCCACGTATGAACAATTGGTCGTTTTGGCTGATGATCCCGGCGGCAATTTTACTGTTTGCTTCATTTTTCGTTCCGGGTGGTGCGGCAGCTTCTGGCTGGACTTTATATCCTCCGCTTTCGATTCAAGCGGGGTTGGGCTTGGACATGACTATTTTGGCTATCCATATCTTGGGTGCCTCATCAATTATGGGTTCAATCAACATTATTACAACGCTGTTGAATATGCGTGCGCCCGGCATGACCTTGATGAAAATGCCGATGTTTTGCTGGACCTGGCTTATCACGGCTTATTTGATGATCGCCGTCATGCCGGTCTTGGCGGGTGCAATCACCATGTTATTGACGGATCGACACTTCGGCACATCATTTTTTAATGCGGCCGGCGGCGGTGATCCCACCATGTTTATGCATATATTCTGGTTTTTTGGACACCCAGAAGTTTATATTTTGATCCTCCCGGCATTCGGTATCGTTTCACAAATCATCCCCACATTTGCACGAAAACCTCTTTTTGGTTATGCATCGATGGTGTACGCCACTGCATCCATAGCAATGTTGTCGTTCATCGTCTGGGGCCACCATATGTTCACGGTGGGTATGCCTGCAGCGGGACAACTGTTTTTCATGTATGCAACCATGTTGATCGCTGTACCCACAGGCGTGAAAATATTTAATTGGATTGCGACCATGTGGCGCGGGTCGCTTAGTTTTGAAACGCCCATGCTATTTTGTATAGGTTTCCTTTGTATGTTCACACTCGGCGGGTTCTCCGGTCTTGTGCTTTCGATCGTGCCGGTGGATATCACCTTGCACAATACTTATTATGTCGTTGCGCATTTCCACTATGTTCTGTTTCCCGGCGCGATCTGGGGCTTGATGGCGGGCGTCTATTTCTGGCTGCCTAAATTTACCGGGCGCATGTATAGCGAAACCTTGGGTAAGTGGCATTTCTGGTTATCAGCCATTTCATTCAACATTACTTTTTTTCCGCAGCATTTTTTAGGTCTTGCCGGAATGCCGCGCCGTATCCCTGACTACGCGTTACAGTTTGCTGAATGGAACATGATCTCGTCGATCGGCGCGTTTATATTGGGATTTAGTCAGCTTCTGTTCGTGTGGAATGTAGTGAGCTGCATTCGCTCTGGCGAAAAAGCGAAAGACAAGCAGTGGGAAGGGGCGGATTCTTTGGAGTGGACCAACCTTCCCTCGCCCGTGCCTTATCACACGTTTGAAACCGCGCCTATTCTGAAATAATTAATGACCCGATATGGAAAATAAGCCCACTCAAGCAAAAAATAACCGCGCTAAATACATTACGCTGGCGCTGCTGATCGTTTGGGTCATTGCGGTATTCATATTTACGTTCTTCAAGTTGCCGGGTGGTTTGAAGTGACAAAGCCGATTTCCGATGTGGCGGCAAACGCAGCCGCGACGATAAGCAAGCCAAGAAGTGCTGGCTCGAATGCCAGTACTGCTGAAGCAAACTCGCATGCAATCGATTTACGCCACGATAATCGTGTCACGCTGGGTAAGTTGCTGCTAATCGTCCCAGTCATGTTGATGTTTTGCGCTTCATTAGTGCCTCTTTACAAACAAATTTGTGCAGTCCTTGGCATCACATCGCAGCGTGCAATTGCGCAAAATACCCAAGTCGATCTAAGCCGTTTGGTAAAAGTTGATTTCATTGCGCATCTGAACAACACATTTGCTTGGAATTTTGAGCCAGTTGAAAAACACGTTGATGTGCATCCCGGCGCAATAGTGACGGTGAATTATCGCGTAACGAACACGCTGCCATACGCCACCACAGGCCGCGCAGTGCCAAGTTTTGCGCCGATGGAAGCAGGTTTGTACTTTAATAAAATTGAATGCTTTTGTTTTAGCAATCAAACGCTGCAGGCAGGTGAAACAAGAGATATGCCGGTTACGTTTTTTGTTGCAAACAAATTGCCTGAAGAGATTGGTGCAATCGCCTTGTCGTATACTTTTTTTAATGTCACTAACGATGCAAAAAAAACTTAGCGGTGCAGGGTGTGCAACACAGTCATCTTCAAACATTGCCTTGATCGCTGTTTTGCACGCAGATGTTTGATGCCATAAAAGCCGTTTTATGGTCGTTCTTTGGTATTCGAAGTAGTAAGGGATATGACGGTGATCGGACAAAATTGAAACTTTGGCAGATTATTATTGCAGGATTGTTTTGCGTGATGATGTTGGTGTTGAGCCTGTTCTTTTTGGTACGATTTTTAACCGCAAAGACATGACATCAATGCTACGTTTAGAATGGTTGATAAGTACTGAGCAAGAATTTAGGGGGTTTTAATGAATGCAACTACTGGCGGATACTATTTCGCGCCTCCATCCAAATGGCCGATCATTGGTTCTACGGCGCTGCTGTTTATGGCAGCGGGCGGCGCGATGGCGATGAATCAGATTCAGCCATACGGCTGGACTGCACTTGCAATCGGCTTCGCAATTTTGGTTTACATGCTGTTTGGCTGGTTTGGGCAAGTAATCAACGAGAGCGAATCAGGGCTATACAACCCACAAGTGGACACCTCATTCCGTTGGAGCATGAGTTGGTTTATTTTTTCTGAAATCATGTTTTTCGCGGCATTTTTTGGCGCACTTTACTACGCGCGCTCATTTTCTGTGCCATGGTTGGGTGACATGGATAACGCGTTAATTTGGCAGGGCTACGATGCCAAATGGCCAACACTAGGGCCCTACATTGGCCAAACCGCCAGCAATCAATTTGGCGCAATGAGTCCGTGGGGCATTCCGCTTTTGAACACGGTGCTACTATTGACTTCCGGTGTAACTGTCACTTGGGCACACCATGCGCTTAAGGCAAATCATCGGGGTCAGCTGATAACGGGTTTGTTTCTCACCGTGGCATTAGGATTCACGTTTTTGGGTTTCCAAATTTATGAATACATGCATGCTTACAGTGAATTAAATCTAAAACTGACGTCCGGTGTGTTTGGTTCCACCTTCTATATGCTGACAGGTTTTCATGGCTTTCACGTCACACTGGGTGCGGTGATGCTCACGGTAATTATGTTCCGTTGCATCAAAGGCCATTTCAAACCCAACCAACATTTTGGTTTCGAAGCTGTTTCTTGGTACTGGCATTTCGTCGACGTCGTGTGGCTTGGCCTTTTTTTGTTTGTCTACGTTCTGGTTTAAACCAACGCAGATTTAACGCATAGACAATGGGCCACTAGCGGCCCATTTTCTATAGTGGCCAAGAAATCCAATATTCCCCATTTGTTGCAGATTATTTAGGCGGCAACAGGCCAAAAAAATAACCCGCAATGACAATCACGATAATAAGGACCGAGAGCCCGATACGAATGGTCAGCGCATTCACGACGCGCCGTGAATTGCCCTTGTCCTTGTACATGAAAAATAATCCGCTAAACAAACTAATCAATACCAATACGAGTAACACTACCAATAAAATTTTCATCAGATATCACCTTAATTGCACGAATCAATTGTGCAGAAATTTGTCCCATAAGCCAAGCTGTTTGTGATCGCCATCAGGCGTTAGCTTGCCCAGCGGAATTTGCTTAAATTCACGCAGGCTGTCCCCAAATTATTGTCGCATCGCATGCAAATAGCCCAACGCCAGTTTAGATTTACACCATCTTTAATACCCACGCTGGCCGCCTTGGTTATGGTTCTGCTCACGCTGTATTTGGCAGTATGGCAACAAGGCCGGGCGACTCAAAAGCGGGCGTTACAAGCCGAGTTTATCGCTCGCACGATCGCGCCGCCTGTGGTTATATCGAGCACATTTAGCCTCGTTGAAAGCCTTGATCGCGTCGAGAGCTATCGCTATCGTCTTGCTATCGCGCACGGAGAGTGGCTGGCGAAGAATCAATTATTTATCGACAACAAAGTGAGCGAGAATGGGGTGGTGGGTTACCACGTGATCACCCCGCTCAAAGTCGATAATAGCTTGCTCACAGTTTTGGTAAACCGCGGCTGGATCGCACGAAGCGCTCGGTATCCGTTGCCTCCCGAAGCGGAGCCACCTTCGGGCATGGTTGAAGTGCGTGGCCTACTAACAATACCAAGCCAACGCTTTTTGGAGTTGTCAGCCAATTCGGCGCAAGGCAATGTTTGGCAAAATCTGACTATTGACCGCTACCGAGCCAGCATGAACGTTCAGGTTTTGCCGTTCGTTCTGTTGGCCACTGAGATGACGCCACCGAGTATCGGGCTCATCTCTCAGAGCGAACGCCCCGACGCCGGGGTGGAAAAGCATATCGAATACATGCTGACTTGGTATTCATTGGCGGCGACCCTCGTGCTGCTTTGGGTTGGTCTCAATCTTCATATCCAGCACATGAGTCCAACGTCTGTCGCAAACGCAAACTCCGTAAACCAAAAGAAAGCATCTCGATGACGCCTAGAACCAAATTTGTCATGATTTTTCTACTGTTTTCTGTGCCCTTTGCTGCATCAACCATCACCTTTCTGGTTTGGAAACCTTCGGCTACCAACAACTACGGAGAGCTGATTGCGCCGGTTGTTCCGTTGCCGGAGATAAAGCTGCTCCCAATAGAAAGTATGCTGCCAACTAGTGATGCGATTGGTAGTGATAACAAAGAACTGATTGAAAAATCACTACGCGGTAAATGGTTGCTGCTGACGCGCGACAGTGGCGCGTGTGAAGCGGCCTGTCGAAAAAAACTTTATGCCATGCGTCAGGCCAGGCTCAGCTTGGGTCGAGAACAAGATCGCGTCCTGCGCGTCTTATTGGTGGATGACGATATAGTGCCTTCAGCAGCACTGGCGCAGGATTTTGCAGGCACGATTTGGATTTCGGCGAAGTCGTCACCGTGGTTGAAGCTGCTACCAGCGTCTGCAGATTCGCGAAATCATCTTTACGGTGTTGATACGCTGGGCAATGTATTTATGCGCTATGACGCTGACCCCGACATCAAACGCATGATGCAGGACTTTAAACAAGTCTTAAAAGCCTCGCAGATAGGCTAACAACGGACGGGTGAGCAGCAATTATTTTGGACGTGTAAACGAAATGAAAATGAGTGGTTTAGAACAAAGTGTTGTCGGGCTGATCACGCTGGCGATAATGGCGGGAGCATTTGTATGGGTTGCGCGCCATCAGGGGCGTTATCGCCGCTTGATTGCGATAACCGCAGCAATGACATTGGTGTTGATTATGCTGGGGGCCTATGTGCGCTTGTCCGATGCGGGATTGGGTTGTCCTGACTGGCCCGGCTGTTACGGCAATCTCACGCCTGAACATTCCGCCGCAGAAATTCGCGGTGCTGAAGTGCTGCAACCGGGAGGTTCCGTTTCCATGGCGAAAGCATGGAAAGAAATGGTGCATCGCTATCTGGCGATGGTGGTAGGGGCATTGATCGCGGCCATTATGCTGTCTGCCTGGCGCAATCGGCGGCTGTGGGCCGAATCGATTGCTTTGCCAACCATTATCGCGTGTGCTGTTATCTTTCAGGCAGCTTTGGGCGCTTGGACCGTCACATTATTGCTCAAGCCTGCGATTGTCACGTCACACCTGCTGGGGGGAATTACTATTTTTTCGCTGCTGTCATGGTTGCTTGTGCGGCAGACCGGCAATGGAAAATGGGCAGATCCAATTACGGCAGATTCGCGCTTAAAAATGTTTGCATTGCTCGTATTAGCAATTCTCTTTGGGCAGGTCGTGTTGGGTGGCTGGGTAAGCACTAATTATGCAGCTCTCGCCTGTTCTGACTTGCCCACTTGCCACGGCCAGTTGTGGCCAGAAATGGATTTTGCTAACGCATTCCATATTATTCGCCCGCTCGGTGTAGGGCCGGATGGCGCATTGCTGCGACTAGAAGCGCTCACGGCGATTCACTGGACCCATCGAGTTGGTGCCGTCATCGTTACGCTCGTGGTCGTCAGTTTTGCGCTTAGGCTAATGACACTATCTTCAGGAAAACGTGCTGCAAAAATGTTGCTTGGTCTACTAACGGCCCAATTGCTCCTTGGGCTCAGTAACGTTTGGTTTAGTCTGCCACTGCCGGTTTCTGTTGGTCATAATGGGGTGGCGGCGATGTTGGTGGCGTGGATGTTGGTCATCAATTTGCGCCTTCGCACCACTCGAACTGAGAGCAGCCTTAGCTTTAACAGGCGTCTAGCTTTATAATCAGCGTATTAGGTTAGTTTCAACGGGTTTTACTCATGTCTGACATCGCTATCTCAAACCATCAACACGTATTTGTTCAGTTTTTAAAGCTGACCAAACCGCGGGTGAACGCACTGATCGTGTTTACGGCGATGATTGGCATGATGCTGGCCTACCCGGTAGGCATGGCTTGGGACATGCCGTTAATGCTCACCGCTACGATTGGTATCGCTCTAGTGGCAGGTGCTGCGGCGGCATTTAATTGTTTGGTCGAGCAACAAATCGATAAAAAAATGGCACGCACTCGGGCACGACCAACCGTTGCGGGTTCTATCCTGACATGGCAAATATTGGCGCTGGCGGGCATCGTGGGCGGCGCTGGGTTGCTGATATTGCACCAATACGTTAATCCCCTCACCATGTGGCTGACGCTTGGCACTTTTGTGGGTTACGCAGTGATTTACACGGTCATTCTGAAGCCAGCAACTCCACAAAATATCGTGATTGGCGGTGCTTCTGGCGCAATGCCGCCGATATTGGGCTGGGCAGCGGTGATGAATACCGTGTCGCCTGAATCCATGCTGCTGTTCTTAATTATTTTTGCCTGGACGCCGCCGCACTTTTGGGCGTTGGCGCTCTATCGAAAAAAGGAATATGCCAAAGCGGGCTTGCCGATGTTGCCCGTCACCCATGGCAATGCATTTACCCAGCTGCATCTTTTGCTGTACACCTTCATCATGGTCGCATGTACCTTGCTGCCGGTGGCCATGAAAATGTCTGGCGTGATCTATTTCGTCGCGGTTTTAACGCTGGATGGCTATTTTGTGTTTCTCGCGGTAAAGCTCTTCCGAAAATACAGCGATGCTTTGGCCAAGAAAACTTTCTCTTATTCGATTCTCTATTTGTCGCTGCTGTTCGGCGCATTGTTGGTCGATCATTACGCGCCTCTGGTTATGCGCTAAATTATGGTGACCTTGCGCGCACTTTTTTTGAGTGTCATTGTAGTAAGCTTTGTTGCCGCATGCGAACCCGCAAAGCCGCCTTTTAATGCTGTTGACATCACAGGTACTGCCGGTTTTGGCACTGATTTCCGCCTCACCGATCATAACGGCAAGACGCGTACCATAGCTGATTTTAGCGGCAAAGCGGTGGCCATTTTCTTCGGCTTCACGCACTGTCCTGACGTGTGCCCCACAACGTTGTCAGACATGAAACGCGTCATGGAAAAATTAGGGCCCGATAGTGGGCGGCTACAAGTTTTATTTGTGACGGTGGATCCTAAACGTGACACGCCTGAATTACTTGCCAAGTATGTGCCATCGTTCAATGCAAGCTTTTTGGGGTTATACGGCGATGACGAAGCGACCGCCAAAATAGCGCGTGATTTCAAGATTATTTACCGCATACAGCCGGGCAAAACCGCGGATAGCTACACGGTTGACCATAGCGCCGGAACCTTGATATTTGATCCGCACGGCACCTTGCGTCTGTTTGTCGATTATGGGCGGCTGACACCCGAACAAATCGCTGTAGATATCAAACGGCTTCTCTAGTTTTCTAAATTGCCAGGATTTTTCATATGAGCATTCAACGTTTTTACATCGGCCCCCGACTTTCTGACATGGTGATTCATGGTGACACCATCTATCTTGCGGGTCAGGTAGCAGACGATACCGCCGCCGATATTGGTAGCCAGACCAGCGAGGTTTTGTCTGCTATCGACAAACTGCTTGGTGAGGCGGGTAGCGATAAAAGTAAAATATTGTCCGTCACTATTTATATCGCCGACATGGCAGATTTTGCAGGCATGAACGCAGTATGGGAAAAATGGGTCCCCGCGGGTCATACCCCGGCACGAGCGACGGTAGAAGCAAAAATGGCAAAGCCTGCCTACAAAGTCGAAATGCAAGTGATCGCGGCAAAATGATTTGTCGACCTCTGGGTGCTTCCTTGAGGTACGAAACGCTAAGACGCCAACCCGTACGGCATGAAACCCCAAGAATCGTCCGCTTCCGCTAACCCCCGACACGCAAAATAAAATGGGCACCTAAAAAGGTGCCCATTTCGTTATCCCATAGACCTACTGAGATCAGGTGGCTTGATAAGCAGCCAAAGAAGATTTCATTTTTTGCATTGCCTTAACTTCAATCTGGCGAATGCGCTCGGCTGATACACCATACTCGCCTGCTAGCTCATGCAAGGTTAACTCTTCTCCTTCGCGCAGCCAGCGAGCCTCGACAATGCGGCGACTACGGTCGTCAAGACTTTTCAATGCATCGCGCAAACCGTCGGCTGCAGCCGCATTTTTTTGCATACCCGATAAACGCTCAGACGGATCCACGGTTGCATCCTGCAAATACGCAATCGGGCTGACCCAGTTCTCGTCGTCATCATTTAGCGGTTCAAGCGAAATTTCCTGCCCGGAGAGGCGTTGTTCCATTTCTGAAACATCGGTCTCCTTTACGTTCAACTGACGTGCAATAGATTTCACTTCCGTCGGCGATAATGCACCAAAATTCGGCTTCATGCTGCGCAGGTTAAAAAACAATTTGCGCTGCGCCTTGGTCGTGGCTACTTTCACAATACGCCAATTTTTCAGGATGTACTCGTGCATCTCGGCTTTAATCCAGTGCATTGCGAACGATACAAGGCGGACGCCACGATCAGGATCAAAGCGTTTAACGGCCTTCATCAGACCAATATTGCCTTCTTGGATCAAATCCGCCTGCTGCAGACCATAGCCCGCATAATTTCGTGCGATTGATACGACCAAGCGCAAATGCGACAAAACCATCTCTGATGCAGCCGATAAATCCCCGCGCTCCTTGAGCGCTACGCCAAGCGTGTGCTCACGTATAGGAGTCAACAAAGGGATCCGGTTAACGGCTGAAATATAGTTTTCGATACTACCAGTCGATAAAGCAGATAAAACAGGTAAATTCATGGTTGCGGTGGTCATGTTTGTCCTCCACGGAGCGGAAAATGGTTTTTTCCGCAAAATCACATCTGAAACGTCAGAAGCAAGCGTTGCTACAACAACAATCGAATATGTTAGCACTCTCCTTATAAGAGTGCTAATCGCCAAAAAAGTTCTAAAATATGCACAATCAATTGAAGAAACTCAGATAAGGCGGTTTTGGGACATATATACCGTGCCATCCTAAAGAAATTATGGTGGCAGTCTTTCTGCCTCCAGATCAGCAAAAAACGATGCTGTCAATTCTTGGAGTCATTTATCGGAGAAATTTATGCGTTGTAATGCAGATTAGACGCAGAGATTGCCAAATATCTGTTGCCCACTTAGACTATCTGGTCATTCAATTTTTCAGATTCATGCCACGTTCAATGTTTTTAAATAGGGAAAACACGATGCCTACGCGATTTGCGAGCCTGCTTTTTACAATATTTGGAATGTTTTTAACCCAATTTTCAGCCTATGCACAGATACCCGCAGAAACCGAAACGAAATTATCGATTGAAGATATTTTTAAGCCGCCACAACTTACCGGCGTAAACATCTCTGAAAACGGCAAATATATGGTCACCACTATGCCGTTTAAAGGTCGGATGAATTTAGCCGTCATTGATCTCGAAACCCGCAAAGCCTCTCTCCTGAGTGGTTATGACAACTACGATGTGCTTAGCCCAACATGGGTGGGAAATGAGCGACTTATTTACACCCTAGGCCAATATAATTCGCCAACCGGGCCTGGTCAGTTTGACGGTGGCGGGCTATTTGTAATTAACCGCGATGGCAAAGAATTTCGCCGCTTGTCTTCCACCGTTAGGGAATTACGTGCGCAAAATCAGTACGTGTTTCGCGGGCTGGATTTGTATCGCACTATTCCCGGGAATGAAGAGGAAGTAATCGCTTCTGGCAATATGACCTCAGCCGATTCGACAGACTTATATCGTCTCAATATCAAAACTGGCAAATACATGCTCATTACGCAGGGCCGTCCGGCGGATCGAACTTCGAGCTGGATTTTAGACAGCAAGCTTGTGCCGCGCGTAGTCAGTGCCAATATCAAAGATACGCTGACCACGGTAGTCTATTACCGCAAAGATGAAAAATCTGATTGGTATGAGTTGGCTAGATATGAGGGTAACAAAGGCCCCGTTTTTGAGCCGCTTGCTTTTGAAAGCGACGAAATCAATATGCAAGTTGCATCAAATGCGGGCCGCGACACGATGGGCGTTTTCCGGTACGACCCAATCGCAAAAAAAATGGGCGAACTCATTGTCGCGCATCCACGTTTTGACATGGGGGCCGCTGCCAATGGCGGCGGAGTTCCTGGCGTGATTACTGACCAGAAGACCGACAAAATTCTGGGCTATGCAGTCGCGGCGGCCAAACCAGAGCGTGTATGGCTAGACGAAAAATACGCATCAACCCAGAGAAATCTGGATGCCGCGCTGCCGAACCGAATTAATAGTTTTCGTCGCACGCCTGGTACTAAAAAGTTGCTGGTCACTTCGTATTCGGATACCTCACCTGTGCGCTGGTACATTCATGACGAAGAAGCAAAAACGCTGGAGCAAATCGGCAGCTCGAAACCTTGGCTAGACGGAAAATTGGTCGAGCAAGGCATCATGAATTACAAAACCCGTGACGGACTTGAAATTAGCGGTTACTACTTCCTGCCAAAAGGCTACAAGCCGGGCACCAAACTCCCTACGATCGTCCATATTCACGGCGGCCCGTTTGCCCGAGCCGATAGATGGGGTGGCGGGTTCGGCTATACGGAAGGACAGTTGTTTGCGGCCAACGGCTATGCGGTGATTGTGCCGAATTTCCGCGTGACGCCGGGCTTGGGCTCCAAGGTCTATTACGCCGGCTTTGGCACAGTGGGGCGCGAAATGTCCAATGACCATGAAGATGCTTTGAAATGGGGCATTGAGCAAGGCTTTGTGGATGCGAAAAATGTCTGTATTTCGGGTGCCAGCTACGGTGGCTATGCGGCACTACAGGCTTTGGTAAATAACAACGACATGTGGAAGTGCGCCGTGGCAGGGCTCGCCGTGACGGACTACAAATATCAATTGACCACCCGCGACGGTGATACTGCCGGGAATACCGCGGGAGTAGATTATTGGAAGTCAGTGTTGGGTGATAAAAACCTGGATTCGCAGTTAATCAAAGACATATCGCCAGTGAACAACGCAGCCAAAATAAAGCGTCCCGTTTTTCTTTACGCAGGCGAAGATGATATTCGCGTCCCGATCGCGCAAATTAGCCGTATGGCAAAAGAGCTGGAGCGTGCGGGCAATCCTGCTAAAGCGTTCGTTATTAAGGAAAAAGAAGGCCATGGCTATGGCAAGCTTGAAAATACAGTGGATCTCTACACGCAAATGCTCGCGTTTTTAAAGGATCAATTCGGTAAGTAGATTACAGCGGCTTGGCTATTCGGCTAAGTCCGCTAACGTCAGTAACGTAAAAAATCCGCCAGGTGGCGGGTTTCTTACGTCGCTGTCATTACCGTAGCGTTTCTAATTCAATAAGGTTTTTTCCATAAACTTGATTTGCGCATAGAACAAAAAATCCTGATTTGTTTTTTTCGCAAAGCCATGACCCTCATCATTTGCCATCAAAAACCAGACCGGCACATTTTGCATCTTCACTTTTTCGACAATCTGTAGTGCTTCCGTATACGGTACGCGCGGATCATTTTTGCCTTGCACCACAAACAAGGGTTTATTGATTTTTGCGGCGTTGTTGAGAGGTGAAATCCGCTCCAGAAATTTCTTCATCTCAGGATCGCGCTCATCACCGTATTCCACGCGGCGCAAATCGCGACGATAGCTTTCTGTATTAGCCAGGAATGTGACGAAATTTGAAATGCCGACCACATCAATGGTGCCTGCAATGCGATCTGCGTAATGGGTGGCCACGGCCAGTGCCATGTAGCCGCCATAGCTACCGCCGGTGACCAATACTTTACTTGGGTCGAGGTCAGGCTGATCCTTTATCCATTCAAATAATGCGCCAATATCCTTTACCGAGTCTTCGCGCTTGTTACCGTTATCCATCGCCAGAAATGTTTTGCCAAATCCTGATGAGCCGCGCACATTGGGATAAATAATTGCGATGCCGAGCTCATTCACCATATAGTTATTTCGGGCAATAAACCCGGGCCGCGCCTGGCCCTCCGGTCCGCCGTGGATGTTGATAATGACGGGTCGTTTGCCCTGAAAATTCCTTGCATCCGGCTGATAGACAAAGCCGGATATTTTCAAGCCGTCAAACGATTTCCACTGCACTAGTCGGGGCTCTACAAACTCCAGTGGATTTAAATTGGCGCTCGAGCCGTTTGTCCAGCGGGTGACTTTAGGGGCAACAATATTCATCGAATAAACTTCGCCCGGCGAGCGTGCAGAGGTAAGGTTAAACGCCAGTTCTGCGCTGACTTTCTTGACATCTGGCACTGGCAAATCGTCACTATCCTCGCTACCGCCTTTCCAGCGTAATCCCGATATTTCGCCGGGCAGCAAGGCTGGGCGTGGTAGCTCCTTGTCAGTTTTTAATTCCAGAAAACGCAGCACTGAAGCCCCGTCTTCATTGGTAGTGAAAGCAATTCGGTTGGCTCGGTTTGAAATGCTGAAGTCATCGACGTCATGTTTAAGGTGTGCTGTCAGAACTCGTTCTTTCCCGCTTTGAATGTCGATGTACACCAAACGCCGATATTCGCTATCGCGATCAGAGACGGTATAAATGCCTTTGCCGTCGCTCGCAAATCGCGGCTCGCCGTACGCCACCGTGACGGCAATGGCACCGTTGGTTTTGACTGCTGCTGCTGGGGGCGCTGGCGTAATACGTGTCTGCCTGCCCGTCGCGATATTTATCATCCACAAATGCGACTCACTGGCCGATATATATTCAAGATAGGCCAGAGATTTTCCATCAGGCGAGAACCGAAACGATGAAAAGCCACCCCCATCAAAGCTTGCGATGACTTTTGCCGTGTCAGGCTTGAGTGGGTCGGCGATGTAAAGCTTGGTGGTGGCCTTGCGTGCAGCGGATTCCTGAAGCGATTGTGCTTTATCTTTGCGATCAACCGATGCGGTGGTGAACACGATGCGGTCGCCGCTGCGGTTCCACGCCGGGCTGCTGGCACGCTCCGATTCAGGCGACACCGGCGTAACTATTTTTGACGCTAAGTCCAGCCGGTAAATCCGAAAAATTTCATTACCGTCCGTTGCCCGCGTGAACAGCAGATATTCGCCGTTGGTGGGCTGAAAAGTGGCGTTGCTGACGGCGTCTGCAAAATCGGTAAGTGGCTCTGGCTTGGCGCCCGGCGCTTTGACTAGATGTAGCTGGTTGCTGTTGTTCAGGCGCATCCGCACCAGAATGCTGCCGTCTTGAGGATGCCACGCGATCATTGATGACGGCTTGAACTGGGTATAGGCTTCCACTTTTTTGGTGAGCGCCTCGGTTATTGGCGGGATATTTTCGATAACCAGATTTGAGGCCGGCGTAATGAATTGGCCGTAGGTGAGCCCGCTACCAATAGAAAGAATTCCGGCTGCCGCTAATCCCAACAAAGCATTTCTTTTCATATCAAACTCCCCCATTAATCAAACGTTATTTTGCATCCCCGGCTGTGCTGCCTTTAGCGCTGTTTTTAGCAACGCCTTTAATGATGGGTCGCGCAGGATTGGTAATCCATTCGCTCCACGAACCCGGATAAAGCTTTGAACCGTTCAGACCTGCATATTCCATTGCAAAAATATTTGCACACGCCGTTACGCCCGAGCCACATTGATGAACGACCTCAACTGCGTGCCGTGCATTCATTATTGAAGCGAACGCGGTATTAATTTCTGCCGGCGGTCGCATCGTCAGATCAGCGTTTAAATTTTCTTTATAAAATCTGTTTTTGGCACCTGCAATATGCCCCGCCACCGGATCAATGGGCTCAATATCACCCCGATAACGCTCTGGCGCTCGTGCATCAATCAATGTGGTTGCAGCAATCTTCAGGCCCGCCTCGACTTCGTCTGCATTCAACACCATTAGCGGATTAGCATGCCCGCGAAGCGCTGCGGGTTTGGGCACCGGTACAGCGCGTGACAGCGCATGGCCATCGGCAATCCATTTTGGAATGCCGCCATCAAGTAATGAGGCCTGAGTCAAACCGATCCATCGCGAGAGCCACCAAAGCCGCGATGCAAACTGGCCGCCGACATCGTCGTAGGCCACAATCTGTGTCGTGTTGGATACGCCATTACGCGCTAAAAATGCGGTGAACGCCGCAGGTGAGGGCAATGGATGACGGCCATTGCTGCCAGATTTCTCGCCTGATAAATCCGTATCCAGATTTGCAAAAATCGCGCCGGGAATATGTCCTTCGCGATATAAGCGCTCGCCTTTACCGAGGTCGAACAGATCGTGTCGGCAATCGAAAATAACACAATGGGTATCGCCAATTTTTGCGGTTAATTCGGTCGTAGAAATAAGCATCTTGAGTTTTCGCAATCAAAGTTAATGATCTCGCTAATCTGCGTTGGTAGAAGTTTTCGCTAGCTTGGTTTGAATTTTCTTATTTTTTACGGTCCCATCTTTTGTTAGGCGGTCCGCACGCTTCGCCAGTAATCCACTGGCCACAATAATCGCCATGCCGACCCACGCAATCGGCGATAAAAGTTCGTTGAATATAAAAATGCCTGCGAGTGAGGCAAAGATCACCGTTGAATACGCGAATGCACCGACCACGAGCGTGTTGCCGCGATGGTAGGCGCGCGTCATCGCCAGCTGTGCCGCGGTCGCGGCAATTCCAAGGCCCATTAAATACGGGATGTTTGGAGCATTTATAGCTTGAAACGACCCTGTAGCCAGGGTTTGAAAAATCGCTGAGCCGATCGTGCCGGCTACCGCAAAATAAAACACCACTCGCCATTCTGGCTCGCCGGCATCGCCCAGCTTTTTCACATTCAAATACGCGCACGCCGCGAAAAAACCGGATGCGAGACCAATGAAGCCTGCGTATGCATTTTCACCCTCGAAAGTGGGTCGCAGCAGTAGTGCTACGCCAATAAACCCGAGCGCAATAGCGAATACCAAACGCCGACTCAGCTTTTCTTTTAGTAAGACGTGGGAGAGAATGGTCAGAAAAATCGGGGAGGTGTAATTGAGCATAATCGCAGTCGCGAGCGGAAGTTTGGTCATGGCGTAAAAGTAGCCGATGAGTGAAACGGTGCCGGTGGTTCCGCGCCAAAAATGGCCGCGCCAGAATGGAGTGAGCACCGATGAACGCTTCCATAAAATGAACCCGCCGACAATGACCAGTCCAGCCAGTGACCGATATAGCGACAGCTCAGCACCGCTGAATTTTGTACCCAGTAGCTTGGCGAAGGTGCCCATGGTCGCGAACAGTGCGCCCGCAATTAGCATCCATGACGAGGTCATGCCGTCATCTTCGGGCTGCTGCCGCCGTTATTGCCGCCTTCATTGCCATCACCACTACGGCCGGCGTCAGCGTAATGGTCGAGTTGATCTTCAACTCCCGCGCATCTGCGATTGAATAAATTCATGGAAATGCACGAGGCCATCTTCCATTGGGCTTTGATAGGGCCCTTGCTCGTCGCGACCCTCGCGCCATAAAAGCTTGCGTCCATCGTTCATCCGCTGGCAAATTTCTTCATCCTCAACCGCGGTTTCGTTATACGCTTGCTGGTGCGCGGCGATAAATTCCGGCTCGAAATGTTGAATCTCATCCGGATAATAAAATTCAACCACATTACTGCATGCGCCCACCCCGCGCGGCACGATGGTCGATACCACCAGCACATGTGGATACCATTCGACCATCACGTTGGGGTAATAGGTAAGCCAAATCGCACCCTGTGGCGGCACTTCGCCACCGCGAAAATTCATCACCGAATCATGCCATTGCTTATAAATGGGTGAGCCGGGTTTTTGCAACGCTTTGTGTATGCCCACGGTCTGCACGCTATACCAATTGCCAAATTCCCAATTCAAGTTTTCGCAGTCTACAAACTGGCCGAGCCCGGGATGAAACGGGCCGACGTGGTAATCCTCCAAATACACTTCTATAAATGTTTTCCAGTTGAAGTTATATTCGGTAACTTCAATTCTGTTAAGCATGTAGCCATCGAAATCTAAATCTTTTGCGCAGCCCAGCTTGCCTAAATCGCCCGCAATATCGCGCTGGCCCTGAAACAGCATGCCTTTCCAGTTTTGCAATTTCTTCCGCGGCAGGTCGAGGCACGGCTGCTCGGCAAAATGGGGCGCGCCCAATAATTTGCCTTCGCCGTCATATGTCCAGCGGTGCAGCGGACACACGATATTGCCACTCGGCAGCGTACCTGCACCGCGCAGCATCACTGCTTGGCGATGACGGCATACATTTGATACCAAGTCGATTTGATCAGCATTATTCACCAGTGACCATGCGCCATCGGTGATTTCGAGCACACGATAGTCATTTTCGTTCGGCACCATCAACGAATGACCGACGTAGCCGGGCCCGCGCTTGAAGAAAACTTCGAGCTCACGCTGGTAAATAGCAGGATCAAAATACCAGCTCAAGGGGAGCTGGGTTGCAACGGGTTTTAATTCCCGGTGCCCTAACAATATGGACATAGTCCTTACCTCCAATTTCTCGCATTAATTACAGCGAGATAACCAAAGTAAAAACAACACCCGGGCGATCGAGAAAACTAGCTTTTAACTCCGCTTGCTCCGTCCCGCGAAAATGTGTCGAAAAAACTCGGTCGACACGGGAAATGGAGTCGCGATTCTGCCTTAGAGGGGGCAAAAAGGCAAGCAAGCACGATCCAAAACAAATTAAAGATAGTCAAAAGCTCAGCTTTCCGTTGTTTTGCATCCGCAGCACAGCTCGGGCACCGTATCCAACGTTCTTCAGCAATGGACTCACATTGCGTGATTCGGTTATGATTTCAGATTGTTTTTTGTAAGCTCTTTGCAACACCTTTGGGAACAATCATGGCTAAAGCACTACTTGGAACCCCCCCTAAAAACTTCGAAGCTGCGATGGCTGAGCTCGATCTGCTGGTTGATAAAATGGAAAGTGGGCAATTGCCACTGGAAGAGTCGCTCAGCGCCTACCAACGTGGTGCGGAATTGATCAAATATTGCGACAAGGTATTGAGTGACGCCCAGCAGCGCATTCAGGTACTTGACGGTGGCTCAAACGGCTCAGGTGGTGCCCTAAAAGATTTCCATCAAGATGCAGAATCTTGATTTCACTAGATAAAAAAATGAATGATTTTCAAGACTGGTCGCGGCAAGTCGCGATGGACATGGAGCGTACGCTCGGGGATTTACTGCCGTCGCCGGATATTCAGCCACAGCGACTTCATGCGGCCATGCGCTACTCCTCAATGAGCGGCGGTAAGCGTGTGCGGCCGATGCTGGCGTTTGCAGCAGGTCTGGTCACAGAGGCGGATCCGGCGCGGGTGAAGGCGGTTTCTGCCGCGGTCGAATTTATCCATGCCTATTCGCTTATTCACGACGATTTGCCCTGCATGGACGATGATAACTTGCGTCGCGGACGTCCGACTTGTCACATTGAGTTTGACGAAGCGACTGCGCTACTGGCCGGAGACGCCCTGCAGGCATTGGCGTTTGAGATAGTAAGCACACATAAATTGGCTGATTCAGCTGAAACACAGCTTATGATGATCCAGCATTTCACCAAAGCCTGCGGATCGCATGGCATGGCGGGTGGTCAGGCGATCGATTTGGCTAATGTGAACAAAACAATCACGCTGCCGGAGCTCGAATATATGCACATTCTGAAAACCGGCGCATTGATTCGCGCGTCTGTACAGTTGGGCGCATTGTGCGGACGTGCATTACAGCCAGATGAAATGAAACATCTCGACCGCTATGCCAAGTGCGTGGGCTTGGCTTTTCAGGTAGTGGACGATATTCTCGATTGCGAGTCTAATACTGAGACGTTAGGCAAAACTGCGGGTAAAGATCAACACGCAAACAAACCAACGTATGTGAGTTTGATGGGTTTGGCACCGGCCAAGCGTTTCGCCGGCGAGTTGCTGATGGATTCGCATGCTGCGGTTGAAAGTTTCGGTGAGCGTGCTACTCGTCTTCGCCAACTTGCCGAATTTATCGTACGGCGCGAATACTAGATTCAGGCTAAATTCAAGCAAAGGTTTGCTGTATTTTTTGTGACAATGGTGAAGCAGAAAAAACTAAATTTATGACCACAACGACAAAATATCCGTTTCTTGATCCCATTTCGGATCCAGCCGACCTCCGCAAACTGGATCGCCGCGATTTGCCAGCGCTTGCGGTTGAGCTGCGCGAATTCATCGTCGATTCTGTCTCGGCTACCGGCGGCCATTTCTCGTCCAATTTAGGCACGGTCGAGCTCACGATTGCGCTGCACTATGTATTCAATACACCTGAAGACCGGCTGGTGTGGGATGTGGGCCATCAAACCTACGGTCATAAAATTTTGACTGGTCGCAAAGCCGGTATGCCGAAACTACGCCAGAAAGGGGGTATCGCCGGCTTCCCGCGCCGCGAAGAAAGTCCATACGATACCTTCGGCACCGCACATTCCTCCACTTCGATTTCAGCCGCACTTGGCATGGCCGTGGCGTCGCGTTTGTCCGGCACTAATCGTAAATCAGTCGCCATCATTGGTGACGGCGCGATCACCGGCGGCATGGCGTTTGAGGCCATGAATAACGTGGGTCGCGAGGACGTTATCGTGATTTTGAACGACAATGATATGTCGATTTCCGAATCTATCGGCGCGCTGAATAATTATTTCGCGAAGCTGATGTCAGGTCGTTTTTATGCGAATACCAAAAAAACTGCCGAGCGGATTTTGTCCGCCACGCCAACGTTTAAAGAAATCGCCAAACGCGTCGAAGAGCACGCCAAAGGCATGATTTCGCCCTCGACCATGTTCGAGGAATTCGGTTTCAATTACGTGGGCCCGATTGACGGGCATAACGTCGATGTATTGGTAGAAACGTTGAGCAATATCAAGAAGCTAGGCGGCCCGCAGTTTTTACACGTGGTCACGAAAAAAGGCCAAGGCTACAAGCTGGCAGAAGATGATCCGATCCAGTATCACGCCGCATCAGGCCGATTTGACCCCAAGGTTGGGTTTGTCAAAACTGTATCGTTGCCTGACGTAAAGCCCAAGCTCAGCTACACGCAAATTTTCGGTGATTGGCTGTGCGATATGGCGCGCGTCGATAAGCGCTTGGTTGGCATTACACCGGCGATGCGCGAAGGCTCCGGACTGGTTAAATTTTCGCAGGAATTTTCGGGCCGCTATTTTGATGTGGCAATTGCCGAGCAGCACGCGGTCACGTTCGCAGCAGGATTGGCGGCGGATGGCATGAAGCCCGTATTGGCAATTTATTCCACCTTCATGCAGCGTGGTTACGACCAGCTGATTCACGACGTCGCGTTGCAAAATTTGCCGGTGGTGTTCGCGTTGGATCGCGGCGGTTTGGTCGGTGCCGATGGGCCGACCCATCATGGCGCATTTGATATGTCGTTCATGCGTTGCATCCCGAATATGACCGTGATGGCCGCGTCAAACGAAGATGAATGTCGGCAGATGTTGTACACCGCGTTCACGCTGGATTCTCCTTCGGCGGTACGCTATCCGCGCGGCAACGGACCAGGTGTCGCCATCCAGAGCGAGATGACTGCCTTGCCGTTGGGTAAGGGTGTCACCGTTCGAGAAATCAAGGGTTTTGCGCCCAAGCGTGTCGCCATTCTGGCTTTTGGCTCGATGGTCAAACCGGCCACCGACGCGGGTGATGAATTGAACGCAGCGGTCGCCAATATGCGCTTCGTCAAGCCGATTGATGAAGCGCTTATTTTCAAGTTCGCCACCACGCATGACTACTTGGTGACCATTGAGGAAAACGTGGTCATGGGCGGTGCCGGTAGTGCCGTGCTGGAGTCACTTGAAGCGCAAGGCCTTAATATTCCGGTCTTGCAACTGGGGCTGCCGGATGCCTTTGTCGAACACGGCGACCCTGCTGTGCTGCTCGCCGATTGCGGTCTCAACAAAGACGGCATTGTTAAATCGGTGCAGTCGTGGTTGTTACAAAAAGCTGAAACGCGGTTTTCGCAAAAAGCCGCAAGTTAGTCGTTGTTGCGGAACGCCGAGACCATTCAATACAAATAAATACGAATTTTTACGCTTCAATGCCACCGTACCGATCGTATATTCCCCTTTATTGGCGCACCTGGAGTTTTGCTATCGCCCTCTACGTCGCCAGCACTTTTTTTGTCGGCTCGGCGACGAGGTTCCTGAGTGCCTTTGCGTTCACCACGTTCGTGGGTGCGGTATATGTTTTTGCGTTTGAATTTAATCGCCTGAAAGTCTTTTTGAACAAATCGTTTCCACAAATCAGCGCGGCATTCCCCAAAACTTTCGCGTTCTCATTCTTCACTTTTTTCCACCCGTTTTTATGGCGTGAAGTGCTGTTGCCCAGCGCGTCGGATGGAAAACCATACGCAGAAGCGTATTCCATCTTTCGTTCCGCCTACTTTTGCTCGGCAGTTATTCTCGCGGTGCCTTTTATACTCAATCTGGCGTTCCTGTGGACTCGTCCCGGCTGACGCCAAGCAGAATAATAGCCACTGATATTTCAAACCCTAGTGTAGGGGCGACTTAACAAGCAGTTTTTCTTGCAAATGCCCGCCAATGCTGGGGTTTGATGATAGATTTTTTCATCTTTAGTGATTTCTCCAACTCCCCAAGATTAGTTTACGATTTAGTTCCTGCATTCCATTGCCCGACGGCTTTTGATCCCTATTTTTTAATTTCACGAAAGATTTTGAACATGAACAAACTCTCCGCCCTTGTTTCAATAGCCCTCATTGCTGTCGCCGCTCCCGCCTTTGCGCAAGACAGCAAGCCTGCACCCGCAGTAGCACCGGTAGCTGCACCTGCCGCCCCAGCGCTGAAACCCATTAACGTGCCCAAGCACAGCTGCGTCAAACCTGAAGTGGCCGGCAAGCCCAAGACCAATGATGAGCTAAAAGAACTCAACGCGGCGCTCGCCACCTACCGCGATTGCCTGACGGCCTATTCGACCGAAATGCGCCGCGCCGCCGACGCGCATATCGAGGCGGGCAATGTATCGGTTGAGGAATACAACGCCTTTATTAAAGTAGTGATGGAGAAAACCAAGTAGCCAGAAATCCTCCCGCACTCAACACAAAAAAGCCGCGCGAATTTTCGTGCGGCTTTTTAATTGGTAGGCGCTCATTTCTATCGATTTGCATTCACACTAGCATCACTTAGTTTTCGCAAAACTATATTCAAACCGATAGTTGTGTTTTCCCTCCGCGATATCAATCGCCATAAAGCCTGCAATCCCCGCAAGCTCGCCGGTTCCCGAATCCGGCACCACCGTTAATGTCAGCGTGGGCGCGCCGCGATGCATAGTGCCGCTGTGTTGCAACACAAAACTGCCCTGGCGGCCTTCCAGCTTGCCGGTCACCACTTCCATCGCTACGTACCCTGCCGAGCCCTCCACGGCGGTTCGCATCGCCAGCATTTGCCCTTTGCTGGTTGCATCCAGCACGCCGTAAAAACGCTTGTCCAATAACATGCGGCTAATCGATTCACCACCCGCAGGTTCCGCCGCCTGCGCAATCAGTTTTACGTCGAATGTACCTTCGGCAATTTGTGACATGGGCTTCGCTCCGCCGGCAGATGTTTTGGATATATTTGTTGGTGTTAGTGTTGTTGCTGGCGCAGCAGTGCCGATGGTCGACATAACCACAAACATGGTCGCCAACAATCGCGCTAAACACCCTGCGCTCATATGCGGTGACTCTTACCGATCGTTGTTCTGGGCTTCGTGGTGATGCCAACTGTGCGCTGAATAAACTGCGTCATCATGTTTCATTACAGACATTTATTTGTATTGATCTATCCACAACTCAACGGACGAGCTCCAAAACGGTCCAGATGGTGGCCACTGCCGTAGTAACATTTGGCGCTTCACTCTGAATTATCTAGCGCCCGAATGTAGCACAAGCTGAAAGTAGCGCGGTGACACGCGAAGAAAATGCATGAAAACTTTATTTGCTCAATAACAGGTGAACGCGCCACCGCGCAGCGCGCGAGTTGATTGCGATTCACTGCAGCGCTTACTTAACGACGCTTTTATCTTGTCCAAATAAAATGCGCCGCGATTCTTCATCATTCACGCTTGGCCTGGCGTCGGGATTGACCAGTTTCGATTTTGCATACGCGCGCGCGGTCGCTGGCCGTGCTTTGATGGTCGCATGCCAGCGCGCCAGATGCGGAAAATCGTCAGCGTTTTGGCTCTGCCGCTCCCATAAAATCCACGGATAACTCGCCATATCGGCAATCGTATATTGGTTGCCGCAAATGAATTTACGATCCGCCAGGCGCTTGTTCAATACGCCATACAAGCGCGAGGTTTCTTTTACATATCGATCAATAGCATAGGGTATTTTTTCCGGTGCATATTGGCTGAAATGATGATTCTGACCCAGCATCGGCCCCAGCCCGCCCATCTGCCAGAACAGCCATTCCGTACATTCCACCTGGCCGCGTAATGTTTTCGGAATGAACTTGCCGGTCTTGCCTGCGAGGTATAGCAAAATTGCGCCAGATTCAAAAACGCTGATCGGCTTTTTACCGTCCGTTGGTGTGTGGTCAATGATCGCAGGCATACGATTGTTTGGCGAAAATTTCAGAAACTCCGGTTTGAATTGATCGCCTTTGCCGATGTTTACGCCATGCAAGACGTAAGGCATCTTTGCCTCTTCCAGCAACATCGTAATCTTGTGGCCATTGGGCGTGGGCCAGTAGTAGAGATCAATCATGGATTTCCTGCTTAAAGTTTATTTACCATACGCATTCACACCGGCGCGTGCGTACTGATCGGGCCACATCGCTTTCGAGTCCGCGCCCAATTCCTGCGCAGCATGGATCGGCCAATACGGGTCGCGCAACAACGCACGCGCCAAGAATACACAATCGGCATCGCCATCGCCGATGATTTGATCGGCTTGCACGGGTTCTGTAATCAAGCCCACAGCGCCGGTGGGTATATCTGCGCCGTGCCGAATGTCGCGTGAAAACGGCACTTGATAGCCGGGGCGAATCGTCATCTTCGCATCATATGCATTGCCGCCTGATGACACGTCAATCAAATCGATACCGATTTTTTTTGCGTGCCTGGCGAATTCAATCGACTGCGCCACATCCCAGCCGCCGTCTTTCCAATCACTCGCTGAAATGCGCAAAAATACCGGCCATTCCTTCGGCCAGGTCTCGCGAACAGCCGCGCACAATTCCAATGGAAAACGCATGCGGTTTTCCAGCGAGCCGCCGTATTCATCCGTGCGCAAATTTGACAATGGTGACAAAAACTCATGGGCCAAATAGCCGTGTGCGGCATGAATCTCCGGCACTTCAAAACCTGCGGTGAGCGAGCGTTTGGCGGCGGCTACAAATGCATCCACCGTAGCGTGAATATCGGCGACGGTCATCTCGTGAGGCTGCGGATAGCTATTCGAAAACGCGACCGTCGATGGCCCAATCACCGGCCAGCCGCCTTCACCTTCAGCAACTTTGCCGTGCCCGCGCCACGGTGAAAAAGTAGACGCTTTGCGCCCCGCGTGGGCCAGCTGAATGCTCGGTACCGCGCCCTGCGCCTTGATAAATGCCGCAATCGGTGCCCATGCCTTGGCCTGCGCCTCGTTCCAAATACCCGCATCTTCTGGCGAAATGCGCCCCTCGGGTGTTACCGATGCGGCCTCGGTCATCACCAGCGCCGCGCCGCCCACCGCGCGCGAACCGAGATGTACCATATGCCACTCATTCGGGATGCCATCCACGCAACTGTACTGACACATGGGTGATACAAAAATGCGATTCTTAAAAGTGATGTTGCGCAGCGAGAAGGGCGAGAACAGCGAAGACATGGTGAAGTAACTTTCGCAAAAAATTTCAAGATTGAAGTTTAGTCCGCCAATGCTGGAAAATACGGTGACAAAGTACAAAGCAAACGCGATAAAAACTAAACACAAATGTGATGAAAATTAAGCATTCCCTGGAAATTCTGGCCGGTCCGCGCGCGATCAAACATATTCGTGCACACGGTCTGCGCGCCGCGGATATTGATATCGTTCCCGGTGCCGCGGGTGGCCCCAAAGGCTTGGGACTTGCCAAGTTGGATGAATGGCTGTTCGCCGAGTTTTTGCCGCAAGGTTTCAGTGTGCGTAAGAATCCGATTCAACTTATCGGCGCCTCGATTGGCGCGTGGCGGTTTGCGTCGGTTTGCCGCGGTGTGGAAAATGGAAAATTTTCAGCGCATGAAACGCGCAAAGCCCTGGCGCTTTTTGCCAAAACTTATAGCGAAACCCGATATGGAAAGAACGTGACGGCCACGACCATTACGGCGGATGCGCGTAAATTAATTGACTTGTTATTCGATGACCATGTTGCCGATGTGCTCTCGCATCCTCACTATCGCCTCAACGTATTAGCGGTCCGTGGCAAAGGTATTCTCGCCCGCGAGCAGCGTGGCCGTACCCATGCCGGCTATATGCTGGCCGCGCTTGCGAACGCCGCTGGGCGCAAACATCTACGACATTTTTTGGACCGTACCTGGTTTTATCCTGAATTTAAAACCCCCCGAGCGGCGGCTGTTGCAGAGCAAAATAGGCTGAAAATGCCCGCCAATAGTGGCGATTCAGGAATGGAACCCTTTTTCAAGTCGCTCAAAAATGACCCTTTCAAAACCGAATACGCCACCCTCACCGAAAACAATTTCCGCGACGTGCTCATTGCCACCGGCTCTATTCCGCTGGTGCTCGAAGGCGTTTCAGGTATCGAGGGCGCATCAGACGGCACCTATTGGGACGGCGGCTTGATCGACTATCACCTGCACCTGCCCTATGCCCACACGAATGGCCTCGTGCTCTATCCCCACTTCACCAACAAAATCGTCCCTGGCTGGCTCGACAAAATGTTGCCTTGGCGAAAAGCGTCTGGTGACTCACTCGATAACGTCGTCCTCATCTGCCCCAGCCAAGAATATCTAGCGCAATTACCGCTGAAAAAACTCCCCGACCGCAACGATTTCAAACGCTTCGCAAATGACTACGATGGACGGCTCAAATATTGGCGCTTGGCCATGGCGGAGAGCGCGCGATTGCGAGATGAATTGGCGGGCTTGATTGAGAGCGGGGGGGTTGCGGAGAGGTTAATGCCTATCTAGGATCAAGTTGACCGTGCCGTCGAATATAACCATCATGGTTGCATTCTGGTTAGGAGGCATTATGCCGACAACGCTCACACTAAAAAATATTCCGGATGCTGTTTATGACCGCTTAAAAGCATCTGCTGAAATTCACCGGCCCAGCATGAACAACGAAGCACTCGTCTGCCTCGAAACTGTACTCGTACCTAGACCCGTAAGCTCAGCCGAACGACTGGCCCGCGTTAGCGCGGTTCGTGGTGTAGGCGGTACTGGCAGTACTGGCGCCACCAAGAAACTCGACCATTGCCTAGTCGACAAATTTAAACGTGATCACCGTCCATGATTGTGTTGCACACCCATGTTTTAGCTTATCTTTTCATCCACGGTCTCCACACCCCATCTGCTGAAGCGCTGCTTGTCAAAGAACCACAATGGATGGTCCTCACACTTTGGCGTAGCGAATTTAGAAATATTCTTGCGGGCTATGTGCGCCGCGGTGATATTTCGTTTGACGTGGCCTACAAAATACTCCGAGAAGCTGAGTCGCTACTGGCAGGCAATGAGTACGAAGCCGATTCGCTGCATGTTCTTCAACTGGTGCGGGACTGTGAATGCACCGTCTGCGATTGTGAGTTTAAAGCTGTTGCAATGAAGCTGAATGCAAAGCTTCACGATGGATAGGGCTTTGGTTAAGGGATTCCTGAAACTTGCGGTACGACTAAATTCGCTCTCGTTTGCATCGCACCATTTGACGGGCGCCCGCAAAAATGCCCGTCAGTGATGTATTCAATGTTTTTAAGGCCTCCCGACTATTTCGGCACCGCCCCGATCCGCATCACCGGATAAAGGTTGAATTGGTCGTCCCACGATGAATGTCGCTGTGCAAAAAATTCCAATCGTGCAACAGGGCTTTTCGCAAAATCAGCATCGGTCGCGAGTTTGTTTTTGAACGCGGCGACAAGTGTGGGATCAGCCGCAAGCTGCTCGCGTGCAACATCCTCCGCAACATAGGCTTCCATGTATTCCTTGCGCTCGAACGCATTGTTAAATTCACCCCAGGCGAGCAGCGAATCAGGCGCGAGCGGCTCAAATAGCGACATCACCAGCAGCGATTTCGCCTGCGCAATCGGCACAAATAAACTGCCGACTTTCACCTCGCGATTCTCAGTTTTCCACGTGCCTTGCACGCTCAAGCGCTGATGGCTTTCAAACGAATCCGTGGCAAGTTTTGCATCATCTGCGCGAAAAGTTTCCAACGCAGCATTTACGATCGGCTCTGTCAATGTGCGAAACGCGATACCGTGATGAGCCAATTTTGCAGCGACCACAGCGGCATGTGCAGCCGGCACGATATAACCGCCTTTGGGCGCGATGATTGAAAGATCGGGCTGGATGTCATCGCGTAACGCGAGCTTCCAGATTTGCGATTTTTTCTCATCGTAACGTGTCATCAAGGCACCCGAAACATCCGACATCGTGCGGGTATATTCGTAACCTTTAAAATCGATGATGCGTGTTTTGTCAGTGGTCTTGTAAGTCAGCACAACAACTTTGCCTGCGACCCGTGCCGCACGCGCATCGGCTGACTTTGCGGCCTTAAGCCAGCCATCGCCATGTGCTGCGATTTGCGAAAGTATTGACACCACCGTATTGCGCGTAATGCGCACACGCGTTGGGTAATCTTTCCACGAATGCGTTTCCACCAACATGCCAATGCGATTGCGTGTGAGGAAATAACCGGTGGAAAAACGGGGTGGGGCGACACTATCGGTAAAGCCGGATGACGGGTCATCATCGACCACAAACGAAGGATAGAACGGCAGCGGCAGCGAGCCCTGTGCGGCCAGATCGCTGATCACCGCATCTCGTAGCGCCGTGCCCGAATTACGCAGTTCTACATCCCCACCATGCACGGGCTCAGCGGTAATGGAAATATCATGCTCGAACTGCGCGCCATCGGTCACATGCAAATCGATAGTGGCGAGCGGATCCCATGCATTCACCAGTCGCAGCATCGCCTGCATTTCGGGCGCATCTGCCTTGACGTAGTCGCGATTCAGGTTGAAATTTTGCGCCGTCGTACGCCAACCCATTTCCACCGGCCCGCGCTGATTCGGACGATTCCATTTACCAAATCGCTCGTGACCATCGATATTAAAAACAGGCACAAAAATCAGCACCTGTTTATCCAGCGCGCCCGCCGCTGCCTTATTTTCCAAGGTTTCACGCAACGCTAAAAATCCTGCATCCTTACCGTCAATCTCACCCGCGTGAATGCCGCCTTGCACCAACAATACCGGAATGTTGCGCTTCGTCGCTTCCGCTGGTGTGAAGGCACCGGTGCGCGTGGCGATCAGCGCCATCATCGGCCTGCCTTCGGGTGTACGGCCAAATTCAATACATCGCACCTGTTTCGGATAGGCTTTTTGATAGGCCGCGCAAAGCTGAATCACTTCGTCATAGCGGCCTGTTTTTTGGAATGCCGAGCGTTCGGCGATGGTGCTCAATACGTCGGCGGCAGCGACCGCAGGGAGGGCGTGGAAAATCGAAAAGAATGCAGCGAATTTGGCGAAGCGAATCATGTTTTAGCTCATAGCAAATTTGAATAAGAAAAACATTTTATTTCTTGAGGGCTTTTTGAAAATACGTCGCCATTGCCTCAGCCCCCACCGCGCCCGAAAAAATGACTTCGCCATCGAGCATAAATGTCGGGACACCCGAAATCTCGGCGTTCATTGCGGATTGCTCCTGGCTGCGGATTTCGTCTACGCCGACATTACTGTGCAGAAATTTCAATACCCGCTCAGCGTCAAGCCCTGCCTCCGCCGCAATTTCTACCAGCACCGACGTTTCGCCCACGTTGCGCCCCTCGGTGAAGTAGGCTTTGAACAATGCATCCACCACCGCATTTTGCCTATCATCACGCCCGGCCAGCAGGATCAAGCGACGAGCTTGGAAGCTGTTTGGCGTGCGGGTCATCAAATCATGCCGAAAGTTGATCCCTACCCGTTTGCCCGCCGCGGCGACATCTGCATCAAGCGCCTGCGAGCGTTCCCATGAACCAAATTTTTGAGTGCGGTAGCTCACTCGATCCACGCCGCTGATGGGCATATCGGGATTGAGTTCGAATGGCCGCCAGGTCACATCAAAATGCGACGCTAATTGCGTGGTTTCGAACCCTAAGGCAAGTGCCGAGGCAAGTTGTTTTTTGGCGATGTAGCACCACGGGCAGATGATGTCGGAAACAATGTTCAGGTCATGCGGTTCGGGTGTTTGCATTTCGTCCTAATTTAGGCAAGCTCAAAAAGTCTGCTGTTTCATTCTTGCTTCGTTCTTGCCTTGTACTACAAAACAAGAAATGCAGCCGCCGCGACTATGGTGGGAATCGCAGCACCCAGCAATAATCCGGCCATGCCAATCGATTCGTCCTCAAAGCCGCTCTTTAACAACGCCACGCCCGCAGGATTGGGCGCATTGGCGATCACGGTCAGACCGCCGCCGGCGACTGCGCCTGCAACCAGCATATATTTTGCCGCATCGGACATGCCCTCAATGGTTGAGCCTAAGTAAGTCAGTGCGGCGTTGTCGGTAATTGCGGTGAGACCGATTGCTGCGAAAAATAATGCGATCGGCTGCAAGGTGGCGACGATGGGCTGCAGCCACCATTGCTGCATACCGCCGAGCACCACCAGGCCCGCCAGGAAGAAGCCGACGAGTAAGCCTTGCTTTAACACCAGCGCTGACTGGAACTGCGGATAGGCTTGTGTAAAGCCCAAAAATAATAGGAACAGCCCCAAAAAAATAACCGGATGGTGGGCGAATGCCACCGTGGCGGCGAGGAATGACAGGTGAATTATTTTTACCAGCAGCGGCGCTTTGAGCTGCCCGGTCTCGGCCACGCCCTCATCGGCGCCCTTACCGGCGATATGAATATGTTTACGCAGCAGAATCGTCATGAAAGTCGCATTAACGATGACCGCAATTGCCGCCTTCCAGCCGAAGTGGGTGATCATAAATGTGCTGTCCCATTGCCACGTTGCGGCGACCATAAGCACCGGTGGGGCCGCAAACGAGGTGAGGGTGCCGCCAATTGAAATGTTCACAAACAGCACGCCGAGTGCCAAGTATTTCAACTTTTCAGGCATGCCCTGATGGAATATCTGTGGCAGCAGCATCAGGGCGGCGAGGGTCATCGCGGCGGGCTCCGTAATCAACGAGCCAATCAATGGCACCAGCGCCAGACCGAGCCAGACCTGGGCCACCGCACTTTGTACGGGTGCAATTCTTGCGATCAACAGCACCAGTGCTTCAATGCTTTCCAACACCGGGCGCGAGGCGGCGACCACCATCACCACAAACACAAACAGTGGCTCCGTATAGTGCCGCGATTCTGCATATTTGACCGCATCGTTACCGCCCACCACGAATGCCATCGCGATAATCAGCACGAACGCCCACAGCCCGAATACCACCTCGACCTCACCGAAAAAATGCAGCAAGCCGGCATGCTTGGGATAGTGGTTTGCAAGCCGCTCAAACGTCTTGGCAGCGAAGGTGTGAATCAAGGCTAATGCAAAAATAATGGCGGCAATAATATCCACGTTATTTCTTCTCCATGATCAGTTCAACGCGAATCCAGCCGCGTACGGAATTAATAAACCATATTGATTGTGCGCGTGCCAAATCGTCCACCATTAACACGCGCTCGACAATCTCTCCTCGCGCCATTAGCTCTGCACGCATCACGCCCGGCAGAAGGCCACTGCATAAGGTTGGCGTCAACCATGCACCATCGATTTCCAATACCAGCGAGCCATAGCTAAACTCAGTCAGTTCGTGTTGCTGATTCCACAGCAACACATCATAGGCTTCAGGGTGCTGTTGGCGATGTGTGTCGTAGACGGTGCGGCGAGTAGTTTTGTGATGCAGCGCACGTTCGTGTCGATCAATGGGCGTATCTGCAAGCACCACCATTCGCGGAGCGGGCCCGGATGCAAAGCCCCGCATTGGACTTGCTGTTTCCGGCATTATTGCTCCGAAAGCCCCGCCAATGCCGGGGTTTGACCATGAAACATGCGCATCAACAAGCGCTTCGCTGGTGATCGTGATCGCGCCAGACCGTGTGACCAGCAGCCGCGCGCGTCGTGCTTGACTTGTCTCATTTGCGTGAGCGTTTGCATGCGCTTGCAGCGACTGCAAAATATTCGCCTGATCCACCGCGAAGCCCAGCGCTGCCGCAGACCGCGATAAACGTTCGAGGTGGCGATCCAGCCATGCGTATTCACCATTCTCCAGCCGCAGCGTTTCCAATAATTCAAAGCCATGCGACGCGTTGTGCATAAACGCGGCCTTCGCCAGTGCCTCGGCATATTCATCGCGCGCCTCGGAATCCCACACAATGCCACCGCCCACACCGCACTCCGCAGTGCCCGTGCTGGCATCAATCACGATCGTGCGAATCGCCACATTAAATACGCTGGTGCCGTCGGGTGAGATGTAGCCCAACGCACCGCAATAGACGCCGCGCGGCGTTGTTTCAAGTTCAGCGATGACTTCAGAAGACTTTACTTTTGGCGCCCCCGTAATTGAGCCGCACGGAAACAGCGCGTTGAAAATATCGGCAATCGTTGTTCCATGCCGCGTCTCTGCGGTGATCGTGGACGTCATTTGATACAGCGTGGGATACGTTTCCAGCGTAAACAAATGCGGCACCGTCACCGTGCCTGGCTTCGCCACCCGTGACACATCGTTGCGCAGCAAATCTACAATCATTAAATTTTCAGCGCGGTTCTTGGTCGATTCAAGCAGCGATGCCGCCAGCCGCGTGTCGAGCTCATGCCAGCGCAGCCAATCTATACTTTCAGCTGCGGGAGGGGAAGCTCGTTTGGCGGTACCTTTCATCGGGCGGGTGCGCAACGTTCCGCCATCCCACGAAAAAAATAATTCAGGCGATAGTGACAAGATGTGATGCGTGCCAATGTCTAAAAACGCGTTAAAACGCCCATGCGAATCGCGTCGCAAATCTTCGTACCACGCATGCGCGCAGCCCGAAAAGTTGCTTTTTAAACGCAGCGTGCAATTAGCCTGATAAATGGCGCCCTCGCGAATTCCGGCGCGTATTTTTTTGATCGAGGCGGCATGTTGTTCAGGCGACGTATCCGCTTGCCAGTCGGCGATGTTATAAAGTTCCAGCCCCGCCACTGGCGGGGAACGGGTCACCGCCTCCGGCGCATAAATCCCAAACCATAACAGCGGCACATTATCGGCTGCAGGTGTTTTGGTTTTCAGTGCAGAATCGAATGCGGTTGCTGCCTCATAGCTCAAAAAACCAGCCGCATATTTACCCGCTTGGGTGGCCGCCGCAATAGTTTGAAGTGCAGGCTTAATTTCATCGATGTGCCACGCGATGATGGTGCGCTCAGGTGTGCCAAATACAAGTGGTGGCGCGTCGGCTGAAAACGATTTATTGAAATTAAAAATCAGCATAAAAACGCTTGCAAACTTAACGTGAATAATTGTTTTCGTGCTTTTTCAACAAGACAACAATCATTGTTTCGGCTTCGTCAATCCGGTGACGCGGCCAATCGCGACTAATCCCGCGAAAAACAGCACGCTAAAAAGCATTGCAAAAAATACCGTCACTAGCGCCCGCCAGACGCCGTCAAGCCCAATTGAGGACACCATTAGCCACGCCAGAAAGCTGGCGGGTACGGCGCTCACCAGAATGGCGAGAACACTTAAAAAATAAGATTTCAAGGACGCGGGGAAGTGAACATAGGAGCCTTTGGATTGGGGCGTTTGCATCATGTGCTCGATAATTTGTTAATGGTTTGACATCTATCCCAGATTCGGTGCGAGCCAGCGCTCTGCCTTCGGCAAGTCCCAGCCCTTGCGCACCGCGTAATCGGCAAGTTGATCCTTATCGATTTTTCCAACTGCAAAATACTGAGACTGCGGATGCGAAAAATAAAAGCCGGACACCGCTGCAGTGGGCATCATGGCAAACGATTCAGTAAGGGTAATCCCAGTTTCGTGCGGCGCATTCAATAGTTCAAACAGGGGCGCTTTTTCGCTGTGTTCTGGGCAGGCCGGGTAGCCGGGTGCGGGGCGAATACCCTGATATTTTTCAGCGACCATTTCATCAACGCTCAATTTCTCGTTGGTCGCATAGCCCCAAAACTCATGCCGTGTTTTAGCATGCAAACATTCCGCAAACGCTTCCGCAAAACGATCTGCCAGTGCCTTGATCATAATCGCGTTGTAGTCATCATGCTGGGCCTCGTAGGTTTTTGCGCGCTCCTCGCAGCCAATACCGGAAGTCACGGCAAAGCCGCCGAGATAATCGTGAAGCCCACTCGCTTTAGGGGCGACAAAATCGGCAAGGGACTGGTTCGCATTGCCTTCAGGCTTTTCGTTTTGCTGACGCAGATGATGAAAGGTATGCAACACCTTTGTTCGCGTTTCATCGGTATAGACTTCAATCGAATCGCCCACGCTGTTGGCGGGCCAAAAGCCACATACTGCGCGGGCTTCGAGCCATTTTTCGTCAACCATTTGCTTCAGCATTTTTTGTGCATTCGCGAACACTTCGCGGGCTGCTTCGCCAACCACCGCATCATCCAGAATCTGCGGATATTTTCCCCATAAATCCCAGGTTTGGAAAAACGGGCTCCAATCAATGTACGGCACCAATTCCTCAAGCGGGAAATGGGTGAGCGTTCGCGTGCCTATAAATGCGGGCACGGGCGGCGCGTAATTTGACCAGTCAATTTTCGCCGCATTGGCGCGCGCGGCAGCGAGTGTGACCAGCTTGACGCCCTTTTTATTCGCGTGCTGCTCGCGCACTTTGTCGTAGTCATCACGCACCGATTTCACATAATCTTTTTTCAGATCATCCGATAACAAATTGCTGCACACGCCCACCGCGCGTGACGCATCCGGCACCCATACGGTGGCCCCTTTGTAATGAGGTTCAATCTTTACGGCGGTATGGGTGCGGGAGGTGGTGGCCCCCCCAATCAGCAGCGGAATGGTGAAGCCGAGGCGCTGCATTTCTTTGGCGACGTGGCTCATTTCTTCCAGCGATGGCGTAATCAAACCGGACAAGCCAATGATGTCCACGTTCTCTTTAATGGCGGTGTCGAGAATTTTTTCGGTCGATACCATCACGCCCAAATCGATGACTTCAAAGTTATTACATTGCATCACCACGCCGACAATATTCTTGCCGATGTCGTGCACATCGCCCTTCACGGTCGCCATTAAAATCTTGCCTTTGGCTTTCGCGTTTTCCATCCCGGACAGGCGCTTTTCTTCTTCAATAAACGGGATCAAATGGGCGACAGCCTGCTTCATCACGCGCGCCGATTTCACTACCTGTGGCAAAAACATTTTGCCTTCGCCGAATAAATCGCCGACTACATTCATGCCGTCCATTAGCGGTCCTTCGATCACGTGGATCGGGCGGCCACCATCGGCTGCGACTTTTTGACGACACTCTTCCGTGTCCTCAATAATGTATTGCGTGATGCCCTTCACCAGCGCGTGGGTGAGGCGGGTGCCTACCGGCTCAGTGCGCCACGCGAGGTCTTCCACCAGATCGCGTTTCTTGCCTTTGAATTGCTCGGCAAAGCTGACGAGACGATCTGTTGAATCGGCGCGACGATTAAAAATAACGTCTTCCACCAACACCAACAAATCTTTCGGAATATCGTCATACACGCCAAGTTGACCTGCGTTAACGATCCCCATCGTCATGCCGACTTTCGCCGCGTGATAAAGGAAGGCGGTATGAATTGCCTCGCGTATGGGATCGTTGCCGCGGAATGAGAACGAGACATTCGACACCCCCCCGCTGACTTTTGCATAGGGTAGATTTTTGCGAATCCATTCCGTGGCGTTAATGAAATCCATGCCGTAATTGGCATGCTCTTCGATGCCGGTGGCAATCGCAAAAATATTCGGATCAAAAATAATATCTTCTGGCGGGAAGCCGACTTCATCAACCAAAATTTTATACGAACGCGCGCAAATTTCGATCTTGCGCTGGTAGGTGTCGGCCTGGCCTTTTTCATCAAATGCCATCACGATAATCGCTGCGCCATAGCGACGACACAGCTTGGCGCGCTCGATGAATTCAGGAATACCCTCCTTCATCGAAATCGAATTCACAATCGATTTGCCCTGCACGCATTTCAGCCCCGCCTCGATCACGCTCCATTTTGAGGAGTCGAGCATCATTGGCACTTTTGAAATATCGGGCTCGGAGGCAATCAGATTCATGAACTTGTGCATCGCGGCGAACGAGTCCAGCATCGCCTCATCCATGTTGATGTCGATAATCTGCGCCCCGTTTTCAACTTGTTGGCGGGCCACCGCAAGCGCTTCGTTATAGTCGTCATTCAAAATTAATTTCGCGAACGCACGTGAACCCGTCACGTTGGTGCGCTCACCCACATTCACAAACAACGAATCTTCACCAATGTTGACCGCTTCCAAACCGGAGAGTCGCAAACGTTTTTCAATCACCGGTGCGCCTGTGCCAAACGCGCGTGGCTTGAACGGTGAAACAATATCGACAATCGCCTTGATGTGCGCAGGTGTGGTGCCGCAGCAGCCGCCGGTGATATTGAGCCAACCCGCTTCCGCCCAATCGCGAATAAACGAGGCGGTTTCCCCTGGTAACTCGTCATAGCCGGTCGGCGCCAGCGGGTTCGGCAAGCCCGCGTTTGGATGCGCGGAGACGCGGCAATCGGCAATGCGCGCCAGCTCTTCAATGTGCGGGCGCAATTCCTTGCCGCCGAGCGCGCAATTAAAACCGATGGAAATCGGATTCGCATGACGGATTGAATTGTAAAACGCCTCCACCATTTGTCCAGACAACGTGCGGCCGGAGGCATCGGTAATCGTGCCCGAAATCATGATCGGCAAACGTTGATCACCGCGAATTCCGCGCGCCTCAAATTCTTCCTCGATCGCGAAAATTGCGGCCTTGGCGTTGAGCGTATCGAAAATGGTTTCAATCAACAAAATATCTGCACCACCGTCAATCAGGCCGCCCGTCGCTTCGCGATACGCGTCCTTTACTTGGTCAAAATTTACCGCGCGAAAGCCGGGGTCGTTTACATCGGGTGACAGTGACAGCGTGCGCGTAAGCGGACCCAGGACGCCCGCTACAAAACGTGGCTTGGAATGCGGCTCTCGTATTGATCGCGGGTCCGCTTGGGAATTTTTTGCCTCATATTCATCGGCCACGCTGCGGGCCAATTTAGCGCCCTCAAAATTTAGCTCATAGACCAGCGATTCCATGCCGTAATCGGCCATTGAAACTGAGGTGGAATTAAACGTGTTCGTTTCTAAAATATCCGAGCCTGCCTCCAGATATTGCCGGTGAATTTCGCGCACCACCTGCGGGCGTGTAAGTGTCAGCAAATCATTATTGCCGCGCAGATCACTTGGCCAATCCTTGAAGCGCTCGCCGCGATATTCCGCTTCAGTTAGATGGTATTGCTGAATCATCGAGCCCATCGCGCCATCCAGCACGAGAATGTGCTGTGCGAGTGCATCCATCAGGATTTGCGTGCGAGTGGCGCGGGGATTGATTGCTTGATCCATGATTTATCTTTTTAAAACCTATTGCACTAAATAATTTATGTTGTTCTGAAAGCGGCGTAATCGTCTGAAGAATCTGCTTCTGATACTTTATAAAAATATCGCTATTGCTGGCCAGTAATCCATTCATCCACTTTCGTCTCCAGTACCGACAGCGGCAGCACGCCATCGCTTAGCACCAGATCGTGATAGTCCTTCAAGCTGAATTTGACCCCTAGTTTTTGTTGCGCGCGTTCACGCAGGGCCTGAATTTTCAACGCACCAATTTTATATGCCAGCGCCTGTCCGGGCCACGCCATATAGCGCTCGGTGGCGCGTCTCGCTTCGGCTTCTGATACCCCTTCATTGTCCATCATGTATTGCATCGTGGCCTCGCGCGTCCAGCCTTTGGCGTGCAGGCCGGTATCGGTCACCAAACGCACCGCGCGTAACAGCTCATCCTGTAAATGGCCCAGATACGCATTTGGATCATCGTACAGACCCATCTCGCGGCCTAATGTTTCAGCGTAGAGCGCCCAGCCTTCGCCATAGGCGGTGATCCAGCCGTACTTACGAAATTTAGGCAGCGCTAATTCTTGCTGAAGAGCGATATGGAAATGGTGACCGGGCTGGCCTTCGTGTAAAAACAAAGTCGTCATGCCGGTCGTGCGATATTTGCTTGGATCTTCAATCACCGCGTAAAACACGCCGGGCCGCGAACCATCTGCCGATGGGCCACTGTAATGATCGGACGCGGTGGCGCGCGTGAGTTCGGGCTCAGGCCGAATCTCAATCGGCACTTTCGGCATGCGGCCAAATAGCTGCGGCAATTTTAGGGCCACTTTTTTATTGATCGCTTCATACGCATCAAGCACATCTTTTTCGGTCTTGAATGGACGAAACTCTGGCTGCTGTTCATGCCATTTTAAAAATTCAGTCACACCACCTTCAAATTTGTAGACCGCTTGTACCTTTGCCATTTCAGCGCGAATCCGCGCAACTTCCTTCAAACCTAGCGCATGAATCTGCTCCGCCGTCATGTCAGTGGTGGTGTTACTTTTGACCTGAAACGCGTACCACGCCGCGCCATTGGGAATGGCCGAAATACCAGCACTGGCGCGGGCCTTGGGGATATATTCGGTTTCAATAAAGGTGTTTAACCTGGTTGCAGACGGGATCAGCCTTTTCTGGATTGCCTGACGATAAAGTGCCGTCAGGCGAGCGCGATCCTCGGTGGCGAATGTGGCGGGCATGTTTTTGATGGGGGCATAAAAAACGCTTTTCTCAACGTCGGGCTCGGCGAGCGCCTTGATCGCCGGCAGCCCACTTACCATCAGCGGTTTAGGTTGCACGATGCCACGCTTGATCCCTTCGCGCATATTCACCATCGCCTGGTCGATCCACAACGGTAGTTTGTTCAAGCGAGCCAAGTAATCGTCATAGTTTTTGACTGTCTTGAGCGGCTGAATATCCTGCCCGCTGCCGAGCTGAGCGACGTAAACAGGTAGACCGCCGTATTGATCAATAGGCATTAACTGCTTGGGAAATTTGTCGCCTTCAATTTGCTCTTGAAGCCGGCGCTTTAGTACCGCATAAGTCATCGCATCGGCGGGAGAAAGTGTCTCGCCCTTAATCGCCGCCAATTGCGCTAGCACCCGTTGCGACAGCGCCCGCTCCAGCGCCATCTGCGCAGGCGCGATCGTGATCGTGAGCAAGCCATCAAAGCGTGCTTCTCCAGTCAGACCGGAGGCTTCCAGCGGATTGAGAACGAGATGATCTTCGAAGTAACGCTCGGCAATGCGGGCAAGGCGTGGATTTAGCGCGGCCGCTGCCATGGTTGCTGCCGACGGCTGGATAGGCTGAACCGGCTGCGCATTTTGTGCGTATGCAGCGGCGAGCTGGCCAGCAGCAAGCGCACCGACAATCAGACGCGTTACGGGCAATTTAAAACGTGATTTGAAAAGCGATAACAACATGGGGCAAAACTCCTAAATAAAAAACCTGTCAGCGCTGCAACTGGCGACAGACAGGTCTGGATGTGGCACCGTCTCTCTTTAGCCGTATTTGTTGAGGGTTTGCACTGCCTCGCGCCCGCAAGCTGAAATTCAAATCGGCGCAAGTAATATTTTACGCTTATAGGCGCGCCGGGTCACGTCGCCATCAGCAGCGTGCCTGGGCGCGTACATGAGAGACTGCTTAAGCGTGACTGGCAAGCCATTCGGCAGCAAGTGTTGCCATCGTTTTCACCCCCACCTTCAAGCCAGCCTCGTCCACATAAAACCTGGGGCTGTGATTGGACGCAGCGTATTTGCAATCCTGATCTTTCGGTGTGCAACCGATAAAGAAAAAGAAACCGGGCACCTTCTTCTGAAAAAACGAAAAATCTTCCGCACCGCAGGTTTTGGGGCACACACCGACCGCACCCGCACCGGCGACGCGTTTTAGCACCGGTACTGACCAAGCTGTAAGTGCTTCGTCGTTGGAGGTGACCGGATAACCGCGCGCAAAATGCACATGCGCCTTGGCCCCGCCTGATTCGGCAATCAGCGTGGCAATTTTCTCGACGAAGCCGTGAATTTCATCGCGATGCTTTTCATCGAAGGTGCGGATGGTGCCTTCCATTTTGGCTTCATCGGGAATGATGTTGCTGCGGTTGCCCGCCTGAAAACTGCCCACTGTCACCACCGACGGTTCTTGCGTCAAATTCATTTTGCGCGACACAATTGTCTGCAATCCCATCACGATTTGCGCGCCGACCACAATCGGATCCACGCCCGACCACGGCTGCGCGCCGTGGGTTTGATTGCCGCGCACAAAGATACGGAATTGATCTGCGCTTGCCATCAGCGGGCCCGAGCGATAGCCGACCGTATTAGTGTGCATTTTTGACGTGATGTGCAGGCCAAAAATCGCATCGACATGCGGTCCTTCCATGCAGCCTTCTTTAATCATCAACTCCGCGCCGCCTTCTTCGCCCATCGGCGGTAATTCTTCGGCGGGCTGAAAAATAAATTTTACGGTGCCTTGTAAATCAGCGCGCACCGCCGCTAGAATTTCAGCCGCGCCCATCAACATCGATACATGGGTATCGTGGCCGCAGGCATGCATCGCGCCGCATTCCACCCCGTTCCAGGTGGTGCGGGCCATGCTTTTAAAAGGCACATCGGTTTGCTCGGTCACGGGCAGAGCGTCCATGTCGGCGCGCAGCGCAATACATTTGCCCGGTAGGCCGCCTTTGAGAATACCGATCACGCCGGTGTGCGCCACCTGCTCGTGCACCTCATCGAACCCGAGTTTGCGCAAATGGGCGGCGACAATTTTGGCGGTGCGAAATTCGCGATTCCCCAGTTCGGGGTTGGCGTGCAAGTCGCGCCGCCATGAAATGACACGCGCCTCAAGCTCATCGGCGTGCTTGCCGATAGCGGCGTCGAGCGGGAAAGTCTGGTCGCGAGCGTTCATGGCTTAAATCTCCAAGGGGATACGAAATATTACATGAGCCTTGATGCGGGCTGACGCCGTTGTTTTGCCCGCGCCTATAATTGTTGCAGAATTGACACAAGTGCGACCTGCCTCAATCAACGTTGAACGTAACATTCAGGCCGAACTACGCTCTCGTGCCAACCAAAAAACCCATCTCAAGGAGTGCACATGCAGCACTTGAAGCCGAAACAAGCATTTGATTTTCTAGCCAATGACCCATCCGCGGTGTTTGTCGATTGCCGCAGCGAAATGGAGTTTTTATTTGTCGGGCATCCCATTGGCGCGATGATGATCCCGTGGAACGACGGGCCCGACTGGGACGTCAACCCGCACTTCGTCTCGCAAGTCAAAAAGGCGGTCGGACATTCCAGCGCGCGTCCGGTCATCATTATTTGCCGTTCTGGCAACCGCAGCGTGGACGCGGGTCAGGCGCTTGAAGCGGTAGGTTTTAGCAGCGTGTTTAATGTCCTTGACGGCTTCGAAGGCGACCTCGATGCCAGTCATCGGCGCGGCAAACTCGGCGGCTGGCGCATGGAAGGTTTGCCGTGGGAGCAGGTTTAGTAATGAGTAAACCCTAGTAGGGGCAGGTGTCTTGTAGCAAAAGTGGTCTGAAACAGCTTCGGATATTAGGGCTTTAAAATTGGCTACGAGCAGAGATTTGCTTTAACCGTTGAAAGCGGCAGGTATCGCTAGTTCGTTATTTCGAGCAGGATGAAGGATAGGGCAGTACGCTCACGAAAATTCGCGTGAGGCAACTAAAAGCACGTTCCCCAAAATTGGCAGTCTAGTCATCACGCCATTTTTGCTTTGCTACTTCGCTTACTGCTTAGACGGAGCAAGTGTTTGCTGCAAACGATACTTGAAACATCTATTTTTGCGAAGGTATGTTACGGGTTCGAGCAATCGTCAAGGACGTCGCAAAAGAATCGTGAGTTCTATCTGCTGGTTACTGTAGGCCAGTGTTTTTAAACTTAATCGGCTTCACGGAATTTCAATGAAAAAATTCTATCTCCTCGCCGCCATCATTGGCGCAATCGGCCCATACGCCACCTATTTCGGCTATCTCGCTTACGTTCCTGGCGCGTCGGGTGCGTTATCGCTTGCTTGGGGGTCGGCGATTTCAGCGGCGACGCTGGTGGATTTCACGATTTCGTGTCTGGTGTTTTGGCCGTTTGTATTTGCAGAGTCGCGGCGGTTGAATATCAAATGGCCGCTACTTTTTGTGGTTTCGAATGGCGTGATCGGCCTGTCGTTTGCGTTGCCGCTTTTTTTATACTGCCGCGAAGTGGAAATAGAAAAAAGCAGCCGTAAAGGACCATGAATCGCCAAGTGCTCCCGCCAGCCTCGCTGGCTTGGACCGTTTGGGGCTTCGGCGCGGCGCTCTATTTCATCGGTTTTTATCAGCGAGTCGCTCCGGCTGTTATCACCACCGAATTGACGCAGACCTTCGGACTCACGGCGGCGGCGCTGGGTAATCTCTCCGCGTTTTATTTCTACAGCTATGTGGCGGCGCAAATCCCCACCGGAATTTTGGCGGATCGATTCGGACCGCGGATATTGTTGACCGCAGGGGGCATTATCGCTGCGCTGGGGACGGCTGTTTTTGCGATGGCGACAGAGGTGGTCTGGGCCAACGTTGGCCGCTTTTTGATTGGTGGTTCGGTTGGCGTGGCGTTTGTATCCATGCTCAAAATTGCCAGTCATTGGATGCCTGCGCGGCAATTCGCGATGGCATCAGGCGTGGCGCTGGCGGTAGGTGTGTTTGGAGCGGTGTTTGCGGGCGCGCCGCTGCGGCTGATGGTGGACAACATTGGCTGGCGCAGTGTGATGTGGGCCACGGCCGCATTTACGTTGCTGGTGGCGGCGATGACGTGGTTCATCGTCCGCGACGACCCGGCTGATCGCGGCTATAAAAGCTATGCCACCGGCGCAGCTGACCTTGCGCCACCCAAAGTATTGGGTGGCGTATTTGACGGTGCATTTGACGGTCTTAGAGCGGTGTTGCGCTACCGCACGGTGGTGCTGATGTTCATTATTCCCGGGGCCGCGTCGTCGATTGTGCTGACGTTTGCCGGGCTGTGGGGTGTGCCGTTTTTGACCACGCATTACGGCTTGTCGCTGACCAACGCGGCAGGATTGTGCTCGACGATGCTGGTGGCGTGGGGCATAGGCAGCCTGGTTTTTGGTGCGGTATCGGATCGTGTTGAACGCCGAAAATCGATTTATATCGGCGGGCTCGCGATTGCGCTGCTGCTGTGGGCGGCGCTCATTTTCACGCCACGTCTGTCGTATTTTTGGCTGGTGGTGTTAATTGCGGCAACGGGTTTTTTTGCGAGCTGCTTTATTATCAGCTTTGCCTTCGCCAAAGAGTCCGTTCCGGCGCGGCTGGCGGGCACGGTCTCCGGGGTGTCAAACATGGGCGTGATTCAGGGGCCGATGTACATGCAGCCGCTGGTCGGTGTGATCTTGGACCGCCACTGGCAGGGCACCATGCTCGAAGGCAAGCGCGTGTTCGATCTCGCTTCTTATCAGCAAGGTTTTTCGATGATCCTGATTTGGGGCGTGATCGCGCTGGTGCTGCTATGTTTTACGCAAGAGACGTATTGCCGACAGGCCGAATAATTATGCAATCCGCGGTGTTTTAGGCTGCACTCGCTTATAGGCCAACCAACAGGCCAGACCCGTCAGCATCAGGCCTACCATCGCAATGGCGAGCAATTTTGGCGAATGCGATACAGCGGGCGAAATGACCCCGGCGACCAATGCGTTGGTGATGCCGGAAATAAAACCTTGAAGCGATGCTGCCATGCCACGACGCGTGGGAAACATGTCGAGCACGATCAGCGACAGGGACGGCATCGCGCAGGCGCTACCAATCGCGTAGGCAAATAATGGGATCACCGCCCACGGAATGGACGGCGCAAATATGAGCGCGTAAGCCAGATTGACGAATGCGGCAACAAACATAATGCGGTAGCCCAAATTCACCGTTCGTCTGAGGCTTAATTTGCCCGCCACGCGGCCTGAAATAAATGCGCCCACCATAATGCCGGTAATGCCTGGAATGAATAGCCACGCGAATTCCTGCGGGCCCAGTTTTAGCGCTTCGGTGGCGTAGACCGGCGCTGACATGAAATATAAAAAGAACGCGTTAAAGTTAAAACCGACCGCCAGCGAGAGCAGTAAAAACGGCATGTTGGAGCCAACCGCCTTGTAACCCGTCAGCAGCGGCTGCGGGCGGAAAGATTGGCGCTTGTCTTCCGGCAGAGTTTCATGAATCGACAAGACGATGATGACGATGAGCGCGGCGGTGATGGCAGCCAGAAACCAAAAAATCGCATGCCAGCCAAATGACACATAAAGCTGTCCGCCTATGATCGGGGCGATCGCCGGGGCGATGCCGAACCACAGCGTCACCATCGACATCAGGCGCTGTGCATCGGTCTCATCAAATAAATCGCGAATCATCGCGCGGCCGACCACCATTCCGCTGCCGACTGACAAGCCCTGAATCGCGCGAAAAATGAGCAGCTGGCTGATGTCATTCGACAACGCGCAGCCGATGGAGCCAATTAAAAATCCGATCAGCCCAATCACCACAATCGGTTTACGGCCGAAGCTGTCCGACAGCGCGCCGTGAAATAAAAACATGAATGCAAACGCGGCCAGATAGACCGACAGTGTTTGCTGCATCTGCAGCGCACTCGCGTTGAGATCACGGCCCATGCCGTTGAAAGCCGGAATGTAGGTGTCAATCGCAAACGGGCCCAACATCGCCAGCCCTGCCAACAGCAATGTGAACATCCAGCGTGGAGTGCGGTGATGCGCGTGATTTTGATTGTGCGGCACGATATTCTTTATTGAAACGCTAGAACTGGCGGGGCAAATAGAGCATATTTGCCTGAAGAGCGCCGCCAATACGGGGGCTTGAGTTTAAAACGTTGACTTATCCATTTTTCGATATTGGATAGCTTCTGCAATGTGTGCGGTTTCAATTTTTTCGACGGCGGCCAAGTCTGCGATAGTCCGGGCTACTTTCAAGACGCGATGGTAAGCGCGTGCCGACAGCCCCAAACGCTGAATGGCATTTTTCAGTAACGTTTCTCCGGCCTCATTGGGTACGCAAAGGGTTTCGATTTCTTTGGGTTCCAGTTTTGAGTTAGGCTTATTCTGCCGCGCAATTTGGATCTGGTACGCGCGTTCCACGCGGGCTTGAATTGCGGCGCTGCTCTCGCCGTTACCTGCTTTGACCAGCTCCAATTGCGGCACCGCGGGCACTTCGATTTGCAAATCGATTCGATCCAACAGTGGCCCGGAAATTTTGCCGCGATAACGCGCGATCTGATCTGGCGTGCATCGACATTTGTTGGTGTAATGCCCCAGATAGCCGCACGGACAGGGATTCATTGCGGCGATCAATTGAAACTCGGCGGGAAAATCGGCTTGGCGTGCGGCGCGTGAAATCGTGATGCGGCCTGACTCCAGCGGCTCGCGCAAGACCTCCAGTACACCCCGGTCGAATTCGGGCAATTCATCCAGAAATAAGACACCCTGATGCGCCAATGAAATCTCGCCCGGTTTGGGGTTACCGCCCCCACCGACCAAGGCCACCGCAGAGGCCGTGTGATGCGGCGACCGGTAATTGCGCTTGCGCCAATTTTCAGCTTTGAAGCCACCCGTGGCCAGGCTTTGCACCGCCGCCGCATCGAGCGCTTCGGCGTCAGTCATGGATGGCAAGATCCCCGGAAAACGTGCAGCCAGCATGGTTTTGCCGGTACCAGGTGGGCCCATCATGAGCAAGCTGTGGCGTCCCGCAGCGGCGACCTCCATCGCTCGCTTCGCGTGTGCCTGGCCTTTAACTTCCGACATGTCAGGGTAATGGGCCACCGAGATGGGCGCGACGCTGATAAACGGCGGAATGGTTTCGCGCCCCGCCAGATGCGCGCAGACTTGCAGCAAATTTTTAGCCGCGAGCACAGTGGCGTCTTTGACCAGCGCGGCTTCTTCAGCCGACGGCACCGGCAGCAAAAACGCTCTACCGTCGCCATGCGCTTTGTAGGTCATCGCGAGTGCGCCACGAATTTTTCTAAGCTCGCCCGTCAGCGCCAATTCACCTGCAAATTCGTAATTTTTTAATTTATCGCCCGGAATTTGTCCGCTCGCCACCAAAATACCGAGCGCGATGGGCAGATCAAATCGCCCACTTTCCTTCGGTAAATCAGCGGGTGCCAAATTCACCGTAATGCGCCGCGCGGGAAATTCGAATCGGGCGTTCAACAGCGCGGCACGAACCCGATCCTTGCTTTCTTTAACTTCCAGCTCGGGCAGTCCGACGATGGTAAACGCGGGCAAGCCATTGGCCAGATGCACCTCAACGGTGACTAGCGGCGCTTCCATGCCGGTCAGCGCACGCGAATATAAGACGGCTAACGACATCGCTTAGCCATGCGCGGAGGCAAATTCCGAAGGTGAGCGCAGGTCAAGCTGTTACGCCTTTAACTGCGTGTCGCTTGGTGCCCCGCGCTGTGCCCCAATCTGCGCTTCGAGTAACGTCAGCTTCGCTTCCAGCTCGGTCAGTTTTGCGCGTGCTTTTTGTAGCATCGCGGCTTGAATTTCGTATTCTTCGCGCGTGACTAAACCGTGTTTAGCAAGTTGCGAAATGAGCCGTTGACGTGCGTTTTTTTCGAGATCAGCAACGGGACTATTTTTAATCACTTCTTCGAATTTCCCCGCAAATTGGTTGAGGGCATCGAGCGCGGCAGCGGCGGAGAATTTTGGTGGAGTCATAATTTTGGTGCATTCACATATCAAAAGAGCTACATATCAAAAAAGCCATATATTAAAAGAGCGATATATCAAAAGAGCCATAGATCAACAGAGCGATATATCAACAGAGCCACTACATCAAAGCCACTACATCAAAGCTCATGGTCCGAATTTAAAATCAGTACGGTTAACGAGCCATTAACGGGCCAAAAATGGTCCAGGTGCGATATTTTTAGAGCCTTCATTGTATCGGAGTGCTCGCTTTGACGCTTGAACAGAAGCGTCGTCCGCTTTGATCACCTTATTGGCGTGACAAACGCTTTTGCACCAAATAAGCGCGTCGAAAATGTCAAATGCAATTTATCGGTGCATGAAAAATCAGAGTTACGGATTTTTAATAAAAGTCCGCGCAATGTGTAGACCGTTGTAAGTACAGTCAAATATTACGGTTCAATTTGCTCGTGGCACGCTACATGCTAAGAGAAGTTGCGAATCAGTAAAAATATAAAACCTATCGTATCTGTTCCCATGATTCATAATTTACAAGGTGATAACCAATGAAAAAAGCTAAAAAGTCACTCATTGTCGCAAGTTTGCTCTCAGCATCCGCTTTTCAAACGTTCGCGCAAACACCCCCACCGTCTGATCCTGTTCCAGCCCCTGTTGCTGCCGATAAACCCGCGGATGCAGCACCGGCTGCGCCCGCAATATATTCCATTGGGGGCTTCGATTTGACCGGTCATGTTGATGTCGGCTACACGAATCTTCGCAATTCTGGCAAGTTCGTCAGTGGTTCAAACTCACGTGTTTTCGATTTTGACCGAAACACAACGAGTTTGCATGCAGTCGATTTGCAATTCGCAAAGACTCCTGAGGAAGGTTTCGGTGGACTCTTAGATGTCACTTTCGGTAAAGATGCAGACACGATAGCCGCATACGGTACCATCGACAGAAATCGCGGCCCTGCCAATGGCGTTGATAAACGCGCCGATATTACGCAGGCGTTCATTCACTACGGTGCCGGTCCCCTTACCCTAATCGCAGGTAAGTTCGTCACGCTCTCTGGCGCAGAAGTCATCAAGAGCGCGGGGGATACGAATTACTCACGTTCTATATTGTTCGGATACGCTATTCCATTTACCCATACGGGTGTGCGCGCGACCTATAAAGTTAGCGATGCCTTAACGCTTATAGGCGGCGTAAATCAGGGCTGGGACGCATTTAAAGATACCAACAAAGACAAAACGATTGAGCTATCGGCCGGATTCACGCCCAACAAATCGTTCACGTTGTTGGTAACGGGCTACAGCGGCAAAGAGCAACTCGTTAACTATCCTAAATCTGATGAAAAAGGCACGCGTAACTTGCTCGATGTGGTGGCTACCGTTGTGGCAAACGAGCAACTAACCTTCATTGCTAACTTCGATTACGGCACACAGGACGGCAGCAGCGCTGGTCTAGGTAAAGCCAAGTGGCAAGGTCTTGCAGGCTATGCGAATTATCAATTCAGTGATGAGTGGAGACTTTCATTGCGAGGTGAGTATTTTGACGATAAGGACGGCTACCGGACAGGTCTTGTCCAAAAATGGAAAGAGGCTACGGCCACGGTTGCGTACTTGCCAAACAAAAATGTTGAGGTCCGTGCCGAAGTTAGAGCCGATCGTTCTGACCAGTTCGCATTTCTAAAATCAGATCGCATAACACCTTCAAAAGTCGACCGGTCATTTGGCCTTGAGTTTCTTTACAAATTTTGATCACCCAAAGGGAGTCAACACATGAAATTAGTCACTGCGATCATCAAGCCATTCAAGCTTGACGAAGTACGTGAAGCCTTATCCGCCATTGGCGTACAAGGCATCACCGTTACGGAAGTCAAAGGTTTCGGGCGACAAAAAGGGCACACCGAGTTGTATCGCGGCGCGGAGTACGTAGTGGATTTTCTGCCGAAAGTAAAAATCGAAGCAGCCGTAAAAGACGACATGATCGACCAGGTGATCGAAGCGGTAGAAAAATCCGCGAACACCGGCAAGATCGGCGACGGCAAAATTTTTGTCTTCAATCTTGAGCAAGTCGTTCGTATTCGCACCGGTGAAACCGGCGCGGATGCGCTTTAACAGGGAGCACTTTCAAAATGACACCTATCAAAAAAATACTCTCTCTGTTTGTGGTTAGCAGTGCATTCGCGTTTGGCGCGATCGCTGAAGCGCAAACGCCTTCTGTTGTCCCAGCATCTGCTGCACCCAATGCTGCGGCACCTGCTGATGTTAAAGCGTCGGCTTCTGATGCAGCACCTGCCACCGCTCCTCCAGCTGTGACGGATGCAAAAGCCGCCGCCGCAACACCCCCACCGCCGCCCGTCCCCAACAAAGGCGACGTGGCCTGGATGTTGACTTGTACCGCCTTGGTGCTGCTGATGAGCATCCCGGCATTGGCTTTGTTCTACGGCGGTTTGGTGCGCTCGAAGAACATGCTATCGGTACTGATGCAGGTCTTCGTCACGTTTTCGCTCATTACGGTGCTTTGGGTAATCTACGGATATAGCTTCACGTTTACCGAAGGCAGTGGTGCCACCAGTCCATTCTTTGGCGGTAGCGGCCGCATCTTTTTCAAAGGCATGGCAGATTTGGTAAAAGGTGAATTCACCACTGCTGCGACGTTTAGCAAAGGCGTGGTTCTCCCCGAAATGCTGTATGCCGCGTATCAGGCCACGTTCGCTGCCATCACCTGTTGTTTGATTCTGGGCTCGGTAGCAGAACGCATGAAATTTGGCGCGGTCATCTTGTTTATGGTGCTGTGGTTTACCTTCAGCTATATCCCGGTTGCGCACATGGTTTGGTTCTGGTCTGGCCCTGACGCATACACGACGGCGGCATCGGTGGATATCGAAAATGCTAAAGCCGGTTTGCTCTGGCAGTGGGGCGCACTTGATTTTGCCGGCGGTACCGTGGTGCACATCAACGCGGGCGTGGCGGGACTCGTCGCGGCATTCTTCCTTGGCAAGCGCATCGGCTTCGGCAAAGAGGCGTTGACCCCGCACAACCTCACCATGACTATGATTGGCGCATCGCTGTTGTGGTTTGGCTGGTTCGGCTTTAACGCTGGCTCTGCGTTGGAGGCCAACAATACCGCGGTTTTGGCCTTCATGAATACTTTCTTGGCAACTGCGGCGGCGGTGCTGTCATGGATGACTGCTGAATGGTTGCTGCGCGGCAAGCCGTCGATGTTGGGCGCTGCCTCCGGCGCTGTTGCGGGCTTGGTAGCGATCACCCCCGCCGCAGGCAACGTCGGCATTGCAGGCGCGTTGGCCATTGGCCTCCTCGCCGGTGTGGTGTGTTTGTGGGGCGTGACTGGCTTGAAGAAAATGCTTAAGGCGGATGACTCGCTGGATGTATTTGGAGTGCACGCCGTGGGCGGTATTTTGGGTGCATTGTTGACGGGTGTATTTAATTCGCCTGACCTCGGCGGCCCAGGCTTTCCAAATAACTGGTTCGAAATGAAGCCGGGTTTTGAAACCATCATGGCACAAGTGCTGGTACAGGCTAAGGCTGTAGGCGTGACCGTCGTCTGGTCGGCCGTGGTGGCAACGGCATCGTTGTTTATTGTCAAGATGGTGGTGGGTCTGCGGGTTCCAGAAGACGAGGAACGCGAAGGCCTGGATATCACGTCGCACGGTGAATCGGCTTACAACGGCTAATTGCCAGAGAGGCTGGTAATGATGCACGGCGGAAATCACTGATTTCTGCCGGCAACTCGCAACGTAAAAATAGCGTCCCATATCCTTGGGGCGCTATTTTTTTGTCTTGATTTTTGATTAGCCGCACCAAATTCAATTGAATTAGCTGCCTGACAGCCTGTTCACATCATGTACGCAGGCTATAATGGGGTCAGAATTTAAGGGTTTTATTGAAATGAATCAACGTGATATCCACTTGCCGCTTCCACCGGAGGCAATCCCCGTCATCGATAACGCTGACACTATGATTGATAAAGTGATGAGCAAAGTTCCGGTGTCGTTAGCAGATACGCAGAGCAGTGTTGATAACCGTAAAATTGCGATTGATCGGGTCGGCATTAAAGCCATCCGCCATCCTGTGCGTGTGCAAGGCAACGCCCACAAAGATGCGCAACATACTATCGCAACCTTTACGATGTCGGTTCGTCTACTCGAGGGTGTTAAGGGCACCCATATGTCCCGGTTTATTGAGCTTATCGAGAGTAACGCTGAGCCAATTAGCGTGACGACGTTCGGTAAATTGCTTGCGCGCATGGTTGAGCGGCTCGGTGCCACTGAAGGTCATGTGGAAATTGCGTTTCCGTATTTTGTCGAAAAAACAGCGCCGGTTTCACTCATAAAGTCGATGCTGGATTATGAAATTACGCTAAGTGGGCATATCAAAAACGGTGTGACGCAGATCACCACCAAAATCGTCGCACCGGTTACTAGCTTGTGCCCCTGCTCGAAAGAAATTTCAGCTTATGGTGCACATAATCAACGCTCGCACATCAGCATTACGGCTCGCCAGGCAGCAGCAGCAATAGGCATCGAAGAAATTATTCGTGTCGCAGAAGATGGGGCTTCAGCGGAGGTGTACGGGATATTGAAACGCGTCGACGAGAAGTTCGTCACTGAGCGCGCCTACGATAATCCAAAGTTTGTGGAGGATCTGGTTCGTGATATCGCGGCAGCGCTTGATGCAGATGACCGGATCGAAGCCTATATTGTTGAATCAGAAAATTTCGAATCAATCCATAATCACTCCGCGTTTGCCGTAATTGAGCGCGATAAATCGTTGCCCGCTTGATTTTAACGACACCGTTCAGCACCACAGCTTGTAGGATTGTGCTCCTGCTTTCAAGCGATAAAGCGGGCAGTATTGGGGTCGAATTGTCAGAGCGGACGTGCGCGATTGACCGCTTCTGATTCAAAGCGCGAAAGTTGTACTCAGAGACTGGCCATTGTGACGGCGGCCTTATTCAGCAAAACGTAATGCTGATCGGTAATATCCGTACCAGCAAGATTTAATACCCTAAAATTCTCGGCCAGGAAATTGATATGTCATCGGCAATCCCAACACCGCTGTTTCATAGTGACGAAGATCCCAGCGGCGTCGCGTCCAGCCGCATCCGCTCACGCCTATTGCGGGCAAACAAGCGATTTCATGCGAACGACAATATCTCCGCATTCGTCAAAGACGGCGAGCTCGATCAGCTTCGTGATGAGGTCGCTGCGAAAATGGCGGAGGTTTTAAAAAGCCTGGTGATTGATACCGAGCACGATCACAACACGGGTGAAACCGCGCAACGCGTCGCCAAAATGTTTATCAAGGAAGTGTTTGCGGGTCGTTATGTAAAGCAGCCTGACGTCACCGAATTTCCGAATATTGAGCATTTGAATGAGCTGATGATTGTTGGGCCCATTACGGTTCGCAGCGCCTGCTCGCATCACCTGTGCCCGATCATTGGACGCGTATGGATTGGTGTAATGCCGAATGAACATTCAAATTTGATCGGCCTGTCGAAATACGCGCGGCTCTGCGACTGGGTGATGAGTCGCCCGCAGATTCAGGAAGAGGCGGTCACGATGCTGGCTAATTTGCTGCAGGAGAAGGTGAAGCCGGATGGCTTGGCGATTGTGATGGAGGCTGACCACTTTTGCATGAATTGGCGCGGCGTCAAAGACATGGATTCAAAAATGACCAACAGCGTGATGCGCGGATCGTTTTTAAAGGATGCGAATTTGCGCCGCGAATTTCTTTCGCTGCTGACCAAGAAAAATACATAGCGGCTTAAAATCACAACAGGAATCAATATGCTTATCCGTCTCATGTATTGCAGCCGCACCGCCGAAGTTTTGCCGCAAGAAGCGCTCACGGCCATTGTCAGTAAATCACGCAGCAACAATCCGCCGCGAGGCATTACAGGTGTTCTTTGCTACAGTGGTAAAATTTTTTTACAGGTGCTTGAGGGGGGCCGATTTGAGATCAACGGCCTTTACAACAAAATTTCCACCGACAACCGACATTACGATGTGATGTTGTTATCGTACGAGGAAATCGAAGAGCGCCGTTTCTCGCACTGGTCAATGGGCCAGGTTTCGTTACAGCGTATCAACCCTTCAATGCTCATTAAATATTCCGAAAAGCCAGAGCTGGATCCCTATGCCGTATCGGGAAAAGTATCGATGGCGCTGTTTCACGAAATGATGGCAACCGCGTCAATCATGGGGCAGGGCGGCTAAGCGCAGGAAAAGTTTGCGGTGAAAAAAGCCTCGCGTTGCGGGGTTTTTTATTTTGTGAGATTGTGAATAAATAATTTTTGCCGAAAATTATTTTAGTAAACTCAAATTTATTGTTGTCATTCTGAGCTGCATTTGTGAGAAATATTTTTCTATAAAGTAGCTTATAGGGTAGCGAAATGCACCTTTTTTGCCCGTTCAAGCCGGGGTCATTTTGACAATGCCTTTCTGGACGGGGGTCGTGGAGCAAAAGTGCTCGCTAAAGCTCGCCAATGCCAGTGTTTTATTTCAAAACTAAAACCGTTTCATCAACGTCATTTGTGAACCATCGCGCCGCATTTCCATGCGATTTAAAAAGCTCATGCCGAGCAACGCGACCTCCATGCCTTTGCCTTCCATCACGATACCGTCCACTTGATAAATGGTGATGTCACCGAGCGTGACGGAATCAAAAACAATTCGGTAGGCAGTCGCCACGCCATTTGCGGTTTGGGTGTAAACGCGCTGGCCTTTGCGGTAGTCGATGCCAGAACTGTCGGCAAGTGACGAGGGAATTGAAACCGAAGTCGCGCCGGTATCGACTAAAAATTGCACCGTACGGCCATTGACTTGTCCCATGCTGAGAAAGTGGCCCTGACTATTCGCGCCCAGCGTAACGCCCAGTCCCTTGCTGGCGGAGGCGGGAGCGGCGTAGTGCTGCCCGACGTCCAATTGATGACGTTTGCCATCGATTGCGACCGTGGCGGTATCGGCGGTGGTGGCGAGGAGCGTGACCCCCTCCGCCGTCTTGTCGCCCACTGAAAGGGTGCGCGGTGCCTGACCATTAATCACGACGACAGCCTTGCCAGGAAACAGACCCACTACTGTCACGCTGGTCGCCGCGTCTGCGGCAGAGGCAGAGGCGACCAATATAGCCAGGGTCAGACTCAGGGTCGCGCCGGCGCAAATGAGCCAGCGTGTGAGAACTTTAGCGGCGCTAAAATACAAACCTGTATTCATCACACGTCCTTTTAAGATTCGATTTATTTTTTGACTGAAACTATTTTGAAGCCCGCTCAACCGCCCGCGTCTATTTCCATGTCCGCTTCAGCGTCCATCACCACGCCCGCCCTAGAACCGGATGCAAAGCCTATTGCGATTTTCCGCTTTTCGCGCTCCGAAGGCCCGGGCTATTTTGCCAGTTTTCTGGAGGCCCGCTCGATTCCCTGGACACTATTTGCATTGGACGAAGGCGCATCTGTGCCGACAGATTTGAGCCCATTTGCAGGTTTCGTTTTCATGGGCGGGCCGATGAGTGTGAACGATGATCTGCCATGGATTCCACCGGTATTGAAACTGATTCAGCAGGCGATTGCGAACGACGTGCCATGCCTTGGTCATTGTCTGGGTGGTCAGTTAATGTCAAAGGCACTCGGCGGCGTAGTGACCAAAAACCGCGTCAAAGAAATCGGCTGGAATCCGGTGCGCGTGGAATCTTCACCAACCGCCCGCGAATGGCTCGGTGACGATTTAAAGACCTGGACAACATTCCAATGGCACGGCGACACTTTCTCCATCCCGCCCGACGGTGAACGTATTCTCACCGGTGACGCATGCGTTAACCAAGCCTACGTTATCGGCAAGTCGCTGGGCATGCAGTGCCACATCGAAATGACGCCGCAGATCATTGAGGCATGGTGTGCGGATTGGGCGAAAGAAAATGTTGATCCGAATTTGCCAAGTGTACAAACGCCGGATGAGATTATGACCGCGATGGATGAAAATTTGCAGATGCTGAATCGGGTTGCGGATCGGCTGTATGCGAAGTGGCTGGCGGGTTTGAAACACTCGCAGGGCTAACGAAAAATGACGCCATGTCCGGCCTGGGTTTTGCAAAGTTGATACCGACAAATATCACGGCTAGAATAAACACATGAACAATTGGTCTTCATGTACAGCGGTTGAACGCCACCCTCTCAGAGTAAGCGGCGCTTGGGTTTTCCGCAGTACCCGTGTTCCCGTTACAGCATTATTTGAAAATCTTGAAGATGGCGCACAGCTCGCTGATTTCGCTTCATGGTTTCCGGGCGTCATACTTGACCAGACGCGCGCGGTGCTGAAATGAGCAATGCCCTTGCCTATACTCAGTTAATCTTGCCAAAATAATTGTGCATCAACTCAGAATAGCCCGACCGGTTCGCGATTTGAATAGAACGCAAACCATGTACTGCGCCGGATTGGATTTGCGTGTGATTGGCAGCTTCAAAGATCACGAAGGTTTTGATGGCGTGATGCTGGGTAATTCTGGCGTTCACTATCACTTCGAATTTACGAGGTGTCGCCAACATCCTGTGATTCCCGCGCCAACGCCCGAAGACTTATTTGTTTTTTATATCGCCGACATGGGCGATTGGCAGCGGAGCTGCGCAACGATGGTCGCGGCGGGATTTAAACAGGTGACGTCATTTAATCCGTATTGGGATATGCACGGACGCACATTTGAAGATAATGACGGCTACCGAGTCGTCCTGCAAAACGCCGCTTGGGAAAATAGGGAAGATGCGACGTTATGATTGCTTGGGCCAACGTATTCAATCCCGAAAATTATTAAATTGCAGCGGCACATCTTCGATATGCTTTTTGCACAACGCAATCGCTTCTTGAAGATCATCGCGTTTGGTGCCGGTGACGCGGACGGTTTCGCCTTGGATTAAGGCTTGTACTTTCATTTTGTTGTCCTTGATAAGCTTGACAATGCGCTTGGCGAGATCGGATTCGATGCCATTTTTAACGTTGATGATTTGCTTTACTTTATCGCCGCCGATTTTTTCTTTGTTTTTTTCATCCAGCAGCCGCACGTCTACGCCGCGTTTTGCCATCTTGTTGAGCAGAACGTCTTTGACCTGGCTTAATTTGAAATCATCATCCGCGTAGACCGTGAGTTCAAGTTCTTTTTGCTCGATGCGCGAATCAGAGCCTTTGAAATCGAAGCGGTTCGTGACCTCTTTATTGGCCTGTTCGAGCGCGTTTTTGAGTTCTACTTTATTGACTTCGGAAACGATGTCGAACGATGGCATGTTGGTTCCTCTGTGTTGATAATTGCGCGGCGGTAGCTTTCCTCATCCCAACTTTTCGTCAGTTGGGTGAGGGTGTGCGGCTACTTCTTCAAGTTTTTCACTATTTTGCCAGTGGGCTTCGCTATTTTTGCGGCCGCTTTATTGGCCGCAATCCGCATCCGCAGCGCATTCAGTTTAATAAATCCTCCTGCGTCCGCTTGATTGTACGCCCCGCCATCATCATCGAAGGTAGAGATCGTTTGATCGAACAGTGAATCCGTTTTTGATTCGCGGCCAACGATCAGCACGGTGCCTTTGTACAACTTCAATTTCACGGTGCCGTTGACGACAAGTTGAGACTGATCAATTAGCGATTGCAGCAGCACGCGCTCGGGCGCGAACCAGTAGCCGTTGTAAATCATTCTGGCGTAGCGCGGCATCAAATCGTCCTTGAGCGCGAGCACTTCGCGATCCAGCGTGATCGATTCCATGGCGCGATGCGCACGCAGCATAATTGTGCCGCCGGGGGTTTCGTAGCAGCCGCGCGACTTCATGCCGATGTAGCGGTTTTCGACCATATCGAGCCGACCAATCGCGTGTTTGCCACCAAGGCGATTTAATTCAGTCAATACTTTTGCGGGTGATAATTTTTTTCCGTTGATCGAAACAATATCGCCGCGCTCGTAGCCAAGCGCCACATATTCCGGTTTGCCGGGCGCTTTTTCCGGTGATACGGTAATGCGCCACATCGAATCTTCTGGCTCAAAATTAGGATCTTCGAGAATGCCGCCTTCGTATGAAATATGCAGCAAATTTGCATCCATCGAATACGGCGCGCCACCGCCTTTTCTCTTTTTAAAATCGACGGGAATTTTATTTTTGTCCGCGTAGGCCAATAATTTTTCGCGCGACAACAAATCCCACTCGCGCCATGGCGCGATTATTTTTACATTGGGCATCAGCGCATAAGCGCCCAGCTCAAATCGCACTTGATCGTTACCTTTGCCGGTCGCACCATGCGAAATCGCATCTGCGCCCACTTTGCGCGCGATCTCGATCATTTGTTTGGCGATTAGCGGGCGGGCAATCGAGGTGCCGAGTAAATATTCGCCTTCATACACGGCGTTCGCGCGAAACATCGGGAACACGTAATCGCGGACAAATTCTTCGCGCAAATCCTGAATGAAAATATTCTGTTTTTTGATGCCCAATTGCAGCGCTTTTTTGCGCGCAGGCTCCAGCTCTTCTCCCTGGCCAATGTCGGCGGTGAAGGTGACAACCTCGCATTGGTAGACATCTTGTAGCCATTTGAGAATGACAGACGTATCCAAGCCGCCCGAATACGCCAACACTACTTTGTTAATTTTATTGTCCGAAGGGCCAGGTTTTGCGCCTTCCTTCAGACCGGTTGCTTCGCTCATGATGTATGCCCTGATGCGCGCACCTGTTCCGCCGAGTCTCGAGGTGTGCAATGTCGTCGGAAAGGTCACCGTTCACGGGGGGTAGCTCAGGCGTTAAAAATCCTGAAACTGCGGAAGTGGCGAAGCGGGATCGTGCACGCGTTGGCCGACTTCCAACACATCCGAATTATACTTATTGCAGGGTAGCAATCAAGGGTGAATTTAACGGCAAATCATTTCCATGCGCCTGCTTGCCTCCGCGAGCGAGCGCATGGTGGCACCACCGCTACTTTTTCGGTGCATCAGGTTTTTTGGCGGCCCCGGTTTTGGGGTCAATCGCGGTAACGTCGCCGATCTCAACTGTCGCGCTGAGGTCTGCGCCCAGCGCGCCCGCGGCGGAGCGTTCAGTAAGTGTCAGTAGGCGAACGGCCAGCACGTCTGCAGGAATCGAATTCCAGAGATTAACCGAGGTGGACTGACGATCGAAAAGTTTGGTGAAGTCGTGGCGCGCATTTTTGTCGATTACAGCAAGCGTTTTTGCGTCCAGCGTCCAGACTTGAATATAAGCAAATGGGGCGATGTATCGACGTGAGGAGGATTTTTTACCATCTGGAGACGTCGTATCGGATCCGCCAAACTGATCCAAAGAAATGTCCTGCTCAAAGCCGCTATCCACTGAATTACCGGTCAGTGAACCACTTTGTAACGGTTGAATATAGACGCCGACTCCGGCAAGTTTTGATCCCATTCCACTATATTCAGATTGCATGTACAGAGGTGCCACCACTATGATCTTGTCCCAATCCTTGCGTTGCGGCATTTTTTCAACAACGGAAACAATTTTGCCCAGCGCAACTGCCTCGCGGTCTTGCGGATTTACATTATCGAGCTCTGCGGCCTCTAGTGACATAAATATGCGAACGCTAGTTGGGTCAGATTGAGCCAGCGCCCGATCTAGTCCGCGCAGGACTGCTGAATTCAATGCATTGTCAGGCACTTTAAGCACCGTACGCGTAAAATTATCGATGACGTTGCTACCCGTTGAGTATTTTTGGCTTACAACGGTAAAGCGGTCGCCGACCGCGGAAATCAGCGCATAAGTCAGCGGACGCGCGGGAGCCGCCACGGGATCGCTGGCTTGCGCCTTAGCGAGCGTTGCAACCATCGATAAACCCAGCGATAGACTGGTCGGGAGCAGTACTAATAAGCTGCGTGTGAATAGAGCGGAGTGTTTTTTCATTTTAGTATTCTTGGTGAGGTCTTTTATTGGCGAGCATTTCAAGCCATTTTTGCTTGGAAAAGGTTGTCTTTTCTAGTGGTTGTCTTTTTTATAACGGTTCGGCGGTTAAGTCGTGATTTCATTACTTTAATGGGTCGCTTTGTGTGCCGCCACGTCAAGGCGACCAACTGACCAAAGCGACGGATGAAAACCAGTTATTCGACGCGAATGCATGCGCAAAGTTTTGTAGGTGAGAAGTTGCTGAATACGATAGTAGTTCCTTACCATGACAAGAATATTGCGATTCAGCGCATTTGTTGTGGGGAGGCGAGTGGCATTCACCGGCAAATTGGCCCAAAGGCTAAATCGCCAAACCGGCACTAACTATCGATTCGGCCCAGCAGCAGATATTCCATCAGCGCTTTTTGTGCATGCAGGCGATTTTCGGCTTCATCCCACACCACGCTCTGGGGGCCTTCAAGCACGTCAGCGCTCACTTCTTCACCGCGATGCGCGGGCAGACAGTGCATAAATAGTGCATCGGGCGATGCGATTCGCATCATGTCAGCATCGACGGTGAAATCGGCAAACGCTTTTTTGCGTGCATCGGTTTCAGCTTCAAAGCCCATGCTGGTCCACACATCGGTGGTGACCAGGTGAGCGCCTTTGGCGGCATCCATCGGATCTGAAAACACAGCGAGATGTTCGGTATTGAGTGGCACGCCAAGCTGGGCTTTCATTTCATAGCCGGGCGGGGTCGCAACGTGGAGCTTAAACCCCAGCACTTGCGCGGCCTGCAGCCAGGTGTAGCTCATGTTGTTGGCGTCACCAATCCAAGCGACCGTTTTGCCTTCAATCGATTGCCGAAATTCGACGAAGGTAAAAATATCGGTCAATACCTGACAGGGATGAAATTCGTTGGTCAGACCGTTGATTACCGGGACTCGTGAATTTGCCGCGAAACGCTCAATGATCGACTGATCGAAGGTGCGGATCATGACCAGATCCACCATCCGCGAAATCACTTTTGCCACGTCTTCAATCGGCTCGCCGCGTCCTAGCTGGCTCTCCGACGTACTAAGCACAATCGAGGAGCCGCCCAATTGATAAATGCCGGCCTCGAATGAGACGCGGGTGCGGGTCGAGCTTTTTTCAAACACCATCGCCAACATGCGATCGGTCAACGGTTGATATGGGATGTAGTTTTTGAAACGATGCTTGAGAACTTTGGCGCGCAGGAACAAATGGTTGATTTCTTCGCGATTGAGATCGCTGAACTGAAGGTAATGTCTCATTTTTTTAGTCGACCGCAGCCGCGAAATTTTTTAATGGGGATTGATTGACTTGTGCGGCCGACGATGTGGCTGACAAAGTGGCCAAGAAAATTTTGATCGCCGCTGAAACCCGCACCACCAGCTCGCGGGCTTCTGCTGCATTGATCGTCAGTGGCGGCAGCAAACGTATCACATTGTCGTGCGTGACGTTGATAAACACCCCATGATCGAGCGCGATTTTGACCACTTCTGCGCAGGGCCGGTCGAGCTCGATGCCTAGCATGAGTCCCATGCCGCGAATTTCTTTTATCGATGCCATGCCACTCAACGAGGTCGCAAATTCGGCCTTAATCAGGGTGCCCATTTTGGTGGCGTTATCGAGCAGATTTTCGTCTTCCATAATGGCCAGCGTGGTCAGGGCCGCCACCGATACCAACGGCCCTGCGCCAAATGTGGTGCCATGATTGCCTGGCTTGAATACATTCGCCGCCGCACCGCGCGCCACGCAGGCACCAATCGGCAAACCCGAGCCCAAGCCCTTCGCCAACGCCATCACGTCAGGCACGATCCCTGCCCATTGATGCGCAAACCATTTGCCGGTACGGCCAATCCCGGATTGCACTTCATCGATCATCATGAGCCACTGTTTATCGGTACAAAGCTTTCGCAATTCACGCAGATAATCAGCCCGCGCTTGGTAGATTCCGCCTTCTCCCTGCAGCACTTCAACGAGCACTGCGACCACATCGCCGTTGTGCTCGGCAATTGAGCTAATCGCCGCGATATCGTTATACGGCACGCGAATAAAACCTGTCACCAGCGGCTCGAAACCAGCCTGGGCCTTGCGTGAGCCGGATGCGGCCAACGTGGCGAGCGTGCGGCCATGCCATGCGCGTTCCATGACGATAATCTGCGGGTTGGCGATGCCGCGCTGATGACCGTATAGTCGCGCGAGTTTGATCGCACATTCGTTGGCTTCCGCGCCGGAGTTACCAAAAAACACATTGTCCATATTCGACAGCACGCAAATTTTGTTCGCAAGTGCGGCCTGCTCGGGAATGTTGACGAGATTCGATGAGTGAATAATTTTGCCCGCTTGATCCGCAATCGCTTTCACCAGCCTGGGATGTGCATGGCCAACGCCATTGACCGCGATCCCAGCCAGCCCGTCCAGAATTTTTCGCCCATCGGTGGTGAAAAGCCATGCGCCTTCACCGCGCGCGAACGCGACGTCCTGGGGGCTAAAGGTATTCATTTGGTGGACCGATAACATGGGCACTCCTACGCGAAATAATTTCGTGAAGTAAAAGCAAACGGAAACGCAAATACTAGGGCAAACGACGATGCTGCGCAACAAACAACGCGCCAATTTTTTTAGAAAAAAATAATATGCAAAACTTTCGTCGGCGGCTCGCTTTGCAAAGCGAGTTTGAAATAGGTTGAGCGAGGTTGAGCATAATGCGCTGGGACGAAAGATTCTTAGCCGCTACACTTCGCGATATTCGTTGCCGATATTCATTTTTCAGCCGCAATCCATGTCAGCCGCCGCTCTCCAATACCATCGCTGCATTATCATCTCTCGCGATGCATCGTTCGGCCACGTGAATTTCGCATGAGCCGCTTGGTATGAACAATGTCGAGTCGACCGCTGAGGAGAGAAGCGGTGTTCTGAAAAGCGACGTTGCGCAACGCATTCTCCCGATTCGTATCGTTATTCAGGGCGTCACGCTGCAGGGTAAAGCGTTTCGTCCGAGCGACTGGGCTGAACGTTTGTGCGGGGTCATGTCGACATTTGGCGGCGACGCGCAGATGCGTTACTCGCCTTATGTGCGACCGGTGATGCTGGATGGTGTGCGTTGTGTGGTGGTCGAGCCGTCACTGATCACGATTGAGCCACGGGCGTATCGGTTTTTGCTGGAATTTGCCAAGGACAACGACTTAGTCGTCATCAATCCCAGTCAAACCGCGCAATCTGCTGCCAATGATTTCTGCCCCATTCCGGGCAGCACGCTGGATTTACTGGCATCGGGTTAAATAGATTTAAAGTGCAAACCCTATCATCCACGAGCTTCTCAGCATATTTTTGCTTCAAACGGCAATCTGGAAGAGGGCCTTGCCAAATTAAATTCTGGACTATAAATTCATCAAAACGCCGCATCCACCGGGCTTGCAGCTGCCACCATTGTTGAATCAACGCGCGACGCCGTCACCACGATGGTTGGCATTTTCTGTACATGAATACGCGGTGCCGTGACTTCAATCACATCCATTTTGTAAATGGGCAAAGGTTTTAATTCAGCGGCATGCTGGCTGCTGGCGATAGTGGCAATGGCGGTCGCCAAGATACAGCCAATGACCGCCATGGCACCGATGCTGTCTTTAAGGTTGGCACTGTTTGCTGTGGTTACTGTTTTCATGGTCATCTCCAAAAATGTATTGTTTTGTTTTGATGGAGTGACTTTATCTGTGCATTCCCACACCCTCAATCGGCTTGCGACGAAACGTGAAAAACACGGCGCGAGCGTGCAATAACGGGTTTGGTTTGGAAATATCAGGATGTTTTATAGCGACTAGCGGCAAGACGACTAAATGCATTCTGTGCTGTGCATTCTTCATCCGGCGCCTGGCCTGGTGCGCCACCGAAACCCGCGCTTGTCCCGCTGATTCCATTCGCGACCACCCAGCGCTACTGGTCATTGCAAACAGGTGGTTCGTCACAACGCCAGCCTGCCGGGAGGTGAGTTGACCGTAAAGTTAGTCGATCTTAATTGCAGGGGTGCAAAATGATAGTGTCGACCAAGGCGGAATCGCCATTCAACGATCGTGCTGTGCCAGCAGTGGACGCAAGCGGGGCGGGACTTATTGCCGCCGCCTTGAGCAAGCGTTACGGCGACCAAACCGTGGTGAGCGATGTCTCCATCACGGTTCAGCCAGGCGAAATCGTCGGCCTGCTCGGCCCCAATGGGGCGGGCAAAACCACGACCGTGTCGATGATTTGCGGGCTGGTCAAGCCGGATCAAGGCAGCGTCATGATTTCAGGCGTGGATGCCGCAAAAAATAGTGATTTCACCAAGCGGCGCATCGGTTTGGTGCCGCAGGATATTGCGCTTTACGAAACGCTCAGCGCGTTGCACAACCTCGAATTGTTTGGCGCGCTGTATGGCTTGGCGGGTGCAGATCTGAGAGAGCGAGTCCATATCGCGCTCGACCTGGTTGGGCTGGCTGACCGCGCCAACGACAAACCAGCCACTTTTTCAGGCGGGATGAAACGCAGACTGAATATCGCCGCCGCCCTTGTTCACGACCCGGACGTGCTCATTCTTGACGAGCCAACGGTGGGCATTGACCCGCAAAGCCGTAACGCGATTTTCGATAATCTGGAAGCGCTCAAAGCACGTGGAAAGGCGATTATCTACACCACCCATTATATGGAAGAGGCCGAGCGACTGTGTGACCGCATTGTCATCATGGATCACGGCAAGGTGATTGCCAGCGACACCCTAGCTGGCCTGTACGCGCGCTTGCCGGCGTCGCAAACATTGGCGGTTGATTTTGAAGGTGAGCTTGACTTGGCGGCGCTCAGACAGGTGGACGGCGTTAGGGAGGCAAGCGTTAAAGCGGGCGCAAGTGTTAATAATAACCAGCTAAAAATCGCGCTGAACGATCTTTCAAACGATGCGGCCATGGTGCTGGTGTGGCTGGGCCTACACGGGCTGAAGGTCACTCACATTTCATCGGGGCGTGCCAATCTTGAAACTTTATTCTTAGCTATCACGGGTCGTCAGTTGCGCGATTGAGTCCTGTTAAGCACCGCTGAGCGCCATCCATAAATATTCAATCAAATCTTGGGACAAACATGAACGCTAAATTAACTGTGCTGGTCGCACTGGTTCGCAAGGATATTGTTTTATTTTTTTCAAATAAACGCTCGCTATGGATTACGCTCGCTGCTCCGATTGCGGTCGCGGCGTTTTTCGGCTCATTATTTGCGCCCGGATCAGACAAGTTATCTAAAGTACCAATTGCTGTCATAGACTTGGATCGCAGCGCGCTCTCACAGAAAATTGTCGCAGCATTGTCCGCTGATTCCGCTTTGACGGTCACCCCATCTGACGGGGTGGACGCGATAGCAAAAGCGGAAATGGGGGCGCAGGGGCAGACCATTGCACAAGCAATGGCGCTGGTGCAGAACGGCAAGCTGCGCGCCGCCATTGTGTTGCCCGCCGGATTTGGGGCTCACGCGGCGGAGGCACTGTTTGGCGGCATCGATGATCGCAAAAAGCCGCAGGCCGATATTTATTACGACCCATCGCAAAGTATGGTGCTGGGATTGGTTCGCGGCATACTCGCGCAACATGTAATGCAGGCTGTTTCACAATCCGCTTTCAGCTTGAACAATCCTGCCGTGGCACACCTTCGTGAAGATATGGAGAAACCGACGGATGGCAGTGTCAATAACATCTCGCCCGCTTGGAAACGCGACTTGGGCACTATGTTTGATAGTATTGCGAAGGTTCAGGCGAGACGTGCAAGTTCAGCAGGCCAAGGTGTCGCTGGCGTGGTGCCGGGCTTCGACATGCCATTCACCACCAATGCCGCCGAAGTTACCTCGGGCGTCGATAAAAAATATAATAGTTACGCTCAATCGTTTGCCGGCATGAGTGTGCAGTTTATTTTATTCATGGGCATCGATTTCGGTGTTGGCCTGCTGCTCGCCAGACGGTTGGGCTTGTGGCAGCGCCTACGCGCAGCGCCGATTTCCACGCGCCTGCTATTGGCTAGCAGCATTGCCAGTTGCACGCTCATTGCCGCTATTGTCATGTCGATTATTTACGCGGCTGCATTGGCATTTTTTAAAGTTCGTATCGAAGGCAGCATCATCGGTTTTATCGGTGTGATGTGGGCATTTGGATTTTTGACCTCAACCTTTGGTCTGCTGATTGCAGCCATTGGCAAAACGCCGGAGGCAACGAGGGGTTTGGCGATCTTCGCAACGTTGCTGATGGTGATGCTTGGCGGTGCCTGGGTGCCCAGTTTTGTGTTCCCGGAATGGTTGCAAACGGTGTCGCTAGGCGTGCCCACCCGATGGGCCATTGACGGCCTGTCAGCAATGACCTGGCGCGGATTGGGGCTACAAGCCGCGTTAGCACCGATCGGTGTCCTAATGGCCTTCAGTGCGGCATTTGCGATGATCGCATTGTGGCGATTCGATTGGGAGGAGTGATCGGTGTTTCCGTTGGAGTGCTTCGAGGCCGTTAGACATTGCTTAGCGGATCAACTCGGTGAACCACATCGTGGCTTGCAATAAGGAACACGCGAGAGGTGACACTCCCGACATCAGTTCACCCCTTTGCAACCCCACCGATCAATTGCTGCTCTGACAAAAAACGATGCAGAATTTCAAGCCGCATCCTGGCGTCAGTTATCTCGAGCATTTTTTGTTTCACCGCGCCGCCGAAGGGCAGGAGTTCGGTGATCCTGAAACTGACCCAACTCGGATCGGTGAACTGCGATTCGGCCACACCTGACATCAGGTTGATTTGCGCAAGAATTTTTTTCAGGAATTGGGCGCAATCGTCGAGCTCTGGATTCGCTGCAGGCAAACTGCCGGGCAAATCGGCATCAATTGCAATCACCGTGCCGATGATCAAGCCCGAGGCCGCCACCGTGCTGGAGATGATGCGAAATCTTGCGCCGCCGATGACTTTGACCTGGAGCACGCCCAGATTGGGCATCTCCCAATCGTCAATGCGTGCGAGCGATCCAACCGGATGCGGAGCGGCGGTTAAGCCGACCTCCTGACCTTCGCGGATGAGTGCGATGCCGAATGGTTTGGCGTGTTTCAAACAGTTTTTTGCCATGTCCATATAGCGCTGCTCAAAAATTTTAAGCGCCATTGAGCCGCCTGGAAATAACACCGAGCCGAGTGGAAAGATCGGCAGCTCGAACGTCTCTGGCTCAATTTTGTTTCGAATGGTTTCGGTAACGGTTTCGATAATGGCCTTAATCAATCTTGATCATTCATGTGGTGGTTCGGGTTGTGTCGGCGCGTGTTGAGGCCGGCGCATTTGCAACTCAATAAGGCGCTCGGCATAATCGCGGTGCCGAATTAGCACTTGCTGGTTGCGGCCGAATCGCAGCGCTAACTCTTCGACGATGTAAACTGAGCGATGTTGCCCGCCGGTGCAGCCGATTGCGATAGTCAGTGCCGCACGGTTGTCGCCTGCGAATGACGGCAGCCAACGCGATATGAATGACGCGATATCGTCGATAAAGTGTGAAACGTTCAAGTTCGCTTCCATGAACTTTTTGACGGGCTCGTCTTTGCCGCTGAGCGCGCGTAATTTTGGGTCATAAAACGGGTTTGGCAAAAACCGTGCATCGAATACAAAATCAGCATCCATCGGAATGCGGTGTTTGAACCCGAACGACTGGAAGGCCAGCGTGAGTCGGGTGCGGTCGATGTGCAACCAGTCTTTTATCCAGCCTCGCAACGCATTGGGGCTGACGCCGGAGGTATCTATGCGGTGGCCCAATACTGCGATTTCGGCCAACAAGCGCCGCTCTTCGGCGATGCAATCAGCCACGCCGGTGGTGATGCGCTCCGCCAGCGGGTGCGGGCGACGGGTTTCGGCAAACCGCCTGGCGAGTGCTTCGTCATTCGCCTCTAAAAAAATCACGTGCGACGTTACGCCTTTGGCTTTCATCTCGTCCACAGTGGCTGCCAGTGCTGAAATGGTTTCGCCGGTACGTGCATCGATCGAGATGGCGACTTTCTCACTGCTGCTCTGAACCGATTCAACCAGCGCAGAAATTAACGTGACGGGCAAATTATCAACGGCAAAATAGCCAGCGTCTTCAAGCGCGTTCAATGCCACACTTTTGCCAGAGCCAGAAAGCCCGCTTAATAAAATAAGTTGCATGGTGGTTTACGTGGGTGGGTAACAGACGATAACAGATGACGTCGTGGCAATTGCTTGAGGGTCAGCCCTCGGATTCATAAGCACGAAAAATGCCGCTTGCATCAAACACCGGCGGGGCATTGGTAGATTCTGTCATGGCCGGCGCACCCGTTGGCGCTTTGGCAATGGGAACAGCGGGGGCGCTTGCGTCAATTTGTTCACGCATGGCGGCTTCATGACGATCCAAGAAATCCTTGGTGGAATCGTAGCCGCGGGTTTGCAAAATATAATGGCGCACTGCCGCTTCGACCAGCACCGCCAGGTTGCGTCCCGCCACCACCGCCAGCGTGACGGTGGGAATTTCGACGCCAAGAATCGTGGTGGTGCTGGATTTGGTTTGCAGCCGATCCAGCCCGCGAAAATAGTCTTCGGTCGGCCGCTCTAGATGAACAATCAGCCGCAAAGTCTTTCGCGGGCGCACCGCAGTTTCGCCAAAAATTGCCCTGATGTTCAAAACCCCGATGCCGCGCACTTCCAGAAAATCGCGCAGGATGGTCGGGCAGCGTCCTTGAATGGTTTCCGGGCCGATCTGAAATAGTTCGACCGCATCGTCCGCCACCAAACCCGCGCCGCGCGAGATTAATTCAAGCGCTAGTTCGCTCTTGCCGATTTGCGAATTGCCGGTAATCATGATGCCGAAGCCGAGTACGTCTAAGAAAACGCCGTGCTTGGTGGTGACTTCGGATAGTTCGCGTTGCAAATAGGGCCGCAATAAATTAACGAGTACCCGGCCTTTTTTTTGCGATAAAAATAACGGTGTGTTGAATTCATCACATGCCTCGATCAAATAGCCGGGCGCATCCATACCATCGCAGATAAAGATCGAGACTGTTTCGCCTGTGCACAGGCGTTTTAGCGATTCGATGCGCGCATCTGCAGACAGATTGCTGAGATAGGCTAGATCGCTTTCGCCGATCGCCTGAATCAAAATCGGGTGCACCAAATTCATGTGTCCCACCAAGCCCACTCCGGGCCGATTCAGCGCGTCGTTGGTGAGGACGCGCGAGGCGCCGTTGTGCCCGCCAATCCACGTCAGCTGGAGCTTGTCGCGCCGCTCTTCAAAGAGCTGCTGAACGTTTAACTGGGGCATGGTTGGCGTATTTTGTATAAGGTGTCCACTCGGTCAGCAGGGCGTGAACACGCGTGGAATCAGTTTCTGCCAGCAATCTTTCGCGCAGGTCAGAATCGCTGAACATCTGTGCCAGCTCTGAGAGCATGTTGAGATGTTGTTCATTTGCATGTTCGGGCACCAGCATCGCAAACACCAGCCGCACGGGCTCGCCATCGGGCGCTTCGAACGGCACGCCTTCCTTGGTGCGAATAAAAGTGGCGACCATTTCACGCAGACCCTTGATGCGGCCATGCGGGATGGCAACGCCAAAACCGAGACCGGTTGAGCCTAATTTTTCGCGGGCAAACAGGGCATCAAAAACAGTAACGCGTGCAATCCTGCTTTCGTTTTCAAACAATAGTCCCACTTGTTCAAACAGCCGTTTTTTGCTGGTGACGTCGAGGTCAAGCAGCAGATGTGACATCGCAAGATGCTTGGATAATTGAGTCATAAAGGATGTTGCAGATTGAGAAATTTTATAACGCTATTTTTAAACTGCATTAAGTATTTTAACGTTTTAACTAAAAGACTTTTATGTGGCTTTTCCTGAGCTTGGGCTGGATCGGGAAAATGAATGACGGCCATAATAAACGGCTTTCTGGCATCATTCATTCTGCCAATGGATATTACTCGTCAGCGACTTCCAACGCGGCAGCAACGCGCTTGAGCGCTTCACCGGGATGTTTATTTTTGATCTTTTCTTTGTGTTTAACGATTTGTCGATCCAGCTTGTCGACCAGCAAATCAATGGCAGCATACATGTCATCGTTTTCGGATTCTGCAAAAATATCTTTACCTGACAGATGGACGTTGGCTTCAACCTTTTGTCGCAGCTTCTCCACACTGAGAATCATGTTCACATCGATCACGTGATCAAAATGACGGTTAATTCGCATCATCTTGGTGTTTACGTAATCACGAATGGATGGGGTGATTTCAAGGTGATGGCCAGTCATGTGTAAGTTCATTTGCCGACTCCGTTCAGGTTTAAAAAGCTACATCATTTAGCTATTCCGTTTGTTCAATTCAAAAATGCCATGATTCACCATAACAACACCTGCTGCTTCCAACAATGTAGCAAAGCACATTTAACAAAGTCTTGATTCCTACAGCTGTCTTTTCTGCAATTTTAATCCCGCCAATCATTGCCGTCTTCAATTAAAACGTATTAGTCTGATCTATTGTTACGACTCACATTGCGCGCCTTAAGTTCGCAGGCTGAATATGCATGCCTTCACGGTATTTCGCGACCGTTCGACGCGCCACAATGATTCCTTGCTGGGCCAGAATATCGGAAATGCTGTTGTCTGACAGCGGCTTTTTTTGATCTTCGGCTTGTACTAATTGCTTGATTAGCGCGCGAATCGCGGTGGCTGAACAAGCCCCGCCCGTATCCGTCGCCACGCTGGAGCCAAAAAAATATTTCAGCTCAAATATGCCTCTCGGTGTGAGCATATACTTCTGTGTAGTGACACGCGAAATGGTGGATTCGTGTAAACCCACCTGATCTGCAATCTCACGCAACACGAGTGGCCGCATGGCCACTTCACCGTGCTCAAAGAAGTGTTTTTGGCGTTCGACGATGGCTTGAGTCACGCGCAAAATAGTATCGAATCGTTGCTGAATATTCTTGATTAGCCAACGCGCTTCCTGCAATTGACCGGCCAGATTTTTACCGTTCGCATCGCGGCTTTTATGCAACAAATCGGCGTAAAGCTTATTCACGCGCATTTTGGGCATGGCTTCGCGATTCAGAAATGCCTGCCATTTTCCCTGCATTTTTTTGACCACCACATCCGCCACCACATAGCGGATGTCACCGCCACCAAACTCACGCCCGGGTTTTGGATTGAGCGAGACGATCAATTCACGAATCTGCTTTAGCTCAACATCATTTACGCGCAGAACCCGCTTGAGTTTCACAAAATCACGCGCGCCGAGCGCATCCAAATGCTCGCTGGCGAGTGCGATGGCATGCGCGAGATTGGGCGTGGTGGCAGACAAGGTCTTGAGCTGTAGGCACAGGCATTCGCCGAGCGAGCGCGCGCCCACGCCGGTCGGATCAAGGTTTTGCACGTGTCTTAACGCGACCAATAATTCGTCGGGCTCAATTTCAATATGCTCGGCAATGGATGCCGTGAGTTCGTCGAGATCATTGGATAAGTAGCCATCTTCATCCAGATGCGCAATCAGCATTGTTGCCAACCGCCGATCACGTTCAGGCAGCGACATCAATGACAACTGCGTGATCAGATGCTCCTGAAGCGTGGGTTCAGCCGCCGGAATTTGTGAGTATTCGTTATCGTCTTCAGAATCTTCATTGTTGCGGCGAACGGTTGTTCCATCCGAGCCGCTGCTGAAACTTCCGTTATCTTCGAAGCTAAAATCGGCGCTGGCATTATCAGGCTCGTTCCGCTGCTCGGAACCTTCGGCGGCTTCGCCCTCATTACGCGAAGCCGGTGTCGAGCCCAGCTCGGTCTGGCCATTCAGCTGACCGTTGAAAGGCATCACAGATGACTCATCGGTTTCGCCTGCCGCGTCTACGCGTTCCAACAGCGGATTTTCAAGCAGATAGCGCTCCAACTCTTGGTGCAATTCCACCGTCGATAGCTGTAACAGCTTGATCGACTGCTGCAATTGCGGCGTCAGCGTGAGGTGCTGTGAGAGTTTTAGGTGGAGGGATGTTTTCATTTGCAAGAGATGCAGCTCCGCCCGGGGCGCCATGGTGGGGTGATTAAAGGCCCCACGACTGGTGGTGCGAAATTACAAGCGGAAGTTTTCTCCTAGATAAACCTTGCGAACCGTTTCATTATAGATAATTTCTTCCGGCTTTCCGCTCGCCAGAACAGTGCCTTCATTAATAATATAAGCGTGATCGCAAATGCCCAGTGTTTCGCGCACATTGTGATCCGTAATCAACACGCCAATGCCGCGATTTTTTAAAAATTTGATGATTTCCTGAATATCAATCACGGCAATCGGGTCGACACCCGCAAACGGCTCATCGAGCAAAATAAAGCGCGGCTCAACGGCCAGCGCCCGTGCGATTTCCACGCGTCGTCGTTCACCGCCGGATAGGCTGATCGCAGGGCTGTTGCGCAAGTGGCTAATGTGCAATTCATCCATGAGCGCGTCGCGACGTGATTCAATTTCATCGCCGGACAAATCGCGCAGCTCCAGTATCGCCTGAATATTTTGCGCCACCGTGAGCTTGCGAAAAATCGAGGCTTCCTGCGGCAGATAGGCCACACCCAGGCGCGAACGTCGAAAAATGGGTAACTGTGAAAGGTCAGTATCGTCCAAAAAAATCGCGCCGCCATCCACCGGCACCAAGCCCACAATCATGTAGAAACAAGTGGTTTTGCCTGCGCCGTTCGGTCCGAGTAATCCGACCACCTGACCGCTGGCCACTTGCAGCGAGACATCGCTGACCACCAGCCTTTTTTTATATTGTTTGCGCAGACCTTCCGCACGCAAAACACTGCGGGTGTCCAGTACGTTTTCGGCGGTGGCAGAAAATTCGGTGGGTTGATTCATTAATGGGGTGGGCGACAGGTTGGTAAGTTCATCAGGGACGCAGCCCAAAAAATCAAAAAGAGAAAATCTTATTTGGGCGCAGCGCTATCTTTAACAAGCTCTTGTAACGGCGTTTTTGTGTCAGTTGATTCTTTTACTTCTTTTAGCTGTTTAACGCGCGGCTGAATTGTAATTTTTACACGTCCCGTGGCATTAGTTTGAACGGTGCCGGATTTGTCATCCGCCGCTGAATTGCGAATCGCATAGATTTCGGTAGCGGTATTGAAATAAATATATTCGCCTTGCGCGGTATCGCCACCGCTGGTCAATCGTGCGCGTCCAAAAAGTTTTAGTGTGCTCGCTTTATCATCGAATTCTGCGCGGTCAGCGACGCCATCGATGAAGTCATTAAAGCCTTCCCGCTTTTGTCTAAAGGTAATTTGGCCTGATGTGGGGCCAAAGGCTTGCGCGCTGATGTAGCCTGCGGCGTCTTCTTTCGTCACCATCCGTTCGGCGGTAATCCGCATCGTGCCTTGCTCTAAGACGACATCGCCCTCCATCGTCCTGACCTTTTTGGTCTCATCCAATTCGGCGCGTTTACCTTCAATTTCAATGGGTTTAGTGCGATCCGCCTTTTCGGCAAGCGTGCCCTCACTGACCAGCAGCATTGCCACCATGGCAATCAGGAGCGCCAGAGAATGGCGGGGAAGCATCGACGAAATTGATGGAATCCATGGGAAGGGCTGCATGAACGATTGCATAAAGGTAGCCTGTCAATTTATAAAATACTAGCGCGGGCTGTGGTAGCTTGCACGCACCTGTTCCAGAGCCACAACTTTCGTCACTGTATTGAGGACAAAACTCGCGGCGTTTACTGTGCTGCTCGGCCATTCCAACATCACACCATCGTTTGATTTGGCAATATTTTCTTTCGGCAAAATAGTCAGCTTCGGCGTGGTTAATTTAAGTGGCGGTGTTTTTTCACCTTGCTCGGCATTCAACACAACACCACCATCCATTTGCACCACGTCACCGCCTCTTAGCAACTGACCGCGTGGTGCGCGCGCGGTCAGCTTTGGCTGACCTACTTCGGTCGCGACAAAAACAACGTTTTCGAGTGCCGAAGAATCATCGTCGGCGAAGTGAGACATTTTGTCGGCATTCACCGTGTATTGTACGTCGCCTTTTTCGCTTAGCTTTTGCGCCGAAAATTTTTCGACAATCAGGTCAGGACGATGCTGGCTTTTCCCATTCGTTTTTGAGTCAAATGGCTGCACGAATCGGGACAGCCAAAATGTAAGTGCCACCAGTAAGACCAAAATACAGAGGGGCAACCAGGGAAGTGAGCGCGGGATCAAAGTATTAGAATTTTAGTTAATAGTAGCGTCCCCAACCTTTTGGCACACGCTCGTTGAAGACATTAATTGGTCTCTTATGATACCGGCTAGTGGGCCTCGTTTCAAACAATACCGGGCTGCACAATAAGGCAGCACGGTGATTTACCGACGGGCTGTTTGCTCGCCGCTGCTGGCGTCGACTGCCGCGATCAACACTGACGGGGTGAGCACCTCGGGCAGCACCACCGGATTTCCTGACTTGGGATAAAAGACATACAGCGGCACGCCGTTGCGGCCAAACTCGGCCAGAGTGGCGGTGATAACCGGATCTTTTAAGGTCCAATCCGCTTTCATTCTCACAATGTTCAACTCGTCAAAACGCTTGATTACCGAGGCTTGATTCAATGCCACGCGTTTGTTGACCTGGCAGGTAATACACCATGTGGCCGTGAAATCAACAAATACGCCTTTGCCCATTGCGCGCAGCTCGGCGATTTTTTGCGGTGAAAATGCGACCCACGCCGGATCTGCCGGGCTGGCTGTTGCGGTAAGTGGTGTGGCGGCGCCCAACCATATAACGGCGGCCCCGGCTAAGGCTGCAGTTGATGCCGCCACAGCCGCAAACATCGGCTTTTTAAATTGCCAGCGTCCATATGCCCATGCTGCCATCGCGACCAGTGTGAGCCCCACCAATAATTTCGCGACACCATCATTTCCCGTTTGCGCACCCAGCACCCACGCCAGCCACACCACGGTCACGTAGAGCGGAAACGCCATGAACTGCTTGAATGTTTCCATCCATGCGCCGGGTTTGGGCAATAACCGCAGCAGTGCAGGAAAAAATGACAACAGAACCACCGGTAGCGCCAGCCCCACTGCGATGGCTAAAAACACCGCCAGTGCCACTGGCACGCTTTGATTCAATGTAAAACCGACCGATGCGCCCAGCCCGGGTGCCATGCACGGCGTGGCCACCAGCGTGGCCAGCACGCCCGAGGCAAACGCGCCGGTGGTGGGATTTTTCTGCGCATTCAATTCCGCATTGCCGGCGACGGATTGCAGGCGGGTGCCGATTTCAAATACACCGGATAAATTAAGCGCCATCACAAAAAACAAACCGGCCAGCGCCGCCACGAACAGGGGCTCCTGCAATTGAAATCCCCAGCCAATAGATTCGCCTGCGGAACGTAAGCCCAACATGATACCGACCAGCACCATAAACGACAGCAACACGCCGACGAAAAATGCGAGGCCCTGTTTGCGCAACAATGAGGACTCGCCGTGGGCGTTCTCGACAAAACCCATGACCTTGATGCCGAGCACTGGGAACACGCAGGGCATCAAATTCAACACCAAACCGCCCAACAGCGCGAAGAACACGGCAGATATCAAATTCATTGCTGGGAGCGGCTCAACAGGCATTATTGCTTGTAACGGCACGCCCCTACTAGGGTTTGCGGTCGCTGAATAAATGGCCGGAGCAGTGATGGCAATCGCTTTGCCGGTCGCCGTTTTGCCCCAGCCGGTATCAGTGACCAACACGCCATCCAGCGATTTCAATTCACGATTAACAGGATCTGCCAGCGGTACCGTCAACATAAAAACGTCGCCAAGTCGCGACAGCACTTGCTTTCCAGCATTCGCAATCACATCATCGCGTAATGGGTAGAACGAAATTTCTTTGCTGCCAAAATTTGCGTCGATAGCCTCGCCTGCTGGCGGCGCAAGCGAAATTTGTAGTGTGGCGCCTGCAATCGTGGCGCTGCTTTTCCAGCCTGACGATATTTGCGGCAGCGCGGCTCGGGCAGTCGTAAATGCAGTTGCGTTTTGTGCATCCGCCGCGAGCGGGCCCGCCGAGACGGGAAGCGTGATCGACACCACGCCGTCTTCTGGAATACAAACATCCGCGCATACCAGCCACTCGGCTTTCGCGCTGAGCGTGACGTTTTCGCCTGCCTTGAGACTGGTCGGCGTTTGTAGTGTGACCAGATGCAAAACGTCGCCCTCATAGCCAAAATTTGTCAGCGGGCCGAGGGGTAATTTTTTAGGATGTGGCCATTCAATCGGCGCCGCGGTAAAGCCCGCCGGTAGGGTCCATGCGAGCTTGGTCGGCAGACCGGAATCGCCCGGATTGACCCAATAAGTGTGCCAGTGGTCAATAATTTTCAAGCGCAACGCCGCTTCAACCGGCTGACCGGGAACAATCGCCGTGTGGCGCGCGATAAGCTCGGCTTCGACGTGCGGTGTTTTAACCGATGTCGCCTGTGCGAAGTTGATTGATTGCGTTAATACAGCAGCAAATATTGCCCATACGATAATGGGCAAAAATCGTGGCAAAACGCGAAACAGGCGGGTGTGAAATGCGGATGACATGAAAGGCTCGTGGATGAGTGCGTCGATGACAAACAATGCCTATTATGACGCCCGCCGTTGAAATGCGTTCACCAAATCGGTGGGAGGAACTTGGAAAATTTGGGACCATTGGCGTTAACGGTTTCTGCGGCTCCGCCGGGCTGCGGCGGTCAAATATCGTGAGATTTCTAAACGCCGAGTGCGCGTGTTTCGATACCCAAGAAGTATCTGAAAACGTAAATTAAACAATAATTTAGGTGGTGCCCACAGTCAAGTTTGAACTGACGACCTACCGCTCACAAAAAGCGAAACGAGAGCAAAATTACCTCTTTCATGCCAATTGTTATCGACGATATTTGAACATCGCCTCAAGCTCAGCTGGTTCTATAGTGACCCATTTAATGGCCCTAACTTGGACACGAGTTGGTGTTCACTTGTTCTTGAGCATCTTCCATCGTGCAGCTAGTTGACCGCCCCTAGATTGCCGACCGCGTCAAAAATCGATGCGCGGAGGTGGCCAACATTCAGTACTTGCCAATATTAATGTCTTTTTCAGAACGCTTGTGATGCACATCTGAACGAAAATTTTTGCTAAATTGGTAGACCAATAATTGCCTTGATGATCGTTCTGTCTGGAACGTCACCACGTACCCGCCCGATGCCGAAATTGAGATCCCATTTTCCGACCGAAAAATCAGTAACGGCAAACGTCGAACGGCTTGGACGCACGCTTGAGAATTCGCCATGCACGGGGCCCAAGAAAGCATAGTTTTCAACGCCTAACCGGAGTCGGTCATGTAACTTATAAGCTACCTTGCTGTCGAGCTCGAGCGTGGTTGGCTGTACCTTGTTTCGTTGCAACGGTCGGTCAATATTTAAATTGAGTGCCGCACTCCAAGACGTTGACTTCCAACTCAGGATGCCTTTGATTTCGCCATTGGAGCCATCAGGATTGAAGCGTCGCGATAGTTTTCCAATTTCAACATTGATCGCCGTATACCAGACCGTTTCTTCTGTCGGTATGTATGGCCGCCATCTTATCCGTAGCTTAACGCCATCGGTTTGAAGTTGCCCGTCAGCTGGTCGGTTACTCAAAAAATAAGCGGCTGTTTCAAAATGATCGCTTAGCCCATAGCTCAGTTCTGGTGTGAGCCGCAGCTGACGAAGGGGTGGATCGGTTGAATTATTTTGTACCAACGGGACATAATTCGTATGCAAATCAAGACCGAATTTAGCTTTGTCTGCAAATTCATCCGCATAGACCTGAATCTCCTCTGGCGCCGCGAACGCAATGTTGATGCCACCCCACATGACCAAGCTCGTCAAGCCAAGTGCAGCCCGAAAGCTACTGGTTTTCAATTGCATGGAGTTATCCTTATATTGTGCGTTTCAAAGCCAATTTATATACATAAATCATTTTGAAAGAATCAAACGTCCAAACTTGATTTTGCGGGGCTAAGTGGAATCTTCCGTAGTTCCTATCAGCCTGAAAATCAGCATCTCACCCGCCACCATCAGATATCCACGCAAAAACATCATGCAACGTTTATTAAGCAGACTTATCTGCGTAGGGCAGCACAGTTGGTAGCGGAATACGCCCATTTGTTCGTGGACAGGCCATATTTTTTTCTTCTAGCGTTGTCTCCATGCCATGCTGAAGCGACGCTCATAGGTCTTCACGCGTAGCGCTGATATGATTGTGGCGGATATGCGTTTGCGATTGGGTTACTTGTGCGTGCACGGTATCCTGCTTTTAGCGTGGCGTTTTGATGGCGAACTCGCGATTTCGCCCCACACGAGCTAACGAAACTTAAGGTTACCGTAGCTCCAGCAGGTCAAGCAACAACCGTCGCCGTGATCCATCGTCGCTGGGGTGCATTGCGTGAAGATCATCTGGTTCTGCACCGTTATAAAGACGGCGCGGTTAACCGAATGACTGGAACGTGGTGGATCAATCAGCTATGTGCGTGACGTACATTTTTTGGTCATTAATTTTAAGCCGCTGATCGTCAGCGCCGGCGAATTTCGTATTTGCCGATATTAAGAGTAGGTTAACGTTGCGTCTAATGCGCATATGGGCTCCACTGATGGCCGTGAGTGAGCGCCACGGCGCTTGGTCATATAAAAGAGGTCTTTCACGGCACATATTCCATGACTTTAGCAAACAACTTTCTGCCCATATTCATGGGCCACCTCGTGTCGTAAGGCTCTAAAAGTAACCCAAAGGAAAAATTTAAAATTCTAGTCATGGACTGGCCCAAAGCTCTCACCCCCCCACCAGCGCCGACTTCTCAGCCAGCGCCACCTCATTAAGCCGGACTCGGCTCAAATTTTCCATCTAAAAACATATCGGACACCAAGGTAATGGCTTCGGTGTGATGCGCTGCCGAGTCATACCGCTCTGTTGTGTTGCTTGGCGTTAATTTGCGGGGCGGCGCTCGCCCTCTTTCTCCCGTTCCCGCTCTTGTTGTTTCTTGCGCTCGGCGGCGGCCTTCGCTTGCGCATCGACCTTTGCCTTTGGCGGTGCGTCCGTGTGGGCTTTGGCGGCCGCCTTTGCTGCTTGCTCAGTGGCTACGCGCTTGGCTTTTGCCTGATCGTCAGGCGACAGTTTCGGCTGCGGGGGCTGCACAGCTGAAGGTTTTCCCGGTATCGCTTGGCTCGGTTGTGGCGCTGGTTGCGGCGGTGTGGCTGGGAAAGCTCTTGCGTTTCTCGGCGTGGCACCTTGATCTCCCGGTCGCGATTGATTGGCTATTGAGGACACGGGAGCCGGTGAGACTGCCGGCGCCACTGGCTGCGCTACGGGTCGTGGCGGCGCGTTATTTTGTGCTGCGGCGCCCGGCGTACTGTTGGCATTTACTTTCTGCGGTGGTGGCAGCGACGATAGTGCACGCCCGCTCGAGTAGGCAGGTATGGCCTGGCTTGACAAGGGCTTGGGTGCCATCGCGTTCACCACTGGCTGCATCGCCGCAGCCATGTGCGCCAGTGCGGGCACAGTGGCATTGACGGCCTGTCCATTTGCCGTCGCGCTAGCGGGCGCAACGATGGTGACGTTGGTGATATTGTTCGTCACATTATTAGTGACGTTATTGCTGTTCGTGATGTTGTTTGAATTCACATTTCTTTGAATGCGCATCCCCACATTTACCACCGGCGGCGCACTCGTCACCACTGCGGGTGACGTGCCAATTGGCGCTGAGACAACAATGCCGAGGCGGGAGCCGGGAGGCGCTGGCACAAATACACCAGCTGAACCAATAACCGCTGGCCCCGCGACCACGCCGACCGAAACTGCTGCAAAACCAATGCTAAGGCTCAGCGATGGTGCAACGAAGACGGCGGCCGGTGGAGACCAGTAGCCGGTAATGAAAACCACATTCCCGCCACGATTTTCGTAGTACGGATTCACCCAATAATAATTCGGACGCGGTGCGCCTGCCCAATGACCATGCGCCCAAACCCAATTGCCGTTCCATACCCAATAGCCGCCAATCCAGACGGCACCCGAATATGGCATTTCATAAGGCGATTCGACTAACATGGGCGGCGGTGCCCAACGTACCAAGATGGGTTCTGGCTGCGAGATCGGCGGCTCTTCATAAATACTGACCACCATCGGTGGTGGTGCATATTCGGGCGCGGGAGGCGGCATATAGACAGGTGGGCGCGGCGCAACATAGACAACGCGCGGCGGCGGTGCCACCACGCAACCAGCCAACAATGCCGTTAGTAAGAGTGGATAATATTTCAAAATTTCTCCTGGCACAAAATAGATAAGGGGGAATGTGGATCAACAACACAATGGCTGCGATGCTAACAGTTTAATAGCGCGATCGATTCACTTTTGGAAGACGTGCCCGTAACTTGAGTTGTAACTAAATACGTCCCGTAGGGCGAACGGCACCTCTAAAAATCAACGCTTCGTTAAGACAAGCAAAAAATCAAATCAAACCAATATCGCGCGCAATGGTTTCTGGAAAAATCCTGTCGAGTTGCGTGGCATTGAGGCCATACATACGCGTAAACAATCCCGCGAAGACAGCGCGGTACTCATTGAGCACCGGGAAATCTCTGTTCTGGAACAGTGTGGATTGCTCAATCTTGGTTTGCTCGCCCGCGATCTCGCCGCCTTTGATACCGCCGCCTAACACCCAATAGACCGTGCCGTGGCCGTGGTCGGTACCGCGGTTGCCATTTTCACGGAAGGTGCGTCCAAATTCGCTCACCACCACCACCACTGTATGTTTCCAATCGTCGCCCATCTCTTGGCCAAACGCCGCAAGGCCTCGCCCCAGCTCGTCAAAACGGCCGGCGAGGTAGCCGGTCGCGCCGCCTTCCGCAACGTGCGTATCCCAGCCGCCAACATCAACAAAACCGATATTGTGCTTTTCCTTCATCAGCCGCGCGATGCGACGCGCCTCCAATTCAAAACCTTTGGCGCTGATCGCATTGCGGCTCGCGGAATCCATTTCAGCATTTAACTCACGCGTGACTTCATCGCGCACGGTAAAGCCGTCACTGACTTGTTTACCAAGATTTGTACCCTGGTACATGGAGGCAATAATCGCGCTTTGCTTCGTATCCACACTGGGCTTGCCTACGTTTCTGAGTGCAATGTTAGCAATTTGGATGCCGCCTTGCTGCGGGTCGCCCTGCATGACAATCGGTAGTTGGTCGGTAAATGAAATTGCCCCGCGATCATTGAGCACGCTTACCAAACGATTCAAAAAACCGGACCGATAATTGCGGCTGCGATTAAGCGGCTGGCCAAGTTCAATACTGTCCTGCGTTTCAAAGTGACTACGGCTGAGGTCTTCGGTCCCGGCAAAAGGGATGAACGATGCCTGGCCGTTATTAAAGAGCGGAAAAATTGATTCGCGCAGCGCCGGATGCAGGCCCCACTCTGCGTTCAGCGGCAACGCGGAATTAAAGTCCAAACTTGGCTTGACAATGGCGATATTGGGGCGCGCCTCGTAATAAAATTTGCTGGAAATCGGGATCAGCAAATTGGCCGCGTCATACCCGCCGCGCATGAACACCACAAGCAGTTTGGCATTGGTGGCGGGTGCGGCCATGAGTTTGCCGGAGAATTGGCCTAGTGAAATCGAGAGAGCAGGAATAGCAGCGAGAGATTTTAAAAGTTGACGGCGATTCATAATGATTCCTTTGGGACTGGTACCAAACCACCGGTTTAACGGTGCATCAATTCAGGTGAAGATAACAAAAACGCATTCCACTCTTGCGGTGAACCAGCTTGATCCAAAGCAGCCTTGGTGGGCGCGCTTAAGGTTTGTTGGATACGCTGAAAATAAAGTGCATTGGCGAGCTGTGGAAAAGCGGCCTTCTCAGTTGGCTGCGGTCCGTCGGTTTTAAATAATCCCGCGCTGCCGGAACCGATTGCTTTGGCAATTTCAAAACGGGTGGTCATCTGCCCGGGGCTCGCCCATGCGGTTTCAACCAGCGGGTAGCCGTCCGGAGTTTGGCGGCCATACAACGGTTGTGCCATCCGATTGAGCCAATTCAGCATCGGCCCGGCATTCAAAATCGGCTTATTGTCATAAGCCAAACGCACAGCAGAAACGACATAGTGCACCGGGTCTTTAAACTTGGTTCCGAGTGCCCGCGCAAATTCAGGCGACTGCATCATCGTGCGTAGTGTGGCAGCAATATCACCGTCACTTTGCCGGAAAGTCGCCGCCATTCGCTCCAACAGCGCCTGCGGTGGATCGTCCGAAACAAAATACAGCGCCAACTTGCGGCTCACAAATCGCGCCGTCGCCGGGTGTCTGCACAATTTATCGATAGCCTCGTCAACTTCGGCCAAACCGCGACCTTTTACAGTCCCGCCTAAAAATTGTTTGTCGCCATAATCATGGCGCATTGGGTTGAATTCCCACAGGCCATCGTGCACGTATTGGACTTTTAATTCGTTTTTTACATTCGGCGTATTGACGCTCATGTTGACGCCAACGCCGGTGAGAATACGCGCCAGTTCCTGCACATCGCGCTGGCTATAGCCCGCATCCACGCCGAGAGTGTGCAGTTCCATGATCTCGCGGGCGTAGTTTTCATTGATACGATTGACCGCATTTTGCTCGTTATCTAAATAGCGGATCATCGCCGGATGGCGCAAGCTTGCCGAGACCAGATCGCGAAATTTGCCGAGCACGTGCGGACGAATTGCGCGTTCCTCATAATCACTAATCAAGACGCGGTTATTGGCTTTACCCTGATGCACATTGAAGTGATTCATCCAAAACCACACCATATTCTCTTGCAATTGATTTGGCGAGTACACTGCGCGCAGCATGGCTCGGGTCGCGGCCTCGCGCGCTAGACGATTCAATTCTTGTTGGTACGCCTGCTGCGCTGTCTTTTTCTCGACGTCATTTTGGATCGCATTGGCGTCTTTGTTACGCTGCTCCATTGTTTGAGCGAGGTCCACCACGGTTCGCTGTGAGATCGTCATTGCCGCAATCTGTTCTGCTACCGGTGCTGGCAGGCTTCCTTTGGGATTCAATTGCTCGTTCAGATAGCGGGATAAGCCAACCCGCTCGACATAGTTTGCGGTGCTGGCGTTGATGCCCCAAGTCACACGATTTACGACCCCGTACCAATCACCACTAATCTGCATTTCTTGCACTTGCGAAGACCGTGGCGACACGGTCGTTGTTGCGCACCCGACAAAATACAATCCAACCAAACCAACCAGTGCCAGATTTACTTTTTTCAACCCAACTGATCTAGGCATTGGCCACTCCGATTTGGTTTAAGCGTAAGGCTTCAATAGTGTTCGTTAATGGCATTAATTAACAATCAGAGAATGATCTGGCTGCCGCATAAAATGTTAAAACACAACGGGACTTGAAAACGCGCGCACCCAAAATATGCTGACATCAGCTTTTAACAAGAGGTTGTAGTGCGAGGCTTGCCTTATTTGTGTACGTTCAGATTCAATCGGCAACTGTCCGATTGAGTCTGAACTTATGCATTTTGAGCGATCCTCGGCGATGCCGAGGGATCACTTTTTTCATTTGCCAATTTGCTTGCTGACAGCATTTTCCTGCTGGTTCAAGACTTTTTGTTCGGCCTTCGTGATGTGGCCGCCGTTCTGGCTGGCCATGTCACGCTCTTCCTGCCGAATTTTCTGGTCTTTCCTGACGAGTTTATGAGCTTGTGCTTTGGTTAAATCGCCTTCTTTCACTTCTTTTTTGATGCGATCGTTCTGTTTTTCTAAACGATTGTTGACTTGCTCTCGGCGAGGATGATCTTTCTGCCATTGCGTATCATTTGCAAACGCGTTACTGAACGATGCAGCGAGCACACCGACGACACTAATAATGGCCAAAACTTGATGAGTATTTTTTCTGGTTAACATAGCAATTCTTCCTTTACGTAGATTTGAGAACGATGGATTTCTTATGGCGCACGTTATTAGCGCGCGGGGTCCGCGCTGGGACTACAACACGTCGCGTTCATTTGTAATCAATTGTTGCAGCAGTGTCTAGTCGCGCACCTCGCGCCTTTGCTATTTCCTTTAACCAGCTGTTGTTGGCTCCTAGCGGGTCGCTGAGGTGCTGCGATGGGCATCTGTCTTTGCAAGCCAGCCTGTCTTGGCGAGTGACACCTAGTTGTAAAGTGTCTGGTAAGGGGGCATCGGGTCGGCGGGCGACCTTGGCGAGTGGCGCCGCTTATTCGGTGACTAACTAAACAGCTTCGATTCTAGATTTTGCTGTGACAACGCGTCTCTGAATTGCCTGCATTGTGCTTTTCCATGGTTATGAAACTACTAATTCATGATGTCCGTTTTGGCGAGCCTTTTCAAGTGCGTCCATGCGGGCTTTGGCGGCCGCCTTTGCTGCTTGCTCAATGGCTACGCGCTTGGCTTTTGCTTGATCGTCAGGCGACAGTTTCGGCTGCGGGGGCCGCACAGCTGAAGGCTGTGCCGATATCGTTTGGCTCAGTTGTGGCGCTGGTTAGGGCGGTGTGGCTGGGAAAGTTTTTGCGTTTCTCGGCGTGGCACCTTGATCTTCCGGTCGCGATTGATTGGCTATTGAGGACACAGGCGCTGGTGGTATCACAGCCGGCGCCACCGGCTGTGCTGCAGATTGCGCTTCGGGTCGTGGTGGCGCGTTATTTTGTGCTGCGGCACCCGGCGCACTTGTCACCACTGAGGGTGACGTGCCAATTGGCGCTGAGACAACAATCATAAGCAACTTCTTATGCAATATTTTTATGTATCCTGCTTTTAAACTTCTAGTCCCGCATAACAAATTAATATATATTTCAGTCGCGTCAGAAAAAAGTTTTCATGCACACAATGTTTTCGAAAGCAGCGATTGATGCCCCGAAGCTTATGCGTTGGGCATCGTACTCGAGTGACGTAATTCCATGTTGTCCAACTCAAGGAGCATCGAACGTTATGAAATCGACTGAAAAAAGAAGCCTAGCAGGCTTTATTCCAATTGTCGCTTCGTTATTAGCTTTTTACACGGCAGCTAGTAGCGGTACAGAAGTTTGGCAGGCGACCAATACCAAAGCATTAGAGGCACGCGAGGCGGTTCAGCTAGGCGCAATGCCTGGCGACGAAAAGATATCGATCACATTAGCGCTAAACCTACGCAACAAAAATCAGCTCATTGAGACCACTGCAAAAATATTATCTGGCGCTTCCACGAGGATTATGCCGCGTGAAGAATTCGCCAATTTACACGCACCTACTTCTGACCAAGCCGCCAGCGCCGTTCTCTACCTACAACAACATGGATTTCGAAATATCGTCTTAGCGGAAAATCGTTTGCTGGTGACTGCCGACGGCACGGTAGGCACTATCAAAGAGGCGTTTCAAGCTGAACTACATTACTTCAATGCCAACGGTCGCTTAGCCTATGCTAACGTCACCGATGCGCAGATTCCACCTTCTTTGTCAGGTATTGTATTGGCAATATTAGGCTTACAAACCGTGCATATGGCACGCACCAATCACGTCGTATACCAAGAGCCCCCTCTTAAAGCAGGCGCTTACTCGCAAGGCTTCAATCTAAAGGCAGGTGCGCCCGTAAAATATTGGGCGCTTGGGGCGAGTCCGAAAACGGTATCAGGGGTAAGCCCGACCCAGTTTGCCAGCATTTACGGCGCAAGCAGTCTGCCTTCGGCCACAAATGCAACCATCGGTATTATCACCAACGGTAACGTCAGCCAAACCATTACTGATTTGAAATCTTTTGCAGCAAGCGCAGGTTATCCGGTCCCGCCAATCAGCGTCGTACAAGTAGGAGTAGCAGGTACCGACACTAGCGGCATCGGCGAATGGAATCTGGATACACAGTCATCCCTAGCGGCGGCTGGTGGCACGATTAGGCAAATGCTGCTTTACAACGGTGCCACTTTAAGCGACGCAGACCTGGCAAATGCTTTTAACAAAGCCGTGACGGACAATAAAGCAAGGGTGATTAATGTGTCGTTAGGCGAATGCGAGAATGATGCGAATACATCGGGTTTTCGAGCCACGGGCGATGCCATCTTTCAAACCGCAGTGTCGCAAGGGCAGACTTTCTCTGTTTCGTCTGGTGACTCCGGTTCATATTCATGTGGTGGCACTACCAGCTATCAGAGCTACCCGGCGGTGTCGCCCTATGTAATGTCGATTGGCGGCACAACCCTATCAACTACCAGCAGCACATGGGTGGGAGAGACAGTATGGAGCTGTACCGGACCAACCGATTGCCCGCAATCGGCTTCTGGCGGGACCGGTGGCGGCGTGAGCGCTACTGAAAACGCCCCTAGCTGGCAGGTTTCTTCAGGCGTGTTGGGCGGCTCGACAAAACGCGGTGTGCCTGATATAGCATTCGATGCATCACCAAGCAGTGGCGCACGGATATTAGTGAACGGTGCCACGCAACAGATAGGCGGCACTAGCCTCGCTGCGCCGCTGTTTACGGGGTTTTATTCACGCATTCAGTCCGCAAATAATAATACGTTGCCATTTCCAGCGGCTACTTTGTACCAAGGCGCAGCCAGTCATCCCAATTGGTTTCATGATGTAACCTCGGGAAGCAATGGTGGGTACTCAGCAAAAACCGGATGGGATTACACAACGGGTTACGGCAGTTTAATCGTTGCCAACTTTGCCACTGCATTTAGCGGTGCAGGCGGAACGGGAGGTACACCAACGGCAAATTTCTCGTTTTTAGCAACAGGGTTGACCGTTAACTTTACCGATACATCGATCGACACAGGGGGGGCTATCGGCTCTCACGCTTGGAATTTCGGTGATTCCACTACTTCTACCGCCACGAATCCTAGTCATATTTATGCCGCTGCCGGTAGCTATGCAGTTACCGAAACCGTGACCGACAGCATTAACGGCAGTGCTAGCAGCAAAACGACCACAATCACCGTTAGCAGTGTAGCCACGTCGAGCCAACTGTTGGGTAATACCGGATTTGAAGCTTCTACTGCTGCGCCTTGGACTATTAGCTCGGCTGCGTTATGTAGTAACAGCACTTGCCCAGGTGAGACGGCACACGCAGGAACGAACTTCGTGTGGCTCGATGGTTATGGCAGCACCCACACCGAATCAGCATCGCAGGCAGTTACCATTACGGCAGGCAAAACCACGGCATCCCTTACATTCTATTTGCACATTGATACAGCTGAAACCGGCACAACGGCCTATGACAAATTAAGCGTCCAAGTTTTGGGCAGCACAGGTGCTGTTCTAGGCACACTAGCGACCTATTCAAACGCAAATGCTGCCCCTGGGTATGCACTCAAAACGCTTGATATGAGCGCCTATATTGGAAAAACTGTAACGATTAAATTTACGGGGACTGAAGACGCTTCGCTTCAAACTTCATTTGTTTTAGACGATATTACAATCACGGTTCGATAGTAAAGCGAAATTGAAAATGCGTCATGCGTGTTCTAGCATGGCGCATTATTTTTGGATGTTTTAACAAAAAAGGATTCTTCGCTTGATAGAACACAAGCCGCGAACGAACGGCATTTTGGAATGGCCAGCGCGCTAAATTTGATCTAGTAAAGAAGACGGTCAAGAAACGGCGATTAAAGGCAAGTTCGCATGTGCGATTACCACAACACTTTTACAAATTGCCAACAAATCGACTTTTGCTCCTAGCCACACATTTGTTTTGGTCAAAGGCGCTTTCGGCGGTCAACCTGGAATTCGTATAACTTGCGGCAAAAATCAATTTAAATATTGATGTGTTGAGCAGACGAAGACCCTTCATACAATGCCTCTTTGGGCCGACACAATTTGCTCATCTACACCAATCAGTGAACTGACGCCTTATCGAGGTTTGATATATACGTAGCTTAGAGCGGGCATATTGGAATTATCATGGCCTACATCTCTCGACCATGCTACTTAGCAGCAAAAAGACTCGCTCATTGCAACAAGTGCGAAGAATTTTGTAAAGCAAACGCAGAGGAAAAATAATGACAATAGTGCCTCTGAAACAGCACCGCTGGCCACGACATATAGGTCATATCGCCGTCGGTATGGTCTTCTTCATTTCCACGATAACCTGCATTGCTGCTCCCACCGACTTTCGGGTGTTGACCGACGACATCGCGGTACCGGGCGAAACTAATCTTGAATGGCAACTCGGCCACGCGCGACAGTCAAACCGCTTCACTGATTCAGTGAATCCCGCTTGGCAAGGCCTGTTTGAACTGGCTAATGGCATCCTTCCACAATGGGAAGCAAGCGTGCAGATCCCGGTTGTCCGCAACAATATCTCATGGCGTGTTGCCGGGTTGAACGCAGAACTTCAGTACGTCGCGCCTCACCATCAGGAGGAAAACTTCTACTGGGGTTTGCGCGGTGAAATCGCCTACGTTAATCCAGTTGACGGGTCGCGCGCTTGGCAAACAGAATGGCGACCTATTCTGGGGTACCGTCGGAATGCTTGGCACGCGGTTCTAAATCTGGGGTTGATGGTACCCGTAACTGGCCATAACCAGCGCGGCACATTCGAACCGTCGGCTAAACTCACCCGAAATATCGATGAACGCAGCGCAGTAAGTGTGGAATATTTTGTAGAGGCAGGACCGTTCGCGCATCTTTATTCACATCGCCTGCGTAACGAATTAGCATTGGCGGTTGTGGATACCAAAGTCGGCAACGCCGATGTTAATATTGGCATCGGTAAGGGCTTGACAGCCTCGTCAGACCGTTGGGTAGCCAAGATCGTACTCTCGTTTGCGCTGGGTGACTAAGCTCGACGATTCGACGCGTGATAGGAGTGCTGCTCATGACGCGTGGACAAAACACTTACGCGGGTACGTCAGGGCTCGATCTCTTCAGGGGAATTTTGAACAGATGTAGCAATCTGCAATTTAACTTACCCCAAGTAATTCACTCCATGACGATCCATAGGCTAAAGTAACACCAGTCCGATGTAATCTGCTTTTTGCAAATCCCACCCATTTTTGAGTCGGTCCGGGTCCACCACATCGATTTTCCAGAAAATTAGCTCGATAAACCGCATTGTGCTGGCACCGACCGAAATCTGACCCACTGGGGGTGCGGCGTATTTCTTGGACGGGTTTACATTTTAAGGCCGAGGCTTTCCCGGTATTGAATAGGACTGCGTGAGCCCAAGGAAATCTTGATGCGCTTCTCGTTATACCAGCGGATGTACGAGTCCACCATTTTGATGAACTGCTCAATGGTGAATCCTTGCCAGTCTCGCGCATAAAACAGCTCGATCTTGAGCCGCCCAAAGAATCCTTCGCATGCAGCATTGTCAGGCGAGCAACCTTTACGCGACATTGAGCGAATCAACTTGGCTTGGGCGATCCGACTGAGCCACCCCGGCCAGCGATAGTGCGCGCCACGATCAGAGTGAACCACCGGCTTGCGCTCGCTGCGGTCTACGGTCTCGACAGCCGCATCCAACATCGTGTTCACTAGCTCGGCATCTGGGCGCGTGCTGAGGGTCCCGCTGACGACCATGCCATCAAAGCAATCAATCATGGGCGAGAGATACACCTTGCCCGCCGGGATCTGGAACGCCGTGATATCAGTGAGCCATTTCTCGTTCGGATGATCTGCCCTGAAGTCGCGATTGATGAGATTGTCAGGCGCGGGGCTGATTTCGCCAAGATAGGAACCGTACCGACGCCGTTTGGCCGTCGCCGCGCACAGACGCTCCTGCTTCATCAACCGCCGGACGACTTTTTCTGAAAGGCGAAACTTCTCGTGGCCCAGAGCGGCCCGCAACCTTCGATAGCCGTAGCACCGGTGATTCTTTTCAAAGACATCGGCCATGGTACGTCGCGCATCCGCATACTTGTCTGGTGCCTTCACACGGGCTCGATGATAAAAATAGGAGCTGCGGGGAAGAACGAGTGCTGCGAGTAACGCTGAGAGTTCATGCGTAGATCTTAGGGCGTCAACCAGCATCACTTTCTCCCGATTCGTTAGGAGCGGCAGGTTCACGCCCAGGCCTTTTTTTAGCAATTCATTGGCCTTCTTGAGTAGGTC
>ENA-OFCD01000013-OFCD01000013.1-metagenomes-genome-assembly--contig:-NODE-13-length-105585-cov-22.599346_pt1 | contig 105585 bp, 109 predicted proteins | sample MGYA00153392_OFCD01 | MGnify analysis MGYA00153392 | reverse complement strand
GATCGCGAATGGCAGCAAGTTGGTCTTTGAAGGCTTTGGGAAGTTCTTGTTGGGCGAGTACGATCGAGACTATGGAAGCCAGTCTAATTTTTTTCCAATAAGCAACTCTGATTTTTTCGCATGATGAGTATTCTTCATTGCGATTGATCTTGTTGCAAGCTTACAATCATTTGCCATTTTTATTACATCTTCAGAATCGTCATAAGTCATTAAAAAATCACTTTTTAGTCTAGTTGCTACCTGGAATAAATTAGTGTGATCAATGGTTGAATATCGATAGAGTCTCCTACCTGCTTTAAAATAAGGTGGGTCAATAAAATATACTGCGTCGCATCTAGAAGAATTCTTCTCTAATATCGAAATAGCATCGCCCTTAATAAATTCAATTCGATGCTTAACCTTATCAATTTCAAGAATTCGTTTTTTTAACGTTTCAGGATACCAACGCGATGTAATGCCCCTCCCGTTTTCTCCATTTTTAATGAAGCTTGCGCCATCTGCTAAAATTCCACCTCGATTGACACGATTTTTAATGATGGTGGCAAAAGCCAGAGACTCTAACGATTCATGTGCTTTCTCGATCGCTTCTCTTGCACTGTCTGGTGTGAGTTGAAACTGGACTATTTGATCAGCTAACCATACTGCACCATCACTTAAAATAACCTCCCAAACGGCTGCAACTCCCTCATCTTTTTCGACCATGGTTGCACGATCTACAAGGTTTTCAATCACTGCTGTTAAGCTGACAATACCACCCCCAGCGAAGGGTTCGATTATTTCTTTGCCAAGGCCACCAGAATGATATAACCATTGCCGAATTCGTGGGATAAGCCAAGTCTTTCCACCTGCATATCGAAATGGACTGCGTTGAGGAACGGTAGCAACATTGACGATTTTCTGTAGATCAGTTCTAGTAGTTTCTATGAATTCAAGTTGTTGCATTGCGAATACATCCTAGAGAAGAGGTAGATCAGTAATCATTAGCGTATCAGGTGAGCTATCTAATTTATTATCGAGCTTTCTCTGTAGCACCTCTATGAAGTCTTCTAATTTGCCAACTTGTGGCGTTGAAATACGATTGAGCGCAGCCCAATATTCCGTATATATCGTTCCAGTGAGTGTTAGATTAAGCTGTCCCTCCTGTGGCTCCAAGTCATACAGCATCCAAGCGATCTCAGCATCTTGCTGACTGACTTGTGGCAATTCTGGCAAGGTCTCAAAAAAAATGCGCTGAACAGCGATAACTTGCCTTTTCCTCCATTCACGAAGAATCGTCCCCTTATAGAGTAGCTGAGGAACTAAGCGTTTTCGAGAAGAAGATAGATAATCTGGCGTTGGATAATAAGCGGCCAATTTCGACCAGTCTACTAAACTCCATCCTTCGGGATCATTCATATATGTTGAAAAGGGCTGGCGGACATTACCTGAAATATAAACAGCCTGTATTTCGACCGCACCAAAATCAAGAACCTTGCCACGATCATCATAGGCGACTAAAACAATATCAATATTGCCAGCAGATTGTCCCTGAGCATCCTTTATTCGTACTTCAGTGAGGGATGTCCAATTCACCTGCTCTTCAAAGAAAAATGATGCAGCATTTTCAGCAATTAGCCAGTCTTGCCGGAAACGAATTGGACATGTGATGACAGGAGCATGTTTGTGATAAATGCTGCATACACCAAGCGGATCGCTAGCTTTGTCTTTAGTGCAGTTTGGAACTTTATTGTTGTAAGGACACAATCTATTCTTTCGATATCGCTTTGCTGACTCCGAAAAACTATTGCTAGGAAATCCAAAGACCTCTGCAAGGGGATTATTGGACATAGAATTGAGCCTCTCCTGTAAACAATAAGAAACTTAAAGATACCGTGTAAATCCGGATCATCGCCGAAGTCTTCTGCGGATCCATCGAATAATCAAAATCATACGCGATCGTGCTCCCTTGTGGATTCGGACGCTCCACCCCCAAAGCGTCCGCAAACTCCGCAAAAAACATTTGATAATTCGATCGCTCCTTCCCCTTCGCCTTCTCCCACCGCAACACAAATGCATTCACTCGCTCGCTCGTCTGTGCCTCTAACGGTGTCGTCTCAGAAAGAATCGCCATAATGAAAACCGGGGAAACTGAAGCCAAAGTCACCCGCATTGTACGGCATAACATCGATCGCATTCCCTCACGCCACCCACTGGTCAAGCCCTTCAAATTTCCGTAGCGCTCAAATTGTGAGTCAATGTTCCAATCTTGAAGATCTTAGGCAAAATAACAGAGACTCTTACTCAAAGCCTCCCATGACGGACTCCTCAGTGCAACAGCTTCTCGATCAAGTCGCGCAAGCCTTCGATCGTCAGGACTATCGATCGGCCACCGTGTGCCTGAAGGAACTCTGGAAACTTCAGCCCGAAAACCCTCAAGTCCAGCTTTATCGCGGACGACTCTACGAAGCAGCGGGGAAATTGGAGCAGGCCAACAATACCTATAAGCAATTGCTCAAAGCCGTCCCCACCCCGAAAATCATGGCCCAAGCCCGTCAAGGCATCGATCGAGTAGAGAAGCTGACCCAAGAACAACGGCAGCAAGACATTGCCCGATCGGTTTCCGCCCCCGATCAAGATAAGCACGGACTCCTCATTCTCGAATCCATCGATCCCGATCGCCGCACCGCCGCCGCCCGATCGCTTTCCACCATCATGAACGTCGATGCCTACAGCGCCCGGATGCAAATCCCTAATAGAGGATGGCGAATTTATCGCCGGGGACCCATCGGCGAAATGGCCCTCTACGGTCAGCAGCTCCGATCGAACCAGATTCCTGCCTTCTGGCTCACCGAAGAAAGCCTCTCTCACCCTCGCCTAATCCACGTCCAGTCCGTCATGACTCCCAACCCAAAACCGATCGTGAGGGGCCTTTTAAATGGCGACGTGCAGGAACTCCAGTTTGACTGGTTGGAGGTGACAGCGTGTGTGCAGGGAAGTCTGCCCGTGTTCGATCGACTTTTGGACGTCGATACCTTGCGCCGGGAATATTCCAGCCGATCGAAAAAAGAAGGCGTCACGGACTATGCGGCCATGTTGGATCTTCATCTCACCGCCCAAAATATCATTCTGCGGTTTTGCGATCGCACCTACGACTTCCATCAGGGACACCCGTGGAATATTCCCGACCAACTCGAACAAACAGGCGTCCGATCGCAATGGAACTATGTGGTGAACTGGGTCAAATCGCATACTTTAAATTCCGTGTATTGGAACGATTTCGCCCCCTTTGCCGACACAGCAATCGAATTTCCGCAGTTGTTAAAAGCGATCGACCCAGGGTTCTATCTCTACGGCCAGGAAGGTAGTCGTTGGAATCCTGCGTTTCACCTTTATAGTTTGCTAGCGTTTGGGCGATCGAATTAATAGTTCAATCTCTGGCAATCTGACTCATGGCTTCCTTCAGCGCACTCACTCCGATTCCAGAAGTGGATCCTTGAGCGGTTAAAATCTGCTTCCACGATCGATTGTGAGGTTTGTCTCGAAACAGTTGCAGCATGTGTCTCGTAATGCTGTGAAGCTTGTTGCCGTTTGCGATATGTCGATCGACGTATTCAAACATTGCTTCCACCACTTCATGCCGCGATCGCACGGGTGAATCATCGCCATAAAATAACCGATCGGCCTCTGAAAACAAATACGGTGCATCATAAGCCGCGCGACCAATCATCACAGCATTAACGTGATCCAACTGCGCCAGTGATTGCTCTAGCGTAACAAATCCGCCATTAATCTCGATAAATAACTCAGGGAAATCTCGTTTCAATTGGTGTACATCGTCGTAACGCAAGGGCGGAATATCGCGGTTCTCTTTGGGACTCAAACCCTGTAACCAAGCTTTGCGCGCATGAACACTAAAACGATCGCACCCTGCACTCGCAACCGTTTTCACAAAATCCACCATCTCCTCATAGCTATCCCGATCGTCTACCCCAATTCGATGCTTCACGCTCACGGGAATCGTTGTTGCGGCTTTCATGGCACTAATACAATCAGCCACGCGATCGGGCGTAAACATCAAACACGCACCAAAGTTTCCGCTCTGCACCCGGCTACTCGGACAGCCGACGTTGAGATTAATCTCGTCGTAGCCGAGATCTTCTGCGAGTTTGGCACAGTGGGCTAGATCTGTCGGATCATCCCCGCCGACCTGAAGCGCGATCGGATGTTCGATTTCTGAAAAGCCCAGCAGCTTATCCACATCGCCATGTTTGATCGCCTGACTCGTCACCATTTCGCTGTACAGCAGCGTGTGGCGCGTGATTTGGCGCATGAAATAGCGATAATGTCGATCGGTACGATCCATCATGGGCGCGATGCTGAGCGGATAGTTAGGAAGCATTACGTCTTTTTGGATAGGTACTTTTCTAAAAATGGAGAAATCTCAGCAAAGACCAGTTTGGGATACTCCTCATGGAGGGACAGCGAACCCGGCGTTCTCACCACTTGAACCCCTGAAAAATTCGCGACAATCTCATCTTCTTTCCGAGATTTCGGCGGCATCTGTTCACCGATCACCATCAATACAGGCAACCGTAACGGTTGGAAATATTTCAGCCAATCTTCACTCGATCGCACCCCATCGAGTGCCCCCGTCACAAAAGCCGCCGACGCAAATCGTGCGCCCTTCGCTTGGGTGATTTTGCGCTTCGATCGAAGAACTTCGGGAGTAATATTCGCCGGATTGGCATAGACATGGCGCGTCATCATAAAATTCAAAAACGCATTGGTTGTGTTCAGCCAATATAGAAATTGCCCAATAATCGGGAGGTTAATCAACCCCTGTATTGCACGATAACGCTTCTTCTTCCCGTCGCCCATCATGCTCGGCAACGGACCGCGCCACGTCGGAGCGAGTAAGACGACCCAGCTCCACGGGTTCGGTGCCTCTGCGACCAAATCCATGACGTAGCCTGCGGCATGTCCTGCCGCCATCACCACGATCGGTTCGCTGAAGGTTTCTCGCACGAAGCTCCGCAGCAATCCCCGAAACACCTTAGGCTCATACTTGATGTTCGGTCGATCGCTTTCCCCAAAGCCGACCCAATCTAGGATGTAGACTTTGTGATTAACGGCTAATAACGTGCCCAGTTGACGCAGTTCATCTCGGCTAGAAATAGTGCTGAGTGCAGGGAGCAACAAAATTGGAGAGCCGTTACCTATAACTTCGTAGGCAATGGAAATAGCCTTTTTTTCCCAGCGCCAGTTATAGATTTGGGTCGAACTCTCAATAGCTAAACTCGTCGGCTCACCAGTGGATTCGGCGATCGGCTCATCCAAGGTAGCGTCGATCGATAGGGTGAGATCCAAATCTGGTTCTATCTCAACGAGCCTTTCGGTGGTTTCTTGATCTGCCATACCCTCAGCCTTCACATCACGTCTCAGCTAGTAGTTATAGCAGATGAGACGATCGGATTTCACGCGACAACCTCACTCTCCAACACACTCGCCTTTTGCTGCATCAACTTAAAGATATTGTAAAACCCATTGGCCCGAGAAGGCGTCAAGCTCACATCTAGCCCCGTGTCTTTAATAAAATCTGGAGCTAGCGAGACAATTTCTTGTGGGGTCAACCCATTCATCCCCTCTAGCAGCAATCCGACTAAGCCCTTCACTAGCACTGCATCGGCATCGCCCATAAAGGCCACGGTGCCATCGTCTAATGCCGCTGTGATAAACACTTGCGACACGCAGCCCATGACTTTATTTCGATCGATTTTGTCAGCATCCGGCATGGACTCGACTTTTTTGGCATAGTGGATGAGCTGCTCATACTTGCGTTTTGGGTCGGTGACGCGGGCAAAACGTTGGACTATTTTTTCGAGCGCGGGTGGAAGAACGGTGGATGCAGTCATAACAATTTTGACAGGAATTAGAGAATAAGGTGGGCTATGATTTATAAGAATGAATCTCATTATCACCTTCTAACGATGAAGCCATGATTTTGAGTGCATCTATTTATTGTGGAGAATAATACGAATGGATTGTAAGACAGCTACTAAAGTTTACCTCGCAGGTAACCTCCTGAGCAAAATCCAAGAACTCTTTCCGGAAACTCGGGTGTTCTTGGAGGCTCAGGCGATCGCGTTTGTTGCCCATAAGCCGGACGAGTTTGATACGGCGGTGAAGGCAAAAACGGGGAGCTTGGGCTTTGATTTTCGCTTGACGCACCGGGACGATCGCGATCGGTTGACTCAAGATTTGTCTGAGCTGTTGGGCGATGTGACGTCTCGGTTACTGTTGGAGAAGCATTTCTCAGGTGTCCTTGGTTGATGCGTTGATGCGCTTAACGCATCCTACGCTGGATTTTGGGTGAACTGTTTCCATGCGGTGGGCGGTGGGGTCAAAAATTCGTATGACCCTGCGGCCATTCCCTCTTTTGCGGTTAATACAATGTCAAATGAAACCGAAATCCGATCGCCTTCGATTTCATTGGGTGTGACGGCATGACGCTGCTTCGATGGAAACACAATCAGCCGTCCTTCGGTGGGCGCGTAGGAGGCTTGGTCTTGGTTGAAGGCGTTCCATTCGGTGAGGACTTCCGTGTTGTCGCTGCCCAGTCCCGGGCTCACCTCATTGCGCCGATCGTCATCGAAAAACACCAGACACCCGGCCTCTTCAGATCCTGAATTGGGCACAGATACGTAATACACTGCGCTGACATGGGAGGTCGGGTGGCTGTGAGGACCCACTTCTTCGCCGTAGCGTGAAATAACAGGCCACGATCGCTGAATATACAGATTCAGTAGGTTCAAATCCAGACCCAATTCAGTCAGATACTGCCGGGTGTGCCTCTCGACTTGCGCTACGATCCAAGCAAAGCGATCGTCTTGGTGGATGCGCTCCACGCCATGAATGTCGCCCGTCCACGCCCGTGCTTCATAGTTGCGCTTTTCAAAACCATGTTCTTCAAGGTCTAGTACAGCCTTGAGTAGGGTCAGCTTGTGCTCAGAAGCGTCAGGGATGTCCGCATAGTAAATCGCCAGTGGAAACCAAGTGTCTAATGCCATAGTGCTTGTCAATCTAACGCTCGTAAGTCATCTGTTAATCTATCTCAAGTTACCGTCCAATCTCTTATCGTCTATCCGTTAGACGATCTCAAAGATCTACATAAGGTCGCAACCCAATCTGAGAAATCAGTGTTAAGCTGCGTAAGTCAAAAGTCTTTGTATTTGCCAAATTTTGCATGACTCAATCTGACACTGCACCACCATTGTCGAAGCAGGTTTTGGATGTCCAAACCGCCATTTTGAGTCGTCGATCGATTAAAGCCTTTAAGTCGGACCCGATCGATCCAGACACGTTGCGGCAGTTGATTGAATTGGTGGTGGCTGCGCCGAGTAGTTATAATCTACAAGATTGGCGAATTATCGTTATTCAGGATGAGGCAATAAAGGCCGAACTCGCAAAATCTGCCTATGATCAGCAGCAAATTCTCCAAGCTCCGGTGACGTTTGTTTTTGCGGCTGATCCCAATGCTTGGAAAGGCGATCTGACGCCCATTTATCAGGAAGGTGTTCAGCGCGGAGTTTGGACGCCCGAAATGGTGGAGTATTTTAAAATTGCAATTCCAAAGTTTCAGATGAGCTTGGGCGATCGGACCCGAGAATATTCATTAAAAAATGCAATGATCGCTGCAACGCATCTCGTTCTTGCGGCTGAAGGATTAGGGTTATCGACTTGCTTTATGAATGGTTGGATTGAAGCCGACGTGAAAAAAGTAATCGGTGCCGAAAATGAACCTGATCTAGCGATAGCAGTCGTTGTTCCAGTGGGGTATGAAGCTGAGTCTCGCGGAAACCCCGGACGGTTACCCTTCGCGTACAACGTATTTGTCGATCGCATCGGGAACTCATACCATGGCTAAGGGAAATCAGTTGATCCTAAAAACACCCGCCTAAGCAAACACCAACGGCTTACCATCTTCTAGAATACGTGCGGGTTTGGCAAGGTTTAGGCGTAACTCCTTGGGCAGACAGAACAGCACCATGTGGGCCATTTCGTCATACATCCGAAGCTCGTCCGTCAAACCCCGCTCCAAAATCCGCTTAGTCACGGTGTCACTGGATAGATGTAATGGATCAACACCTTTGGTCGCCAGTAAAAAGCCCCAAGTGACCAAGAATGAGGGAATAAACGTGATGTAGCTGCGCACCACCGGGAACGCCGTTGCAAGGGTCTGACGAATCACTGCGTGCTCTTCCCAATGGGTCAACGTCAACCGACAGGCTTGGACGCCCATGACGCCTTCGTCGGTCAGTCGATCGTGACACAACGCATGAAACTCCTTGGTGTAGAGTCCTATGGCTGGACCCTCTGGAATGCCATCGGTGATGTCAAAAATAATCACATCAAACCGTTCTGTGCTTTGTTCGATGTACGCTCGGCCATCTTCATGGCGCAGTTCTACGCGATCGTCATCAAACGCCCCTTGATGCCACGAGGGCAGATGTTTTTTACAGAATTCAACGAGTTCACCATCAAGATCCACCATGACAACCCGCGTCACCATGGGATGCTTCAGCACCTCTCGCAGTGTCGCGCCCTCTCCGCCCCCCAAAATCAGGACAGACTGAGGATTTGGGTGGGCGATCATCGCGGGATGAACCAACGCCTCATGGTAGAGATACTCATCGTTTTCTGCCGACTGAATGGCCCCGTCCAAGACGAGAACGCCTCCGTAGGTTTCCGTTTCGACATACTGTAATTCTTGAAACGCAGTCTGCTGCGCCAAAATCTTGCCACTGCGCTTAAACATGTGGATTTCGTCAGGACTGCACTGATCCACGAGCCATGAGGTAAATTCCATTATCTCCCTCTAAGAGAACTACACGGTCAAACACACGATCGCGCCATGACGTCATAATCGAATGATTGCATTCATACACCAAGCCTTTGAGCATTAAGCTTTTAAACATTCAGCTTTTAAACATCAATGGGAGATATAGCTCAGGCCAAGGTGGCGCTAGAACTACATCTCCCACTGGTTGTACGTCGTTTCAATGAAAATGACTAGAGTTAAATTCGTCGATCGCACCCAAAAAAATATTCGCCAATTGAACTTGTGCAGGTCCCGAAAGGACTCATTCCCCAAGGAAACGATCGACCAAATCTTTTATCTCGCCATTGCGACTTCGCCGCGCGCTAACTGACTGTAAGCAGCAGGGACGGTTAATTGGGTCGGGTCGCATCGCTCATGCATCTGCTTTGACACCCAGCGAGGCTTCCAACGCTCTTGGAGAATCTCACCAAACGGCTCTACAAAAATAGTATCGCCGCACGTAAAGATGTCTAAGAAACACGCTTGTTGTTCAGGGTAAGTATGAATACTTGCGTGAGACTCGGAGAGAAGAAGTACAACAGACACCCCTGTCGGCGTGAACTGATGTTCCAAATGTGAGAGGATAGTCGCACCCACAGCATTAACTGCGTCTACTAAATCCTGACGAATCATCTCCATATTGTTCATGTCAGCTTCGCAGCCAGAGAAATTCAATAGGAGGTGTCTACCATAAAAGTCGTACTGTTCTACAGGACGGACATTTTGCTGGCACCCAGCAGAATCAACAGCAAGTTTCAATTGGCTACACCTGTTTGGTAATCTATAAGGTTTTCTAACGCACAGAGTACATAATATACGATAAAATCTAACTTTCCTGTGCAGATGCTAAAAATTTTTTATCTTTTACAATTTAAAATTTTTTGGGCTGTCTCAATGCCGGACAGGGCAGCTCCTTCAAGGAACCCTTGCCAAGCATAAAAAGAATGAGTATGCTCACCTGCAAAGAATAGATTTTCAACCGATTTGCCTTCGAGACCCGTGAATGCGGTGAACTGTCCCGGACGGTAACAGAGATACGCACCTTGGCTCCAAGGATTGGTGATCCACGGTTCAATATGCCCACAGATATGGCCCGATTGACCATAGCGCACTCTATTTTTTGCTCCAGGATAGATCTTGTCTAGATTGGTTAAAAACCGCTTAGCATCCTGCTGAAAATCATCAATCCTAAGACTAGACCCAAGCTGACCACTGGCGAGATTAACAAGCGTACTGTACTGGTCACTGGCGGAGGTAGGGTTGGATTCCCACGTCACTTGATGATAAGGCAAATCTGAGTGCGAGACACCATTGCTCCCCTGTTCCAGCCAAGGACGACCCGTGAAGCCCAGCATCATTTTGACCTGTGCGCCATTGTCGAGCTGGTCTATTGCCTTGCGCTTCCAGGCTGGAAGGTTAAGATTGGGGTCGAGTTCAACGTGACGAAGGGCGGGAAAGGGAACGGTGAGGACGACGGCATCAAAGGTTTTGACTATAGTGTGGCCTTCAAGATCGAAGGTAAGGGCAACCAAACCTGCACTGGTCCGGGCCACACGAATTAGTGGGTGTTGGAGATGGATTTGATTGCTTAATCGATCGGCGAGACAGCGGGTGATTTGTTCGTTTCCGCCCGTGAGGTGGTAGCGTTCGTCGCTAAAGATTTCGAGGGGATTTTGCTGCCGCTGTTCTAGGTTCATCAGCAAAAAATGCAGACAGGTCTGATCCGCGAGTCCAAATCCAAACTCCCCTTGATAGCTGGCGTTGATATAGCCCTTGGCCAAGTCGCCCACATCATATTTTTCGAGATACTCGGCGAGGCTGATATGGTCGAGTGCGCGATCGGCTTCGGTATGATTCCAAGCAGTGGGTTCGGGGGAGAGACTTTTGAGGTCGGGTTCTATTTGCTGGAGAAAGTCCAAATATTCTTCAACCACGGCCTGCTCGCTGACCCGATCGCCCTTGAAGTGAAACGTCCAATCTCCGGATCCTGCCGTCAGATCTTCCACGAGTAGCCCAAACTCTTGGGCATAACGCAAAAGCTGATGGTGCTGACTATCAATCAGTTCTCCGCCGCGCTCAATGACCTGCCCTGGAAATAAGTCGGCATCGCCAAAGCTTCCTCCCATGGACCAGCAGCGACCTCCCGTGCGATCGCTAGCCTCAAAAATTTCTGCGCGCACGCCCTGTTTCTGAAGCTCGTACCCACAGGCCAATCCAGCAAATCCTGCGCCAACGATCCCGATCGAACCACCCCCAGCCGTAGAAGCCTCGCGTGCGTAAGTTTCGGGTTGGGGCGAGTAGGCGGGTGGTTTGAGACTTGAGCCTTGGGCTGAGCTTTGGGTTTGAGCCATAGCTTCCAGCCCTAGACTAACGCTGCACCGATGGCTATTGCAAAACTGCGCCACTTGACGAAGCTGGGACAGTCTACGTCCGGGTGCGGTGCGGGAAGTTGAGCGGCTCATAGGACGGATTAGTGGCTCGATCGCTCAAAAGCATAGACGATTTGCGTTTCTAATGGACTGGCCAAGGTGCCTTTTAGATCATCCATCGTTAGGTTTCGGCGATCGATCTGGACTTGTAATCCGCTTAGCGGATCCGTCCCGTTGGAGAGTAGAAAGGCAATTTGGTCTATGGTAACCCATAGGGCAAGCTGCTTCACGAGCTGTCCCATGGCTTCCGTATGAGGATAATTGCCGTCTAGGAACCAGCGCTCGGGAATGTTTTCTCCCTGCTCAGTTCCCAGGTTTACGATTAGTGACACCGGACCCAATAGCGCAGAGGCCACTGGACGCACTTCTTCCTCCATCATTAACCCGAACCCTCGCGCCAAAAACTTCAACTTTTCAAGCCGTTCGTAGCGCTCAGTTAGCGTTTTGGGTTCATCTTTCCAAGAGATGGCTAGGGTCATGAGGTAGTTGCCCATGAGCAAATGCCCCATCTTCTGAGCTTTAGTGGCGAGATAACTGGAGTTGTATTCGGTTGCTTCAATTAACAGTGGGACACGATCGACCATTTCTAGACCGTAGCCTTTGAGTCCGGCAATTTTTCGGGGGTTGTTAGTGATCAGGCGGATTTGTTTGACGCCGAGGTCGTTGAGGATTTGTGCGCCGATGCCGTAGTCTCGCAGATCGGCTGGGAAACCGAGGCGCTCATTAGCTTCGACAGTATCGAGACCGATGTCTTGCAAGGAGTAGGCCCGGAGTTTGTTTACCAGTCCAATGCCCCGCCCTTCTTGTCGCAGGTACACAATCACGCCACTTCCCGCCTGTTCAATCATCTTCATGGAGGCCTGAAGCTGCATTTGGCAATCGCAACGCAGGGATCCTAACGCGTCTCCCGTAAGACACTCAGAATGGACGCGCACCATGACAGAATTGCCGCTGAACTGGTCTGGGTTTCCCTTGACGATCGCGACGTGCTCACTGCTATCGAGGGTGTTGCGGTAGCCGTAAATGTGGAAGTGCCCGTACTGGGAGGGGAGATTGGCGACAGTTTCGCGTTGGATAAAGCGTTCATGGCGCAGGCGATAGCTAATGAGATCCGCGATGCTGATGATCTTGATGTTGTGCTTTTTGGCGTAGCTCACCAGATCGGGGAGGCGAGACATTGAGCCATCTGCGTTCTGAATTTCGCAGATAACTCCGGCTGGGTATAGCCCAGCCAATCGCGATAGATCCACCGCCGCTTCAGTATGACCTGCCCGCTTGAGGACGCCGCCGTCTCGGGCACGCAGCGGGAAGATGTGTCCCGGACGGCGCAGGTCACTGGACCGGGTCTTGGGGTCGAGGGTGATTTGAATCGTGCGGGCGCGATCTTCGGCGGAGATTCCGGTGGTGACGCCGACGCTGGGAGAGGCATCGATACTGACCGTAAATGCGGTTTGGTTAGTGTCCGTATTTTCACGCACCATTAGCGGTAAGTCCAACTCGTCTAGCCGATCGCCCGTCATTGCTAGACAGATCAAGCCTCGGGCATCGACCGCCATGAAATTAATCATGTCAGGCGTTGCAAACTGAGCGGCACAGATCAAATCCCCTTCATTTTCGCGATTTTCATCATCGACCACGACGATCGCTTTACCCATCTTTAGGTCTGCCAGAGCGGATTCTATGGTGTCTAACACAAAAGTAGAGGTGAAGCTCGGTTGAGGTAGTCGAATAGAGAAATTCAAAATAAGGTACCAAAGATAAGATTGTTGAAGCTGTTAATCCCCAATTCTATACGGGGAAACGTCTAGTCGGTGTCTATGCCTATATGAATACAACAATGAATTGAAGAGGTCTTCTAGGTCAAGTAACAATAAGGACTTTCCCCGTATTTTTGTGGAAAGACATTTAATGGCGATAAAAACCTCGTATCCGAGTTAATTGCGTCCATAGACCCCTGATTCTAAAGGATTTCTCCACAAAAGACATCCATTCTCTGGGAAAATATCCGTAGATGTACGTGAGTAGAGGGGTTTGACCCCCTGTGCCTAATATAAGGTTCACCCGTTCAGCAAAAGTTCAGCGTGATCGCTAGGTTCAGTATGATCGTGGGCGCAGGTCTTCGGCGACGGTTTTGAGGCGTTGGAGCTGATCCGTCATGTCTCGGGCGGTCAATCGTTTGGCAAAGGTATTGAAGCCGAAGCGAATCAGTGGATTGGGAATATCGAAACTAAAGCTATTGGTAAGACGGGTTCCAGTGTTGATTTTGTGGCATTCCCACCGATCGATGCCTCGAAAAAAGCCGTCAAACTCCCAGACCACGAGTCCAGGAGCACGATCGATCACCCGGTTTTCTAGCACTAACGTGGCGATCGGCACCTTCACAACAAACAGACTCCGACTGCCGACGTCTGTACTCCAAGGGCCTACGGGCGTGCAGACCAGCATGGGGTTCAGCCAGCGCTGCATCAGGTCAAGTTCTGTGAAGGTCTGCTCGACCTGCTCTGGAGTAGCGGCAATGTCGATCGATTGGGTGAAGGTTTGGGTGAAGGTTTGGGTTGGGATAGCCATAGGTGCGTGGAAGTCGTGAAGGTCAGAATTGTGTCAAGTGGGAACTTACGTAAATTAGGTGTGGTTAGAAGCTTTCCTAAAGAATGATTTACCGCTAACCTAATAGGAATTCAGATTTGATAATCTTCAAAACCAGAAGAATTACTCTGAAAACCGGGTGTTCTTAGTATTTTACTCTGAACAAACCGATCGTCGATTAGCGAGAACTCTAGAACTTTAGATGTTTTTAGTAGCTTTAAGTACACTCTTTTCCTTAGAGCTTATTTTAAGGCTTGATTGAGTTCTTCCCTAGAACTTGCTCTAGAGATGATTTAACGGTCTAGGTCCACATTCTCAATCTCCATTTCTCTCAATAGTTTCATTTTAAGCCCCGGTAAACTGTCGTTGATATCTGTTAAGTGAGTTAAGTGAACTTTATGAATAGTCTTGTACATAGTCTTCCCTTAGGGCAGATAGAGGGACTTAATATGTCCAGCCAAGATCTTGGGGCTATTGTTGCGCGCTTGGCGGGTGCCACTGCCGTCCTTTTTCTGGGTGCCTTAATCGCATGGTTTGTTGCAGGCGTGGTTCGAAATCTCCTAAAACAGACCGATCTCGACAATCGCATTGCCTCTGCGGTAACGGGATCGTCGTCATCAAATCTAGACATTGAGTCGATCATGGGGTCTGTTGTCTTCTGGATCGTGATGCTGGTGGCACTGGTAGCCGCCTTAGATGTGCTCAAGTTAAATGCAGTGTCTGCGCCGCTGAACGCGTTCCTTGGAACTATTCTTGAGTTTTTGCCGAAGTTCGGTGCGGCGTTGGCCATCAGCGGATTGGCGTGGGTCGTGGCGACGGTGCTGAAGGGGCTGGTTATTCAGTCGGCGCGATCGTTTGATCTCGACAGCAAGGTCACGAGTGCATCGGCGGATAGCCCGATTGTCCTGAGTGAGACCTTAGGCAATGCCATTTATTGGTTTGTCTTTCTGTTCTTCCTGCCGTTTATCCTCGGTACCTTAGGACTCCAAAGCTCTTTGGGACCCGTTAATGAGTTGCTGAATCAAATCTTGTCGGCCCTGCCCAAGATCTTAAAAGCGGTGCTGATCGGTGCTGCGGGCTGGTTTGTTGCCAATATCGTACGCGGAATTGTGTCTAACTTAGCGGCTGCGACGGGTGTGGACTCGGTGGGTCAGCGCGTGGGTCTGAGTCGTGCTTCGACGGGACAATCGTTGTCGTCGCTGTTGGGTTTGTTGACCTATGTATTGGTGCTGATTCCGACCGTGACGGCGGCGTTAGGTGCATTGGAAATTCCGGCGATCGCTGATCCCGCGACCCGGATGCTGTCTCAGGTGATGAACACCATTCCGTTAATCTTGACGGCGGGTGCAATCCTCACGATTTCCTTTTTTGTTGGGAAGTTCTTGGCTGATTTGGCCACGAGTTTGCTGAGGGGCTTTGGGTTTGACAATGTGGTGTCGAGCTTAGGTCTTCAAGAGACGACCAGTGCAGAAAGTGGCAATACGCCGTCTGATATTGCCGGGTTTGTGGTTCTTGGGGGCACGATGTTGTTTGCGGCCATTGCTGCAATAGATGTGCTCAACCTCCCTGCTTTAAAAACCGTCTTTACTGCGTTACTAGCGATTTCGGGCCAGGTTCTTGTCGGAGCCTTGATCTTTGCAGTGGGTCTGTACTTGTCTAACTTCGCCGCAGGATTTATCCAGAGATCTGGAATGCCTCAAGCCAACACCTTAGCAACCGTTGCTCGAGTTGTCATTTTGGCCTTCACGGGTGCGATGGCCTTGGAACGCGCGGGCGTCTCGACCAATATTGTAAACTTAGCCTTTGGTTTGTTGCTAGGCGCAGTTGCGGTTGCGATTGCGATCGCCTTTGGTCTCGGTGGCCGGGATGTGGCCACCGAAACGCTTCGTGATTGGGTCAAACCATTTAAGAAGTAAATCAATGCCCCCAGTTTTGGAGGCATTGTTAAGGATATAAGTCAGATGGGTTTTGAGTTCAGGATTTGAATTCAAAACCCATTTTTGCGGAGACCTCTAGCAGTGGGCTGTTGGGTTTGAACTGGGATTTAAGTTGAGCGTAGGGGATCAGGTAGTCGCTTTGAGGTTCGGCGGCGAGGATGACGTGAGGGAAGCCGAAACGATAGTGAAAGATGATGCCTTTGGGAGTAAGGGTAAAGTCGTTGAGGTTTTTGATGCGAAACCGATGGGCGCGGAAGATAGCTCGATCGATGTCTTTCGCGTTTTCATCCTTATCCAGTTCAGAGACTTTGGTCTGAATCGCTTGCTGAAGCTGCCGATCGACCATAAGTGCAATAGCCCCCAGTGACTCTGTTTTAAATAAATCGTGGGGACGCAGAATAGCTCCGGTGCGAAGATTGACCGATCGGGACCGAACAAACTCACTGGGGTAAGCGCCCACGCCGTAACCGATATAAGTCAGCGACAGCAAGCCTCGATCGTTGAAATCGACCTTGTAGTCTAGGTTTTCCATCCAGTGGTTTTCCTGGTACTCCGCCTCCATTTCTTCAAGTGATTTTCCAAAGGCACTTTTAAGGTCGATCGATGTTTGAATCTTAGATTGCATTTCAGGATTCTCGACTCCCGTGACAATGGGATAGCGCAAATTGGCCTCGCGCCGATCGGCTCGGCTTGTACTTTTAGGGTCGCTGTCCGGTCTACGCCAAGTGAAGGTCGCGGTTTTGGGGATTAAGGTAACGTTGTTGAGGGTAATGATGTTGAGTGGGCTAGTCGATTTCTCAGCAATTGGACTGGCAATTGGACTGGCAATGGCGCTAGGTTCGGGTTTTGGCTCGGCTTTGGTGGTGCTACAACCCATGAGAGCCAACAGGACGATCGGGAGCAGACGGGTGGGGAATTTAGTCGGGAATTTCATGGTGCGATCGTCCTCAAATATCGAAAATAGGTCAAAGCCAACAGGTCATTGCAACAATAGCTCTAAATTCCCAAATTCCCAAATTCCCGAAATGTTGAGGTGTGGAGGACTCCCCTAAATCAATATAGGTTTCTACACCAGATTTTTCTATAGAAGTCTGGGATTATAAAAATATCGAAAACACTTATCAGGCCATACCCCATGAACTTCACTCAAGTCCTTTACGACCAATATCGCAAACTCATCCGCGACTCTAAATATCGCTGGGTTATTATCATTGGCTCAGCGCTGTATCTCGTAACACCCTTTAATTTAGCAACGGACCTTGTTCCGATCATCGGCTGGATCGATGATGGCATCATATTGACCTTACTGTTGACCGAAGTGTCTGCCATTCTGATGGAAAAGGTGAAGGCAAAACGAGACGGTTCTTCGGACGGTGTTGCGGGAGACAGCACGGGTAAAACGGTCACCGTAGATTCTGTCCAAGTGAAATAGATGGCTCGTTTGTTAAGATCGACGACTAGAGGGCTGAAAAGTCTTTTCGTCGATCGCAATCCCCTAATGCCTACCCCTTTGGCTCGTATTGAAGCGCCCTGCCTCGGACTGAAGCATTGACTTGACCATTTTCAAAAGCCACCTGACCACCCACGATCGTCACCTGCGCCCAACCCGTCAGATCCCAGCCTTCAAAGGGACTCCAGCCACACTTAGACAACACATCCTCCCGCCGAACGGGTTTAAAATTTTCCCAATCCACTAACACCAAATCCGCATCATAGCCCTCCTGAATCAATCCTTTATTAGGGATGTCATAGGCTTTAGCCACGGCGGTAGACATCCAATTGACGACCTGAGGGACCGTGCAGCGACCCTTCTTTGCCTCAGTGAGCATCAGCGCCATAGACGTCTCGACTCCCGGTATCCCGGATGGAGAATTGGGATAGCCTTTCGCTTTTTCCGCTAGGGTGTGAGGTGCGTGATCAGTGGCAATAAAATCGATCGCCCCACTCAAGAGCGCGTCCCACAGTAATTCGTTATCGCGCTTCGATCGAATCGGTGGATTCATCTGGAGCAGGGTGCCAAGCCTTGCATAATCGTCAGTGTTCAGCAGCAAGTGTTGAGGTGTCACCTCAGCCGTTACCCAAGCGGGCTTCTCCGATTGCAGCAATATCGACTCTTCCCCGGTCGAAAGATGCAAAATATGGAGCCGCCTTTTGTACTTCGTCGAAAGCGCGATTGCCACTTGGGTTGCATTAAGTGCAGCTTGATTGTCCTGAATCACGGAGTGCATGGCCGGATCCGTCGCCCCTGCAAACTCGACTTTACGTTGGTTGATTCGGGCTTGGTCTTCCGCATGAACGGCGATCAATCTTGTACCCGTCGCAAAAATCGGGTCGAGGGCCGTTTCGTCATCAATTAGGAGTGCGCCGTGCTGCGACCCCATGAAGATTTTGATGCCACAGGCCGGGGTTGCGGTATTGAGATCGGGCAGATTTTCTGCGGTTGCGCCGATGAAAAAGCCGTAGTTGACCACACATTTTTCAGAGGCACGCTGGAGTTTGTCATCAAGGGCGGCTTGGGTTATGGTCAGTGGGTTGGTGTTGGGCATCTCCAGAAAGGACGTAATTCCACCGCGCGCACAGGCATGACTCGCCGATCGCAGATCTTCTTTATATTCTAGCCCCGGTTCCCGAAAATGCACCTGTGGGTCGATCATTCCCGGCAACAGCAGCAGCCCGTGGCATCGACCGATCGCGTGCCCTCTGGCACCGGACCCACTTGGGAACCCACCTGATGAATTATCCCCGCCTTCACCCAAACCTCACCCCGCAAAAACTCACCATTAGGCTGCAAAATCTGAGCATTCTAAATCAGGAGCGATCACCCATCTGGCTGGGATTCAGGTTGGGATTCTGTTGGGGAAATGGGGGGATTTAACATGGTCATCGACTCCGAGTGTGAGGTAGGTCTGCGGGTTTCTGGCCCGATCGCTTTGAATTATAAGTCTGTGAGAGTTGAATTTTTCGGAAGAAACGGATCAATCCTGTGTATAACAATAAGAGACGTCTGGAATCTGAATGAGTTCTCATTGATATCCATCTCGCCTTCCCCCGTTTTGGAGACCTAGCCCTGAGCTTATGAGAAATGATGCCCATGACAATCCCTGGCTCGAAGGGCTGAAAACCATTGGACTCAGTGCAATTTTGGCCGTTGGAATCCGACATTTTGTGGCGGAGGCTCGCTATATTCCCTCTGAATCGATGCTTCCCACCTTGAAAGTAAACGATCGGCTAATCATTGATAAAGTCAGCTACAACTTCAATCAGCCTCAGCGCGGCGATATTGTGGTGTTCAATCCTACTGACACGCTGAAGGAACAAAAATTCACTGACGCCTTCATTAAACGAGTCATTGGTTTACCGGGCGATCATGTGATGGTGAAATCGGGAAAAGTTCTGATTAATGACAAACCGTTAACAGAGACCTACATCAACGAAATCCCGGCCTACGAGTACGATACCGTTACCGTCCCGCCCAACAGCTACTTTGTACTGGGTGACAATCGCAACAATAGCTACGACAGCCACTACTGGGGCGTCGTCCCGAAGGACCGGATCATTGGACGGGCAGTCATTCGGTTTTGGCCCTTCGATCGTCTAGGGTCCATCAAGCCCGACCCACCTTATTCCCCCTAGCCTTCCAAGCTTGCCAACGCCGCTTCATACTGCGCATCCCCCATCTGCCCGACCTGCTGCGGAGACAGTTCTCCGGGACTCACAACTTGATTCGGCGTAATTCCGAGCTTGTTAATGTCGTTATGATTGGGGGTTTCATAGTGGGCCACCGTCACGGCCAAACCCGATCCATCGGACAGATTAAACAGGGATTGGATTAGCCCTTTACCAAAGGTTTTCTCGCCAATAAGAGTTGCTCGGCCATTGTCTTGAAGTGCTCCAGCCAAAATTTCGCTGGCACTGGCTGTTCCGGCGTTGACTAACACCACCAGCGGATCACGGGTCAAGGCGCTTTCCGTTGCTTCGTAGGCCCCGAGCGCACCTTGACGGTTGACGGTGTAGACGATCGTGCCGTCATTAATCCAGAGTTTTGCAATGTCGATTCCGGCTTGCAAGAGACCGCCTGGGTTATTTCTTAGATCAAGAATATACGCATCTGCCTTTTGGTCCTCTAACTTGGCGATCGCACTAGAGACCTCGTTAACGGCATTGGCGTTGAACTGGGTTAGCCGAATGTAGCCCACTCGGTGATGCTCGGTAGTGCGCAGATCTGCTGTGACGGGGTTGAGTTCGATGCGATCGCGGATTAAGTCGTAGTCTTTTTTTGGGTCATCTTGGTGAATCACCGTTAAGACTACTAGGCTACCGAGTTTGCCACGCATCCGAGCAGCCGCTTCGTCTAAGCTAAATCCCGTGGTCGGTTGGCCGTCGATTTCCAGGATTTGGTCGCCGGGATAGATGCCTGCTTTTTCGGCAGGGGAACCTGCGATAGGTGAAATCACTTTTAACGTGTTGGTCTCGGCTTCAAGCGCAATCTGCAAGCCCACGCCCGTGAGTTCACCGGAGGTGCTGGTCTGAAGGCTGCGGTACTGTTCCGGCTGCATCACCCGCGTAAATGGATCGCCTAACAGCGCCAGCATATCTCGGATAAGCTGATAGGTCGCGTCCCGGTTGGGCATCGTTTTCTTAAGATATTTTTCCCGAATGGCCCACCAGTTAGTGTGGTTAAAGCTGGCGTCTACATAGGCTCGATCGATGATTCGCCACACTTCGTTCAGGAGGCGCTGGTCTTCGGTGAACGCCTGGGCAGGCGCAGTACTCATGGTCCACACTAGCATCAGCATCAGGGCAAACGTCGTTAGGTTGAAAACTGTGCGACGCAGCGCTTGATGTAAAGTGTGACGCAAAATCGATCGAGACGGCATGGTTATAGATCCTTAAATTTAAGTCTTTAGATTGAGTCTTAAAGTTAAGACTCAGAATGCTTCATCGTTGGCTTGGAGGTAGTTTAGATAGTACCCCGCTGCCTGGATTCCGAGAAGCCATTGATAGAAAGCTTTAGTAGAGCATCGATCGGGCCTGTTCAAAGTGGACTGGCTAGATGTTATGAGAAGGACTGCTTAAACTTTACATTTTGTTACAATAGGAGACGAAGGGCAGGAATGTCTGTGTATTCTGCCCTATACTTTCAAAGACTTTCTAAACCCCTGAAGAACCCACTGCTCAACGCCTCAGATCGGTTTAAATGGAGTTTAAAATGTGTTACATTTTTGATGAGTAGGACTTATTCTTAGGGACCCTTTCTGACTTATGGCTAACGTTTATGACTGGTTCGAGGAGCGCTTAGAGCTTGAAGCGATCGCCGAAGATATCTCCAGCAAGTACGTGCCGCCCCATGTCAATATCTTTTATTGCCTAGGTGGAATTACACTGACTTGCTTCTTAATCCAGTTTGCGACTGGGTTTGCGATGACGTTTTATTACAAGCCCACCGTGGCTGAGGCATTCACCTCGGTTCAGTTCCTCATGAATGAGGTGAACTTTGGTTGGCTGATTCGATCGGTTCATCGCTGGTCCGCCAGTATGATGGTGCTGATGATGATTTTGCACGTCTTCCGCGTGTACTTGACCGGTGGCTTTAAGAAGCCTCGCGAGCTGACCTGGTTGAGCGGCGTCGTTATGGCCGTGTTGACCGTATCCTTCGGCGTAACGGGTTACTCGTTGCCTTGGGACCAAGTTGGCTACTGGGCTGTAAAAATTGTGTCTGGCGTACCGGAAGCAATTCCTGTCGTGGGCGGATTGATTGCAGACTTGCTTCGTGGAGGAGCGAGTGTAGGCCAATCAACGTTGACTCGCTACTACAGCGCACACACATTCGTTTTGCCTTGGCTAATCGCTGTGTTCATGCTGTTCCACTTTCTGATGATTCGGAAGCAAGGTATTTCCGGTCCTCTGTAACGCCTCATTTATTCTCAGGAATCCAGTAGGAGAGTCTTTATGACAACATTGAAAAAGCCGGACATGACCGATCCGATCGTTCGTGAGAAGCTTGCGAAAGGCATGGGTCACAACTACTATGGCGAACCTGCTTGGCCGAATGACCTGTTGTATATGTTCCCCGTGGTCATCATGGGTTCATTTGCACTGATCGTTGGATTGGCCGTGCTTGATCCTGCTCTCATCGGTGAGCCTGCAAACCCCTTTGCAACGCCGTTGGAAATCTTGCCTGAGTGGTACCTGTACCCGGTGTTCAACATTCTGCGCTTGGTGCCGAACAAGCTCTTAGGTGTTGTGTTGATGACCGCAGTGCCTTTGGGTCTGTTCACTGTGCCTTTCTTAGAAAGCGTGAACAAGTTCCAAAACCCGTTCCGTCGTCCTTTGGCGATGACCGTTTTCTTGTTTGGCACGGCTTTTGCGCTGTACCTCGGTGTGGGTGCAACGTTCCCGGTTGACAAGGCGTTGACCTTGGGTCTGTTCTAAATTTTAGATAATTTAGTTCGGCTAGGTTTCGATCGAAGAGAGCGTCTAGGTTTTGGCTTGGGCGCTCTTTTTGCGTAGTTTTTTACTCTGATCTGAGCTTAGAGCGAAGACCCGTTAGCCTTTATACTGGTGAAGCTGGTAATAAAAATTTGGATTGGCAATTGCTGTGGGCATCGATCTTCGTAGCTATGTTTTTATCGATCGGCTCCAGCGGCAGCACGCGGCATACTTAGGCTCTGAGGCTCAGGGGTTTTTGCCACTACCGGGAGATTGTTCGCTATGGATTGAAATCTCACCGGGCGTTGAGATTAATCAAATGATGGACATTGCGCTGAAGTCGGCGCAGGTGAGTCCTGGATTCCAAATCATTGAGCGACTCTACGGCTTGATGGAAATTCATGCGAGTAATCAAGGCGATGTTCATGCAGCGGGAAAGGCGATTTTGAACTATCTAGGGGTGCGGCAAGCGGATTGCCTAAAGCCTCGGGTGATTTCCAGCCGGATTATTCGGAATATTACGCCGCATCATACGCAGTTGGTCAATCGCACGCGACGCGGAAATATGATTATTGCAGGGCAGACGCTGTACGTTTTGGAAGTTGAACCTGCCGCTTATTCAGCTTTGGCCGCGAATGAGGCGGAGAAATCGGCGTTGATTAATATCTTGCAGATTTCGGCGGTGGGGAGTTTTGGGCGACTGTATCTGGGGGGAGAGGAGCGCGATATTATTGCGGCGGAACAGGGGCTTTTGGCGGCGCTGGAGCGAGTGCCTGGGCGACCGTTTCCAGAGGATATGAAGCGGGAGTAAGAATTAGTAAAGATGCGTTGCTTCACGTAACGCATCCTACGTTGGATGGGGATGGGATTTATGGTCCCATTAGAATAACGTTGTCGATGACGTGGATGATGCCGTTGGTGGCTTCGATGTCGGTTGCGATCGCATTGGCATTCTTGACCTCATTTTTTTTGAAATTTAACCGGATAGTGGTGCCTTCTAATGACACCACTTCAGACAATTCGTCGAGATCCGCTTTGGTATAACGCCCAGCGACAACGTGGTACTTGAGAATCCGACCAAGTTGAGGCGGGTTTTGGACGAGGGTTGTGATGGTGCCGGGAGGAAGTTTTGCAAAGGCCGCATCGGTGGGAGCAAAGACGGTGAAGGGTCCGGGGGATTGGAGTGCTTCGACCAGTCCCGCTGCGGTAACAGCGGCGACTAGTGTGCTGAAATTTTCGTTCCCAACTGCGATTTCTACGATGTTTGGCATGACGTGTTTGGCAGGATGTACTTGATGGCGCGGATAGGGATAAGACTACCGATAGTCTTGGCGTTGGATATCTCGAATGCGAGCTTCAGGACGCAAGAAACGATCGATTTGGGCTTCAAAGAACTGACGGTTCGCCATCAAATGTTCAGGGTCTTCATCATCTAATGGATACAGTAAGGCGGCTCGCAATGCCTGAATCACGGCTGATGTGACACAGTACATCGATCGTTGAAAACTAATGCCCAACTGAATCAGCATGTCATCCTCGCCCCGGCAATGGATTTTATAGTCTTCTATTAGATAGTCGGGCAAGAAATGCAGCATATCCTGTGAGAGGAATGTCGGTGGAATTCCAGCGGTTCCGACCGGGAAGATATCGGCGTACAGAACCCCATAGTGAAACTGATCCTGCTGATCAGGGACTTGCCCAGCCTGCGCATTGTAAGATTTTACCCCTCGAAACGGCGTGGTCCGATAAAAGACGGCTTCGACATAGGGCAGTGCTGCTTCATAAAGCCAAGTGAATCCTTTGGACTTCGGAATGATTTCAAAACATTCACCCTTGATGTAAACGTGATGATAGATAGGCCGACCTGAAATTGCGAAAATGCCATTCACCAAGAAATCCATCGCTTCCGGTACGCTAGAAATCTTCCCTTCATCATATAAGTCCGACATTTCAAAAAACACCGGAGCCATCACTTCCCAGAACAAACCTAAATTTGAATAGTAGGACATCTGACGACATTGTTCATAGAACATATCGGGAAAGAGTTTGTATAATCCCTGCATCACCGGATTGCCTTTGAAATAGGCCCGAATCGCCCGATCGCAGTTCTGCTTGTACTCATCGGTGTCCAGAAATCCATCGAATTGGTTCCACGGTTTATACATGTCTCGATGCCACAACATCGATCGCATACATTCTTCCGCAAACTCCATATTGATTCGATCGTGCCAAAAGTGATGCAACACGTTGGGAAGCTTCTTCTTCAGCTCACCTTTAGCCATGAATTCGCGGAGTTCGGGGTGAGCGTCGCCGCATCCTCGCCAAATCCGCAGGTCTGCATCGTCGCCGGAGTAGTGATTATGTCGATCGAGGTATTCGTCAGAGATTAAGTACTTGTTCCAGGGCAACGGATTCAAGAAAACTTGCTCAGCAATGTACAACAAATCTCGCCAATAAAAATCCATGGGCACCGCATAGGCTTTGTAAAGACCAATGATTTGCATTAGGTTCTCTGGCGTATCCGGCAACATCGCTTTGCCTGCTTCCAAGGCATGAATAATGTCCGCGAGTTCATGAGTCGAAGGGGGTAATTTTGTCGTCGTCACCGATCTTGTTGCCGTCACCATGATTTGAACCATCCGTTTAAAAAGATTAAGAACGTTTGTAGGGGGCAATGTTATGGCCCGCCATTAGGATGTAGTCTCATACGAGACGATCCTTACAAAGGAAGCACTATGGCAAGAAAGCGATCGCATTGGATGTCACGGAAATCCATTGGGTGAGCCACATCGGTTGGACGCCGAGGGCGATGATAACGACTGTCAGGACTAACGCTGGAATGTATTCCAAACGGGTCACTCGGGGATAGTAAGCGCTATCGCTGTCTAACCGACCAAAACAGGTTTGGTTTAGCAAGATGACAAAGTACACGGCGGTCAGCCCTGTCCCAACGATCGTCACAAGGGTCTGAAGTGGGAACACCGAATAGCTTCCTTGGAAAATCATAAACTCCGATATAAATCCAACCATTCCTGGAATTCCCGCACTTGCCATCGCCGCCAAAATCAATAGCGCCGCAGTAAGAGGCAATCCTCGAATGGGATTTAGCAACCCATTCAACAATTCTAACTCGCGTGTCCCCACTTTGGATTCAATGATACCAACAAGATAGAACAGCAGTGCTAGTATCAACCCATGGGCGACCATTTGAGAAATCACACCAACCATGCTTAACGGCGTCAGCGCGGCAGTGCCCAAGATGATGTAGCCCATGTGGGCAATAGAACTGTAGGCAACCATCCGTTTGATGTCGTGCTGAGCGATCGCGCAGAAACTTCCATAAATAACCGTTATCGCAGCTATTGTTGCCATCACTGGAGCCACAGAGACCCAGGTTTCAGGAAACAATCCCACGGCAAACCGAATGATTCCATAAGTTCCCAGCTTTGACAAAATCCCACCTAACATAATCGACACTGGCGCAGAAGACTCAACGTAAGCATCAGGCAACCAGGAATGCAACGGTACGAGCGGCGTCTTGATGCCGAACCCAACAAGTAGTAAGGTCAGTAATATAAGCTGAGTCGATCGCGGTAAATCAGTAGTGTTGATCGCACTGTATTCAAAACTCGTGGCTCCAGTCAACCCGCTCATGGTTAGGAACCCCGCTAGGATTAGAATCCCTGAAATGGCGGTATAAATTAAAAATTTAGTCGCGGCATAAGCCCGTTTTTCGCTACCCCAAATGACAATCAGTAGGTAAAAAGGAATCAATTCGACTTCGTAAAATAAGAAGAACAGGATTAAATTCTGGGCTAAAAATGCACCCACGACGCCAGAGTTTACAAGCAACAACATGGCATAAAATAACCGCGATCGCTTGAGTTCTTCCCCAGGTTTCAACCCGACTTCGCTATTAAACGCTAATAGCAGGGTTAAGAAATTGGTCAATGCAATGAGTGGAAGCGACAATCCGTCCACAGCCAAACTGTAGTTGAGTCCGAGGTCCGGGAGCCACGGCATAAACTCCTGCATCTGCAACCCGCCCTGCATTAGGTCGAACCGAGTGGCGAGTAGAATGGTTAGACCAAAACTCACTGCGGAAAAAACGATCGCACCCAGACGAGTTCTTTGAGTGGATAAAGGCCCAGGGAAAAATCCAACGACGATCGATCCAATGAGCGGAATTAAGATTAATGCACTTAAAATCATGAGTCTCTCCGTTAGCCCGCATTAAGAAATGGATAACACAACCAGCCGACAATCCCGATAATGCCAATCACCATGGTCATCATGTAGAACTGCGATTGTCCTGAGGTGCTGTAACGTAAACTCTGACCGCTAAACAATGTTGCTAAACCAAAGCTATTGGCTAAGCCATCAATGAAGAATCGATCGAAGCTATTCAACACGGTGGACGTAAATGCAACTAGTCCAATAATTGTATTTCGGTAAAGCTGTGGCGTATAGAAATCGTAGGCAAAGAGATCTTGAACCTTGGATGAAGGCAGTTTAATGGGCTTAGCCACCAACGGACTCAGGTATGCCACAGCCGCCAAACCCAGTCCTGAAAGCGTGGACCAAGTTAGGATAATCGCGTTTTCAAGACTAAACTCTGACCCCGTTGGCAAGAGTTGTGTTGCACCCATAATCAATGGCAAATGCAATACAAATCCCATCACAGTTACCATCGGTAAAATCATCCAGTAATGCACTTCAGGCGATCGTTCGGTAAACGAATTCGTTGACCCTAGAAACACTTGACAGAACACGCGGGAAAATCCGAACGCCAACAAGAAATTGACCAGTATCACAACAACTGAAATAACCGGATGCTCAACCCGCAGCCCCTCAAGAAGCTGCAAAAATGCCCAAAATCCGCCAAAGGGTGGCATTGCAACAACGCCCAGTCCGCCTATAGCCAAGCTGAACGCCGAAATCGGACGTCGCTTAAATAATCCGCCTAGTTGGGTAATATCCTGCGTCACACTATTCCACACCACCGCACTGCTGCTCATCACCATCAGCGCCATCCCTAATGCGTGCGACAAGCTCAACAACAGCGCCGCCTGAATGTTTCCGGTCCCCACAGCAATAAAGACGCAGCCCATCACCACGCTCGTCGGGTAAGACAATGTGCGTTTGATATCAATCTGCGCGATTGCAATTAACGACCCACCCACTGCCGTAATCACACCAACTCCGATCGCTACATTCAATACCGTTTGCGATAGCGCCAGAACTGGGTACAGCTTAACCAGCACCCATGCACCGACCTGTACAACCAAGGAGTTCCGCAAAATAGTTCCCGGCACCGGACCCTCCATAGCCTCGTCTAGCCACAGATGCAGTGGAAACTGCGCACATTTCCCCATGGGTCCAGCTAGCAACGCTAACCCAAGTAGCGTCATCGCTTTGGGATCAACTTGAGCTGAAGACGCCCACACCGCTAATTCTGAATAGTTCCACGTTCCGGCGATCGGCCACAAGGCCACAACGCCCATAAGCAGAAACAAATCTCCCACTCGCTTGGTCAAAAAGGCATCTCGCGCCCCCGTCACTACCAGCGGCTGGTTGAACCACAGACCTAGCAGTAGATAAGTCCCTAGTGTCAAAAGTTCTAGGGCCATGTAACCAAAAAACAGTGAATCATTCAAGACCAGGAAATTCATTCCGGCCTCAAAAAATGCTAACAGCGAGAAAAATCGCGCCCAGCCCCAATCCAGCTCCAAATAACCGATCGCGAATATTTGGGCCAAGAAATTGATTCCGGTAATCACCGTGCAAGCCGCTAGCGCTGTCGTATCGATATGAAACGGGATAGCCAGATTTAGGTTTGCTACTTGTAACCAAGGCACGCTGAAATCATAGGCAGGATTGTCCCACCCAATAGACAACGCGATCGAGGCATGAACAAAGGCAAACAGCGATAGAATGGCATTAATGTATCCCGCAGGACGTGGACCGGTGCGGCGAGTCAGTCCAGGAAACCAAATTACCGATAACGCCGCACCCACCAGGGTGTAGATCGGTAATAACCAAATTGACTGAATGAGAGAATGCGGCATTGCTGTTTCCCACGCGATAGCTGGCTGTTATTGAGTTTAGTCTATGATTATCGATTATAGAATCGCTCTTAGTCAATATATCCGTATATTCTCTCAAAAGTCAGCTAGCCTACCATTGAGAATTTGTGAGGGTACCATCGAAATTTTTAGATGATTGAAGGTGTGCAGACTTTTAGGGAGTTTCCTATGGTTAGTCGAGAAGCAGGGTCAACTTTGATGCGTCTCCAGCGGGAGCGTGCATGGGTGGAGGTGAATGTCGGTGCAATAGCTCATAACGTCCGCCAGATTTGCGGCTTGCTCAGACCCAAGACTGAGTTGATGACCGTTGTGAAAGCTGACGCCTATGGTCACGGGGCTATTACGGTTGCGAAAACAGCGCTTAATTCTGGGGCAAGGTGGCTAGGGGTGGCGACGATTCCAGAAGGCATTGAACTTCGGGAGGCGGATATCGAAGCGCCGATTTTGGTGCTGGGGGCGACGAATTTGCCGGAGCAGGTCCGGACGATCGCCCGATGGAACCTTTCGCCGACGCTTTGCACGCTCCAACAGGCCAACATGTTTTCAGACACTATGGCGGACACCGGTACGCTTCCGGTTCACATCAAAATCGACACTGGAATGTCTCGTCTGGGCATTCACTGGGCTAATGCTACCCAACTAGTCGATCGCGTCAATCACGCACACAATCTCAAAATTGCCAGCATTTATTCTCACTTCGCGACGGCTGACGATCCGGATACTACAGTGATGCAGCATCAAAATCGACGGTTTGAGGCGGTGCTCAAAAACTGTCGTATTCCGCTTTCGGTTCCCCGCCACTTTGCCAACTCTGCGGCGATTCTAGCGGATCCGGATTTGCATTATCACATGGTCCGATCGGGTCTCATCACCTACGGGCTATACCCAGCGCCCCACTTGCGCAATCGTCTTTATCTCCGTCCGGCCCTGCAAGTCAAAGCCCGCATTACGCAAGTTAAATCAATTCCGATTGGAACGGGTGTGAGCTATGGCCATCGTTTTGTGAGCGATCGGGCGACGGTGATGGCTGTAATTGGCATTGGGTATGCGGATGGGGTTCCTCGCAACTTATCTAACAGGATGGAGGTGTTAATTCGGGGTAAACGCGTTCAGCAAATTGGGTCGATTACGATGGATCAAATGATGCTGGATGTGACGGATCTTCCGGATGTTCAAGAAGGTGAAGTGGTGACTCTCTTGGGGGGCGACCCGTCGGATTCCATTAGCGCTGATGATTGGGCTGATACCTTGGGAACTATTTCCTGGGAAATTTTGTGCGGGTTCAAACATCGATTGCCAAGAGTGATTATTGAATGATGGATTTTGACGCTAATTCCTAGCGATCGCTCTCCAATGACACAGAACCCTACGGGACCAACATTGCGCTATTCACCACCGGAACCAGCACCCCCATCTGTTCCTGCCCGTTTGTTGCCAAATCGCTAAAACATAAAAACACGCGATCGTCTGCTCTCAATAACAAATCCCGCACAATCCGAATTAATCGCTGTTCGTTCATCTTCAACGTATCTTCAGCGGTCCACAATCGCCCGGTCCACTGGGTTAAAAATAACGGTGATGCAAACAGCGCATCGACGCCATCGAGCCACCGCCCACTTCCCGCATCAAACCAAAACTGCCACCGATGAGCCGATCGCTCTAGCCGATACTGAAACACAGATGCGATCGTCACGGCATCCGCTGCTGCGCCTACGGGTTTAATCGGATAAGGATTGGCCGTTACAGCCCCCGATCGCAACAGCAAAATTAACGATCGCACCGTGGCCGATGGCGGAAGCGATCGCACGTCAAACTGCCGAACGCGACGATCGACTTCCCAATAGTGCGTCGCCATATCCAACAACTCCCGCACACTCGCAATCTGTTCCACAGGTAACAAAGCGCCCCCCATCAAAAACGTCTGAATCGCCCGATCAAGCAACACAATCGGACTGGGTAGAAGCCGCTGTTCAAGCTGGTCTTTTTGCAATTCGATCCAAGTAACGATCGCCTCATAAGCCTTCGTCGCCGGATACCCTAAACGGTCCCATCGGGGAAACACTGTGCTCGGTAACAGCTTCGGATGGTCGGCGTCCGGTTCAAAGCAGTGGTCGGCCAGTAACCCCGATCGCACTGGATCGATAGTCATTGCCCCCGCACCGAATCGATCGCAGGACCCAAATACCGCCAACATCTCCGCCACTGCATCTCGACTGACTAATCGCCCCAAATGGGGATACACCAAAGTCAGCAACGTCAACAGCGATCGAATAAGCGGCACGGCCATCAGCGGTCGTTGTTCATTCAGATGATGGACTCGAATGCCACGAGCGCTCAACATTTGGGTCAGCGCATACCGAGAAATGGGGTCTAGCCCTGGAGCCACGATCGCAACGTCTTGTGCTCGGACCTGCCCCAATTCAATACCCGCCGCAATGGTATTTGCCGTGCTCCGTAAAAGCTGGGCGCGAGTGCTGGTCTGAAGCGTTTGGATACAATCCGGCAAGGCAGGCGGTAAAAACATGGGTTCTTGAACTAACTGCAAAATTTGCGCTAATGCCTGTTCTGCACACACCGTCGGGGCATCCGGTAATTCTATGGTCTCAATCAATTCAGCAGCTTCAGCCGCGTGATAAAACGCCAACATTACCGCCGGATCAGCCCCTAACCCCACCCGAATGCCACCCTCCGGATTAAAAGTACACACCAACTCCGATCCGCCCAACACCACCGCCTCAAACACCGATCGCATCACAGGCGGATACTCATCCACATCATCCGCAAACACCGCCCGAGTTCTCGCACATAGCGAAGTCCGATACTCCATATCCGGCAAAAGATACTGGGCATACAGCTCAGTCAAGATGCCGTAGTTGAGAAAACCCCGGTCCAAACACCACGATCGCCAAGTTTGAAGCATCTCCACCACCCGTTCAGCGTCCCACCCTGAGTCTGCTGAAAGATTGAACGGTAACTCCAGCGAATCCTCGCCCAGAAACAATTTCAACATCGCTGGAATTTCATCCAGTCCAATGGACCCAAAGGCCGCCAACTGATACAAATCCAACAGTCGCCGCACCAGTTTGCCATCCCGCATTCCCGTTCGACTCGTGGCCTCGTCAAGCTGCGATCGCCACAGCATCGTTGCCAACTCCTGTTCATTCTCAGGCCGCAACCGCACCGGAAACTGCGCTGTCAATGCCAGCTTTTTGACTAGCAGCGGCCAAAAAAGTATCACTTCCCGTTCAAAAAAGCCCAAAGGCGTAGTCGATCGAAACGGCACATTGGCCCCGGTCGCCTCTTCCAGCCGATCGCTCAAGGCCAAACGATTGTCGCCGATCGCCGATAGCACCAGCACACCGGGATAGGTATCCGCCGCCAATGGAATTTGTGCCCTTATCCACGTCTGAAACTGAGCCATTAGGACGCTGGTTTTGCCGCTCCTCGTTCCACCAGAAACCCACAGCACTCCCATCTTTTCAACGCCCTTTCAATCAGTGAATAGATATAATGTATGACCGATTCGCCACGACTGATCACCCAGATCACCCCCTAATCACAGGGCAATGCCGCACACTATCTCAAATTGGGTTGCCCAGTGTATAAGTATACGTAGGGAAAAATAGATATGTAACAATGTTATCGCCTTAATCTCTACTTAACGTGTTATGAAAATCTATACTAATCTTTAGAATTATCGCTTTACTCTTAGCTTCCCCATCAACGGTTATGAAAACTTCGTTTTGGTCTAAGGTTACGGGATACGTGCGCCATGCTGAGAATTGGTATCTAACAACACCCGATCGTGCCCTAGATGAGGCATACGATGCCGCCTTGATGATTCAAGCAATCGAAAATGAGCATTTCAAGGGCCTGAAAATTTTGCCCCAAAACAGCAACAACCTTGGGCAAGAAGCGTTTATCTATTTTGATCAAGAGCGCGAAAAACATTTAAAACTGCTGAAACTCAGGCTATCCGAGTTTCGCCTAAGCCGATCGACCGTCGATGCCACCAACCCCAAGGAAAGCCGCCTCCGCTCCGATCGCGCGCTGACCGACGACCGATCGACCGCCATCCTCGAAAAACTCAAGTTCATCGACCAAGTAATTGCCCGTTACCCCTCTCAGGCCCTCGCCCTCATCCAATCCACTGCCGTTCAGACTGTTCCAAAACCCCTAACCTCCTACACTCCCAAAGACGCTGAACGACGGTCTGATTTTGAAGTAGCCAATCGCAAGCCCGCTGTCACAAAGCTCGGATCCCTTGAAAGCATCACCGACAAAACGGGCGTCTTACCACGATCGATTTTAGGCACCATTAATCGACTGAAGCGTGACCTCAATCCCGCAGGTGAAGTGGAAGCCATTCAGGACTTTCAGACGAAACGAATGCGCACAAAAATTGCCATCCGTTTTATGTTGATTCTGGTTGCGGTACCGCTGTTGATGCAAATCTCAATTCGTAACTTTGCCCTCTCCGATCGCTTAATTCCAGGACACTTGATCAGTCAGCGTTTTGCCGTGGTCAACCCAGCTAGCATCTTCATCAACGGCGAGATGAGTGAGGAAGCGCTGAAGGAGTTGAGCCAGTTTGAAGAAAAAATAAAGTTTGAAAATATTCTCAAAGAGGCGATCGGGCAGGAGTTAGTGACCCCCGAAATCCGAGAAGAGAAAATTCGCGATAAAGTGGATGAAATTGCTAAAGATTATTCTCAACGAAGCTCTAGTGCGGTTAAAAACTGGATTTCGGATCTGGCCGGGGTCGTTGCATTTGTCTTCATTCTCACGAAAGGGAAGGCGGAGATGCAAATACTTAAGGATTTTATTGATGAGGTGTCCTACGGTCTCAGTGACAGTGCTAAAGCTTTTATTATTATCCTTTTCACCGATATTTTCGTGGGTTTTCACTCGCCCCACGGCTGGGAAGTGTTGCTCGAAGGCGTTGCTCAACACTTTGGTTTGGCCGCCAGCCGCAGCTATATTTCGCTCTTCATTGCGACTTTCCCCGTGATTCTTGACACTATTTTCAAGTACTGGATTTTCCGATATCTGAACCGTATCTCACCCTCGGCTGTGGCCACTTACAAAGAGATGAACGAGTAAAAACTTGCGTTCCATAGGAGTTAATACAGCTTTTATCGACTTCGATGGCTCGGAGCCTGTGACATTTCATAATCTCTAATCACGGATCAGGCTCGAACAGCGGTTTAACTCTTGAGACACAATCAACACAGTAGCTTCACTGTTTGAGTCCAGTGCGTCATTCCTAGGGTTAAATAGGAATAACCGATCGGCAAGGGCGAAAATTATGAACACTCGTGAAAGTTTATTATCAATGATTGATACGTTGCCAGATGAGGAGCTAGATTCGTTAATCTCATTTGCACCAAACTTGTCATCCAAACAGCGTTTAGAAATTATGATTACGAGCCGAGTTGAGCGATCGAGCTACCCTAGTCATGTGCTAGTTCGATTAGATTCGATCGAAGGGCAGCAGTCTGGCTTGTTGTCAGATTCAGTTGTGATGACAGATGATTTGGCACCGATCGCAGCAACGGAAATTGGACGGAGGATTGGGGCGATCGCAATGACGACCGTAGATAATGCTTTACGGTATACGTGATCTATCACTAAGTTGATATTGATCATCTTATTGCTCCCTGCACGAACCCATGGCTCACTACGTAAATCTGATCAGCTTCAGACCATTGGATCAAAATACTGTATTTCATCGATCGTCCTCTTTAATCTGTTGAAGTTCTTACAACGTCAATCAATAACTCGGTAACAACACCGTAAACGTACTCCCTTCGCCCACCTTCGACTGCACCCGAATCTCACCAAAATGAGCCTCTGCAATCCTTCGAGTCAGATGTAGCCCCAAGCCACTGCCCGATCGCTTGTGCTTACCCTGGACAAAGCTCTCAAACAACATTGCATGTTCCTCCGGCGGAATTCCCACTCCCGTATCCGTCACCGCCAGTTGCACAATCTGACCCTGACGAAGGGTTGGCTTCAACGACCCCTGCCCCGACGCCAAATCCAACACCACACTGCCCTTATCCGTAAACTTCACCGCATTGCCCACCAAATTCGTAATCACCCGGTGCAACTCCAACCGATCGCCTTTCACCAGCAGCGGCATCTTAGGCACCAAACCCACCGTCAAAATCAGTCCCTTGTCAATGGCAATCGGCGATAGCTCTTCCACCACCTCAGTGGCCAAAATCGACAAATCCACGGGCGAAAAATTCAACGTCTTCCGTCCAGCCTCATAGCGATACACCTCCAGCAGCGTATTCACCATCGTCAACAAATTTAAATTGCTGCGACTCATAATCTCAATAGCCTCTTGCACATCCTCCGACAAATCGCCCATCACTCCTTGGGATAGCAAATTCAACATCCGATCGGCAGCCACCATGGGCGTGCGCAGGTCATGGGTCAACCGCGACACAAAATCTTCTCGCTGACTGGCAATTTGATCCCGTTCATCCACACTGTACTTCAGCCGCAGCAGCGATCGGACCCGCGCCAACAGCTCATCAAACTCCACGGGTTTCCGAATAAAATCATCCGCCCCAATATCCAAACCCCGCGCCACACTCATCTGGTCATAGGCTGTGGTGAGCAAAATTGGAATGAACGGCAGCGACGTATTTTGCCGAATCCGTCTGGTGACCTCATAGCCATCCATGATCGGCATCATTACATCGAGCAGGATCAAATCAGGTGCATATTCATCTACTTTCGCCAGCGCTTCTTCACCATTTTCCGCTAGCTCAACCTGGTAGCCCTCTTCCTGTAAAAGACACTGAATCAGAAAGTTATTATCGGTCGAGTCATCCACAACGAGGATGCGATCGATTTTTGCGGTTTTAACAAAAGGTGCGTGATTCATGCCAAGGATATCCAGGAAGTCAAGAGAATAGTAACGGATGAACTCGCTCTTATCAGTGATATCCGTCATGGGGTTCCTGTGACTTCTTCCTAAGGGCGGATAAAAGTGAAAATGGGCGCTTGATGGAGCACTTATCTATTATTCCCGAGCAACTGTACCAAAATCAGGGTAGATTTCTTGTAATGTCGATTTCTACCTAAAGGATTAGGCTCAGGAGTAATAATGGCGGATCCGCTGCAAGTCCAGGGAAAGGAACGAATTTTAGGGCTAGACCCTGGGTTGGCGACGCTAGGATTTGGGGTGTTGGACTGTTATTCAGCGATCGGTCGGCAGGTTGCGAGGGCTGAGGTGGTGGACTATGGTGTGATTCAGACGCTAGCGGGGACTGAGGTTGGCTGTCGTCTCATTACGCTGCATGATGATTTGCACAGTTTGATTGACACTCACCAGCCCGATCGCGTTTCGATTGAAAAGCTGTTTTTTTATAAAATGGGAAATACCATTGCAGTTGCCCAAGCGCGGGGCGTCGTGATGTTGGTCTTAGCGCAGCATAATCTCCCGATCGTTGAGTTTACGCCAGGGCAGATTAAGCAAGCGGTGGCGGGGCATGGAAATGCAGAAAAGCGTGATGTCCAAGAGGCGGTGATGCGCGAACTGAAGCTTGACAAACTCCCTCGCCCGGATGATGCTGCGGATGGGTTAGCGATCGCGTTGAGTGCGTGGTTTCAGCGATGATTCTATTTAACGAGGGCGTGGTAATAATCATTAGGGAGCGTGTGTTGTGCCTGAGTTACCTGAAGTTGAAACGGTGCGGCGGGGATTGAATGAGCGGACGTTACATCGGCGGGTAACGGCGGTGGAGGTGCTTCTCGATCGCACAATAGCCTATCCGTCTGTCGCCGAGTTTCAGGCAGGTCTTGTCGGGACTGCGTTCCAAACCTGGCATCGTCGCGGTAAGTATTTGATCGGTGAACTTGCTGAGGGTGCGGGACATATGGGCGTGCATCTTCGCATGACGGGACAAGCGCTCTGGACCCAGCCGGAGGTGCCGTTGGAGAAGCATACGCGGGTGCGGTTTTTGATGGGTGACCAGGAGCTTCGCTACGTCGATCAGCGCACCTTTGGGCAAATCTGGTGGGTGCCACCGGGAGTTGCGCCGCCGGACGTGATGCAGGGGCTGCAAAGGCTGGGACCGGAGCCGTTTGATGCAGCTTTTTCAGACGAGTATCTGGTAACGTGGATGCGCGATCGAAAGCGTCCGATTAAAAATGCATTGCTAGACCAATCGCTGGTGGCGGGCGTTGGGAATATCTATGCCGATGAGTCGCTATTCTTATCTGGAATCAATCCACTCACGTATTGTGCATCGCTAAAGCCGAAACAATTATCAACGTTGCGAACATATATTATTGACGTGTTGCAAACTAGTATTTCGGCTAGTGGGACTACGCTGCGGGATTACCGAACGGTGGATGGCGTGAATGGGAATTATGGATCCCAGGCGTGGGTTTATGGCCAGGATGGTCAGGCTTGTCGGGTCTGTGCTACGACGATCGAACGCGTAAAACTCGCAGGTCGATCGGCCCATTTTTGCCCGAGGTGTCAGCCTGGAAAGTGATGTGATGGTGTAATGAAAAAAATTAATTGTTCACACCTATGATTATGATACAGCGATCGTCCTCCTAAACTGTAAGGGTATGCAGGTGACAAGAATTTACGAATTTTAGATGTGCGAACATAATCATTAGACTACATTTCTAGCCATGTACCTAGTGAGATCAATATTGCTGATACCGTTTTCGGGATCCAGATGGCTTTTTGCCCGTGCAATATTGGAATAATACAAAACTTGGCGACACCTTGGGTAAGGCAGGCGTGAGTAGCCAAAGTAATGTGCTGGTTTTTGAAAAATCCCTATAATCTAAAACCCTGATTTGATTAGTTGCACAACATCTGATGAATCGCCGAAGAAAGGTTCTAGTTAACGGATAGCAGTTGCAAATTAAATAAACAAAAGTTCCCTTCAAGACTAATTGAATTAAAGAGTCTTGGAGGGATATTTAGCATTCTTCCGACAATCAATTATTTAGAGTAATCGTCTAACCTAAAGTTTGACGTCTGATCCCCTCTAAAGCAAGAATTAGTGCGTCTATTTCAGCCTTAGTGTTGTAAAACGCCAAGGAAGCTCGGACCGTTTTCTCTAATCCAAAACGTCGCAAAATGGGTTGGGCGCAATGGTGACCCGCTCGCACAGCAATGCCCTGTTGATTGAGGTACTGACCGATCGCCTCGACTTCAAAGCCTTCTAGCACAAAGGAAAGGACAGCCGCTTTTTCGGGAGCTGTCCCAATTAAACGCAGACTTTTAATACTTTGTAAGCCTGCGGTGGCATACTCTAAAAGCTCATGCTCATAGGCAGCGATCGCGGGTAAACCAATTTTTTGCACATAGTCCAGCGCCGTGGCCAGACCGACCGCATCAGCAATGTTGCCCGTCCCCGCCTCAAATCGACTGGGTGCCTGATGATAGGTCGTCCGCTCAAAGGTGACATCGATAATCATGTTGCCACCTCCTTGCCAGGGTTGAGTGGCATTGAGCAAATCTTCTTTGCCATAGACTACCCCAATCCCCGTTGGCCCAAATATTTTGTGCCCTGAAAACACTAACCAATCGGGATTGAGCGATTGGACATCAATGGGAACATGGGATATCGACTGGGCTGCATCGAGCAGGACTCTTGCGCCCGCTTGATGGGCGAGATCGATAATGGTCTTGGCGGGTGTAATGGTACCTAGGGCATTGGAGACGTGGGAAAAAGCCACTAATTTTGTGCGGGGGTTCAGGAGTTTCTGGTACTCTTTCAACAGGATTTGACCGTGATCATCTACAGGAGCAACCCGCAACTTGGCTCCTGTTTGTTGGGCCAATTGTTGCCAGGGAACGATATTGGCATGATGTTCTAAATGGGTTAGAACAATTTCATCCCCTGCTTGCAAATTTTGGACTCCCCAGCTTTTGGCAATCAGGTTAATCCCCTCCGTTGTCCCCCGCACAAAAATAATTTCATTGACTGAAAAAGCATTGAGAAAACGCCGGACAGTTTCCTTGGCCGCTTCGTAGGCATCGGTGGAACGGGCTGCAAGTTCATGGGCCGCTCGATGTACATTGGAATTTTCATGTTGGTAAAAATAGACCAACCGATCGATTACCGCTTGAGGTTTTTGCGTTGTCGCGGCGTTATCAAACCAGACTAAGGGTTTGCTATTGACCCGTTCTTGCAAGATGGGAAAATCTCGCCGGATACTATGGACATCAAAGAAACCAACTGTTTGCCCTGAGAGAGCAGGCACGAAGAATGGATCAATGGGAGCTGAATAGGGAAACTGACGAAAAGCTTCCTCAATGTTTAGAGGAGGCTGGGTTTGGCTCGCAGCTTCGAGAAAATAAAAGCTAGGGGCCAAACTGGGAATAGACGCCCCAGGGAACTTAGCAGGAGGAGTAAAAGCCGAAACGGGAGGAATGGACGGATGAGGTAAGTCAGCGGGTTTAGGAACCGGAGACTGAGCCGATGAAATTAACGGGATAAACTCAGCAAACTCTGCTGCTAGGTCATGCTGTTGGATTTCCTGAAGTAAGGCTTGGGTTAGCTGCCCTAGGGTCTCAGGTTGAAACAGCGGATTGAGATGAGGGATCTCACTTTTCCCTTGGGTTAGTGCCGGGGCGATCGCAGGTGACAAAGAGATCACACCCGTCGCCAATTCAGAATTAGGCATAGTTATAGGTGTGGTACTGGTTAACATCAACGTTTTCAAGCACGGCTGCCGCATCATCACTTAACACGGCTAAAGAGCAGTATAGAGAGACAAGATAGGACGCGATCGCCTTACGACTAATGCCCATGAACCGTACCGATAAGCCGGGTCCATGTTGACCCGGTAAATTGGGTTGATAGATACCAATCACACCCTGGCGACTTTCCCCCGTGCGGAGTAATAAAATATTGGTTTTGCCCTGGGCATCGACTGCTAATTTGTCGGAGGGAATTAAGGGAACACCCCGCCAAGTAATAAATTGAGAGCCAAACAAAGACACCGTAGCGGGGGGCACTCCCCGTCGAGTTGCTTCTCGACCAAAGGCCCCGATCGCTCTAGGATGGGCTAGAAAGAAGGCTGGTTCTTTCCACACTTTGATCAATAGCTCATCGAGGTCATCGGGAGTCGGCGCACCCGTTCGGGGCTGAACACGTTGGGAGTCAGCAATATTGTTTAATAAACCATACTCGGCATTGTTGATTAACTCACTTTCTTGTCGTTCTTTGAGAATCTCAATAGTTAAGCGTAATTGCTCATGAATTTGATCGTGAGGACTACTGTAAAGATCAGAAACACGAGTATGCACATCAACAACCGTGTTAACTGCACTGAGTAAATACTCACGGGGATTTACGTCATAGTCCACGAAGGTTTCAGGCAAATCGCGCTCATCGCGCTCTGAACAAGCCACTTCAATCTGAGAGGCGTCCCGTACTTTATTTAGGCGATAAATACCTGCCTCTACTGGAGTCCAATGTAGCAATCGAGGAAACAGACGAGGGGTAATGCTGCTTAATTGTGGAACAGTTTTTGTAGCATTGGCTAACTGACGAGCTGCAACATCACCTAAAGCTAATTGGGTTTCATTGACTTGAATAGAGGTCATAGCAAGAAATTCCTAAACTTAAAATCAGAAAGGTTGAAAATGAGCGAAAATCGGCGGGAAAAGTTTCCCTTTATAGCCCTTAGTTTGGGTTTTAAGATAGGCAGAGTGATTTCAATATATTGAAATCTAAACACATTGAAATCTAACCATGTTGTTTGAATTCCTAGTTGTTTAAATTCCTGCACCTTCATCAAAACTCTCCTGTCGTAGTTGTGCCTGGGAAATAAAACTCCCAGGGGGAACACTACGGGTTAACCAAACATTGCCGCCGATTGTCGCTCCTTGACCGATGGTGACACGACCGAGAATGGTCGCCCCTGAATAAATCACCACATCGTCTTCAATAATCGGATGACGGGGTTGACCTTTCACTAAACTGCCTGATTCATCACGGGGAAAACTTTTGGCCCCTAATGTAACAGCTTGGTAAATACGCACACGATCGCCGATTACGCTGGTTTCACCAATCACTACTCCTGTGCCATGGTCAATAAAGAAACCCTGACCAATGGAAGCGCCTGGATGAATATCAATGCCCGTTAAAGAATGACCAGTTTCTGCAATAATGCGCGCCAATAAGGGCGAATCTAAACAATAGAGAGCATGGGCGATTCGATGATAGGTGATTGCTGTAATACCGGGATAACAAAACAAAACCTCATCTAAATTTTTGGCTGAGGGATCACCATGGTAGGCCGCTAAAATATCACTTTCTAATAGTTTTTTTAACTCCGGCAGTTGTTCGGCAAAAGCCTGTACCGTAGTGTGGGATTGAGACTCGATTCGAGTTTCTTCCAAATGTAAGTCCACCCCCAGCAACCATTTTTCTCGATGAACTTGATGGCGTAATAATTGCAGGGCTTCGTTCAACGTATGAGCAATGAAGTAGCGAGTTGGCGTTTCTCCGAAAACGGATTTGCCAAAATGAAACGGAAACAAGGTTGCACGGAGTTGGTCCAAAATATGAGATACCGCATCACGAGAAGGTAAAGGAACCTGAGTTCTCTCCTGAGACCAGCTTTGCAGTTGGGGCGATCGGGGCTGAGATAGCTTGATGATAATCTCATCTAAGTCCCAACCAGACGGAGTGCTGCCCTGATGAGAGCGAAGAGACTCATAATGGTCAATAGAATGGAAACTCATACGGCGAACCCTTGCTCATTAAAGACACCTTGGAACAGGACAGTACTGAGATACCGTTCCCCCGAATCGGGCAAAATAACGACAATCATTTTTCCTTGATGTTCAGGCTGTTGAGCTAATCGAACCGCCACCGCCGTCGCTGCCCCACAGGAAATTCCTGCTAGAATTCCCTCTTCCTTGGCCAAACGTTGAGCATAGAAAATAGATTCTTCGTTAGAAACCGTTTCGATCGCATCGACTAGGGACAAATCTAAGATGTCTGGCACAAAGCCCGCCCCAATCCCCTGAATTTTATGAGGAGCAGATTTGATTGCTTGCCCAGCACGGGTTTGAGATAATACAGGACTGGATTCAGGTTCCACCGCTACCGAGAAAATAGATTTTCCCCGCGTCTGTTTGATGTAGCGAGAGACCCCAGTAATCGTTCCTCCCGTCCCCACTCCTGAAACGAGAATATCAATTTGCCCATCCGTGTCATCCCAAATTTCAGGTCCTGTTGTCTCTTCGTGGATGCGAGGATTGGCAGGATTCTTAAACTGTTGCAACAAGACATAGCGATCGGGATTAGAAGCCACAATCTCTTCTGCTTTGGCAATGGCCCCTGTCATCCCCTTCGATCCTTCCGTTAAGACTAAATTAGCCCCATAGGTCTGTAACAATTTACGTCGTTCGAGACTCATAGTTTCAGGCATTGTCAAGGTGAGAGGAATCCCTTTCGCTGCGGCAACAAAGGCCAATGCGATGCCTGTATTGCCACTGGTCGGTTCAACCAGCTCTTTCCCTGCCCCCAGAAGTCCTCGTTTTTCTGCATCCCAGATCATTGCTGAACCAATCCGACATTTCACTGAGTAGGCGGGATTGCGGCCTTCAATCTTGGCTAAAACCGTTGCCGTAGTCTCCCCAATCACCCGATTAAGTCGGACCAGAGGAGTCCGACCGATAGAAAGACTGTTATCTGAAACCCACTGCCCCATGATTTTTACTCCAATGAACCCATGTACTACGGTAACTCGGTCGGGTTACCGTAGTATTGACTGGTTTTGATGTTAAGGCAATGGAGATATTCTGTCAATACATAAACTACGGTTCTTCGATGGGATTACCGTAGTTTCTCGTTGTCGCTTTACAAACCCCTCACAATATGATTGATCGCAGCGTAGCATCCAAGCCATAGCCATTCAGCGGCAACCTGGAGAGCATGGGAACGGACGGCGCAGAATCCGATAGGGATAATGGCAAATGTTGGGATGACGTTGCAATCCTTGGCGATGGAGACGATTTATAGTGGGGACGATCGGAAGGAAGCGTTACTAGAAGAAATCGCGGCGCATCACCGGAAGATTTTGGCAAGGGTGCAGGCAGGGAAGTTGGTGATTCCATCTGAGATTTTGAAGTATGACGTCAAAGAGAGAATAGAGACGATTTCTGTTCCGGAAGGCTTCGTCAACGCCTCTTCCAGTCAGGATTTGACGAAGGTGAAGGATAAAGCGGGGTTTGTGGACGATCGGTTGAATCTCGTCAATGAATTGCTAAATGACATGGTGAATGGTCCGAATGCCGTGAATTTGCAAACGGCAGTGGATACGGCGAAAAATAGTCGGGGGATTGATTTAGAAGTGCAGGCGTTGATGCAAGCATTGGCCCATCGCAAACACTTAGGCGATTCCCACAAAAAAGACTACCGATTAGCAGGTTGGATCAAGATATCCCATTTGGGTAATTCTGGATTACGTTCCAATCTATCTTCAACATCACGCATTTCCTGTTTGGAGAGTGAGATGCCTTTTTTGTAGGTCTTGCTCTTCAACCAGACCTTGGGATGAATTCCCTTCCAAGTCATACTCTGTGCCCATCCTAAGAGGGTCTGAATATCCTGTAGTAAAGTTCCATTCCAGTGTTGCTCTAGAATTCCCCAGCATCGTTCTATCGGATTGTATTTACTATGATAAGGCGGATAATATAGGAGCTGAATTGGCCTCCCAATTTCGTCCGAGAAGTCTACAATTCGTTTTAGGAATTGGGTCCGAATACGTTTCTGCCAGTCGTGCTTTCCCCTCACAGTACTTCAGCGTCATTTCCGCTTGAAAGCTCCGACGATCCACCAGATTCATTTTGGAAGCAGCAAAACGGAGGTCCCCAATTTGAGAGGAAGTTAATGACGCGGATTCTGAATACTTCATACTCGTCGTGACCGGATTATCGAAACGCCGAAACCATTCTACTCAAATCGGTAGTCTCTTTTATAGGAATCGCCTTAGTGGGTCAGGAGAAACCGTCACAGCTTTGGAATACACTTCCGAATCTTCCAGATGCACCCATTCAGGGAAAGACCTATGAGCAAGCACCCCCGCAAAAACTACAGTTGATGGACGAAGCAAAATCGAAGTAAAGCGCAGGGTTTCATCCAAGTTCACAGGCCGCAGCTATCTGACCTGTCTCGACTGCGGCCTCACATACTTTTTTCCAACAGTCTTTCCTTAATCGCTGTAAGCTGTTGAAATTCAACCGGAACCTCTATCCCAATCGTTTTCGCAAGGAAACCAGCCACTCTTGAGCCTGTGCATAAGACGTAGTTCCGGCTGAAATCTGGTTCAACCGCGCTTCGATCGACATCATTTCGGCCTTCGCCTGATCGCGGTTCATTCCCGAATAGCTGCGCACTAACGAATTAATCTGGACTTCCGTCGTCTGAAGCTGGGCAATTGCCGATCGTTCCTGTTCCATTCGGACTTGGACTCGGCCCCGTTGCTGTTGATAATCAGCTAATACTTTGCGAGCGGGAATGTAGTCAGGATTGTCCAGCGGAACGGACTCAACTTGCGCGATCGCACTGTTCCACTGATTGAGAATCGTCTGCCATTCGGTGAGTGAGTGACTCGCTCCTTGAGTCATGGTCTGCGCACTAAGGGCAAACTGCTTTGCCGCTTGGATTAAATTTCCCGATCGCTTTTGATCATGACTAAAACCCGTGGCATATTGAAATGCAGTTTCGGCTTTTGCCTTTTCGACGCGGGCCAGTTTTCCCGTGAGCGTATTGGATGAGAGAGCTTCAAGCTGCTGAATGTCTTGTTGCCACTGGGTCACGATCGGTTGTTTTTGGATTTCAGTGGTTGCTTTTTGATAATTAACTTGATCTTCCGCAATCGAATCGGTGGTCTGTTGGAGTTGGGATTGGAGATGTTGTTCCTGAACCAGGGTGGCTTCTATTCGTGCCGCCGATTCCCGACGCTGTTGGATTTCCCAACTGCTAAAGCGCCAGGAACAACTCCGAATAGAGCAATAGTAGGACGCATCATATTGACTGAAATCCTCTAGGGGCAAAGCATTCAAATGCTGTTGGGCCATTTTTAGCTGACGATCGCCCAGTATCAGGTCGTCTGGGTGTTTGGCCTGCTGGATTAGCTGTTCCGCTTGCTCTAGTGCCACGTTTCCTTCGCGGTAGTGATGATCCCACGCCATTAAACTAGGAAGCAATAAAAAAGGAGCCTGTCTTGCGATCGGTTGTCGAATAAAGGGAATCGGAAGATTTGCGATCGCGAGAGCGCTTCCGAGGACGCCTATTGTAATGCCGATGAATTTCACCCGTTTCCAAGTTGTTTTAACAGATTCAGTCATCGATTGAAAGAAGGGTGCCATGGGAAAGCCTAGCGCTACATTAAAATAAGCCACTAAAAGTATAATGCCCTAAAAAATTCGGTCGCTGTCGCCAGTGGCATCTTGATGTCTCGATCGCTGTCGGCTATTTTTGTATCGATCGGCTAAACGTTCTAAATTTTAAATATCAGTCGCCTTCAAGATTTATCCTCGGCGGGTGAGGGCATCTTTCACAATGGATGGAAGCTGGCGGAGGATTTTTCCTTTCTCCCGATCGACGGCGACGAGTGTGATGGTGGCGGTGAGGTGGGTAATGGTTCGATCAAGGGATTGAATTTCGTATTCCCAGTTAATTCGGACGCCTTTCATTTCCATCATTCGGGCACGAACGATCGCTTCGGATCCCATTTTTAGTCCTTGGTGATAGCGAATTGAGAGATCCACTACGGGTAATTCACAGCCTAATTCGACTAAATCAGCGTAGTTTATCCCAAGCGAGCTAAGCGCTTCGATTCGGGTTTCTTCCATCCAGGCTATATAGGTGCCGTGCCACACAACGCCTGCGTAGTCGGTATGGTGGGGATGGACTTTGACGGGGTATTCAAACCAGTCGTGGGGAGATGAGTAGAGATGGGCAGGGACGAGAGCGGTGGAATTAATCATAGGTTACACCAGAGAGTAAGGATAGGAATTAAGACACGATCGTCAAGAATTATAAACCTAATGATTTAGTTTTACGTCGATATTACGGCCCATGTTGCCCTCTTCCAATAGATGGTTTCAATAGAGCGGGAGGGAGAATGATTCTTTAATGTTAAGCGTCAGTTGATATGAGGATTTGAGGGCTACAGTGAGAGAAGGTTACTAATCATTTTCGTACTTATAAGCGATGAATTTGATGTACATTTGATTCGGATTAAATTAGTTTGCCATTGTTCATCTATATACTGCACGAGGTTGTTTGCCATGATGGAAAGAATTTTACTCGCGGATTCGGGTACTGGACATTCTAAGGAAATGCTGAAGGCATTAATGTCAATTCCATCAATGCAGCGATCGAGTGTGACGGTGCTTCATGTGGTACCGCCGCAGGTCAGCGCTATGGCGCAAGAGGCGAAGTGGAAAGAAGGTGAGGCGTTAGTCCAAGAGACGATTGATCAATTAAGTTTGGATCCGTCACGGGTGCAGGTGGTGCTGCGATCGGGCGATCCTAAGGATATCGTCTGTCAGGTGGCGGAAGAGACGGATACTGACTTGATTATTATGGGGTCGCGAGGGCTGAAAAGTCGTTTGCGGTCTATCGTAGAAAATTCGGTTAGCCAGTATGTGTTTCAGCTTTCGCCCCGTCCGATGCTAGTGGTGCAGGACGATTTGTATGTGCGTCCGATTCAGCGGGTGACGGTGGCGGTGAATCAGTCTGATCCGTCGCAGAAGAGTCTGGAATTGGCGATGTTTTTATTGCGGGATTTGCCAGACAGCAAGCTGAACTTGGTACATGTTGATCCCAATGCTAAGGTTGAGGTGTCTGGGTCTGCCGCTGAGAAGGATGCGGTGTTGATGCCGGCTGTAGCTATGGCGAAGCGCTATGGCATTGAGTATCGGGCCTTTGTGGGGATGGGAAACGTGGTGATGGGAAATGCGGGAGAGACAATTTGTCGAATCGCGGAAGAGGCTCGGACGGATCTGTTGTTGATTGGGTCGCCCGATCGTCGTCCTAATATCGGGAAGCATTTGCCGGATCTCGATCGGCTTTTGGGGGCTTCGCTTTCGGATTATGTTCGGACTCATGCAACGTGTCCGGTGTTGATGACTCGGACGATCGGGTGATTGCGCAGATCATGATGATGCGTTGCGTATTGTATTTTTACCCCATAGGCTTTATTTATGGCTGCGACTGTTGAAATTTATACTTGGAGTACTTGCCCCTTTTGTGTGAAGGCGAAGCGGTTGCTAGATAGGAAAGGGGTAAAATACACGGAATATTGTCTGGATGGAGATGAGGCGGGTCGGCGTAAAATGGCGGCAGAACGATCGGGAGGACGAAAGTCGGTTCCTCAGATTTTTGTAAATGATCAACACATTGGCGGCTGTGATGATATTCACGCGCTCGATCAATCGGGTGAACTGGAAAAACTGCTGGCGGCTTGACCTTTAATCAAGCATGTGAGGCTCCTAGAGTTTGAGGTCTAGGGGCTTTATTTGTGGGTGATGAACTAGATGGGTTGGAGAGTCGATCGGCCTAGGTGACATAGAATTTTGGTTTTAGCTCGGCATTCAAAACGTATAGCCTGCTTTATCTGCGCCGCGTCGTATTATGCACAATCTTCGGGCTTCATCGTTTCATACTTCTCAAAAGGCTGATGAATCCAAGGATTATTATCCAAATAATTAACGTAGTAATCAGGTTTAATCACAGAACACGCCTTATACCAAATCACCGCCGTCCGCACCTCCTCAATGTAAAACCCATACTTCCGATCGAGCCACGGTAACGTCTTCTGTAAGGTCATCCCAGAATCAACCAAATCATCAACCAGCAAAATGCGGCTTCCAAGATGGAGCGTCGTTTTTGTCAGGTCCTCCGAAAAAACAAGCCTGCTCCGATCGCGCCCGTCCTGACCTCCATAGGATGACGCCGAAAGAATTGCCAGCGGCACGTCATAGATTCGTGACAAGGCATCACCCATGCGCAAGCCCCCTCTAGCCAGACACACGATTTGGTTAAAATACCAGCCCGATCGATGAATCGTTGCGGCAAGCGTCTCGATTTTGCGGTGATAATCGTCCCAAGTGACATGCAAATCAGCCATAGTAACAAGCCCCATCTCTTCCCTTGAATGATACGTTTTCTTTACACCTTTCCTCGATTTAAAAACGGCAAATCCAACAGCGTTGCCGTCTGCGAAACCTCCAGCGTTCCCACCTGAACACCAGCACCCACGCCTGCCGCCTTCGTCCTCACATAGCAAAGCCCCACAGCACTCCCATTCTCCAATTCATACACACTCGTCATCACCCCTGCCTTCGCACCCTCAACCCAAACTGGCGTCCCCGTCGCTACACCTGCCTCCAACCTCACCCCCCACAACCCCATCTTCACCGCATCCCGGCTCTCCAAACGAGCGATCGTTTCTTGGCCAATGTAGCAGCCTTTATTAAACGAAACGGTGCTCCACAACCCAGCATCCAACGGATTATAATCCTCCGTGAGTTCAGATCCCGGCATTGGACGACCTTGCTCAATCCGCAATCGTTCAAATGCAGTCTCATTAATAACAAGCGCCGGAATCTCCACCAACATCGACCAGAGCGCCTCCCGGTCCGTCATCGCCGCAATCAGCGTGTAGCCCGTCGTGACCAGCCCAGAACCTGACATCACCGTTACCGCCACAGACCCGTTGGCGGAGCCTCCCGGAACGGGAATCGTCCCCTCTACAACCCCCGCCGCCGCCACCTCAATCCCGAGACATTTCAGCGCATCCGCACTCTCGGGTCCCATCAAACTAAACATCACCGTTTCAGCGCTCACGTCCGTTAGCGTCACCTGATCCGCGAAAAAGATATAGCGATCGAGAAAGGTGATTAACGATTCAGCCATTCCCGGCGACACCACCATCAGCACTGAGTCCGCCAATACCGCCACCGTCGCCAAATCCAACACTCTCGCTGTAGACGTGACAAACGTGGTTTCGCAGACTTCGCCCAATTTACGCAAGTTCAACGTCTGCGTACTCTGATTATGCAAAAACGTCAGGCGGTCCCGATCGCCCACCCGAACGCGACCCCAATGACTCCGATCGACTAGCGTTAGCTTATTTACATCGATCGGTCCCACTTCAACAGCCATAACTTACCCATCCTAAAAATCATCGTCATCCTCTAACCCATTCTCCCACCCTCCCGACAAAACATCCGCCACCACCGCATCTAAAGCCGCCCGATCGATTCCCAATCCTGAACAATGACTCGCCGCATCGGTCATCGGAATCAACCGCAACATCCGATCGTCCATAAGTAAATCAAAGAAACTCCCCTCAGACGACTGGCCCAATTGCAACCCATCAAAGCTCATCACATTGAGATAGAGCGACCCTCGCGTCACCATTGTCGCACTCTGACCTTCGCAGTAGACCTCGACCACCGCCCCTTCCCCCTGATTCACCATGCCACCATCTTGAAAGAAAGCATAGCGAACGGCTCCAAGATCTCTCAATAGTCGGTGCATATCGCGCTTATCAACTAAGATTCCCGTCTCCACTACACAAGGAGCCGGACCCCGCCTGCCTGAAATTAACTCGTGACTCATAGCCAAAACACCCCTTAATCCTAGAGAATCAAACTATCAACAGCGATTCCGCCAAAAATCAATCAAATCCAACGATCGGATTTCGATCGGATTTCGATCGGCATCACTTCATTACTACTCATTTTATCTTCCATTCACTTATGCTGAACCTCTTCCGGGCATTCACGCAAAAACTCCTCGGAGCACTGGTTTTCTATACGCAGATTCCGCTTTCCCACACCCTCCCCCTAGACTTCGACGGCATCGCTCGTTTCGCCCCGCTAGTGGGCCTTTTCATCGGCGTACTGCTCAATATCACCATCGGACTTTCAGGCTACACGGGACTCAGTAGTCCTCTCATTAGCGCCCTCGTCGTAAGCCTCTGGATTTTTATCACCGGAGCCATTCACCTTGATGGGGCAATGGATATGGCCGATGCCCTTGGCGTAACGAACTGTCGTCGTCTAGACGTCATGCGCGATAGCCACACCGGAGCCTACGGAGCCATTACTGCCACCGTTATCATCCTTCTCAAAACCCTAGCCCTCAGCAGCATCCTCAGTTTTCAATTCTCAACCCTCAATTCTCAATTCTTAATTCCCCTAATCTGCGGCTGGTCCCGCTGGGCACAACTCATCGCGATCGCCCGATTCCCCTACCTTCGTGAATCAGGCAAAGGCAAGCTGCACAAAAAAGCAGTGACTTCGTTTCGAGATGCCTTGCCGAGCGCCTTGATTTTGATCGCCATTGCAATTTCCGGCTATTACTTGAATCTGCTGACCCTGGAACAAATCCTCACGCTTCCGATCGTCACGGTGTTTTTTGGATGGGGGTTCAGTGTTTGGATTGCCCGTCAGTTTGGCGGACACACCGGAGATACCTATGGTGCAGTGGTGGAATGGACAGAAGTGGTGTTGCTCTGCCTAATGAGTGGGCTTTAGAGCCATTATTATTTGGAGCCGTCAACCGATCGCCATCACCACTACCCCGCTTACCATAATCACCGCGCCCAATAGCCGTTCTCGCCACCCCTTTTCCCCAAAGATCCAAACCCCAAATCCCACACTAAATAACGAACTCATCCGTTTCACCGCAATCACTTGTGCAACGGGGGCAATGCCCACTGCAAACATCTGCGATCCCACCGCAATCCCGTTGGCCACCCCCGCTAAGAGAAGCAGCTTCCAATTTCTTCGCACCGCCGTGAGTGAAATCGGTTGAGTTGATCGATTAAACAACACCAACGGCAAAATCCCTAGCGCAATAAATCCAAACAATGCGATCGCCCAAAAAATCGGCGATGAATTTCGCACTCCAATCTTGTCAAACGTAGACGTAATACTCCAAATAAACGCCACCATCATCATCATCCGACTGCCTTTATTCATCACCATTGCTTTCAGTGGCGCAAGATAATTAGAACGGTCCGATCGCAAGTTTAAAACATAGGAACCGATCACCACCAAAAACACCCCAACCCCATCCCACATTGTCGGCACCTCTTGCACAATCAGCGGCGACGTCACCAAAAGAAACAAGGGCGTCAATGCAGACAGCGGCGTAATGAGCGACAAATCTGAAATCTGAATCGCCTTCACATACAGTGAATACGCCACCACATTCAAGGTTCCCCCAATGACGATCGCCGCTCCAAAATCGCGGCCCAAGGTCGGTACACCCGTCACCCACAACATTGGCATTAACACTACCGCCGCCATCGCCATCGTGACGAAAGCCACCAGACTTGAATCTAGTTCTTTTAAGCTTTTCTTACTAAATACGTCCTTCAAAGACTCAAAGAATGCCGTTAAGATTGAAAGGAATAACCAAGTCATAGGAAGTCTCTAGTGCTCGTTGCAACGTTGCCCCGAATTAAATTTTTGACTGAGCCAACTACCGACGCATGGGTGGAGCAGACGTTAGCCAACATGAACACCATTTTGCTCGATCACTCCCACTGCGAACGCAAGGCCGCTAGCGTAGCACTAAAGCTTATGTTCCGCTACCCCTCAAACCAGCGTCTCGTCCGAGAACTAACGGCGATCGCCCAAGAAGAACTCCTCCACTTTGAGCAAGTCAACCAAATTCTCGAAGCCCGCAACATTCCCCTCGGCCCGCTCAATGCACCGCCTTACGGATCGGCCCTTAATAAACTCGTCCGCAAACAAGACCCCGATCGACTTCTCGACCTGCTGTTGGTTTCTGGCCTCATTGAAGCGCGCAGTCACGAACGATTAGGACTCATTGCCGCCCACTGCGAAGACCGAGAACTTGCAAAATTCTATGGCTCTCTAATGGAATCCGAAGCGCGACATTACGGGATTTATTGGGTCTTGGCGGACACCTACGCCGATCGCACCGTCGTCATGCAACGCCTCGAACAACTGGCGAATGAAGAAAGTGCCATCCTCTCAACCCTCCATCCCGAACCCCGAATTCATAGTTAAATCCGTTAAGAATCATGCGGCCTTGATCAGCTCATCGAGTTTCACTAAGACCTCTCGGCTGTGGACAATGGGATTCACGCCCAAGAAGGTTGCTTTCAAGGTTCCCTTTGGGTCAATGATGAAGGTGTGTCGGGAAGAGACGTAGCCCAACCATGAGCCATAGGCTTTGCTGACAGAGCCATCTTCATCGGCGAGCAGGGGAAACTTTAGCCCTTCCGAATCACAAAACTCCGCATGAGAATCTACTGAGTCGGCGCTAATGCCAATGATTTCAGCATTGCGATCGTGATACTGGGGCAAATCTTTTTGGAATCGCTGGGCTTCGACCGTGCAGCCAGAGGTGAAATCCTTGGGGTAGAAGTAAGCCACTAGCCACTTCCCCTGATAATCTGATAGACTAATCTGCCCATCTCCTGTGTTGGTCGGCAGTGAAAACGCAGGAGCGGGTTGATTCAGCAGTGGGAGCGTCCCGCCCATGGCCCAAGCTGGCGTGACGAACAGCACTCCCGACAGGGTGACCATTCCCATCATCGAAACTAATCCCAATGTAAGGGTGTGAAGTAAGGTCGATCGCAATTCTTTCAGCATGGTCAAGGGGGGTGGGTTCTCTATATCTTTACTTCCATTCTACCGAGTTCTAGCGTTAAGATGAGGACTCAACATCGTTGGGAGAGTATCATCTAGTGCCTACGCTCGGAGTCAATATCGATCACGTCGCTACAATTCGGCAAGCTCGCCATACCGTGGAGCCTGATCCGATCGCGGCAGCGGTTTTGGCGGAATTGGCTGGAGCCGAAGGAATTACGGTTCACCTGCGCGAAGATCGTCGCCATATGCAGGACCGAGATGTCAAAATCTTGCGTGAAACCGTGCGGACCCATCTCAATCTCGAAATGGCAGCAACGGATGAAATGGTCGCAATCGCTCTCGACATTAAACCCGATTACGTCACCCTAGTGCCAGAGCGCCGAGAAGAAGTGACGACCGAAGGCGGGCTTGATATTTTTGGACAACTCGATCGGATGACTGATGTTGTGTCTATTCTTCAAGCGGCAAACATCCCTGTGAGTCTTTTCATTGATGCTGAGGCAAACCAAATTCAGGCGTCTGCCAAAACGGGGGCCAAGTTCATTGAATTACACACGGGACGCTACGCCGAGGCGAAAGGCGATGCCCAAGCCAAAGAACTTCACCAGTTGAAACTGGGGTGTGATCTGGCGATCAAGCTGGGGTTACGAGTGAATGCGGGACATGGGTTGACCTATTGGAATGTCTATCCGGTGGCACAGCTTCCGGGGATGGAGGAATTAAACATTGGTCATACGATTATTAGTCGCGCGGTGTTGGTTGGGATTGAACGGGCCGTTCAAGAAATGAAGCAAGCGATTCGCGGAGAATTATAAAATGTAAAATTCCGCAGGGGTCAACACCATTGACTCCTATGAATGTTTTCCCAAAAACGATCGCACCACAGCCTGGAAAACATCTGGGTCTTCCAACATCGGTAAATGGCCGACGTTTTTCAACACCTGATGGGAAATCTGATCGTTTAAACGGGCCGCATTTTTACCCAACAACGGTGGAATAATCTTGTCTTTTTGCCCTGAAATCATCAGTACGGGTATTTCAATCTGCTTGATATTTTCAACGAGTTCCAAACAGGTCTTCGACTGTGCGACATCTAGCAAGACTCCAAGCGCCGCTGCTGGTTGACAACTTAAGTAGTCAGCAATGAATTCGGCCCGATCGCTGCGGGGAATCATTCGATGGACAAACCGCTGCATCACAAACCAATCCATCCCCGGCAAATCATAAAACCATCGCGGACGAATTCCCACAATCACTTGGCCCACTCGATAAAAAAGGGAATACGCCAAGGCATCAAACTTGAACACCCCACCGCAAGTCATCACCGCTCGCTCGACGGTTCCACTCCACTGAGTTATAAAATAAGGCGCGATCGAAGTCCCCAAGGAATGCGCAATTACCGACACCCGATCGACACCCAACTGGCTCAGCAAACTAGCCAGATCGTCTGCATAAGCTTGCAAGGCGTAATCACTTGCCACCGACTCCGCTACGATCGCACTCTTGCCAAACCCTCGCCAGTCATACAACAAACAGTCGTACGTATCTGCCAATGCCTCAGCGGTCGATCGCCAGTATCGACTAGACCCACCCCACCCATGCAAAAAAACAAGCACCGGATGATCGGTCCGGCTTGAGCCGTTAGAAGTTACCCACTGGTAAGAAGCCGCCGCCTCTCGCACTTCGATCGTCACTGGACTTACACTGACTTTACCCAAACCGACATCTGTCCCTGTATTCACCCTATGCAGACTCCGGCTTCATCAGCGGCGTTGGCAAAATCAAGAGTTCAGCCGTGGACTTTTTCTCAACCATTTCTCGCGTGATCACGCAGCGAGTCACATCTTTGCGAGATGGCACCTCATACATAAAGTCCAACATCAACTCTTCCACAATACTTCGCAACGCCCGAGCACCTGTCTTGCGGCGATACCCTTCATGGGCGATCGCTTTAATCGCATCAGGCCGAAACTCCAAATGAACGTTATCCATATTTAAAAGCTTTTGATATTGCTTTACCAAAGCATTCTTTGGCTCTGTAAGAATGGCCATCAATGCCTCTTCATCCAACGGATCCAGCGTTGCCGTGACCGGAATCCGACCAATAAATTCCGGGATCATCCCAAATTTCACCACATCATCCGCTTCCATCTTCTTCAGCAAGTTTGCCGATCGCTGTTCACGAGAGATGGTATCCCCCGCTGACTGCACAAAGCCCATGGACTTTCTACCAAGACGCTGCTCAACAATCTTATCCAACCCGCCAAAGGCACCGCCGCAAATGAACAGAATATTACTCGTGTCAATCTGAATGCAGTCTTGGTAGGGATGCTTGCGTCCGCCCTGGGGAGGAACATTGGCGATCGTGCCTTCAAGCATTTTTAGCAACGCCTGCTGAACGCCCTCACCGGAGACATCGCGGGTAATTGACGGATTCTCACTCTTGCGCGCGATCTTATCGATTTCGTCAATGTAAATAATGCCGCGCTGAGCTTCTTCAACGTCCAAATCCGCGACCTGCAAAAGCCGTAGCAAAATATTTTCGACGTCTTCACCGACGTAGCCCGCCTCCGTTAGAGTGGTCGCATCCGCCACAGCGAAGGGCACGTCTAAAATGTGCGCAAGCGTCTGAGCTAGAAGAGTCTTACCGGATCCGGTTGGCCCAACTAAAAGAATATTAGACTTTTGGAGGTCGATCGCATCGGCGGGTTTTCCTTCTTCGCCATGGGATTCTAGATAGGTCAGACGCTTGTAATGGTTGTAAACCGCAACGGACAGAACCTTCTTAGCCTCCTCCTGCCCAACGACATGCTCATCCAAATAATGCTTTATTTCGCGAGGTTTAGGAATTTGCCCCATGGTGATGGGGGTCGTCCGAGTTCGGCGCTTCTCCTGAGGCTGATCTCGCCTAGGCACAGGCTGCGGCGAAGATCCAGTATCAAATAGCTCTTCGTCTAAAATCTCATTGCACAAATCCACGCATTCATCACAGATGTACACGCCGGGACCCGCAATGAGCTTACGGACTTGCTCTTGAGACTTCCCACAGAAAGAGCATTTTAGATGAGAATCGTAGGTTTTGGGCATAGCGACTATTATCCTCGTGCGGCATGGTCGTCCAGGTTAGAGCGTTGAGTTGGCTAGAGTTTAAACGGTCATCCCGGTTGATTAAGCGGCTACCAACGTTGCGGCACTCACTAATCCCATGCGGTCTTCACGATAAATCACCTTGTCAATAATCCCATAGTCCTTTGCTTCTTCCGCCGACATAAAGAAATCTCGCTCAGTGTCGTCTTCAATGCGAGACAGCGGCTGCCCAGTATGGTCCGCCATTAGACCGTTGAGCGTGCTCTTATGGTACAAAATCTCTTTAGCCATAATTTCAATGTCAACGGCTTGACCCTGAGCGCCTCCAAGAGGTTGATGGATCATGATGCGCGAACTCGGCAACGACATCCGTTTCCCTTTAGTACCGCCCGAGAGTAAAAATGCTCCCATGCTGGCCGCCAGTCCAAAGCAGATCGTTGCAACGTCGCACTTTACCTGATTCATCGTATCGTAAATGCCCATTCCTGCGGTAATAGATCCACCGGGGGAATTGATGTAAAGCTGAATATCCTTGTCTGGATCTTCGGCCTCTAGGAACAACATCTGCGCGATGATTGAATCGGCGATCGTATCATTGACGTCCGTCCCTAAAAAAATGATGCGTTCTCTAAGCAGTCGAGAGTAAATGTCGAAGGCACGTTCACCGCGTCCAGACTGCTCAACGACCATCGGAACCACTGAGGCGGAAAGGATTTCCGAGTGACGGGAAAAACTTGTCAGTTCGTAGCCAGCGGATTGAGAGACCATTATATTCAGTCCAAACGAAATTTTAAGGGGATTTAGATCGGTTCAAGGCAAAAGTCACTCTGAGTTGGTTAAGACCAGTGGGCTGACCATGAACCAATCCTATTTAGAGTTTTCTTTTGCTTGACGATCTCATTATGCCCCAGTTTCCGGGGAACTGTTGGAGTGTCGAACCGAAAATGGGTACGGATTTGACGACAGGTTTGACGGGGATTCGGGGCCAATGTCATTAGCCCCTACCGCGATTTGTTACGCTTCGATCGCATCCACTTCGATTACATCGTCGTCGTCCTCATCGTCGTAATCATCGTCAACTTCGCGTTCGATCGGCGTCAGGGTGCCTTCGGGAACGAGTTCGATTGTCCAGTTTTCTTCGAGCCAGCCAAGGATGGTTTCTTTGAGCAGCTCTTCAGTGAGGACTTCCCGTAGACGCTTAGGATCCACGTTTTCTTTCTTCAGCTCAGCTAAAGTTTCCTGGATTCGGGTGGCTAGAACGACATTATCAATTTGGATTGCTTCAAGCTTGGCTACTTCGCCGAGGGCTAGGGTCCGCTTGATTCGATCGATCGCTTCAGGGCGTGAACGCTCCTTGAGCGCCGGAATCATTTCTTGGGTAAAAATCTGACGGATGTCCATGCCTTGTTGCTGAAGCTGCGTCGCCGTTTGGTTCAACATGAAGTTGAGTTCGCGGTCAAGCAGGGTTTCAGGGATTTCGACATCGATATGGTTGAGCAACTCATTGAGAATGGCGGTCTCTTTGTTTTGCTTATTCTTATCGTCAATTTCTTTCTGGAAGTTGCTGGTCAGGTTGCCTCGCAGCTCCTCAATGCTTCCCACTTCGTCGTCGGTAAGTTCCTTGACAAAATCGTCGTCGGCATCCGGCAATTCGCGGGTCTTCAGCTCTTTCACCGTTATGGTAAAGGTGGCAACTTGGCCTGCTAATTCATCCGCCTGATAGTCTTCGGGGAAGGTAGCTGTGACCTCCTTAGTCTCGCTAGCCTTCATGCCGATAATGCCGTCGATGAAGCCGGGAATGAACCGATCTTCTTCAAGATCGATTGTGAAATCATCCGCTTTGCCGCCGGGGACGTCGGTTTCTTCACCGCCTTCAGAGGTATATCGACCGTGGTAATCCACAACAGCCACATCGCCCATTTCTGCCGCACGATCGTCCACAGGTACCAGGACTGCAAGCTGCTTACGATAGCGCTCAATTGCCTCATCAACGCGGGATTCATCAACCTTCACGTCTTCAGCCTGAACCGTCAAACTCTTGTAACCCGTAAGATTGACTTCGGGCTGGACATCAACAGCCGCTTTGAAAGTAAGCGCGGTACCGGGTTCGTAGCTGGCAATCAGATCTTCAAACTCAGTTTTGAGCTGAAAGTTTCCTAGCGCTTCAATATTTTCCTGCTTAATCGCGTCTTGAACCGCTTTCTCAACCATGTCCTCAAGCGCGGTCGCCTTGATGCCCATTGCTCCATAGCGCTGCACAATCACCTGGCGAGGCACTTTGCCCTTCCGAAACCCAGGAATGTTGGCTTGGCGCATGAATTTCTGGACGGTACTCTCGTACGCCTTCTTCGTCGTATCCGCACCAATCTCGATTTCTAAGCCGATTTGACTGGCGGGTAGCTTTTCCTGGGTAACTTTCATCGTTGTGTATGCTGTTTGGTATTCTAGATTTGACTAGTTCGCAGTAGACAATACTATCCCATGTTGGATCGGACTCGCGACAAACCTTGGAGAGAGATCCGAACCCACTAGCCCGATCGCACTTTTACAAAAAATCCGCTATTATATTATATGAGGCAAGAAGTTCCCTAGAGATCGATCAGGGTCGTCCTCGTGAATTGCCGAATTGCTTCTCTCTCACGCCGATCGATAGGCCAAATGCTAGGTCTTGAACATCTGTTTTAAAGCTTCTATGTCAGTTTAATAGGAGAAGTTTCGAGTCCCCTAGACTTTAAACTTTGTTGGATGTCGTTACAGAACCTCTTAGAGTGAGGTTGAGATAGGAGGTTTGGTTTGAGTCAGTCGTATCGCGTTGCCATTTTGGGCGCGACTGGTGCAGTAGGCACAGAGTTATTGATATTGCTTGAAGAACGCAACTTCCCTTTGAGTGAATTAAAACTTCTCGCTTCTCCCCGATCGGCTGGGGGAACGATTCAGTTCAGGGGCCAAGATTTGCCAATTGAGGCGGTATGTGCCGAGTCTTTCAAGGATGTGGATATTGTCTTAGCCTCAGCGGGCGGATCGGTTTCCAAGACTTGGGTGGATACTATTGTTGCCGCAGGTGCGGTGATGATCGATAACTCTAGTGCTTTCCGGATGAATGCAGAAACACCTCTGGTCGTTCCTGAGGTCAATCCTCAAGCGGCGAGAATTCATAAAGGCGTGATTGCAAATCCCAACTGCACTACAATCTTGATGGTCGTCGCGATCTACCCACTGCATCAGGTTCAGCCCATTCAACGGATTGTGGCTTCAACTTATCAGTCGGCCAGTGGCGCAGGCGCACGGGCAATGGAAGAGGTCAAAACACAGTCAGCGGCTGTTCTCAGAGGAGAAGAGCCAAAACCTGAAATTCTGCCCTATCCCTTGGCCTTTAATCTATTCCCGCACAATTCTCCCATCTTGGAGAATCATTACTGTGAGGAAGAGATGAAAATGGTTCAGGAGACTCGCAAGATATTCGATGATCCAAATCTTAGGATAACGGCTACCTGCGTTCGAGTTCCTGTTTTGCGCGCTCACTCTGAAGCTCTAAATCTTGAGTTTGGCCAGCCCTTTGATGTAGACAAAGCACGATCGCTCATTGCTCAAGCTCCGGGCGTCACACTGGTGGAAGATTGGCAAAAAAATTACTTCCCCATGCCGATTGATGCGAGCGGAAAAGATGATGTGCTGGTGGGACGCATTCGTCAGGATATCTCCCATAGTAACAGTCTAGATCTGTGGCTCTGCGGCGATCAAATACGTAAAGGCGCAGCGCTCAATGCTGTTCAGATTGCGGAGTTGATCATTGAGAAAAATTGGCTCAAACCCAGTTAGAGCTTGTTCGGTGGTTAAGTTGGTTTTTAGGGAGTATTCGCTTGTGTGTGAACTTGAACAGTAATCAGGAATTTGGGCGGGTGCTTACGGCGATGATTACGCCCTTTAGCGCTGACGGTAGCGTAAACTATGCGATCGCCGAGAAACTCGCTGTCCATCTAGTCGAAAATGGCACCGATACCCTAGTGATCTGTGGCACCACGGGCGAATCTCCAACCCTTTCATGGGATGAAGAATTTGAGCTTTTCAAGGTGGTCAAGCAAGCCGTAGCGGGCAAAGCGAAGGTCATGGCGGGAACGGGTTCTAATTCCACCACTGAAGCGATCGAAGCCACACGCAGGGCCTTCGATTTGGGTTTAGACGGCTCCTTGCAAGTGGTGCCGTACTACAACAAACCACCTCAACAGGGGTTGTACTTGCACTTCTGCGCTATTGCGAAAGCGGTGCCAGAAATGCCGATCATGCTTTACAACATCCCTGGCCGCACGGGGTTGAATATGCTTCCTGAGACGATCGCCCGATTGGCGGTTGTGCCCAATATCGTCTCAATCAAAGAAGCAAGTGGTAGCCTAGATCAAGTTAGTACTATTCGCCAACTGACCAAGCCCGAGTTTGCCATTTACTCTGGTGATGACTCATTAACGTTGCCGACCCTAGCTGTCGGTGGTGTGGGAGTCGTGAGTGTGGCGAGCCACTTGATCGGGAATGAGTTGCAAGAAATGATTCAGCACTTTGACGCTGGACGCATTCAAGAGGCCACTCATATTCACACCCAAATCTTGCCCCTCTGCAAGGCGCTTTTCTCCACCGCAAATCCAATTCCCTTGAAGGCTGCTTTGCGCCTGATGGGGTGGGACGTTGGAGGTTGTCGATTACCACTATGCGATGCGCCATCAGAGGTTATTACAGAGCTTGAACAGGCGATGGCTGATCTAGAACTCATCTAGAGGGTCTCGGTTGTAAGTTTCTCATTATTCAGAACGGTTCACCTTGGGTTTGCCGCACCGAATCACTTCAGCGCTTTAGGGCAAAACCCATTCAATGGTGAACCCCTTCAAAAGTTTGTCCTCATATTTACCAAATTTACTAAACAACACATGACCTTACCCATCAAGAAGACGATTTCAACGGGCACCTCTAATTCAGCTCTGGCCCAAGACGGCGACACCGGAAGCGCTCCCATCAAGACTCGCACCGGACGCACCATTACCCGATCGACCGACAAACCGATGTTCAAAGAAAATGAAGTCCGCACCATCGTCCATAGAGACACTAGCGATGCGCTGAAGATTATTCCCCTCGGCGGACTGCACGAAATCGGCAAAAACACCTGCGTGTTTGAATACGGCGATGAAATTATGTTGCTGGATGCGGGGTTGGCCTTCCCCAGTGATGGAATGCACGGCGTTAATATTGTGCTGCCTGACATGACCTATCTGCGTGAAAATCAGCACAAAATCCAGGGGATGATTATCACCCATGGCCATGAAGATCACATCGGTGGCATTGCGTTTCACCTGAAGCAAATTAATATTCCCGTTATGTATGGTCCTCGTTTGGCGCTGGCGCTACTCGAAGGCAAACTCCAAGAAGCGGGCGTGGCCGATCGGACCGTTCTTCGCCGGGTTGCACCTCGGGATTTCATCCGCATTGGAACGCACTTTTTGGTTGAATTTATCCGCAACACGCACTCCATGGCGGACAGCTTCACCGTTGCGATTCATACCCCAGTAGGCGTTGTGATTCATACGGGCGATTTCAAGTTCGACCATACTCCTGTAGATGGCGAAACCTTTGATATTCAACGCTTGGCTGAGTACGGTGAAAAAGGGGTGCAGTGTCTGATTAGTGACTCCACCAACTCCGAGCTTCCTGGCTTCACGCCCTCTGAGCGTGCGGTTTTCCCAAACTTGGAAAAAATTTACATGCAGACAAAGGGTCGGTTGCTGATCACGACCTTTGCGTCGTCGGTTCACCGGGTCAATATGATCTTGGAACTAGCTGAAAAATACGGCAGGTCCGTCACTATTCTGGGCCGATCGATGCTTAACGTCATCGCCCATGCCCGAAATCTCGGCTACATCAAGTGCAAGGATGAAACCTTGGTTCCCTTGAATATGGCTAGCAAGATTCCCGACGACAAGCTCGTTATCTTAACGACTGGATCTCAAGGGGAACCGATGTCGGCATTGACTCGGATTTCTAACCTAGAGCATCGCCAAGTCAAAATCAAGAAAGGCGATACTGTGGTGTTTAGCGCCAACCCCATTCCGGGGAACACGATTTCGGTCGTGAACACGATCGATCGCTTGATGATGCAAGGTGCCCATGTCGTCTATGGACGCGAAGCCGGAATCCACGTTTCGGGTCACGGATGTCAAGAAGACCAAAAATTGATGCTGGCCTTGACCAAGCCGAAATTCTTTGTTCCCGTCCACGGTGAGCATCGGATGTTGATTAAGCATTCCCAAACGGCTCAATCCATGGGCATCCCCGCTGAAAACATGGTCATCATCGACAACGGCGATACCATTGAGCTTCGCGATGACAGCATCACCAAGGGTGACAAGGTGGCATCGGGCATTGAGCTGATGGATACCTCTCGATCGGGCGTGGTAGACGATCGCGTGCTCAAAGAACGTCAGCACTTGGCAGGCGATGGCGTCGTGACGGTTGCTGCAACTGTAGGCTGGGACGGCAAGTTGATGACTAGCCCTGAAGTCTATCTCCGAGGAGTTGTCACCACGCTTCCTCGCGAAACGTTGCAAATCAAGATTCAAGGCGGCATTGAAAATGTTCTGCGCGATCGGTGGGCGGAGTATGCTCGTCCGCTCAGAGATGGTGCGAAAATTGATGTGGATTGGGCTGGATTGCAGTACCAAATTGAACGCGATGTTCAACGGACGCTTCGCCGCGAAGTTCAGAGCAGCCCATTGGTGATGTTCCTGCTTCAAAGCCCAGATAAAGAAGGAACCGTGGGTGAAATTTCCGCCTCTGCCGCAACTCCCGTTGATGCTCTAAAAGTATCCGCCCCAGTCATCAGCAAGTCGGTTGTGAGCAAATCAGTTGCAGAACCCGCTGATGAAACGCCGTCTAACTCAGTTGCCGCCATTGCAACTCCGGTTGTTCAGCGTGCAACCCGTCAACGCGTCAGTTCCCGCGCTGGGGCGTAACAGCAGTCAGGGTTGAGCCAAGATTGACCTGAGCTGACCCTGACACTATTACACCCTTATGCAAAAAGGGAGACGATCGATTAGTTGATCGTCTCCCTTTTTTAAGATGTCTGATCATTATCCCGCTTGGACCTGTGCTCCGTGACTGCGAGGATCATCCGTTGAGCCTTCTGTTCGAGTTGCCGCAGGAGCTTGGTATTGAGTCGTTTGTCCGGCGGAGGCTTGTTTATGGGGAAGGTCCGATCGATCGACGAGTGCCTGCAAGTTTTCTGAGAGCACCTTAGATGGTTGCTTTCCGATCGCTTCTGCCTTGACTTCCGCCTGCTGATCTAAGTATAGGAAATGCGGAATCCCATCGACTTTATAGTGCGTCACCTCAGGCAGCCACTTATCATTGTCCACATTCAGCATCACAAAATTGACGTCTTTTCCGTAGCTCTTCTTCAGCAATACCAGCTCCGGAGCCATTGCTTTGCACGCACTGCACCAGTTCGCGTAAAACTCCACTAGGCTAGGCTTTCCATTGCTCAGAGCCTGCTCATAGGGCACCGATGCCTTTGCCATGGCATCCATTGACATTGAGGCGGCGGGAGATTTGACGCCCCACGCTACCAACGTTGACAAAACGATCGCTACACCAGCAATCAGCACGTTGCGAAATTTATTTGAATTGGGATTAACCGTGGCATTGGGAGTGTGGGTCATGGTGCTTCATTGAGAATTCCTCTTTATAGGATATCCGACCTGTGATACCCTAGATAGACATATTTGCGACCTTTATTTTAGGACCATACCTTCTAGACATGCTGAAAATGCGATTAAAGCGCCTTGGTAAAAAGCGCGAAGTGAGCTACCGGATTGTTATCGCTCAGAGTACTTCTCGGCGTGATGGTCGTCCCATTGCAGAAGTGGGCTTTCACAACCCCCGATCGAATGAAACTCGTTTGAATGAAGAAGCGATTGCAGAATGGCTCAAACAAGGCGCTCAACCGACCGACACGGTACGCAGCATCTTGGCCAAAGCAAACTTGATTGAAAAACAAGTCAGACCTACCGTCGCCCCCAAAGTCGCTCCAGAAGCGGTGTAGGCTTATTTTAATATTCCGTTTGGCAAAGTGCTTGGTAATGTTTGATGTCAGACCCGGTTCCCAACTCAGAATTTCAGAGCGTGCCGAACTATCCGGCGCTTGTTAGTTTTTTGCTAGAACCTTTTCTGGATTATCCCGGTGATCTTCGCATTGACTGCGAATTGCTTGCTCGGGGAACCAAACACTGGCTGCGGGTTTCTATGAATGAATCCGATCGAGGGCGTGCTTACGGTCGAGGCGGTCGCAACATTCAATCCATTCGTCAGGTACTGGAAAGTGTTGGGACTGTTTCCGGTCATGTGGTTTCGGTTGAAATCCATGAGCAAAACCGTCAGTTTCGTCCATCCTCTTCGAGTTCTGATTCGTCCAATGGACCCAAAGCCCCACCCGTCAAACGGATTAAGCCACCTACTGAATCTCCGACCGAGCTTTCGGGCTGAACGAGACGGTAGGAAATCTTAAATCTAGAAAGCCAGTTGATCCAATCGATCGACTGGCTTTTTAATACGCTGCTTTTTTAGGCACCTAAATCTCCCGTAACCCGCGTTACCATAGGGAGAGAGTCCTTAACCGCACACCCTATTTCGCCCATGGCCGACCCTTTGACACTCGAATTACCGACCATTGAGAGTGCGATCGCACTCTCTGGAGAACGGGAAATCAATCTTAGACTCATCACGCAACTGACAGGTGCAAAACTCGTCATGCGGGGCCAAGATCTAATGATTTCCGGCAGTAGTAACCAAATTCACCGAGTAAAGCGTCTTATCACCGCCCTCGAACCCTACTGGCGTGATGGCAAAATGATTACTGAAGTGGATATCCAAACGGCCTCCTACGCCCTCGATACCCGTCAGGAATCAGGACTACAAGCGATGCAAGCGGATGGTTTAGGCAAAAATCTCCGAGGCGACACCATTCGGACCAAAACCTTTCGTCAGCAGCAATACGTTCAGACCATTCGTAAATCAGACCTCACCTTCGGCATTGGCCCCGCTGGGACCGGAAAGACCTATCTCGCTGCCGTTCTAGCCGTGCGGGCCTTACTTAACAACGAGTATGAGCGGTTGATTTTGACGCGTCCTGCGGTGGAAGCGGGCGAGAAGCTCGGGTTTCTACCGGGTGACTTGCAGGAAAAGGTCAATCCTTATTTGCGTCCGCTCTATGATGCGCTGCATGACTTCATCGAACCCGATCGCATCACTAGCTTAATGGAACGGCAAATTATCGAAGTTGCGCCGATCGCCTACATGCGCGGTCGCACCCTAAATCGGGCTTTTGTGATTGTGGACGAAGCTCAAAATACAAGTCCTGCCCAGATGAAAATGCTGCTGACCCGCATTGGAGCCAAGTCTAAAATGGTCGTCACGGGCGACTTGACTCAAACCGATCTATTGCCCAATCAACCGTCAGGGCTAGCCGCAGCCGAGAAAATCCTCAGTAACATTGAGGGAATTTCCTTTTGCTATTTCGATCGAACTGACGTGGTTCGCCATGCGCTAGTCCAACGGATTGTAGAAGCCTATGAATCTCACGAGCCTTAAAAAGGGAATAGTTAGGGAATAGAAAACTTTTAAACCCTAACTAATAAAAATTTACTCTAATGGGATTACGATTAGCCAGGGAAAAAGACTGTAGCTTTTTTTGCTTTTGGTATGGGCAAGACGTTTTGTCCGGGGTGGATTGCCAAGGTGAACTGTTCGTAACGATCGAACGCTTTGCGGCCCTTCACCAATCCAATGCCTACGAACGGGCCTTAGAAGTCGAGGCGATCGCTGTCTCGGCGCTAATTATCCGCACGGACAAAGAATACATTGTCTGTGCTAACCTCACTGGAACCACTTGGCAAACCCTTTTGCTCCTTGATCCAAAAGACCTTAAAGAGCTTAAAGACCCACCAGTTTCATACTGATGTCCCACATGCGGGCGGCTTTGGCGTCATCACTGCCTTGGGCGAGTTCTTGGACAAAGGCTTGACGACCTTCTTGCTGACGGTTACCCCAGCTCCAATGGACGCCTGATTGGTTAAATCCTGGATCCGCGACCACTTGTGCCGTGCGATCGCCTGCAAGTTCTTGGGTGACATAGCCCTTAGTGATATTTTTCTGGAACCAAGGGAATATCTTTTGGAACAGCGGTGGGGTGTTCCGAAATAGAGGGGAATCGGCGACACAACCTGGATAGAGGGAGCTAAAAATGATGCCTGTGGATGCATTAGCTGCACCCGTACCAAAGCGACGATCGAGTTCACGGACCGTCATCATGTTGCAGAGTTTGCTGTCTTTGTAGGCTTTGCCCGGTTTGAACGGCTTGCCATCAATCATCGCGATGGGCGCTTTGAACCCTGCGTCAAACCCTGCCAAATCACCGAGGTCCGCTGGAGCAGGAATCGGGATTTTGCCGCCCAGTTCTTTAGTGTTTGCTGTGACGGTTCCCAAGATGATCAGGCGTTTTTGAGGGGCCGAAGACTGCTTTAAGTCCTCCATCATCAAATTGCACAACAAAAAATGTCCTAGATGATTTGTCGCGACACTGAGTTCGTATCCTTCCGGGCTTCTCAAGGGTTCTTTGAGACGCGGTAAATAGGTGGCTGCGTTACAGACTAGCGCCTCCAACGATCGGCCCGTCTGCCGAAAGTCTGCAACAAATTGACGCACGCTTTCAAGCGATCCCAAATCAATGTGCATGACGGTGTAGTTCTCAGGCTTTAGGCCCAGCGATTGTGCAGCGGTCTCTGCTTTCTTAAGATCGCGGCAGGCCATAACCACATGCCAGTTGCGCTTGCAGAGCGCCTTCGTAGCATACAAACCGACGCCTGACGATGCTCCGGTGATAATGACCGTATTTGGGTGGGGTTGTGCCATGGTTTTCGATCGCGTCTCTTGATTAAATCCATCTGGAACCTATCTGGAAACGAACCCCAATAGCGACATCCTGTAGCACTTCTTAATCTCAATGTCCCACACTCAGCCGCCAGAGGGCGATCCAAATCGGTAACCTTTGCCGTACACCGTATGAATCAGCTCATGGCTTCCCGGTCGTTCGATTTTGCGACGGAGAAGACGAATCTGGGCGGCCAGGACATTGCTGGGTGGAATATCACTGCCCTGCCAGAGGTGCTGACAGAGCCGATCGTGCGTTAGAAGCTGATGGGGAAACTGCATGAGATAGGCTAAGAGCTGCGTTTCTTTCTCAGACAGATCGATGGTTTGGCCCGATCGGATGGCCAGTTGATTGGCCGTTTGGAGTTCCAAATCTTCAACTCGAAGCGTCCCCTCAAAGGTTGCGGATGAGAGAGTTGTTGAGGGCAAAATGGTTGAGGGTAAGATCTGTCCCGGACGGCGGCGAAGAAGCGCCCTTACCCGTGCAAGCAGTTCTCGCAACTCAAAGGGCTTGACCAAATAATCATCCGCACCCGCATCCAGTCCATTGACGCGATCGTCCAGCGTATCTTTGGCCGTCAAAAATAGAACGGGCGTCATTTTGCTGGCAAGCCGCAGCGATCGACAGATTTCCAACCCCGTCACCCCTGGCAGCATCCAGTCCAAGATAAAGAGGTCGAACCCTTGAGTTAGAGCGATACTCTGGCCCGTCACGCCCTCATGAGCGCGTTCTACGGTGTAGCCCTCTCGCACTAGGACCCGTGCCACAGCCTCCGCCATTTCAATCTCATCATCCACTAACAAAATCCGCATTCCGCCCCCAATTCTCGCTATTCTAGAGACATCGTTCTGAATTCTAAATTCTAAATTCTCCATTCATCTATGTTAACGATTGCACTCGCTAAAGGCGGTCTCCTCAAAGATAGTATCAAGCTTTTTCAGGCGATCGGGCTAGATTTTAGTGCCTTTCTTGAACCTGGATTTCGCCAACTGCAAATCGTTGACCCAACCGGGACCGCCCGAGCCTTACTGGTTCGCAACGGCGATGTTCCAGTCTATGTCGAGTATGGCCAAGCCCAGCTTGGAATTGTGGGCTATGACGTGTTGCAAGAGCAGAAGCCTAATGTGGCTCAGCTCGTAGACTTGAAGTTTGGGGGGTGTCGGCTGTCGGTTGCTGTCAAGGCGTCGAGTCCCTATCGATCGTCTCTCGAACTGCCGATGCATGGTCGCGTGGCCTCAACCTTGGTAAACTGCGCTCGGGATTATTTCGATGCGTTGGATTTACCAGTGGACGTTGTTCAGCTTCATGGATCGGTGGAACTTGGGCCGATTACGGGTATGTCTGAAGCTATTGTGGATCTCGTGGACACCGGAAAAACCCTCCGTGAAAACGGATTGGTTGAAATCGACACGCTCTTTCACAGCACGGCCCGGTTGATCGCTTATCCTCTCAGCTATCGCCTAGATACCTACGGCTTGACAAGTTACGTCGATCGTCTTCGTGAACTCGTGGGCTAGCAGACTTAATCCAAGCGCCCATGGACAAAAAAATTGCCTAAATCCAATTCACATTGCGCAGCCAGTGCCATACTCCGGTATCCCGGCGAATTTGGACACTTCGGCTCTGGCGAACAACGAGCTTCTTAAGCTCATCCGTGGTGAAGCTGTAGCCCATCTGTTGAGAGACGCAGAGAAAATCCTCAGGCGACTCAACGGCGCTAAATCGATCGCGCAAGACCTGATCTTTAGATGCAGCAGACAAAAAACGAGCAGCACTTTTAATGGACATCCTGATAGACTCCGCATTGAAACTGAGTGAACCATCCGTACGATAACGCGATGGACTCCAGTATGGAATAGTCCCGAAGAAACTGAAAAGTCTCTTCTTAAGCTTTATTTTGACTTCGTTAACTCAGGGGTAATGTTGATGACATCTTGCTCAGTTCTTCATGAAATCCCGTGCCAGTACCAAATGGTTGACTTAGGGGCGATCGGCATCGACCCTCCCCAGCAGCGGATCGCGTATCGTCGTCAGGGCAGTGGAACTCCGATTGTCATGCTGCATGGCTTTTTGGGAGAAAGTACTAACTGGCAGCAAGTGGCTCAAGGGTTAGTGGCGCGATCGAGGGTTGACACCATTCGGGTGGATCTGCTGGGATTTGGGGAGTCGGGGAAGCCTGCGGTAAGCTACACGGTGGCCCAGGAAGTCGAGGTGGTGCGTCAGTTGATAGTGGCCTTGAAACTAGAGTCTTGCTATGTGATGGGGCATTCCTTTGGGGGATGGGTGGCGGCGGCGCTGGCGATCGCCCATCCCAAGCAGGTCCGGGGATTGTGTCTAGTGGCTCCAGCGGGGATTCGCGATGATAGCTTTTGTGGACGTTACGATTACCTTCGTCCGCTTCTGTGGCAGACCCCCGTTATTGACTGGGTGCTTGCAGCGGTCATTCCGATCGCCCATCTTATAGGCCGAAGTCAAGCGTTTGAGACGATCGCTTGGGCTAGACGCGAACTCAACCGACAACCGGCGGCCCGATCGTTCCTGCTCGATCGGCTACGCCCTGAAGATGCCATAGATACCGTAGAAGGTGACATCCATCAGATCTGCACCCCAACGCTCATCCTTGCCGCAGAGAACGATGACACCATCCCCCTCTGGCACTGTGAAACCTACGCTCAAACGATTCCGGGTGCCACACTTCACGTCATTCCAGAGTCCAGTCATGGCTTACCTCAAAATAATCCCGAAGCTATCATCCAGGAATTTCTTAAAATCCTATGCTCAGGTGCGGATCCAGATGTAAGTTTAAATGCGGGTTGCCAATCATCAAGTAGAGACCAGAGTAGGGTCTGAAGCGTGATCTTGAGATAGATGCTCTTTTGACAGCCACTCGGATAGAGCTTTAAATAGGTGCAAGGTTTTGTGTTTTATCTTTGCAAATTAGGTTAATAGCTTAACTAGGTCACAACCTATTCTAAAAAGTGAGTGAGTCATTTAGGTAACTTTTACAGGTTAAACCTCTACTTAACCCATGTCACGGTGCATTAACTTCTACTCATTAGGGTTATCCATTGGTTATGGCTCAAGTTATGGCCTAGTCCACGTAACTTTTCCTTTCTTCTCTCAGACAACTAAAACAGGCCATTTTAAAGTGGTCATGATAAGCCCACGCTGACCCATTTAGATTTTGAACGGATTGATTCAGATGTGCGATCGTAGATTGTGAAACCATCCAAGTCGCATTTCGGATGGTTTCATTGAATCTAACCTGTGTTCTATGCGATATTTTTATTTCCTAGGTCTCTATACTGATGTTCTATTAAGTTTTGTGCTCTGTAATAGCTAGTGGCATAAAGCGCCCCCTCTGGGTGATTTCGTTTATGGTTCGTAAGGATTAGGGCATGTTGACTGAACAAGTAATCAAAGAATTAGCGCGTACGTCTCAAGTGGCTGATCAAGGCGAGAGTCCGATCGTCTCATCGATACGGCTTTCATCCAATTCCCTGAGGACTCAGGACGCTATTCTCCATGGATAATGACTCCTTGCTGCGGACCGTAATCGAGAATTTAAATGATGCCATCATTGTGACGAATTTGGAGAACCAAATTTTGCATGTAAATTCCCGGCTTGCAAGGTTAGTGGGGTGTACGGCGGTCGACATGCTCGGGCAGCCTGCTCAGCCCTTTTTGTCCATGATTGAAGGCTGGCTATTTTTCTGCGCTACTCCAGGAGAGGCGCAAACAGGTCTCTACGGATGGCGTGAGGGGCAACTTAAAAGGCAAGATGGGCGGCAGTTCTGGGCAGAAGTCAATTCGACGCCCTTGTGTAACTCGGACGGACATCCGATCGCGACGTTGATTACTGTTACGGACATTACTGAGCGCAAGTGGTTGGAAGAGTATCTCCGACTGCTCGAATCCGTGGTCGTTAATGCGAATGAGCTGGTAATGATTTCTCAAGTGGAGGCGGGTGATGACCCTCTTGATTTGAGAATGGTCTACATCAATGATGCTTTTTTGAAGGTCACGGGACACCGAGCGGCGGATGTCATTGGTCGGACTGCGCAGGTGCTTGTGGGACCTAGAACAGATTTGGATGAACTGAATCGGATCCGTAAAATGATGATTCGTAATGAATCAGTCAAGGCCGAGTTGATCTTGCACCGCCGCGACAATACTCATTTTTGGGCGGATATCAATACGGTCCCGATTCGGAATGAGTATGGTCAGGTGACGCACTTTGTTTCTGTGATGAGAGAGGTGACCGAACGCAAAAATGCCGAAGAGCAACTGCGCCGAAACGCCTTTCATGACCCGTTGACCGGGTTGCCGAATCGGTTACTTTTTACCGAGCGATTGGCGCAAGTTATTTCTCGATCGAAGCAGATATCTGGCCGGAAGTATGCCGTGTTGTTTCTTGATCTCGATCGTTTTAAGGTGATTAATGACAGCCTAGGTTATATGGTGGGAGATCAACTGTTGATTTCGATCGCGCGTCGGCTCGAAACCTGCGTGAAGCGGACGGACATCGTTGCGCGTCTTGGAGGTGATGAATTCACCATTCTCTTAGATGACATTCAAACTGAAGACGCAGCTAGCCACGTTGCAGAGCGAATTCATCAGGAATTGGCGCTGCCGTTTACTCTCAATGGCTACGAGGTGTTTACAACGGTGAGTATTGGGATTGCGTTAAGCACGACAGACTTCAACAATACGGAAGATTTACTGCGAGGGGCTGATATTGCGATGTATCGAGCCAAAGCATCGGGTAAGGCTTGCCACGAAGTCTTTGATACGGAGATGCACGATGAAGCCATGCGTCAGATGCAGCTCGAAAATGATTTGCGTCGTGCCTTAGAGCGCGGGGAATTCCGGGTCTACTACCAGCCTATCGTGTCCCTGACGACTGGACGACTTGCGGGTTTTGAGGCGCTGATGCGGTGGCAACATCCTGAGCGGGGCTTGGTTTCGCCGGGTGAGTTTATTCCGATCGCAGAAGAAACCGGGCTTATTTTGCCTATGGGACAGTGGATCTTGATGGAAGCGTGCCGTCAGTTGGGCGAGTGGCAGAAGAAGTATCCGCAATATCGCCGTCTTTCCATGAGCGTAAATATCTCTAGTCGACAGTTCTCTCAGCGAGGAACGATCGATCTGCTCAAAGACGTCTTGGAGAAGACGGGGCTAAACCCGGCCCTACTCAAGCTCGAAATCACGGAGACGGCTATCATGGAAAATACGGAGTCCGCGATGGAAATTCTGCTGACCTTAAAGAAAATGGGCGTGCAGCTTTCAGTCGATGACTTTGGGACGGGATATTCGTCGTTAGGCTATCTCTATCGTTTTCCGATGGATGTCCTGAAGATCGATCGATCGTTTATCAGTCGAGTCGATACGGATGGTGAAAAGCTAGAATTGGTCCGAACGATCATTACCTTGGCGTGGAATTTGGGGATGGATGTGATCGCCGAAGGCGTCGAAACAACGAAGCAACTCGCCCAGCTCAAAAGGCTTAAGTGTGAATACGGCCAAGGTTATCTCTTTTCTAAGCCCATGAGTGCGGAACATACGGAGAAGTTTTTGCTGCTGCCCAATCCCTTGGATCATGTGGCGAAGGTTTTGCTGAAGCTGTCGGAGTCGGCTTAGTTGCAGCGTTGAGAACCGGGTCCCTCAGCTCTAAGTTCCGCTCCGTTGCTCGTCTACCTCAGAATGAATTTCGAGGTGATATGTTAGGGAACCGGATTATTGACTAACAACTCGATCGAATGCATGGAATCACTTGCCCAAAATCACCCGTCCAGAATGGTGAGTCGTTATTTGTCCATCGGTCCCTTCAATGAGAAGTCCGCCGCTTGAATGAATGCCTCGGCCAATGCCGAAGATTCGCTGACCGTTGGGTCGTTCAAACTGGATCGATTGTCCATATAATGCATCGCGCGATCGGACCTGTTGGATCACTGCTTGGAAATCTGTTCGTGAATCTAGTTGCCCCACATGACGCAGCAAACATTGGCGGAGACATTTCAACATCGTCAGATCATCAGGAACGGTAGCAGCAACTTCGTGCAAACTGATGGGGTTTGCCCCGGAATCAAGCACGCTTTTCTCAAAGGTGGCGGTGAGATTTAGCCCAATGCCAATTACAACTGTGGTAGGCAAAGACGATCGCATTTCACATAGGACCCCGGAAACTTTACGATCGTAAATCAATACATCATTGGGCCATTTGAGCGCGGGTACTGTGGTGAGTTCGGGGATCAGCGTTTCAATCGTCTTTATAATGGCCAGTCCTGCGCTCAAACTCAGCAATGGTCGTTGTTCTGGCTGCAACTCTTGCACCACAAAACTTACGGTCATCACCCCCGCTGGCGAATGCCAAACTCGATTGCGTTGGCCTCGCCCCGCCGTTTGGTTTCGTGTGAAAATAGCGTCGCCATGGTTGAGATCAGGTGCTCGATCGAGGGCGATGCGATTGGTGCTGGGGCAGGTTTCAATCGTCTGGAGCCAAGAGGGCATGGGTCGTTGGGGTTGAGTGGCAGCATATTACCCCTTTTTGACGATCAGAAAAATGCGCGATCGCCCGCATTCCCTTAAAATGAAGGAAATAAAAGCTCCTCCTAATCACGCCGTTCATCATTCCCCTATGACCGACACCTTATTTAGTAAGATCATTCGCCGTGAGATTCCAGCAGATATTGTCTACGAAGACGACCTTTGCCTCGCCTTCCGAGATATCACACCCCAAGCCCCTGTTCACATTCTCGTTATCCCTAAAAAGCCAATTCCGAGTTTAGCCGACGCATCCTCTGATGATCTTGTCTTGCTCGGGCACCTCTTTCTCACCGTCAGCACGATCGCCGCATCCGAAGGGCTGACCAACGGCTACCGCACCGTTATTAATACCGGAATCGACGGCGGGCAAACCGTGTATCATCTACACGTTCACCTTCTGGGCGGACGATCGCTCTCCTGGCCCCCCGGTTAAGCCCTGAAAACATGTATACCCGTCCCCTTGCTCGCCTCATCGAACACCTCCAGCACCTCCCCGGCGTCGGTCCTAAAACGGCTCAGCGTCTGGCATTGCACATTCTCAAACGTCCTGACGACGAAATTGCATCCCTGGCCCAAGCCTTGCTGGATGCCAAGAAACAGGTGGGGACTTGCTCGTCTTGTGGCCACTTATCCGCTGAACCCGTGTGTGAAATTTGTAGCTCACCCAAGCGGGACAGCACGACGGTGTGTGTTGTTGGCGATTCACGGGACTTGATTGCGCTGGAAAAAACGCGGGAATACAAAGGAAAGTATCATGTGTTAGGCGGATTGATTTCCCCTATTGACGGCATCGGACCTGAACAACTCAACATCACCTCTCTCGTGCGCCGCGTCAGCAGTCAAGAAATTCGCGAAGTCATCATGGCGATCGCCCCCAGCGTCGAAGGCGAAACCACAACCCTCTACATCGCCCACTTGCTCAAACCCTTTACCAAAGTCACCCGCATTGCCTTTGGGTTGCCCATGGGCGGTGACTTGGAGTATGCCGATGAAGTGACCCTTGCCCGCGCCCTTGAAGGTCGCCGGGAACTAGAGTGAGCTAGCCGCGCGTATAGTCCAACAGGTCATAGCTTCCGAAGAGCTTGAGGACTTCGGCATGGCTGGTGAGATCGGCAATAGTGGCCTTCGTTTCGGCTTGGCGACTGTCGGCTTCGAGGTCCATAAAAAACACGTATTCACCCATGGAGCGCTTAGTGGGCCGCGATTCGATACGGCTAAGGTTGATATGACGATCGGCGATTATTTTCAGCATGGTAAGCAAGATGCCGGGTCGGTTGGCTGGCATACTGAAGGCGAGAGAGGTGTGGGTTCCGCCCGGAGATGGGTCGTTGCTGAGGACTAGAAATCGCGTGCAGTTTTCGGGGTAGTCGTTGATGGGGCAGGCAAGGACAGGAATGTTGTATAGCTCTGCGGCGCGGAGAGAGGCTATTGCTCCCCAGGATGAATCTTGAATGAGCTTGGGGAGAATTTCCGTGGTGGAATTTGCAGGCTGGCTTTTGGCGAGGGGTGCATGATCCCTGAGCCAATGTTGGCATTGCGCGAGGGCCTGCGGATGGGAATGGACGACCCACACATCCTCGGGTGAACTGGCGTAGGAAAGCAAGGCATGGCGAATGGGCAGGACAATAGCCTGTTGGATTTGGAGCGTGTCGAGCTGCCAGAGGGCGTCCATGGTCATGGTGACGCCGCCTTCGACAGAGTTTTCCATGGGAACAATGGCGCGATCGACCTTGCCAGAAGCGAGTGACTGAAGGGTTTGGGCAATGGTGGAATAGGGCATGAGACGCGGCGGAACGTCGAGGGTTGCGGCAAAGGTGAGCGCGGCCATCTCCGCATAAGTACCACTGGGTCCAAGATGGGCGATCGCAAGAGACATAAGGGTTTTGCTCAGGATTTGGCTTGAGTTTCTCCGCAATTATAGGGAGATTTCCGTAGAAACGCTGAGAAGGTCATGGAAGTTCTCTACAATGGTGTGAATAGGTTGAACTATCCTAAAACTGAGATTTAGTCTATGAGCAACAGCGTCCAACGTCCTCCGATCGTCCCCCAGACTCGACTCTTTACGTCTCAGGTGGTGGAAATTAAGGTTCCCCGCGCAGCCTATCCCATTGAGTCCTACCTGGAGCAGCCCGATCGATTGTTGCGGACGCTTGCTCCGGGCGATCGGATGGATTTGTTGGAGAATGGGAACTATCGGCTGGTGATTTTGCCGATGAATGTCTTGGGGCTGAACATTAGTCCGGTGGTGGATTTGGCGGTGTGGGTGGATGAGGATCGCAAAGTTCAGGTGGAATCCGTGGGCTGTGAGATTCGGGGGGTGGAAAGTCTGCGCGATCGCTTTGATTTTAAGCTCATGGGTGAACTTTACACGATTCATACGCCGAACCAAGTTTTGCTGCGGGGTAGTGCGTTGCTAAAAATCGAAATTGAGTTACCGATGCCTTTTAAGGTCATGCCGCGATCGATCGTAGAAGGTGCTGGGAATGCGGTGTTGGAAGCGACGTTAAATACGGTCAAAGGACGAATGCTTAAATATGTGGTGGACGATTATCAAGCCTGGGTAAAAGAGCGATCGAGAGCCTTGTCGTCAAGTTGAAATTTCATCTGGTAACATTTGACCTATGGATATTCTTACGGCTCTCCGCCAAGATTACAGTAGATTTCCCCAGAATCAAACCTACAGCCTCTATAGTGAAGACGTCTTTTTTAAAGATCCGATGACTGAGTTTCGGGGGGTGAAAAAGTACCAAGAGATGATTTCGCTAATCGATCGCTTTTTCAAGAATCCGCAGCTTGATTTGCACGAGATTCAACAAACCAGGGATCAAATTCGCACGGATTGGACGCTATCGTGGACGACGCCATTACCCTGGAAACCGCGCATCCGCATTTCGGGCTGGAGCGATCTCACCCTTGACCTGACGACTGGACTGATTACCCAACATATCGATTCTTGGAATTGCACTCGCTGGAACGTTGTACAACAACATTTTGTGAAATGAAAGATACTGCGGTGGAACTCTTAATCGATCGAATTCCAACGGAGATTGGCACCGTTTTGATTGTGGCGGATGAGGAATCGGTCTGTGCGGTAGATTTTGAGGATTATGAGGCGCGAATGCATGAGTCACTCGCTGAGCACTATTTAGAATTTAAACTCATTCCAACACGCAATCCATTGGGAATCAGCGATCGATTACAAGCTTATTTTGGAGGCAATTTTAGCGCGTTGGACCACATCCCTGTTAATCCGAGTGGCACTGATTTTCAGCGCGAAGTGTGGCTGAATTTACGATCGATTCCACCGGGAAAAACCATTACCTACGGACAGTTAGCGAGTCTATCAAAGAAGCCTAAGTCAGCGCGTGCGGTAGGGATGATCAATTCACTTAATCCCATTTCTATTGTCTTACCCTGTCATCGGGTGATCGGAGCCAATGGGAAATTGACCGGATATTCGGGAGGACTCGATCGGAAGCGGTGGCTACTGCATCATGAGGGCTGGGGGCAAGAAGAAGTTCAACTTGCCCTGTTATTTACTTGAGTGTCGGGTGGAGACTTCTTTTAAAGGATAGCTTCAGACGGAGACGAACCATCCGATCCACCGTTGCAATTGAAATGAGCACCTGTATGTTTGGTTGAAGTCGTTCTTGCATCTCGCTTAAGGTCACATCAGGCTGGTCTTCCACCAATTGACGAAGCACTTTCAGTTGTTCTGCGTTGAGCTTCGTTGGGGTCTATTCCGTGCGGATTTTAGGAGCAATACTGCTTGATTGACGATGCTGAACAAGTAGCTTATTGACAGAGCTGAGTGCCACCCCAAAGTTTTAAGCGAGCTTTCGTTGAGAGATGCCCCCAGCATGGTAGACATCCACAATTTTCTGGCGTAAATCTAAGGAATAAGGCTGCATAAATCGGATCTAAGCGAAAGGATCACTTCATATTAAGCGCGTACCTCATTAGACCAATAATGGCTATAACTACTAAAGATATGCTTTAAATTCAAAATTTTGAATAGCAATGTCAGGGGTTCAGCGATTGACAAGTCTCTTTCCCTTCTGAAATTATAAAGATAGAAATTATAAGAGCATTTGTAGATAAGCATCTTATATTTTTTATGGCACTGCGTCGCTAGCTATACACAAGTACGACAGCCTACTTAACCGCAGCGAAACCTAGCCATACCTAGAACTGATAAGTTTTGTGCTTTGCTAGTTCAATTTATACATTTCATACCCTAAATCAATCACGACTCTACTACTTTTAGAAGTGGATAGCAAAAAGCTGTCATTGGCCGATCGGATCAACCTCATCACACCATTTCTTTAGTGAGTCGGTGGTCACTTCAACATCATTGCCGATGCCATTGCCCCTAGAAGTCAGCGTGACTTGATCAGTCCAATTATTCTCATAAAACTAGGAGAATTATGAAAACGTTTTTGAAACGCTTGACCTTATTCGTTGCGCTACCCATTTGTGCCCTCGCTAATTTTACTTCCCCTGCCAGTGCCGATTCTACCGCTGATCTCATCCTCAGTACAAAATGTGGGGGTGGCTACAACGTCAATATCTGGCGGAACTATACCTCTGGTGAATTGCTTTACCGCTCTACCAGCCGCAATGGCAATCTAAGTTTGGGCAGCGGAACTCGTCAAGCGACAGAAGGCGTTCAAGTCTATCGGTTTCGCAACGGGGATTATCAATACTGGGTATGGGATGGCACTTTAGATAGCACGCAATCTGGAACTTTAGAGGTGTATCAGAATAACCGTATCTTGATGCGACAGGATTGTACAAAAACCTGAATTCTCTAGACATGGTTCTATCAGAACGTTAGATATTTCAACCTTTACCAACGGAAATTAAAACTATGTCAGTTTCTTCTTACAGCAATGCTCAGTTCCGGAGTATTCTCAACGGTCTCGGTCTTAGAAACCAAGGCCGAAATGAACCCAACTTTCCTATATCTAATGACGACAGTGCGTTAGACACCGATCGCTCAGCGGTGATCGAATTTCAAGGCTATTTTGGGTTAGTAGCCGATGGCATTGTGGGTCCCCGGACCCAGGCCACAGCCGAACATGAAATGTATGTGGTTCAGTATGAATTGGATTTGGTCATGAAGCCAGAACCTCGTATTCGTCCGCAAAACGCCCCGTTTTACGGTCCCCAAACGGCACAGGCGATCGCTCAGTTTCGGCGCTTCTACGGCTTTGAGCCAGATGGTAACGCGAAAACCGATCGCATTGCAGATCTTCCCGTTCGTCGCAAGCTTGATGAACTGACCCTCAATGCTCGCGCTATGGCTGAAGCGATGCCCGTCTAGGACAACGCGCCTCCGTATTTACTCAGCATTTACTCAGCTTTCTGATTAGATGCGGAGGTGTTTCATTAGCCGATCGAAACAATCTTATGCCCAATCTCTTTGGTTTTTCGATCGGCAGTGGAACTAGATTGTATGACCACCAATTACACTAACTAACGGAAATTTTTAATGTCTTACATTACAGTCGGTCAAGAAAACTCTGGCACTATTGATCTCTACTACGAAGATATGGGATCCGGTCAACCTGTGGTTCTAATCCATGGATTTCCGCTCAACGGTCATTCTTGGGAGAAACAAGTTTCAGTTTTACTCAAAGCGGGTTATCGAGTTATCACATACGATCGTCGAGGCTTCGGCAATTCTAGTCAGCCCTCCGTTGGCTATGACTACGAAACATTAACGGATGATTTGCACAAGCTTATTACAACGATCGACCTGCAAGATATGGTCCTAGTCGGCTTCTCAATGGGATGTGGTGAAGTGACGCACTATCTGGGCAAGTATGGCTCGGAGCGCGTCAGTAAAGCGGTGCTGATGGCTCCAGTGCCGCCCTTCCTGCTGAAGACCGACGACAATCCTGAAGGGGTCGATCGTAAGGTTTTTAGCGACATTGAGCAGTCGATCGTGGCCGATCGTCCATCTTATCTGTCCGCATTCTTTACCCAGTTCTATAATGTTGACGTTTTTGGCAGCCATTCTGATTCTGTTCGCATCACTGATGACGCGATTCGGATGAGTTGGCAAGTCGCAGCAGGGGCTTCAGCCAAGGCAACGTTGGACTGTGTGTCGTCGTGGCTAATCGACTTTCGCGCTGACTTGCCGCGCATTGATATCCCGACGTTAATCATTCAGGGCGAGGCCGATCGTATTCTTCCCATTAACTCCACGGGGAATAGACTCCCGAAGTTGATTAAAAATAGTCGGCTAGTGGTGATTCCTGATGGACCGCACGCTATTAACTGGACTCATGCCGATCAGGTCAATCCCGTGCTGCTGGACTTTCTCAAATAAACTGATTGCTTACGTTAAATAACCCACAGGAGTCAACATGTCTGAAATTCAAAACAAAGTAGTCATCATTACTGGAGCGAGTAGTGGACTAGGTGCAGCAACTGCCGAGCGACTCGCTGCTAGTGGAGCCAAACTAATGCTGGCAGCGCGTCGGGACGATCGACTTAAGGACTTGGTGGCGGCAATAGCTAAATCGGGAGGGACGGCAGATTACCTGGTTACCGATGTGTCCGATCGTGCCCAAGTGGAAGCCTTAGCACAAAAGACGTTGAAGACCTACGGTCGAATTGATGTACTCGTTAACAATGCAGGATTGATGCCACTCTCGCCCCTAGACGCGCTCAAGGTAGACGAATGGGAGAGGATGATTGATGTCAACATCAAGGGCGTTCTGTATGGAATTGCAGCGGTGCTACCAACGATGCGCCGCCAGAAATCCGGTCATGTTATTAATCTATCTTCTGTAGCTGGACATAATGTATCGCCATCGGGAGCAGTTTACTCTGCAACTAAGTTTGCAGTAAAGGCTATTTCTGAGGGGCTGCGGCAAGAATCGAAGGGTGAAATTCGATCGACCAATATCTCACCAGGAGCAGTTGCGACAGAGCTAACGAGCACGATTAGCGATCCGGACACAGCGACAAGACTAAACGCATTTTATGCGAAGACCGCGATCGATTCTGATGCGATTGCGCGGGCAATTGTTTATGCGATCGAGCAACCCATAGATGTGAGTATCAATGAAATCATCATCCGCCCGACGCATCAGACTTAGATTCGAGATTAAACCCCATTTTTTAGAGAAAAATTATGACAGCGATCGTGAGTCGTGAGATTCAACTAATTTCCTATCCTACCGGAATACCTACCCCTGAAAACTTTGCACTGGCCCAAACCAAATTGGAGCCGATCCAAGATGGACAGGTGCTCGTTCGCAATCTCTACCTATCAGTAGATCCCTATATGCGCGGTCGGATGAACGGTGGGAAATCATACGTGCCACCCTTTGAGTTGGGTAAACCGATGAGTGGCGGGGCCGTCGGTGAAGTCGTCGAATCTCGCGTACCAGAATTCCAGTCAGGTGATGTTGTCACTTCCAACTATGGTTGGCGAGAATACTTTATGGCTACACCATCAGAATTGCACCCAGTCAGCCGCGATATCCAACCGTTGTCTGTTTACCTCGGTGCCCTAGGGATGACGGGGATGACGGCATGGGTAGGATTACGTCTAGTTGATGTTAAAGCTGACGACGTAATTTTCATTTCGGGAGCCGCTGGTGCTGTGGGAAATGTGGCTGGGCAACTGGCAAAAATACGCGGCTGCAACGTCATCGGTTCTGCGGGTTCTCCAGAGAAAGTCAAGTTTCTACAGAAAGAATGCGGCTTTGATATGGCCTTCGATTATAAAACTAGCCCCGTTATCCCGATCGCCGAACAATTGAACTTAGCCGCACCAGACGGGATTGATGTCTACTTTGATAATGTCGGCGGTGAAATGCTCGAAGCGGCACTCTCAGCACTCCGCGTAAATGGACGAATTATCGCCTGTGGTGGTATCTCTGGTTATAACGCGGAAACGCCACACCCTGGGCCGAGCAATCTGTTTAATATCACAACTAAACGATTGACGATGAAAGGGCTAATTGTCAGCGATTGGCTGAGTTATCGGGGCGAATTTGAACAGGTCGTTGGTGACTATTATCAATCGGGCAAATTGAGAAGTCAGGAAACAGTGGTCGTCGGAATCGACAAAGCAGTGAGCGCATTTCTTGGATTATTCACAGGAAAAAATATCGGCAAAATGGTTGTGAAATTGGAGTAGCCATATTTTCAACTGTTGCATCCTATTGATATTCATGCCTGAGAAAGCGATCGTCATTCTTCACAGACACAAGATTAAAATAGCCTGCAAATTAGGATTTCACTCAAATGCAAGAAGTAGCTAACATCAATTCCCAAATGAATACAACAGCATCTAAAGTCGAAACTCTCGCCAAACTTTACTTGGAAGGCAACCCTGCTGAAATTTCTGATGCAACGATTGCAGATCTGTGTGATTGGCTTTGGCGTGAGTTTCAGACTACACCGCTTAATCTACAGTTCTCATGGTACGAGCGCTATAGCAATTCTGATGAGATGTTTGCAGATATCCAGCAAGATCATCTCTGGGTATCTGCCGAAAATTACGACACAACCTTAGATCTTAATCCCATTTACAACTTCATCTTTCAGGCGATGCACGACAATGACCACTATCTCACTCATAGTAATTTTAGTTTAGAAGGAGAAATTGCGACTTACAATGCCACTGCGAAACGTGCGCCAAGTCTAGATATACAAAAGATTATCTATTCCGAAAGCGTGCTGAGACCCGCTGCAAACCTTTTCCTAGGGCACGCACCAATCTCCAAGATTGTCTTTCCGTAATGCATTAAGGTACTTAATTTACAAATGTCCTCGTAGTTCACATTCATCTCTCTGCAACCAAGGAGTAATTCCATGACTGCAACTATAATGTCTTTAAGCGCTACCGCAATTCGTTGGGCAGATGTCATTGAGTATCCCCACACTGGAGCCAAGAGCAAGATTCTGCTAGAAGATGGAAACTGCCGATATACGTTGATGGCGCTGGCAGTAGGAATGCACATTGCAGGACATACTAATCCTCGCAATGCCACAGTGAACGTGATTGAAGGACAAGGGGTGCTGATGCTGGGAGACAAAGAAATCATCTTGGAATCGGGAGTCTTTGTGTTTATCCCTGCTGCCGCCCGTCATGCGATTAAAGCAGCGACAAACCTTGCTTTTCTCTTAATACTCTCTGAACAGGCTGCTGACTCCAACTGAACCAATTAACAATCCGGACAACGCGATGATAATGTAATTAATGCTTATTTCATCTTCATTGGGGACAGTTGAACCAGTTGCGTCATGTCTTTATGCTGGTGGCATGGTTATTGTGATGACATTTCTCGTTCGCGTTGGCGTAGCCTCTCAGAATGAGAATCGGGGTGCAAATTTTACTGGACCATGGGCGGAGCAATTTTCTTGCTGCTGGCACTTGTGAGTTGGATCGTGTTTGTCGCGCCGATGAATGCTGAATTTGCCAGATGGTTGACTAAACCTATTCCAGTCGATTGGACACGATATCGGAACCAATGGGAGTATGCACACGCAGTCAACGCCGTTATCAAAATCATGGGGCTAAGTTCGATCGCGGTCTCTGTGTTGGTAGAAATGCCAAAGACTCGCTTTTAGATATAAAAAGGCTATCAATCCAAATGAATAATATTCGGCATAAATGTCTTTTGAGTTGGTAAATTCCGTCGATCGGATTTGGGCTAACGTTTCTGCTCGGTTTGGGATTCAGTTATTCCAGTCAAGACATTCGATCGGAAGTTCAGTCGGTAGGATTGGTAGTATTCAGTGTATTAGCAGCGATCGGTAGTTATTACACTGTTCGAGCTTTTCGCTCTTACTAACGCTACAGAAACAAAAACTATCTCAAACATGCAATCGCCGGATTATTAGTAAATCTCTCGCTCATCTTTTTTGTAGAAACTAGCGTTAGTAAAATTTATACACTAAGTCATCCTTTGAATACAACAAAGCATTCACTGTCAGAATTCAAGCCTTCGTGGAATGCATCCAAACTTTCAACCTGGATTGATACCGATCCCGCCTGTGGTCAAGGTGCGACTAATGATGTGGATGATTGTTGGGCATTGATGATGGCCCTCCGATCGCCAGAACGAGCGCTTCGGGGCATCAGCACAACTTTTAGCAATACCAAAGGTGACACGGCGCTTCAAGTTGCACGTCAAGCGATCGAAGTTCCTAATCACAGCCTCGAATATCGCGCCTTGAAAAATCCCAACCTTCACAATCCATTCCTCTAAAAGACCAATTACGAATATTTTGAGGCAGTGGCTGGGTAATAATTTTGCGTGACATAGGGAATTGAGAAATTATCTTAATATTTCCTAGCTTAATCTAAGATTCGGGAGAAGGCGATGAAAGAGAGATGAAGAGGGAAAGATGAAGCAGTGGTTGGGCATGAGGATTTGTCTACCGTTGACAAATCCTCCCGGAACGGGAATCGCCCCTCAAGACCTCACCAAAGCGATCGAGGTCTCACCCATCGCGTCTAGGTCGTTAATCAGTTGCTAAACCTAAGTTCGATTATGTAACATAAGTAACTTATATACTACAATTATAATTTCAAGGCTCGTTACATTTCTCCCCGATCGCCCCAGGAAAATTATTCTTATGTCTCCCCAAACGCTTGAAAAGCCATTAGATCCGAATGTGCAGGATCACGCTCACCCCAAAACAGTCCAGAAGAAAGCTCATTTTCTCGACTTGATTTACTACTTTCGCAACTACCGTAATATTGCAATTTTTAGCATTGTCGGGATGAGTCTTTTTGAAGTAATCGACCTGTTCGTGCCCTACGCCATTGGGCAAATGCTGAATCTTCTCTCGAAACAACCGATCGACTCTATATTACAATCGCTGGTTCAAACCGTCGCAACGACCTTAAATCAACCTATCACCCAGCAGTTTTCGCTGTGGGTCTTGGCTGGGACAATAGGCGTTATTTCCATTGGACGCGCGCCGATTCAGCCCTGGATCGGGTCATGGTTTCAGTGGGATACTGCCCTCCGAGCCAGACGCGACCATGCCCAAAAAGCTTTAGAGCAAATTCTAACGCTCCCGATCGAATACTACGACGAAAACAATCCCGGACGCATTGCCTCTCGGGTTGCCAAAGGCTTGTCTAATCACACCTGGAGCTACCCTGAAGTTACCGGATCGCTGTTGCCGAAGTTCTTTCGGGTCATTGGGATTTTTGTGATCATTTCGCTGATTGATTGGCGGGTTTCAGGGATGCTGCTCCTCTCATTTGTGGGGATTTTGGCCTACAGTATTCGAGGTCTAAAACAGCTCTCACTGCGGGAAAAAAGACTCGATAAATATATTGAAAACACCGACAGCCGCACCTCCGAAATCATTACTAACATCAAAACTGTCAAAGCCTTCGCCACCGAATCCGCCGAACTCAAGCGCCAACTGAACCGCATGGACCGGGAACTCAAAGTCGTCGATTACCGCATCCATAAGGGCTACGTCACGCTCAACATGGTCGAACGGACGATCGTCCAAACTTGCACCTTCCTCGTGTTAGTCCTAGCGCTGTGGGCCACGATAGAAGGCCGCATCTCTTTGGGACATTTCATCACCGTATTAACCATTTCGAGCATGGCTTATTCTGAAGTCGAGCCGATTTGTAACCTTGCTGAAGTGTTTGCCCGTCGCTACGCCTCTATGATTCGCTTCCACGAATTTATGCGTCTTCCAAAAGGGACCGACAGCGCCATTCTGACCCACACCGAAGCCATTCCCACCTATAGTTTTGGCGGCAAGGTCGAGTTTTCCAACCTGACCTTTGGCTACAAAAGCGATCGCCCGGTGTTGAAAAATATCAATCTCACCATTGAACCCTATCAAACCGTTGCACTCGTGGGTCGATCGGGATCCGGGAAGTCCACGCTAGTCAAACTATTACTGCGCTATTTTGAACCGAACCAGGGCGAAGTGCGGATCGATGGCACCAGCATTCGACACTTAGATGTAACTGGGTATCGAAAGAGACTTGCGATCGTTCACCAAGACGTCGATGTGTTCAACGGGACGCTCTGGGATAATCTGCGCTACGGCAACCCAGCGGCAACGGACGAAGAAGTCCTCCAAGCCTGTCGTGTCGCCCAGGCCGAAGACTTCATGAAATCTTTACCGCAGGGATTTGCGACTGTGGTAGGGGAGCGAGGGGTCAGACTCTCTGGGGGTCAGCGCCAGCGGCTCGGAATTGCCCGCGCGCTGATCATGAAACCGGATGTTTTGGTTTTTGATGAGGCGACGTCGAGTTTGGATTATGAGTCAGAACGGGCGATTCAGCTTGCGATGCGATCGCTCTTCGGGACCTGTACGCTGATTATTATTGCCCACCGACTCAGCACCGTGAGAGAAGCCGACCAAATCGTGGTGCTCGATCAAGGTGAAATCGTCGAAGTGGGGAACCACAGTAACTTGCTCGATCGCGGTGGTCTCTACGCGCGGCTCAATGCCCTCCAAGAAACGGGTGAGCTTTTGGCTTAGTTTTTTTTGAGCGGTGAAGCGTCGCCGAACCCATCGCAAGCACCGTTGTCCGAGCCAGCCGATCGCAACGCCAACGGTGCCTTGGAGCAGGGTCAAGGGCTTCAGCGGCCAAGGACAATAGGTCAGAATTAGGTAAATTCGCGGTTTCAGGTACCAGCCCGATCGGGGATGAAAGAAAGTCTGCCAAAAATCCAGCATCCAGAAGCGATCGGTGCTCGATGTCTGTTTTTGGGGGAGAGGCGTATCGTCATAAAGAACCGTACGCCCGGTGACAAATGCCTGAAATCCTTGCCGGGTCGCCCGCATCACCCATTCCGAATCGCCATGATAGTGAGGTAACATCTTAGAGTCATAGACGCCAACAGATTCAAACACCGATCGATGAATAAGCACGCCATTTCCCGGCATTGTGTCTACGGCGATCGGTGAACGCTCTTTAAAATCCGTGAGGAGTGAGTCTTCAGAAACACTGTGGGCGTTGAGCTTGAGGAGTCGGGGTCCCCAAATCACCGACGTCCCCATGGCCCACACCCGTCCGGGCTGCGCTAAGTAGTCAATGCGACTTCCCAAAATGTGTACTTGGTGCTGCTGTGCGGTGTCGAAAAGGATTTGCACATGGTCAGGGGCGATCGTACAGTCGTCGTTAATCGTCAGAATGTAATCAAACTGATGTGCTAGCGCAAACTTCACTCCGGCATTCGTAGTGGCACTCCAATAGTCCTCCGCACCCACCTGCAAGACAATCGCCTTTGGGTAATAGTGGGCAACGGCTTCAGGGGTTCCATCATTGGAGTCTGCATCGACAATGATGACCGTTAAATCAGGATAAGTCTGCTTGAAAATTTGTTGGAGAAATCGTAACGTTTTTCCCTTTCGATTTCGGCAAGGAACGATCGCAGCGATAGTTGCACCCATGACATCTCCAACGTCCATTCGCTCCTACTGGTGATTCGCAGCTTTTGGCGGAGACTGCAAACCTGAAGAAAAAGTATTCCTCACTACCTTGTATTTAACAAGTCTCTGAGCATTCAGTAGATTTGCTAGGATTATTTCATGGGTTCTTCACTTAACGTACTGCACCTACTTTATGATGATTTTTTCACTACGCAAGAATGACAAATGCGACTGGTCTAATGCCTCACTATTTTTCGTAAGTTTTTATCTCGCCATCGTCGATCGCCAAAACTAATTACTGAGCTAATTTATGACCTTATTGCTACGTATAATTACAGGTGTCTTCATTCTTTTGGGTTCCACATCGGCATCGGCCCAGGCCACTCGTTCCGATGCAACTGATTCAGTATGTCCTCGGCCTGCGATCGATCGCTTCCTCACCCACACGGCGACCTCCGGCGAAACCCTCCCGCAAATTGCCCAACAGTACAAACTCTCCACTGAGACGCTGCTGGGACTGAACCCATCGGTGCGCACGGGTGCGATTTCGGTGGGAAGTGCGATCGTCATTCCGCCTTTCAATGGCATACGAGTCAATGTTCCGCCGGGGATGCTGCTGCGGGAAGTGGCGAAAAAGTATAAGGTGCGTCCGGATGTGCTGTTCGAGGTTAATGGCTGTCAGCCAAACCCGCGAGTGGTCTTCATTCCGGGCGTCACTTGGTCTCTAGCCGTGGACCAAACTGCGCCTTCTATTGTCTTTGCCCTAGGCTATCCCTTGCCAAAACCAGGAACGGTCCTCACCCCCTTTGGCTTTCGGGTGGGCGATCGGACAGAGGCCCATTCCGGCGTTGACCTATCTGCCTCGCTTAATAGCCCCGTCCTCGCCGCCGCAGATGGCACCGTAGCGTTCGTCGGAACCCAAGGCGCACTAGGTACCGTGATTGTCCTCAACCATACCCAAGGCTACCAAACCCGCTACGGCCAGCTCAACCGCCCTTCTGCCAAGCGCGGCCAACAGGTAAAACGGGGAGAAACGATCGCCCTCGTCGGCCAGTCTGGCACCCCGAGCCACCCCGAGTCTCATCTTCACTTTGAGGTCCGATCGAACTCCAAACTCGGCTGGGTCGCGGAAGACCCATTGCCGTTGCTGGGTAGGAAGTAACCATAGCGCGATCGCCTTGAAAACAACTTTCAAAAAAAGCAGTCTGTTTTGATAGAGAAACTGACTTGGGTGGGTAAGTTAAATTCAAGAGATTGAAAGACCAATCATTACCTGCACCTAACGGAGAATTCCCAATGAAATCTGACCTGAAAGCAAAGTTTCTTCAGCACCTAGCATCCAAAAAGCGTGACGGTGGTTTCACCCTGATCGAACTTCTGGTCGTCATCATCATCATCGGCATCTTGGCTGCGATCGCCCTTCCTTCTTTCCTGAACCAAGCCAACAAAGCGAAACAGTCTGAAGCGAAGACTTACATCGGTTCTATGAATCGTACTCAACAAGCTTACTATCTTGAGAAAGATACGTTTGCAGGCCAAGACAAGTTTGGTGACTTAGGCTTAGGTATCAAGACAACGACTGGGACTTACAATTATACGATCGATCCCGCAGTCACCACTGCCGGACTTACTGCTGCGACAGGTCTTGCAAATCCCATTCTAACTACTGCTGCGGTCAAAACCTATGCAGGTGGCGTTCAAATTGGTCAAGTTATAGCAACTAGTGAAGCTACAACGTTAGCGATTCTTTGCGAATCGCTCAAAGCTAGAGGTGTCACTGGCGGTGCAGCAGCAGCAGCGGGATCAGCCGTATTCGCAGCAAATGGAGCACCTACTTGTGATACGACAAACTTTACTGAACTGAAGAAGTAATTTTCTAACCGTAAATTTTAAGGCTAAAACGTTTAAAAGTTTTAGCTTGTACAGGAGAGGCAAGTGATACAAGACTTGTCTCTCCCATTAGTTTGTATTCAGTTTAGCTACCATCACCTCATTCTTATATGCTGACTAATACAGAAAATTCAATCCAATCTTTTTTGCTGAATAATAATTATTTAAAACTTTCACTATACTTAGAAGATCTCATTGAGAATGAAGACGTATCTCTCTCTGTTCAAATTAATCTTGGCTTGGCTTATTTATTAAGTGAAAATGAACCTGCTGCGCAAATGATGTGGCTTGCTACGTTAGCAGAAAATCCTGAAGAGACAGATTCGATCATAGAACAACTCTCTATAACTTTAGACGCCGAAGCAAAACGTCAAGAGCACATGGGGGCGATTGATATGGCGTTGCTGATCAGAAAAAACATGTTCGAGGTAGACCCTGAGAACATCGAGAACCTGCTATTCTTAGTCGGATTAATAACTGTTCACGATCTGTGGCATCTTAATGAAATCTACTTTGATGAATTAATTGAAAAGCTTGCAAGTGATCAAGAAAGTAAGATTAAGGAATCTCTACTAATAGACATGGTACAGCTTCTTCTTGAAAAAGCGCCCATGCACCCAAGAAACTCTGACTTTATAGATGTTTGCTGTCAAAGAATTGATGATCAAGAGGCATTTCTTCAAGCTCTTTTCCCTGTTCTCATATGGACATCTCACTCTCTACGAAATCCAGGAAAAGCGGCTCAAATTGCAGAGATATACTTAAAATATCATCCAGATTCTGTGAATCTTTTAGGGCAAGCCGTATTATTTTGTCAAGATGCACAACTGTACGCGTCAGCCAATGTCAAGTCAGAGAGATTCTATGACTTAAACTCGTTACCTGTTCATAAAATATTTGCGAGCTACCTTATGGTTCGTGGAATTCTAAGCTCAGGTGAAAGAAGCCTGCATTCAGATAGAATCATTAAACGTCACAGCGCTCTCTTAGAAACATTAAATTTGGAAGACGTTCTCAAAGGCAATCATGTAGATGCATTGCGCATTATTTCATCAACATTTTTCTTGCCTTATCTGAATGACTCACTGAATAACATTGTCATGCGTAGGAGAGTCATCCAATTTGCATGTCAATCGTTGTCCCTTCTAGGAGGATATCCTCAGCAGTCAAGCCCGACTTTGAATAGGGGTAAGCCTAAGGACTCTTCAAAGATTCGAGTAGGATACCTGTCACACTGTCTCAAAAGTCATTCTGTGGGATGGCTTGCACGATCGCTAATCCAACACCACGATCGATCGCAGTTTGAAATCTACGGATATGAAATTAGTGATTATCCTAATGACGGCGTACAAAATTGGTATAGATCCCAGTTCGATAAGACGTCTTGTTTAGAAGCAGACTTTGCCAATAATGCCAGTGAGTTTTACACGAAAATAAAAGAAGATGATGTCGATATATTGATTGACCTAGATAGCATTACCTTAGATATAAGCTGCGAAATTCTTGCCATGAAGCCTGCACCCATTCAAGCAACCTGGTTAGGGTGGGATGCGATCGGGATGAGCGCGATCGATTATTTCATTGCAGATCCATATGTACTTCCAGAAAATGCACAGGACTACTATACCGAAAAAATCTGGCGCTTACCCGACACTTATCTAGCAGTAGATGGCTTTGAAGTTGCTGTGCCTACATTGAAACGAGAAGATTTGGGAATTGCAACTGAGTCTGTAATTTTCTTGACTGCACAAAGAGGCTACAAGCGCCATCGAGACACAGCCGTTTTACAGATGAAGATTATTTCGGGCACTCCTCATAGCTATCTACTCATTAAAGGGCTTGCAGATGATCAGGCAATCCAATCCTTTTTCTATGAGATTGCAGATGAAGTAGGTGTTGATCGCGATCGTCTGCGGTTCCTAGCAAGCGATCCATCAGAAGCCGTCCATCGAGCAAACTTACGGATTGCTGACGTCGTTCTAGATACTTATCCCTACAATGGTGCGACGACGACCATGGAAACGTTGTGGATGGAAGTGCCGATCGTCACTCGGGTGGGCGAACAGTTTGCGGCTCGTAATAGCTACACCATGATGATGAACGCTGGAATCACAGAGGGAATCGCATGGAGCGCTGAAGAATATATTGAGTGGGGAGTCAAGCTAGGAACAAACGTCCAACTACGCCAAGACGTGAGTTGGAAACTACGCCAATCTAAGAAACTGTCTCCACTTTGGAATGGAAAGAAATTTGCTCGTCAGATGGAAGAAGCTTACAAACAAATGTGGGAAATTTATCAACAACAGCATTCTGGAAACTATAATCCTAAGCAGCTATAGAGCTTTGAATCGGTAGAATACAAGGCTATCCAGAAGAGAAGTTTGGGATATTTGACCCTGCCTGAAGTTCATCTAATCCGTCATTCTGCCCACTAGTAACACAATCTAAGTCCATTGCAATCAAATAACCCGATCGCCTAATCATCAGTCAACCTGCGATCGTAAAGCCTCAATCTCCGCCTTGTTTTCTGGGCGATCGTCTCCACGTCCAACACATCCAACAACTGTCGCGCCATCTCTAACTTGGTTTCCAACTTTCCCTCTTTCTTTCCCTCCAACTTGCCCTTCCTCTCTCCTTTCTGTTCTGCGTACAATACGATGTTGCGGCTATCATGTAACGCCATCTGACGCTGCTCTACAATTTCCATCTCCTTTCGGGTTAACTTGCTCTGCTGGGCTACTTCAAACGCATGACCGATCGCTGCCTCAGCTCCCATAGACGCTGGGACAGCCTTTAACTCATTTGCATAGCGCAGAAAATAGATCCACTTATCACTGAGTGTTTTAATTCATCTACTGTTTTTGTAAACTTCGGCAACTCCACAAACACAAATCCTAAAATATTTAACACTTGCATTTCGATAATGACGGTTTGACCACTAGATAGCGTCGCTTTAATATCTAGGAAGGAGTCCTTCATTCCCTTAATGCGCGGAGCTTGATAAGGATCAAGAATAATTAGACTAACGATCGTCGCTTTGCCCTGATACAAAATTCCATTTAGAAAGCCAATCAAAATGTCGTGACTGTGCTTAGAGCCAAAAATCTTTTTAAACGCGAAATCTGTCTTGGGATTAATAAACATTGTTGACGACCTCGTTAGAATCCGCGTGAAAACACAACACCCCGATGAAGAGGCCCCCAACCCCCAATTCTGGGGGCTTCGGAAACTCATGTCCCCCTAGAATTGTGGGCTAGGGGGCTTTCTTTTCGAGGTCCTGAATCCCGTCTATCTCAAGACCGGAGATAGCTTCACATCGGCTGAAGATACCCGATTGACGATCGGCCAATGCATCACCACATCCTCGACCCTCGACTGAGCCAAGGTCGGCATGTTTTCACGGAGCCTTGCCGTGAGCTGCATCGTCTTCGAGTCATAGACTTGGGTCAATAACTTCGGATAAAAGCCGATCGCCACAATAGGCACCAGCAGACAACCCACAATGAACAGCTCACGCGGCTCTGCATCAATCAGCGCCTCCTTAGACGTGAGTTCTTTATTTTCAGGTCCGTAGAAAATCTCCCGTAGCATCGACAGCAAATAGATCGGAGTCAAAATCACCCCGATCGCCGCCAACACCACCATCACCACTCGGAACGTCAGCGAGAACGCATCGCTCGTGGCAAAACCTACAAAGACCATCAGTTCCGCCGCAAACCCGCTCATCCCCGGCAACGCCAACGACGCCATAGAACAGGCCGTGAACATAGAGAAAATCCGAGGCATCGATCGACCTATCCCGCCCATTTCATCCAGCATGAGCGTATGGGTCCGATCGTAGGTTGCGCCCACCAGGAAAAACAAACTCGCCCCAATCAGCCCGTGAGACACCATTTGCAACACCGCACCGCTCATGCCGAGATCGGTAAACGACGAGATGCCGATCAGCACAAATCCCATATGCGAAATCGACGAATAAGCAATCTTCCGTTTCAGATTTCGTTGAGCAAACGACGTGAGGGCCGCGTAAATAATATTAATCACACCCAAAATCACCAGCGCAGGCGCAAAGACCGCATGAGCCGCCGGAAGCATTTCTACATTCATGCGAATCAACGCATAACCCCCCATCTTCAACAAAATCCCCGCCAGCAACATATGCACCGGAGCCGTCGCCTCACCATGAGCATCCGGTAGCCAGGTATGTAGCGGAATAATCGGCAGCTTTACCCCGTAAGCAATCAAAAATGCCGCATAAATCCAGAGCTGAAACGACACTGGGAGATCCTTCGCCATCAACGATCGCATATCAAACGTGACGTGATCCCCATAAAAAGCCAACGCCAATGCGCCCACTAAAATAAAGAGCGATCCGCCTGCTGTGTATAGAATGAACTTCGTCGCCGCGTAGAGCCGCTTCTTCCCGCCCCAAATCGACAGCATCAGATACACCGGAATCAGCTCCAGCTCCCATGCCAAGAAGAACAAAAGCATATCTTGTACAGCAAATACCATGATCTGCCCGCCATACATCACCAGCAGCAGAAAATAAAACAACTTCGACTTAAAGGTCACAGGCCACGACGCCAAAATCGCCAGCGAGCTAATGAAGCTAGTCAATAAAATCAACGGCATGGAAATTCCATCCGCGCCCACCGACCAGTTCAGATCGAGCTGTGGCACCCAGGCATAGCTCTCAAAAAGCTGCATCCCCGGATCCTTAAAGTCATAGGCCGTACAAAACGCCGTCACCGTCAGCAAGAAGTTTATCAGCCCAACCGTCAAGGCATACCAACGAACCGTTTTGCCATCTTTATCTGGAATAAACGGAATAAACAATGCGGCTACGATCGGGAAAAGGATGATCGTCGTCAGCCAAGGAAAGGTAGCTGTCAACATAAGAGAGGTGCTAGGGAATAAAGTATATAAACAATGGATTTAGTACGGAATTACTAAAGCGATGTTCCTATACAGATTGTAAACAAAACGATCTAGAAAGTTAAAAAATCTCGGTAGTTCTTCAACATTCATCCTGATTTATATTACGAGAGCGTTACGAACCCGATCGTTCTCTCGTAGGACATTCCCTCAGAGGAACTTTTCAGCCCGATCAGCGTCCTGGAGTATCGGAGATTGGCTGCGTTATGTATTTTATCGCGATGCATCAACGACTCAGCCTTTGGAGACCCTGACCCATACCCGGATTTTTCATGAAAGCACTCAACCGCCTGACGATCGCACTCTTAGCCACCACCGTTGTAGGAGCGCCCATCGCCACGATCGCCCTAGTCCAGAGTCAAGCTGCCGAAGCGGCCCCCATCTTATTTAGACGCCGGGTCTCTCGCCCTATTCCCAAACCTCTCCCTAGCCCAAGCACCAGCCCAGCGCTCAGCCCAGCACCCAGCAGCACGGCAAAAACCTTGCTCGATCGCCACAACTTCTATCGATCGCAAGTCGGCGTACCTGCTTTGAAATGGTCCGATCGTCTAGCGAGTAATGCTCAAGGCTGGGCCAACAATCTCGCCGCACGCGGAGGTAAGACTCTTCAGCACAGCTCCGGTAGCGGCGAAGGTGAAAACCTCTGGATGGGCAGCGCGGGCTACTTCAGCCAGCAAACTATGGTCGATGGCTGGGGCGGAGAGAAGAAGTACTACAAACCCGGCGTCTTCCCGGATGTCAGCACCACTGGAAACTGGTCGGACGTGGGCCATTACACCCAGCTAGTCTGGCGCAACACTACCGAAGTCGGCTGCGCGATCGCCACGGCTGGCGGAAATGACATCCTCGTGTGCCGTTATAGTCCTCCCGGAAACTACATGGGGCAGAAGGCGTTCTAATCTCGCCTCAGAATGACCTGCCTTACATAATCCCTGATACGATTCGCCGTCTTAAACGTCCTAAACGATCGGATAATGAACGTCTAAGATGGTGAATTTACGGGTGAAATGGATCATGCAGTTAACGTTTGTACCAGTTGAAGAATTCTATTTTGAACTGACCTTGGCCATTAAGCCCTTGGGCGACCTTGAAAACGCTGAACTCGCGGCCCACGTCGGGTCCATCCTAAAGGAGCGCTTTGGTCAGTCCTCCACCGTCGCCTCTGCGACCCAAAATACCTACAACTACGTCTTCAAAGTCACCGATGTAGACAACTCGCCCTTCAACCGTCTTGTCGTGTCTATTGGCGATTGGGGCAATAACCTCCGCCTTAGCAGTGACTATGGGTGGATGCTGAACGAAACGCACCGCGCGGAGAAGAGCGATCGCTTTGCCAGCCGGGATCAGTTTGCTCAAGACTTTAAGACCTACGTGCAGAGTTGGCTCGGTGTGACGTTCTAAAGGATAGGTTAAAACCCAGATGTGCGGTCTAGCGTTTGGTGCGATTGGCGGGACGGGTCTCTAGAATGGACGTCCCCGATCGCAGATGCTCATTTTGTTGACTCAGTTCTTCCTTCTCACGGTTCAATTCGCGGATACGGCGAGACAGGATTCTAATAATATTGAGTGCAATTCCCGGCGTCTCTTCGATCGCTGTAAACACCTGCTGCTGAGTGAGTTCCAGACAAACGGTGTCTACGTCCATGGCCGTGGCAGAAGCCGATCGCATTTCAGAATCAAAGAGCGACATCTCCCCAAAGAATCCCTCAGGCTCATGCTCTTTGAGAACTCGGCTATCGAGATGGATGTTGACGCGCCCCTTGGCCACAATAAACATCGACTGCCCCTCTTCATTTTGTTTAAAAATGGGTTGTCTTGGACTAAACACCCGCTCATCCATCACCGGAACGAGTCGGATCAAAAAATCCTCCCGAAGTTCTTGGAAGATGTCAACTTTGCGGACCAGTAGCAATCGATCGAAAAGGTTTAACATGTCGCCAGAAGACTTATGAATCTCAATATGACCATTCGTGTGACTCGCAAACTCAAAATTTGGAGATTCCCTATTGTACGGTGACAACCTGCGATCGCAACGAGCCATCCCGACTATGGGATATCCGCACACGTTTTAAATACACACGCAGCCTCAGTTTTTGCCTAAGCTTTTGGAACGTATCCAAAAATTTCAGTGCTGGGAATATCGCTTACATCGTCTTGAGGCGAGGGGCGTAAGGGTTTCATCTGCAACTCTGCACTAAGACCATAATCCTCCATCCAGACTTGGACCTGACGCCGTAGAATTGCGTCGGAATCGTTTTGCATTCGGGGGAGGACATTTAGAAAAGCTGCATTGTTGGTGCCGCGTTGGGAAAGATTGTGGAGGTAGAGGAGGGAGGCTTCCCGGAGGAGGCTGCTCCCGCCTCGCAGGCCATCGAGCACTTGATGCCGTTCCAACTGCCAGCCTTCTGCACGCGCCAAGTGAAAGCAACACGCCAACACCCAATCGGATAAGAAGTGTCGCAGATCCATGAGTTGACGGAGCCGATCGACGGGATCGAGGGACGTGTAGGCAACGAGACTGGATAGGCTTTGAAGTTGGCGTTCGAGGTCGAGTTTGGATTGACGATTGAGCCACCGATCCGGCGATCGCATCGGATTGACCGATTGTTTTTTTGGCTGGGATTTTTTGGGGCGGGAGGTTTGATTTTGGGTGGCAGTGCTGACTTCGAGGATGACTAAGAGCGATCGCTTTTGGGGAATATCCAATTTAGTGTCTAAGATTTCTAATCCTTGGGCCATGTCATCACTGAACCCCGATTTAAGACTAAATTCCGCAGCCTGAATTGTTTCTGGCTCATAGAGAAATTGCATCAGCAGAAAAATTCGATCGATACAGTCAGATTGGATCCCTTGAAGCGCCCGGTAGAGCATTTCTTCGAGGTCACGGGTCTGCACTCGACCCGCCAAATCCAGCATCGCAGCGGTCGTATGACTGATCAGCATGAGGTCTTGATCCACCAGAGACTCAATGCCCGATCGCCCTAATTGATCCGCCGTCCGATCGATCCCTTGGTCCTTCGGAACCTTAATGAGCGCCCGCAAAATACTCGTGCGATCGGCGCTCCAGGTGAGAGGTAACTGCTCAATTAAAAAGGCGATCGCTTGATCTGTACCCACCTGGCCGATAATGCCCCAGGCGATATTACGAACGGATTCAGGTTCACGCCAGTTTTTCACCAGCACTTTGAGAAGTGGCAGTGCCTCATTTTTGAGCGAGGTCAGTACACGAATGGATGTACTGCGAGTTTGGGAATCATATAACGCCTTGACCAGCTCCGGATAGCACTTTTCAAAATGGGTCGCAGCCACCACTTCTAACACTGCACATCGAACCTCTGTAGACTGCTCCTCTCTGACAATTTTCAAAATATAAACTTGAAGCGCCTGAAGATAGGTTAAGTGGCGAATGGCATCACAACTGGCTCGACGCTCCTCGGGATTGGGACTTGTTAGCATCAAGCGAAGAAAATTAGTCACTTTGGCGCGCTGATCCGGCTCGCCATGTTCCAACAACAATGCTGCTGCCGTGGCCCGGACCGACGCAGGAGCTTGAGGCCTGAGGTAGTCGGTAAGCTGTTGAAGATCCATCTTGCGATCGTTATCGTTGTCATGATCGCGATCGTTCTTCTTCCCATACACATAGCGCAGGGCTGCTGCGACGACAGGTGCGGGCCTTGAGTAGGTAATTAGCCGACCGACCGATACCGCATACTGAGGCTTCGGATTCTCCTGCATGATTTCCAGCACCCGGACTTGTGCCTCCTGTGGAAGGCTTTGGAGCATCGGCGCGAGCACGTCTAAAGCATTGCTCTGGTCGATTTTGATCAAAAGTTCAACGCAGCCCATCTGCGAATCTTCCATTCCCGGCTGGCTCAGCGCACTGACTGCCGCCCTTTTAAGCTCCTTAATTGCCGACGGACTTGGACTGCGACCACTGAGCAATTCCTGCCGCGCGCTCATGACCAGAATGGCCTCATAGTTACGCCGCACAAAATAAATGGCGATGAGCCAGACTACGGCCATCCCCATCAGCATCGGAAACACCAGATCTCGCCACGACTCGACGGGCATCTGGTCCTTAAAGATCCACATCAGACCTAAAATAAACATCCCAATTAGAGCATTGGCAAACGGTTCTGCATTGCCGCGCACATTGGCTTGAATGGCATTACGCCACTTCTGCGGGATTGGTTGAAACAGCACCGGACCGACGCTCGCTAGCAGCGTAAAGTGAAATAGTTCATACAAAAACTTCAGTGCCACCACAGCCCAGAAAATGAGCAATCCCATCTGAGCCACCGATGGCATCAAATTAGCCACAGCGATCGAACTGCCAAGGGTCAGAATTAGGGTCGGCAGAATGCCTGTCGTCGTAAACACCCCAAAGCGATCGATCACCCATCGCGCCACAAACCACTGCATTAGCAGCTCACAAATGCCCAGCGTGCCTTGAAAAAAGCCGAGGAACCCTGCAATTTTTTCGCTGACGCCCAGTCCTTGGGAGAGGAAAGACGGCAGCGATCGGATCCCATCTAAGTCTCGGGTAAAGATCCCTTCTAGCTCTTTATTAAACTGAAAATCCAGCAGCCAAAACATGGACTCTGCCAATACAAAAAACAAAAGCAACAGCCAGCGGTAGTCCATGGTCTGACCCCGAAGTTGCTGAGTGGCTTCGGTATTCACCTCCCGCCGACGGGAGGTGATATCAAAAAAACGGGATTGTTTCTGAGTGATGAGAAAAAGAATTCCCGTCGCCAAAATCATCATCAAGAACGACACCAACACGACGCCCGACGATCCAATAATGGCCAAGACTCCTGATAACAAGAAGCCACTCGCCGCATCTGCCACCAGCACACCACTGCTAATTAAGGGATAAGTCCGCCGCAGTTCTCTGACATTAAAGAGTTGATTGGCGGTGATGCTGGTATTGAGGTCGTTCAGGACGTACACCACTTGCAACCACAGTCGCATGGCGATCGCAACCATCTTAAGGGTCGTCAGCCCGACAATTCCACCCATCCACAGAACGGGCGTATCCGGCGGGAGCACCAGTCCCTGGTAAAACAACAACACGGGGAAGGCCATCAACAGCGACACCAGCACCAACGACCACCGCAGCGGCACAATAGACTGCACCCACGCATAGATGACGCCCAAAAACATGCTGACGAGCGTACTGGAAAGATAAATTAAGGGCAGTCGATCGGTGCCATACTCCGCCACAAAAATTCCAGTCGCAGCGGTTTCGAGCCAAAGCACCCCCACCGACATGGTGGAACAGCCTAGAAACATCCAGAAGGTCCGATTACTTTCCTCTGGTCGCAAATTTAATCCCCGTAGGAAACGCGTAAACAGACCTTCTTTTGTTGTTTCTCGACTCATTGTCATAGCTGCCACTGACTAGTAAGATGCGCCCTAACGGACCGCCTGGATGCACGATCGCAAGCATCGATCGTGCTCTGTCCGTAAGGTCTACATTAGGGTGCCCCGGTAGAGCCTCTATGATATAAAACAATTCTGCATCTGAAAAATGAATGATCGAAATCCAGACCCTTTCCTCACCCGATCGAGGGTTCGGGTGTTAATGTTGCCAGCAAATAATGGACGAGCGGGGAGAGATTACCCGGTACCGTGTAGAGGTTGAGATCCTGATAGATGATCCGTTTCGATCGATCAAAGCATCCAAACTTCCAAACATCCCCTGTTGTCACGGCCCCATAGAACGTGTTGGACGTCCCTTCGACCCATTGATCCAGCGCTACCATTTCCACCGCAAGCTGGGCAAATCCTCGGGTCAAGTCAGCCTGTTTGGCTTCAACGACTAGGAAGTCTTGGGCGGACTGGATGTAGTAGTCAAGGGTGCCCCGGAGGTACTGATTGACTTCAATAGAGTATTCAATTTTGAGGCGGGAGTGGGTTTGTTCGCAGAGGTAGATTAAGATCGGGAAGACTAGGGATTCCCGACGTGCGGCTTCACTGGTGAGATCGACATGCTGCAAATTCGATCGCAACTGTCGATGTAAATCCACCAGATTTAGCTCAACCCCCGATCGCCTCGGCAAGTCCAACTCCCGCCGTTCCAATACCACATCAAACTCGGCCATTAAGTCATCGAGATCTACATTCATCTCGAAATACTTTCGGAAACTATAGGTGAGGTCGGGATTTAGAATCGATCGTTTCACAACAGTTCTCACAGCAGTTCTTACAGGAGTTTGGTCGCACGTTCGGCGAGGGGCGATCGTTCACCGCGTGACAGGGTGATATGAGCGGCGATCGCTTCGTTTTTGAACCGTTCGACGATGTAGGTTAGGCCATTGGATGACGCATCGACGTAGGGGTTGTCGATTTGTTCAGGATCGCCTGTGAGGATGATTTTGGTGCCTTCGCCTGCGCGGGTCAAAATGGTCTTGACTTCGTGGGGGGTGAGGTTTTGGGCCTCGTCCACGACAAAGAACTGCTGCGGTAAGGTGCGGCCTCGAATGTAGGTCAGCGGCTCAATTTGGAGCAACCCATGTTCGATCAATTCTTCATGGCCCCGCCTCCAATGACTAGGCTTATCGGTGGAGTCGCCTGTGCCAAAAATCAGGTCGAAGTTGTCGTAGAGCGGCTGCATCCAAGGCGTGAGTTTTTCGTTTACATCGCCGGGCAAGTAACCAAGGTCTTTGCCCATGGGAATGACGGGACGGGAAATCAGCAGCCGACTGTAAATATGGTCATCGGCCACCTTTTGCAACCCCGCTGCGATCGCAAGCAAGGTCTTCCCCGTCCCTGCTTTGCCGACTAGTGTGACGAGTTGAATGGAATCCCGCAGAAGCAAATCCAGGGCAAACTGCTGTTCCCGGTTGCGGGGCTGAATCCGGGAAACCCCGCCGTAGGGAAGCTTGCCGATGGGAACCAGTTTTCCGCTGTTCCCTTCGATGATGCCGAGGGCGGTGTGGTTTGGATTGGTTTGGTTGATGAGCGTGACGGCTTCGTTGGGGCAGAAGGTGCCGGGGATTTCGGTGGCTCCGGTTTTGAAGAGGCGATCGATGACGTCGGGTTCGACCCAAGCTTCGGCGGTTCCGGTGTAGAGATCGGAAAAATCCACCTTATCGGTTTCATAGTCTTGGGCGTCGAGTCCAAGGGCATCGGCTTTGATTCTAAGGTTGGTGTCTTTGCTGACGAGTACAACATTGCAATTGCAGTCGCGTTGTAGTTCGAGCGCCACGGCAAGAATGGCATTGTCACCATAGTCTCGATCGAGTTCGGCGGGGAGTTCTTGAAGAGTTTCGCGGTGGCAGAGGACGACGCGAAGATGTCCGCCGTGGTCGAGTTCGATGGGTTCGGTGAGGCGTCCACGCTGTCGCAGCTTGTCAAGAGTACGGGAGACTTGGCGGGCGTTGCGTCCGGTCATTTCAGGCTGCTTTTTAAAGCGATCGAGTTCTTCGATGACGGTGATGGGTAAAATCACGTCCTGTCCTGCAAACTTCAGCATTGCGGCGGGGTCGTGAAGCAAAACATTCGTATCTAAGACAAATGACTTACGCATAATTTACTGGGGTTGCAAGGGTCATTAAAACACCGATCGCTTCTAGATTGGGAAGAGATTACGATAAGCTTAACCGAAACGCCCTACTGCTGAGGGTATCTCAATACAGGTTAAGCCTAGGCTTTATGCATATGACACCGCAAGACATTCCGAATGTATTGGCCAGTTTGTTTGGGGATGACGTACAAACCCTGGCTCCAGGTTCTTACCAAATTGAGAAGGAGAGTTTTCGATTGCTGGTGCTGCGATCGGCTGAGCAAGATTGGCTCCGAATGATGGTGCCGATCGTGGCGTTGAGTGAGGCGGGGGCGTTTCTAGAAGAGTTTCTGGAGGCGAATTTTGACGAGACGCAGGAGGCGCGCTATGCCATTCATCAGGGGCTGATTTGGACGGTGTTTCAGCATGAGGGTGCGAGTTTGACGGAAGCCGATTTTCGATCGGCGATCGGTCGGCTGATTTCCATGTTTCGTCAGGGTTTGGAATTGGTGTTTAAGCGTCATGTGGAGAAGCAGATTCGTCAGATTATCCGTGCGGCGAAGCAGCAGGGGCAGTCGATGGAAACCACGATGAAGACGTTGGAGCGATTTTATTCGGAAGGGGTGATGGGGGATTTGGATACTTCTAGTGAGGGGGCGGTGGAGGCTTGGCGGTCTCAATTACTGCGGTTGTGGGAGGAGGAGAAATGAGAATTGTGAAGTGAGAATTGTGAAGTGAGAATTGTGAATGGGACGTCGGATGTTAGTGGAGGGGGCGGGGTTTCGGGTGGGATGGGATCCTGGTGGTGGTGAATTTATGGGGTTGGTGGGGACGATGGAGTGGGCGGTGGAGCTGACGGTGGAAGAGTGGGCGGATTTTCGGCGGTTGGCGATCGAGTTAGCGCAGACGATGGCGGCGATGGCGATCGAGTTGATGGATGAGGAAGCTCTGTCAGTGGAGTTGGAGACAGATCGGATTTGGATGGAGGCAGAAGGGTTCTCGTTGCGCTATGGGTTGAGGTTTATGACGCAGGGCGGGCGGGGAGTTGAGGGCGCATGGTTAGCGGAAGCGGTGCCGGGATTATTGGCGGCGATCGCGCAGATGGACGTCGAGGCGTCTAGGGAAGACTTATGAAAATTCTGGGGGTGTATCTTGTTTACTCCAAAGGTTAGTGCTATACTCCCTAAGCGTTGAGGGAAAGCTTTTAGTCAAGCATAGCTCAGAGGTCAAATCGGGATGTAGCGCAGCTTGGTAGCGCACTACTTTGGGGTAGTAGGGGTCGCAAGTTCAAATCTTGTCATTCCGATTATATAGAACCCGCTCTAAGAGCGGGTTCTGCTGTATCTGGGGTTCATTTCAAGCCATTCACTAGTCGTAGTATTTCTGACAACCTACGCCATCTCAACCCATTGCCTTCATGACTCACCCCTTAGAGTTGGTATCGAATAGGTATTAAGCGGGGTTGCCAGATGGCGGTGAAGGTTGAATGTTTCAAAGGGCGATTGAAAAGTTGGCTAAGAGAGATTACTGTTTTCTGAGCGCTTCATAAGCATCCTCAGAAGTGTGACGGATGAAGCCTTGCGAGACTCCATAAGAGAAATGAAGCCTTGCCAGATTTACCGGAAAAAGAAGCTGTAAAGGAAACCTTAAAGAATAGTAAATATGCCTTATTAAAGCCCACCTTTAATCTTACAGAGAATCAAAAAATAAAATTAGCAGAAGTTATAAAAGTGTGTCCTGGCTTAGCTGAAATGCACCAGCAAAAAGAATCAGTTAGAAATATTTTCAAGATGTGAATGATTGGAAAAGTGGATTAAATAAAATTGTAAAACGGCCTAAAGTTGCCAAGTTGAGATTAAAAAGCATGGGATTTGCCCTTAATTGAATGCTACCCCGGATAGTTGAATCAAGTGTTTATGAACTTGCTATCGAATGCGATCGATGCTATTGGAGAAGGGAATCAGGGCAAAAATTTCAAGACATCTTAGCAAAACCAAACTTCATCGTAATTGGCACTCAACCACTAGAGGGAACGGGTTTGGGTTTGTCGATTAGGTATCAAGTCATTACAGAAAAACATCATGGGACGATATCCCTAAGAATAAGCGAAGGCAGAGTCTACATGATATGATTTGGGGAGATTGGGTAGACCCTAAAACTTGATGGTGCGGAACTAAATACAAAACTTAATCAAGGCTTCTCATCTTCGATTTTTAATAACTCTTTCTCAACGGATCGATCGCGTCACTGATCGGATCGGAAGCTGGGCGACTTGGCTGGTATTGGCAACGATCGGTGTCGGATTCTATAACGTCATCGCACGCTACGTTGGACGGTTGTTCAGCTGGTAACTATAATCCAATGCCTTAATTGAATTGCAATGGTATCTGTTTTCGCTGATGTTTTTCTGTGGGTTTGCTTACATTTTTAAACATGCTGAAAATGTGCGTGTAGATTTTTAGTATTCCGACTGGATAGAGAAACGGCGGGCGTGGGTGGACTTGATCGGGACCGTATGTTTCTTAATTCCATTTTGCGTTCTGGGACTATGCGTCACGATCGATCCGGTCTTGGATGCTTGGGGCTACTTGCCAGATGGCATTTGGGGAAGCTGGGAATGGTCGCCCGATGCCGATGGACTGCCGCGTACGCCGATTAAGACGATGATCTTATTTGCCTTTGGGTTGCTGTTAGCCCAGGCTGTGTCGCAGGCTATTAAGTATGTGGCAATTTTGAAGGGCTATGCGACGGCTGCCGAAATCCTTCAGCCCGATGTTGAGAAGTTACCGCTGGAATAAGTTGGAATAGAAGAGGACGAACGTCATGGGCTTTGAATGGTTGGCGATCGCCATGTTTTTGAGTTTTTCCTGATTCTAATGAGTGGCTATCCGGTGTCGTTTTCCTTTGCAGGAACGGGGTTGGCTGGTGGGCGCGTTTGATGTCGATCGGTTGTTTCTATTGTCGAATAACTAGTTCGGCACCATGTCGAATTTCACGCTTCTGGCCATTCCCTTTTTTGTCTTTTTAGGATCCGTGTTAGAGAAATCCGGCGTTGCTGAGGAATTGCTAGAAACGATCGGAATTGTGCTGGGTCCATTGCGCGGCGGACTCATGTTGGGCGTTGTTATGTCGGCACGTTACTGGCAGCAACCACAGGCGTCGTGGCCGCAACGGTAATCATCATGGGAATGATTTCGCTTCCGGTGATGTTGCGCTATGGCTACGACAAGCGGCTGGCGACGGGGGGTGATTGTGGCATCGGGAACCTTGGCGCAGTTAATTCCGCCGAGCTTGGTGCTGCTGGTATTGAGCGATCAGATTGGAGTTTCGGTGAGGGACTTGTTTTTGGGGCGTTGATTCCGGGGTTGATGCTGTCGGGTTCTTATATTTTATATGTTTTGGGTTTGGCGTTTTTACAGCCACATGTTGCGCCTGCACTGCCGATCGAAGCGCGTCAAATTCAAGGCAGGGCGTTGGTGATCAAGGTAATGAACGCCATTGTCCCTCTAGTGCTGCTGATTTTTGTAATTTTAGGCAGTATTTTCTTTGGGTTCGCGACGCCAACTGAGGCAGGCGCAGTGGGGGCCGTCGGCGCGTGCGCACTAGCCGCAATGAATAAACGATTGAATCTCAAACTTCTCACCGATGCCGCTCATGCGACCGCAGTGGTGTCCTCGGTTGTGATGATGATTCTATTCTCGTCATCGTTTTTTAGTTTGGTGTTTGATGCGTTAGGCGGTAAAGTTTTGATTACAGATCTTCTGGTGCAGTTGCCGGGTGAAAAGATTGCATTTTTGATTGTGAGTAACATTATTATTTTCTTGCTGGGTGTGTTTCTAGAGTTTATGGAAATCTGTTGCATTGCGATGCCACTCTTGGTTCCGGCAGCGCAGAAACTGGGAATTGATATGGTGTGGTTTGGGGTGGTGATGGCGATTAATCTACAGACAGCATTCATTTCGCCGCCCGTTGGGTTTTCGCTCTTTTATCTACAGAGTGTTGCGCCTAAAGATGTAAAAACGATCGATATTCACAGGGGAGCGCTCCCGTTTATGCTGTTGCAGTTTGCGGTGTTGATCACAGTCACCGCGTTTCCGCAGACGGTTCGCTGGCTAATCGATTTGGCGGCTAAGGCTCCAGGATGAATGGGTAGCGATCGGACACACCTCCCTCGAAGAGTTCGATCGCTATTTAGTCTTTGATATTATTTCATCGGCTTCTCATAGCTATAACGACTAAACGACCCTTCGTTAATGGCGTTCCATTTGTAAATCCGATCGCGAAATGGTTTCCATTGCTCAAAAATACGTTTGAAATCAGCATCTTTATTTGAGTATTCGTTGTACAAGTCAAACGAGGCTTTCTCAGCCGCCGCTAGAATTTTCGGGCTATAGGATCGCAGCTTTACGCCACTTTTCAGCAACCGTTCTAACGCCTCATTGTTGCGAGTTTCGTACTTCGCTAGCATGGCCAGATTTGCTTCGTAGGCAGCCGTTTTAATAGCTTCTTGATACTCTATTGGCAGCGCATTCTAGGCTCGCAAGTTGATCTGTAACTCCAACGTCGGACCGGGTTCCCATCAGCCGGGATAGTAATAGTATTCCGCAACTTTCTGAAGTCCTAACTTCTCGTCATCATAGGGACCCACCCACTCCGCCGCGTCGATCGCCCCCGTCTGCAATGCCTGGAAAATCTCGCCGCCCGGTAGGGTTTGGACCGTGGCGCCGAGCTTGCTCATCACTTTGCCGCCTAATCCTGGAATCTGCATCTTCAGCCCTTGAAGATCGCTCACTTTAGAGATTTCTTTCCGAAACCAGCCCCCCATTTGTGTGCCTGTGTTGCCACAGGGAAACTGAATCACCCCAAACTTCTTCGCATATAGAATCCATTTGGGATCTTTTCAATTCTGGAGTATGGCTGAGATAAATGCCATACTCCAGCAGCCTGAGTGACGCCGAATGGTCGATTCTTGAACCCATGTTGCCAAAAAAGAAGCAAACTCGACCACCGAAGTGGAGTAAACGAGAGATTTTCGATGGGATCCTATATCCGCTTAAAAGCGGTTGTAATTGGGGTGACTATGTCACCGATGACCCAGGCTTGATTGAAATGCTCTCGCTCAATATCGACGACTTCAAAGCCAAGCCTGTCAATATTCCCAAAATTACCATTCTGATAGACCACGGGTATCATCTCAACCTGATTATCGTGGCGCTGCAAGTCGCTCAGATTATGACCAAAGTCCGTTTTGAGCGTTCTCCTAAACCCTCAAAGGCTGA
>ENA-OFCD01000010-OFCD01000010.1-metagenomes-genome-assembly--contig:-NODE-10-length-112808-cov-5.537378_pt1 | contig 112808 bp, 99 predicted proteins | sample MGYA00153392_OFCD01 | MGnify analysis MGYA00153392 | reverse complement strand
CGTGCACCTGCGCGCGCGCGGCGTCGACGCCTGCGGCGTCGACGGAAATCTGCCCCGCCGACGACTGCGCGCTACTTGCGGCGCTATCGATGGACGCACGCGCTTGCGCGATACCACCGTTCGCTTGCGCGTCTTGTGCGACTTGGGTATCGCGCACCAGCGAGACGTTTTCTTGCGCGGCGCGCGCTTGCGCGCGTTGCGCCGCTACGGCCGCACTCGCTTGCAAGACGCGATCGGTTTCGTCGCGATTATCGAGCAAGACGAGGAGCTGACCTTTGCGGACGGGCTGATTCGTATCGACGACGATCCGAGAAACGCGTTCGGCGATCTTGCTCGTCACCTGGACTTCGTCGGCATCGATCATCGCGTCGTCGGTCGTCTCGTGCGTAGATGCGTATGCGAAATAGCGCAACCCGAAGACGATCGCGAGGACCAAAACGATCGCACCGACGCCGATCCCCGCGATGCGCGCCATGGGATTTCCGCCGGAACGCTCCAGCTCGCCGAGATTCGGCGCCGGCGCTTCGCCGCTGGGTGAGCCTGCGTCTGCGGGTGCTCTCGGTGCTTGCTCTGTGGTTGGAACCGTTTGCGTGCCTGCCATTATCGTCCTCGTGCTCCGTTGAGAAATATTTTCACGATGTTCTCCGCGACCGTCTCGTGCGTGCCGTCGATGTCGCCCCAGATTTTGCGCGCCATCACGAGCGCGAAAAAGAGCGACATGAAGACCCGCGCTAAAAGGTCGCCATCGCCGCGCAGCGTACCCGAAGCGACTTTTTCTTCGAAGAATTCTTTGAGTGCCGCGCGGGCCGCCGTCGGCGCTTGCCACGCACACGTCAGCGCCTCGGGATTGGTGATCTCCTCGGCCATCGTGATGCGCATGAGATCTTCTTTGCGCTTCATCGACTCGATACAACCGAGTGCGAGTTCCTGGAGCTGATCTTCAATCGTCGCGTACGAGCGAACGCGTTCCACCATCTCGGGGATCACCGAGACGCCGCTATAGAAATCCAACATCTCCGAGAGCAGCTGTTGTTTGGTGCCGAAATGACGGAAGAGCGTCGCTTCGTTCACACCCGCGCGAACCGCGACCTCGCGCGTCGTCGTCCCCCGGCTCCCATGGCTCGAGTAGATCTCGCGCGTCGCCGCAAGGATGCGCGCGCGCGTTTGATCCACGCCCGAGAGCGCCGCAACGTCGCCCACGATCATTCGCGTCCGTTCCGCCTCGAAACCCTATCGTCGATTGCCCTCAACGCCACCGAGATCGGCGTCGCATTGACGGCCGCCCGAGTGCCATGACGAAGATCGTCGAGGGCGCGCGCCGTATCGATCTTCCCGAGCGAAAAGAAGATTGGCAAATTGTCTGGGAGAGCAACCACGTTCAAACCTTCACAAAGCAAGTGAGCACTTGCATGCAAAAGAGTATCATGCCCCCCAGTGTCATGCAAGTACCCACTTGCAGCTGAATCTTACCAGCCGCGACCTCGCCGATCTGGCAGCCGAGGCCGGCTTCGATGCGCCCGCGATCGTCGTCGAGCCGCTCGACGATCCGGGACCCGCCGTCCATCTCGACTCCGCTGCGGAGATCTATCCCGCGAGCATGATCAAGCTGCCGATCGCAATGGTCCTCGCGGCGCTCGTTGAGGCGCGCGCCTTCGCCTGGACCGACGATGCCACGGTCTCCGCCGCAAACGTCACCGTCAACGATGCGCCCTCGCCCTTCGTCCTCGGCTATACGGCCGAACTCGGAGCCTACGTGCACGCGATGCTCGCAGCGAGCGACAACGTCGCGACCAACGTCCTCATCGACGTCCTCGGCCGCGAGACCATTACCGCCGCCTGCGCGTCCTTCGGCTTGCGCGATACGGCCGTTCATCGCAAACTCTCGGGTGCGCTACCGCTTATCGACGACGTGGAGGCAACGGGCCGCAATCGCCATCCCGCGGGCGACGCCGCAACGCTCTTTCGAACGCTCGCCCGCGATCGCATACGCGGCGCCCGTTCGAGCGTCGTCTACGACGCCCTCGCGGCCCAGATCTGGAATGACAAGCTCTCGCGGGGTCTGCGGCCGGGCGACGACTTCGCGCACAAGACCGGCGACACGGATGAGGTCTCACACGACGGCGGCATCCTCACGTTGCCGAGTGGCCACCGCTACATCATCATCGTCTATACGCCGATGCCGTCGAACGCCACAACCGATGCCTGCCACGCCACATTTATGCGTGCGCTTCGACCGCATCTGGGGACGTAGGGGCAAGGACCGTTCGTGAGCGAGGCAAAAACGCGCACGATGCAACTTCGCTCGTTTACCGCCATCGGTCTCCTCGCCGCGCTCGCTCCGCTCGCGGCGTTTGCGGCCGGTGGTCCCATGACGGGAAAGACCGTCAAAATCGGCGTCGTCACCGATGTCACGGGTTCGGCCGGCGCGTACGGGACGTCGCAGAAAAATGCGTACGACCTCGCGGCAGACGATCTCAAAGCCGGACGGATCGATGCGGGCGGCGCGACGATCGCCTTCGATATCGAAGACGCCGCGAGCGATCCCGCGCAAGTCATCAATCTCATTCAAAAGTTTACGACCGATGGAACCGCGCTCCTGATCGGTCCGACGCTTTCCGCCGAAGCGAAGAAAGCCGATCCGATCGCCGTGAAAGCCAATCTCACGGTGCTCGCAACATCGAACACCGCGCAGGGCATCACCGCCCAAGGCCCCTGCGTCTTTCGCGATTCGCTCTCCGAAGAGCAAGTCGTCCCCGAAGCCATGGGCAAGGCGACGCGCGCGTGGCACCCAAAAACCGCGGCGATCATCTACGGCGACGACAATCAATTTACGAAGACCGATTTTGAGATCTTCAAGACAGCACTCGAGCGCGACCACATCGCGCTCGTCGATACGGAGACCTATCACACGGGCGACGTCGATTTCAAAGCACAGCTCACCAACATCGCGGGCAAGAAGCCCGATATGGTCGTCGTCGGATCGCTGCTCGAAGAGGCCGTGAAGATCGTCGTGCAAGCGAAGCAAGCCGGCATCACGGCGCATCTCATCGGCGGCAACGGCCTCAACTCACCGAAGTTCATCTCACTTGCGGGCGATGCGGGCACGGGCGTCGTCATCGGCGCAGCCTACTACCTCGGCAACAATTATACGGGTAATCGCGGCTTCGTCGATCGCTACAAAAAGAAATTCGGAACCGGTCCCGATCAGTTCGCCGCACAAGCCTACGCAGCCGCACAGATCGCCGCATCCGCGATCAAGAACGGTGCCACTTCGAGCGACCAGTTCTGCGCGACGTTTAAGAAGCTTAGCGTCGTGCAAACGGTGCTCGGCCCCGTCAACTTTCAAGCCTCACGCGACGTGAGAGCCGCCAGTGCCATCGTGCGCGTCACCAAGAACGGATTCGCGTACTTCTAGCGCCGTGCTCGCGCAACAGCTCGCAAACGGAATCTTCCTCGGCGCCGTGTACGCGCTTTTCGCCATCGGTTATACCCTCGTCTTCGGCGTGCTCGATATCCTCAATCTCGCGCACGCCGCAATCTTCATGGCGACGGCGTTCGCCGCGATCGCCCTCGTAGGTGCGGGCGTGCCGCTCGCGCTCGCTTTCGCGATCGCGATCGTCTTCGCAGGCCTGCTCGGCGTCGCGCTCGATCGCATCGCCTTCGCGCCGCTACGCGCGCGCAATGCGGGAACGCTCGTGCCGCTGATCTCGTCGATCGGCGTCGCGATCGCAATCGGCGGCGTCGCGCGCGGCATCTTCGGCCCGGGCGAACATCGCTTTCCACCCGGCACGCTCGGCGCGCTCGGAGAGGGGCGTCTGCATCTCGGTTCGCTCGCGTTTACGGGGCTCGACGTCGTGATCCTCGGCGTCGCGCTCGCGCTCATGGGCGCACTCGCCTTCGTGATGCGTGCGACCTCGCTCGGGCGTGCCATTCGCGCCGTCGCCGAAGATCGCGTCGCCGCGGCGCTGCTCGGACTCGATCTCGAACGCACGATCGCGCTAACGTTTTTCATCGCGTCCGCACTCGGCGGAGCCGCCGGTATTCTCATCGGGTTGCAATACGATAGCGTGAGCCTCGAGATGGGCTCGCGCATCGAACTCAAAGGGCTCGCGATCGTGATCCTCGGTGGCATGGGGAGCATCACGGGTGCGGTGATCGGTGCCTTCGTGCTCGGCGCCGTGGAGGTGCTCTCGGTTGCGTACGTCTCCTCGAGTTATCGCGATGCCGTAGCGTTCGGTGTGATGTTCGCGATCCTCGTCTTGCGCCCGAGTGGCTTGCTCGGCAAGCGCGCATTGCGCACCGCATAGCGGTGCTCGGCTGGTTCGCAGCACACTCGAAACTCATCGATCAGATCGGCATCAACGCGCTTCTCGCGCTCTCGCTCTCGATCGGTTTGCGCAGCGGTCAACTCGCACTCGCGCAAGCCGCGTTCATGGGGATCGCCGCGTACGTGGGCGCGATCGGTGCCGTGCAAGCGCATTGGAATCTCCCGGTTTCGCTTGCGATCGGATCGCTGTGCGCCGCGATTGCGGCGGCGCTTCTCGCGCTTCCGCTCGGACGTTTGCGCGGCGTTTTTCTCGCGATCGCGACGATCGGTTTCGGCGAGATCGCGCGCATCGTCGAGATCAATGCGAAAGCCACCGGCGGCGCCGAGGGCTATGCGAATATTCCAAACGATGCCAATACGGCGTGGATCTATGGCACGCTCGCCGTCACGGGCGCGCTTTTCGTGCTCTTCGAGCGCTCGCGCGCCGCGCTCGCGATCGCAGCGACCCGCGAAGATGAGCGTGCGGCGCGTGGCGTCGGCATCGACGTGAACGCGGTTCGCTTCGGCGCGTTCGTCGCAGGGGCGGCGCTCGCGGGTTGCGCGGGCGTGCTCTACGCGCATGCGAATTACTTCATCACGCCGAGTGATTTCGGGTTCGCACGGATGGAAGCGATTCTCGTCGCCTGCGTGATCGGCGGCGTTACGAGTTCGCTCGGCGCCGTGATCGGTGCGACGCTGATGACGATCTTGCCCGAGAGCGTGCGATTTCTCGCCGATTATCGCGAAGTTTCCACCGGGGCGATTCTCTTGGGCTTCGTGCTCTTCGCTCCCGACGGCATCGCGGGTCTCTGGCAGCGTCGTTCGTGACCGCACGAACGCTCGTTGCCGATAACGTCACCGTGCGCTACGGTGGTGTGATCGCGCTCGAGGGCGCGAGCCTGCGTGTGGAACCGGGTGCGATCGTCGGCCTCATCGGTCCCAACGGGGCGGGTAAGACGACGCTCATCAACGCGATCACGGGCGTCGTGCGACCGTCGAGCGGCACGATCGCACTCGGCCCGAGCCGACTCGATCGGTTGCCCGCGCATCGCGTCGCGCGCGCGGGCATCGCGCGGACGTATCAAAACGTCCGCCTCTTCGCGCGACTCGACGTGGCCGACAACGTGCGCGCGGGCGCCTTCGCGCGGCGCGGCACCCTCTCCGACACCGAGATCGTGACGCTCTTGGAACGAACGGGAACGCTCGAACGCGATCTGCATCGGCGGGCAGGCGCGCTCCCCTACGGCGAACAGCGGCGTCTCGAAGTCGCGCGGGCTCTCGCCGCGCGACCGGCGACGCTCTTGCTCGACGAACCGGCAGCCGGCATGAATCCCGCCGAGACGATCGCGCTCGGCCAAACGATCGCGAGCGTTGCGGCAAGCGGTGTCGGCATCTTGCTCGTCGAGCACGATATGTCACTCGTCGCTGCGATCTGCACGTCGGTCGTCGTCCTCAACTTCGGTCGCGTGATCGCCACGGGTTCGCCGCAAGAGATCGCGCGCGATCCCGCCGTCATCGAAGCGTATCTCGGCACGTGAGTCTTCTCGAAATTACGGAGCTTCGTGTGGGTTACGGCCGCATCGAGGTCTTGCACGGCATAACGCTACGCGTGGAGCCGCACGCACTCTGTGCGATCGTAGGTGCCAACGGTGCGGGGAAGACGACGCTCTTGCTCGCGATCTCGCGCCTCATCGACATACGCTCGGGCACGATCCGCTTCGACGGTCGCGACGTGACGCGGGCGCCGTCGCACGCGATCGTGCGCGCGGGAATCTCCCACGTTCCCGAAGGTCGCCGGATGTTGCCCGCAATGACGGTCGAAGAGAACCTCCTCGTTGCAGCGGCGCTCCGGCGCGACCTCGATGCGCGGACCGAAATTACGGCACTGTACGATCGCTTCCCGATTCTCGGTACGCGACGCCGCGTCGCTGCCGGCTCGCTCTCCGGGGGCGAACAGCAGATGCTCGCGATCGCGCGCGCGCTCGTCGTGCGGCCGAAGCTCCTCGTGCTCGACGAACCCTCGATGGGTCTCGCACCCAAACTCGTCGCACAAATCTTCGCGATCGTCGAAAGCGAACGCGCGCGCGGCACCTCGATCCTTCTCGTGGAGCAGAACGCGCGCAAAGCGCTCGCACTCGCCGATTACGCCTACGTGATGGAACGCGGCACGATCGCGCTCGAAGGGACGGGTGCCGATCTCGCCGGGCGTCCCGAGATCGCCGCTGCGTACCTCGGCGACGGCGACCGCAGTCGCCTCGGATGAACGTGCCGCGCCCTTAACGTGCCGAGCTTACTGTCCTTGCCAATCCGTAAAAGGAACGGGATTGGAGTACGGAGGTCCCGCCTCGATCGCGATATCCGTATGCTGCGAGAGTTCGATCTTGCGCGGGTCGCCCCGATAGGCTTTCCCGTTGACGAAGATGTGGAGGTCACCGCGCTTCACGCGCACGGACGACACGCTCGTCGCCCCGAGCGGCTCGCCCCAGATGTCGAAAAAATTACCGAGCGTGAACGTGCGGAATTTCGGCGCTTCCACGTGCACGAGTCCGCCCGGTCCGTGCGTGTGGATCCAATAGAGACACGGCGTCACGATCGGTCGGCCGATATCGCTCGGGATCTCGAGGGATTTGCCGTGGACGCTGATCGCAACGTGCTGGTGAATATGGAAGACCGCGCCCTCGGCTCGATCGCACCTGATGCCGTCGATCGTCTGTCCCGACGGCGTCGCCGCGCGAACATCGGTCGGCGCCACGGCTGCGATCGCGAGCGAGAGCACGCCAACGACGATCTGAGACACCACGTTTATTCGCACGCCGGAGTCTTCTCCCACGGTCCCCTGTCGCGCCTCGTAGCCGCCTGCTCTAGGCCCCCGTCTCCGCGTACCGCGCGACGATCGCGCGGGCGATCTCCGCCGCCATCGCGCGCACGGCGGCCGGCGAGAGGATCTCGGCCTCCGCACCCCATTTCATACACCACCGTACGAATTCGATCGGATCGGCGACGGCGTAATCGATCTCGATCGATCCGTCGGCACGATCGACGATCGTCCGCTCGCGCACGACGCGATCGGCGCGCGCCGCGCGCGTCACGACGGGCGAGAATCGGACGACCACGTGCGTGATCTCGCCCGCACTCATGATGCCGCTGACCGAAGATCCCGTAAATTTCTCAATATCGAAATCGTCGGGGATCGAGTAGCGCTGCGGCGCGATCTTCACGCTCGCTACGTTGTCGAGAGCGAAGACGCGTTGCGCCCCGCGCCCGCGATCGTGTGCGACGGCATAGACGCGGCCGCCCGAAACCACGAACCCATAGACATCGACGTGACGCTCCGAGCGTTTCCCCGCCTTATCGACGTAATCGAAACGCACGCTCTGCCGCTGCGCTTGCGCGCGTTGGAGCAGATCGAAATACGCACTGCGTTCGCCATCGAGATGAGGATCGGCCATCTGTACGCGCACGGATGGTTTCGCGGTCGCGCGCGCGCTTTTATCGCCCGCGACCCGCGTGAGTTTTTCCGCGACCTCGTCCATCGAAGCGCCGATATTCCCGCCGAGCGACGTCGCGATGCCCTTGAGTGCGAGCAACCCGAAAAGCTCGTTCCCACTGAGCTCGAGCCGTCGCAGGGAGTAGCCACGTTCGAAGATGTAGGTGCCGCTCTCACGATCGTAGAGCCATGGAAAGCCCGCTTCCGCGAGCGTAGCGAGGTAGCGCCGCATCGATCGCGTACTCGGCGGATGCTCCGCATCGAGTCGCACCTTCAATGCTTCGAGGCTGTACTTTCCCTCATCGATCGCGGCCAAAAGGCGGAGTAAGAGCGCGATCTTCGGCGTGCCGGCGACTAGACTCGCCCCGCCGCGACGATTGCCATCGGCATCACTCTCACATACATGCGGACTTTTACGGCTCCAGTCGATCGATCTCCGGTTTGCATGCGTCACTTTACACACGACGTCGCGGGAATTTCTTTCAGTCCCCGAATAGACACAGCGAGAAGGCTTTCACGAAACTAACTCTGCCCAGCAGAAAGACTTGCATGAGCGATCAACGACCCGACCTCGATGGCGTATCGCGGTCCGAATTTTTACGCCGAACGGGAGCTCTCGGCGTCGCCGGAGCCGCGTCTCTCGGTTTCATACTTCCCGAAACACGCGTCGCGGGCGCGGCTCCGCTCGCTCCTGCGCGCGACGTTATCGCCGCAGGCGGCGGCGCGACGATCAAGCTCGGCCACATCGATGGATTTTCCGGCGTCTACGCGGCCGCATCGGAATCGCAGCAGACCGGCATTCAGCTCGCCGTCGATGAAGCGAATAAGAAAAATTCGCGCGTCAAATTCGAGATCGTCCGCGGCGACGATACGAATCAACCCGCGGTCGGATCGACCGAAGCCAAACGCCTCATCTCGCAAGATAAGGTCGACGCGCTCCTCGGCTGCCTCTCATCGGGTGTCGGCCTCGCCGTTTCCGCGATCGCCCAAGACGCGGGCGTCTTCTTTCTCGCCGTCGGCACGCACGATACGAATATCACCGGTCCCAAGGCGCATAAGGTGACGTTCCGCACGACGTGTAGCAACGCGATGCTCGCGAGTGCGCTCGGACCGGCCTTGCTCAAAAAGGGCAAGAAGTGGTACTTCATCACGGCAGATTACGCGTTCGGAAACGACGCGCACGAACGGCTCTCGAAGATTTTGCTCGCCGCAGGCGGCCAAGAGGTGGGCAACGACCGCCACCCGCTCGGTCAGACCGACTACTCGTCGTACATGACCAAGGCGCGCAACACTGAAGCAGACGTCCTCGTGTTCTGTAATTACGGTCCCGACTGTCAGAACGCTACGAAAGCCGCGGTTGGGTTAGGGCTTAATAAAAAAATGACGTTCGGCGGCATCCTGTGCGGGAACGAAGTCGCGATCGGCATGCCGGTCGAAGACATGGTCGGCTCGCTTTGGGGCTACGTCTGGGGGCCGGAAGCCGGCGGCGCGCATACCGAAGAGATCTACAGAAAACTCAAGCCGCTCGCCAAAGGCTTCCCACCGAATTGGCGCCAGTATCTCGGCTACATCTCCGGCCAACAGATGATCGATCGCATGCTGGCCGCAGGCACCACCGACGCGGAAAAACTCGTCACGGCATTCGAAGATCATCACTTCGATGCGGGCAAGAAGGCGATGTCGTACTGGCGCAAGTGCGACCACCAGAACGTGCAACAATCCTACGCGGGCGAGATCGTCGCAAAGAGCAAGCGCCGCAGCGAAACCGAGTTCTTCCGTATCGCCTCGGCCGTCGGCGGAGAATTCGCAGCCGGACCGTGTTCCGCGCCCGACGCGGAGAAAGCGGCGGCGATATTTGCTTCGGAGAAAATCGGCCCACGCGCTGACTACACGCCCGTCAAAACGAGGTAGCGACACACGTTCGAGGTTTACGCGGTGACGACCGCGGCGGCCGAACTCAAGCCGAGTTCGGCCGTCGAGGTCTCGCGCATCTTAAACTTCTGAACTTTTCCCGTGACCGTCATGGGAAACGCCTCGACGAAACGGATGTAGCGCGGGATCTTGTAGTGCGCGATCTTCCCGCGACAGAACGCGCGCACGTCTTCGTCGCTCGCGATCGCATCGTCGCGTAAGACGATCCACGCGCAGAGTTCTTCCCCGTACTTCGCATCGGGGACACCGATGACGGAGACGTCTTTAATCGCGGGATGCGAATAGAGATATTCTTCGATCTCACGCGGATAGACGTTCTCGCCGCCGCGGATCACCAAATCTTTGATCCGGCCCGCGATATTGAGATAGCCGTCGTCGTCCATCGTCGCGATATCGCCCGTATGCATGTAGCGCGCCGCATCGATCGCAAGTGCGGTGTTCTCGGGATCACCCCAATAGCCGAGCATCACGCTATACCCGCGCGTGCAGAGTTCGCCCGGCACGTTGCGCCGCACGATGCGGCCCTCGTCGTCGACGATCTTCACTTCGAGATGCGGATGGACGCGACCGACGGTTCCCGTGCGCTTATCGAGGGGATCGTCGACGCCGGTCTGCGTCGAGACGGGCGACGTTTCCGTCATGCCGTAGCAGATCGTCACCTCTGGCATATGCATCTCGCTCTGCACGCGTTTCATGATCTCGACCGGGCACGGCGAACCCGCCATGATCCCCGTGCGCAGCGTCGTGCAATCGTAGCTCGCAAAATTCGGCAATTCGAGTTCCGCGATAAACATCGTCGGCACGCCATAGAGCGACGTACAGCGCTCGGCGACGACGGCATCCATCGTGAGCTTCGCATCGAAGGCATAATTGGGAATGACGAGCGTCGCGCCATGCGTGACGATCGCGAGATTGCCGAGCACCATCCCGAAGCAGTGGTAGAACGGCACGGGAACGCAGACTCGGTCGCCCGGTGTGTAGTTGCACCCCTCGCCGATGAAAAAGCCGTTGTTGAGGATATTATGATGCGTGAGCGTCGCGCCTTTGGGATAACCCGTCGTACCTGACGTATACTGGATATTGATCGCGTCGTCGAACTGCGTTCGTGCGAGGCGTCGAGCGAGTGCTTCGAGTGAGATATTCGTTGCCGCATCGTAGACGTCGTCGAAACGCATCGCGCCTTCGGATGTCGTTTCGATCGCGTCGTCACCGATAAAGACGACCACGCGCAGATCGGGAAGTTGCGCCCGGATCTCGGCGACGATCGCGACATAATCACTCGTCTTGTGGCGCATCTGCACGAGCAGAATGGAGACACCGCTCTGCCGCAGGGCATAGGCGGCTTCGGAGCTACGGTACGCGGGATTGATATTGACGAGGATCGCCCCGATCTTCGGCGTCGCGAATTGCGCGATGACCCACTCGATCGTATTGGTCGACCAGATGCCGACGCGATCGCCGTGCGAGACACCGAGCGCCATGAGTCCGCGCGCGAACGTATCGGTCCGCTCGCGTAGTTGCGCGTAAGTGTAGCGCCCGTTTTGGTGCACGGAGACGACGGCTTCACGCGAAGCGTATTCGGTCGCGATGCGATCGAACGCGGCGCCCAGCGTCTCGCCCAGAAGTGGAATCGTGCTCGGTCCCGACGCGTAACTCTCTCCCATGCCCGTAACACTTCGAATGCGTGCCCGTGCTCCCTAGAGGCGATCTCCATCCGGATAGAACTGCGTGCCCCCCCGCTCGGCAAACCGACCACCGAAACAAACGGTCTTCGCGTGCGCTAGATCGATTCGACGAGCGCATGGAGGCTCGCAAATATGGTTTACCCACGAACGATTACCAAAATGCCCGACGCGACTCGACCCACGCTCCCGCAACCGAAATTCGATCGCACGTTTGCTGGATGGGGACCGCGCCTACGTTTCTAACGTAGACGTAGCCCGTTAATCCGGGTCGGCGAAGAGCGTCTCGAGATCTTCTCGCGTGAGTGCTTTTGCGAGCGCACCATCCGCTTTGATGATGTTACGAGAAAGGCTCGATTTGCGTTCTGCGAGCGCGCGAATCTTCTCTTCGACGGTCCCCGTCGTAACGAGACGATACGCGGTAACGGCTCGCATCTGTCCGATGCGATGGGTTCGATCGATGGCTTGCCGTTCGACCGCGGGATTCCACCACGGATCGTAGAGGATCACGTAATCGGCTGCCGTGAGCGTGAGACCGACGCCGCCTGCTTTTAGCGAGCATAGGAAGAGCGGCGGACCATCGGGCTTCATGAAGTTTGCAACTTCATCCTGACGATCTTTATCTTTCGTCGAGCCGTCGAGATAGCCGTACGTGATGCCACGCTTGTCGAGTGCGGCGCGCATGATCTTGAGCATCGATGCAAACGCGCTGAAGACGAGCAGACGATGGCCGCCGGAGAGAATCTCATCGACGGTTTCGAGGAACGCTTCGAATTTCGCGCTGGCATCGGGCGCGTCACGATACTCCTCGAAGAGGAGCCCTGGGTGCGCGCAAATTTGGCGTAGGCGCGTGAGCGCGGCGAGCACGTGCACGGTCGCACTTTCGATGCCTTGCTCTTCGACGACGGCGAAGACATCGCGTCGTGCGGCTTCCGCTACGCCGCGATAGAGGCGACGTTGCAACGGCGAGAGATCGCACGCAAGCGAGACTTCCGTACGATCGGGAAGTTCGGGCGCCACATCTTCTTTCGTGCGGCGCAACAAGAACGGCTCGAGCCGCGACCGAAGGATGTTGGTCGCCTTCTCGTCATTGTCGGCGATCGGGATCTCGAAACGGCGCCGAAACGAGGTCTCGCTTCCAAGCAGACCGGGTTCGACGAACGCGAAGATCGCCCACAAATCACGCAACGAGTTCTCGACGGGCGTGCCGGTGAGCGCGAGCCGATGATCCGCGTGCAGCCCGCGCACGACGCGTGCGATTTGTGATGACGGATTCTTCGCGTTCTGCGCTTCATCGAGGATGAGCGTGCGGAAATGATAGTTCGAGAGTTGCTGCGCATCGAGACGCGCGAGCGCATACGACGTGATCACCACATCGGCGTTTGGAATATCCTCGTACCGCGCGGCTCGTTCGCTCCCCGAACTCAAGCGCAACGTGCGTAACTCCGGCGCGAACCGCGCGATCTCGTTCTCCCACGTATGCGTCACCGACGTCGGCGCGATCACGAGCGACGGTACGCGCCCCTCGCTGAGCTTGCGGCGCAACAGGTAACTGACGACTTGAATCGTGTTGTGCGTGACGACAAAATTATCGATAACGTAGAGATGATCGGGCGAATCGACGGAGATACATTGAGCGGGCTCGACACCCAAACGCACCACATCCACGATCGCTCGCGTCGGTCGATACTTCGCGCGCTCCTCGTACGTGTTCGCCTTGCACGAAAGTCGGAACGGAGCGATGCCGGGCGGAAGAGCGATCGAAACGCGATACGCCGGTTGGCTCGTTTCCAATTCGCGGACCCTCGCGGTTCCGCCGAGCGATTGCACGAGGAAGACGACATCGGATGCGAGCTGCGAAGAGAACGTCGCGTACTCGAGGCGATTGTCGAGCGAACTCATCGAGCCGTCCGTGTCCATCAGACCCTGCAACAAGGCCGTGCGCGTCGAGACACTCGCGAATTTGTACGTCTCCGGGACGAAATTAGTCGACGGACCTCGATTGCCGCGAAGGTCGTAAGCGTGTCCCGATTTCGGTCCGTTTACGGCAACCATTTCGATTCCGGCAGGGACGAGGGACGCGTGACCGATGGACATCCCGAACACGTATGGGTCGCCCGGCAAGGCTTTCGGCTCGACGAATTCGACCGGCTCGACGATCGGAATGAAGTGACGTGCATTTCCCGCCGCGTCGTGCAGACGCGCGCGGATTTCGCGAAGTTCGAGCACGCGCGGCACCATGCCGCGACTTTCGCGCGACGGCGAATTCACCGCCCACAAATGTTCGTCGCAACACTTCGCCGTGGTTCCGTCACTGAACGTGACGCAGAACATCTCTTTGGGCCCCTGCGGATACACGCCCGTCACGCGGGACGTCTTTCCCTGAGCATTGACGATCGCATCGCCGACGGCGATGTCGCGCATGAGTTTCCAGCCGAACGGCGTCATGATGCGCGTGTCGAGTGAGTGCGCTTTCCCGAGCCCCATTTCGTCGGCCAAGATGCCGCCGAAACCGAATTCACTTAAGTACGTGAGGAAATCGAGGCCGAGTTTTTGGTAGCCGCGGAGCGACCCATTAACGAGATCGGGCGCATCGACCGATGGGATACCCTGGAAATTGCGCAGTTTCTCGCGCATCTTCTCCACGTCGGGCGGGAGCGACACGTTGCCGAAATTATCGTGGAGTTCGTCGCGGATTGCCAAAAGCGCGGCAAGGCCGCTGCGGCGACGTTCGGCGATATCGGTAAGCAGGGCGTTGCGCTCGCGAAGTTTTTCGACGTCGACGAGCTTGCCACGAACTTCGGCAAAGCGACCGCTCGAAGAGAGGAGCGCCGAGAGTTCTTTCTGCGTGAGCGCTTCGCCCGAACCGCCGACGAAGACGTCGACTTTTAACTCGAACCAATTCGAGTCTTCACCCGATCGTTCGGCGCTGACATTGATATCGAGATCGGTCTTGCCGCGGACGAGATCGGTAAGGCCAGGATCGAGACGACGTTCGAGATCGTCCCACGTCGGGAGCACCTCACGCACGAAATTCGCCGCGCGATCCGTGCCATGCAGGGCGAACCCGTCCGATGACCGCGGCACGAAGCCGGCGTCGATCATGCGCGCGCGCAAACCCGCCGCAAACTCCGCGGTGAAGCGCACGAACTTCTCGCCATGCGGCGCGATCGCTCCGAGTGCGGCGTACGGGGAGCGCGATTCGGACGCGCGATCGATAAACGTTATCGTCGCAACGAGCGCGCCGCTCGTCCATCCGAGCGCGATCTCGGCGCCGGGGCTTATGGCATCGGCGATGCCGAGCGCGCCGCGATCCTCCGTTGTGAGAAACGGCGCGACGCGCGCGATGGTACGCGGCGTGAGCGGAGCGTCGGGGACGGAGCCGTTCATCGCTCGCGCGGCTTCGATCGCGCGCTTCGCATCAAAGGTGCCATCGATGAGATAGGCCGCTCGCGGGGTTGCGACCCACGTCGGCGGACCGTCGAGTAAGAAGACGTCTTTCGGCGAAACGCGCGCGCCGTCGACGGTCTCGAACGAGGGTAAGAACGACGTCCCGCGCCGCACCGCGCGCAACGTTAGGCCCCGCAGATCGATACGGAAATCGGGTAATTCGGAGGGATGGCGCGAAAGACTCGGCTCGTCGTCGAAACGCAGACGCGGATGTCGCGAGAGCCGAAAGAGCGCGCGTGCGAGGGCACGTTGAACATTGCGGCCCGCGAAGGCTTCGAGCACGGCTTCGTCGCGCATGAGTTCGCGATCGAGTTCGTCCCAATCGTCGAGCGGCGTCGCGTCCATCATCGCGAGGATCGATGCGGCATCGCGGTTCGCCCCGCGCAAACGCGGCGAATCGAGCACGAGTATCGCCGAGAGCGTCACGCTATCGGGCGATGAAAAAACAGGCCAGACCGAACGCGCGCGAATCGCTTTCGATTCGATCCGCATGGTCGGCAACCAACTCAAATCGAGTTCCGGCGTGGCGGGAGCGGCTTCTTCGAGTTCGGTTTGCGAGCGCACGGTCTCGAGCGTCGCGACGACGTGTTCGCATATGCCGCTCCCACCACACGAACACACGGCGCGCAGAGCGAGTGGCCCCGTGCCAGTACCCCACTCGATCGCGACGTCGCGCGCGCCGCGCTGATCTTTCACGCTCGATTCGATCTTGAGATCCTCAACGGCGCGAAGCGTCACACGCTTTGCTTCGACGAGCGATGAGGCGATTTGAACGAGATCGCGGGCAAACCACGAGCCAATGGTCGCGGGTAGGCGCGAACGCCACGTAGCGAACGGTGTCAGTTGGGGCATCTCCCGGCCCGCGCGCGGACCGAACGGCGCGATGCCCACATCGCCAAGCGGTGCGGGCATCGAGTGAAGCAGCGAGTAGGTTTAGCCGACGGAGATTTCCGGCGGCGGCGCCACGGGCGGCTCGACGTTAGGGATCTTCGAGAAGCGCAGTTTCTCCGGGTTGTCCGGCGAGACTTCTGCGAGGATGCGATCGCCCGAGGTGAAGTTGCCCTTGAGCATCTCCTCGGCGAGTTCGTCCTCGACCTCGCGTTGGATCGCACGACGCAACGGACGTGCGCCAAATTGCGGATCCCAGCCCTTGCGAGCCAGAAGCGCCTTCGCTTCCTCAACGACCTCGAGGTACATCTCTTGTGCCTTGACTTCGCGCACGACTTTTTCGAGTTCGAGCGAGACGATCTGCTCGATCTGCTCGCGATTGAGCTGGTGGAACACGACGATCTCGTCGACACGATTGATGAACTCGGGCCGGAACGTGTGCTTGACCTCGTCGAGCACCTTCGTTTTCATCTTTTCGTATGCGGCCTGATCTTGTTCTCCCGACGACTTCTGCGGCCGGAAGCCGATATCGGTCGTCGTCTGCATGCCCGAGGCTCCGACGTTAGACGTCATGATGATGACCGAGTTTTTAAAATCGACGACCCGGCCTTGACTATCGGTAAGCCGGCCGTCTTCGAGCACTTGCAAGAGCAAGTTGAAGACGTCGGGGTGCGCTTTCTCGATTTCATCGAGCAAGACGACGCAATACGGACGGCGACGGACGGCTTCGGTGAGTTGCCCGCCCTCTTCGTAACCGACGTATCCCGGAGGTGCGCCAACGAGCCGCGAGACCGCGTATTTTTCCATGTACTCCGACATGTCGATGCGAATCATCGATTCGCTATCGTCGAAGAGATACTCGGCGAGCGACCGCGCAACTTCGGTCTTCCCGACGCCGGTAGGCCCGAGGAAGATGAACGAGCCGATCGGACGTTTTGGATTCTTGAGGCCGGCGCGCGAGCGACGGATCGCACGTGTCACGACCTCGACGGATTCGTCTTGACCGATGACTCGTTTGTGAAGTTGCTCTTTCATCGTGAGCAACTTTGCCGTCTCGGCCTGGGCGAGTTTCTGAACGGGAATACGCGTCCACGAAGAGACGATATGCGCGATGTCGTCCTCGGTGACCTTAATCGTTTTGTTGCTCAGCGCTTTCTTCTCGATCCATTCGGCTTCGAGGCGCTGTTTTTCGAGACGGAGCTTTTCTTCACGATCGCGGATCGACGCTGCTTTTTCGAACTCTTGCGATTTGACGACGGCTTCTTTTTCAATTTTTACGCGACGGATTTCTTCGTCGATCGCACGGACTTCCGGCGGCGGGAGCGTCGCCTGGAGACGTACGCGCGACGATGCTTCGTCGATGAGGTCGACGGCTTTGTCGGGTAAGAATCGGTCGGAGATATAACGGTCGGAAAGCTTCGCCGCGGCGACGAGCGCTTCGTCCGTGATCGTGACCTTATGGTGCGCTTCGTACCGGTCGCGCAAGCCCTTGAGGATCTCGACGGTTTCGTCGATCGAAGGCTCGCCGACCATCACCGGCTGGAAACGGCGTTCGAGCGCGCTATCTTTCTCGATGTGCTTGCGGTACTCGTTGAGCGTCGTCGCGCCAATGCACTGAAGTTCGCCACGCGCGAGTGCGGGTTTGATAATATTCGAAGCGTCGATGGCGCCTTCGGCGGCACCGGCACCGACGAGCGTGTGGAGCTCGTCGATGAAGAGAATGATTTCGCCGGACGCCGCGCGGATTTCGTCCATCACGCGCTTCATACGCTCTTCGAATTCGCCGCGATATTTCGTGCCGGCGACGAGCCCTGCGAGATCGAGCGTAATCACGCGACGATCGCGCAGCGGTTCGGGAACTTCGCCCTTGATGACGCGCTGCGCGAGACCTTCGGCGATCGCCGTTTTACCGACGCCGGGTTCTCCGATGAGCGCCGGATTGTTCTTCGTGCGGCGCGCCAAAATCTGGATGACACGTTCGATTTCGTTTGCACGACCGATAACCGGGTCGAGCTTATTGTCGCGCGCCAGCGTCGTGAGATCGCGGCCGTAAGCGTCGAGCGTCGGCGTCTTCGATTTGCCTTTCGGCGCGACGGGCTGACCTTCTGCACCGAGTAAAGACGTCGTTTGTACGCGGACTTTCGCCGGGTCGACGCCGAGGTTCGTGAGTACGCGCGCCGCGACACCCTCGCCCTCGCGAATCAGGCCGAGTAAGAGATGTTCGGTTCCGATGTAATTGTGATTGAGTTGTCTCGCCTCTTCAAATGCAAGCTCGATCACGCGCTTTGCGCGGGGCGTGAAAACCATCTCCTGCTGGACGGTCTGACCGCCGCGGCCCACGATCGCTTCGACTTCCTGGCGGACTTTCGCCAGGTTGACGCCGAGCGTCTCCAAGACTTTCGCGGCGAGACTTTCACCTTCGGAAATGATGCCGAGCAAGATGTGCTCGGTACCAATATAGTTGTTTCCAAGGCGTTGCGCTTCTTCTTGAGCGAGGACGATGCTCCGTCTCGCGCGCTCGGTAAACGGTTCCCACATTGACATACGACGTTTAGACTCCCTGACCGCCAGCATCGGTTCTACTGGCGCACCTGCGTGCGACCGACTTGCCGGGCTCGTCGGCTATCCCCTTTGTCCATCTCGGGGGGCTTCGTCGACGAGCGCCGTGTGGTACGAGAACACGTCTAAGGCCATACTTAGTTTCCACAGGAGCTCAGAGGGCGCGAATCTCGTGCAGCGGTATTGCTGGTGACGTTCTGGCGTATAGAGAAGTCTTACTAAGTGGATGATGTGGTCGGACGCCAGGCCACGGAAATATGGGATGATCGTCGAGTGAATTCACGCAAGAGGCCTACAGAGGTGCCGAACCCCGAAGGCCCGACGGTTACGGGCATCGTTTCGGCCGAGCCCCGCCAGAGTAGCGTCGCGAAAGTGTCGCATACCCTCAGCGTAGCGCTCGCCGAACGGCTCGAAGAGTTCGCATTTTTCCAGCGTATCAGCGAGAGCGCGGTCATCGAACAGTCGTTATTCAATTTTTTCGCACAGAGCGACGACGACGCGGCCCTTGGCGATCTCCTCCGCCAAAATGGAGCCCGTCGACGGCGAAAAGTCTAGCTTTCTTCGCGATTACTCGCGAGCAGGCCGTCGCAACGAGGCGCCTTGACTACGTAAAAATTCCCCGAGCTGCGCATCGCTCATCTCCGTAAAGAGGCCGTTGAGTGCGATCTCGACGATTGAGCTCTCGGAAACGCGTTCGTCGAATGCGATCCGTCGGAGACGGATGCCGACGTCACGCGTGACGTTAACGGAAAGCTTCACGGCTCCAGTCGACCCTGCCGCTCCCGCAGGGGCGATCGGAGCGGCCGTTCCGTTCGTTCCCGGAGCGTGCAGTTCTGGAAACTTTCCGTTGGTTTTCATTAATGAAGGTGTTCCGTGCCATTTCGGGGCGGCCTCTATTCATACTCAACTCTTGCGGCGAAGCGCAGCTCCCGAAGTACGGAGCATCGTGCCCAGTTCGGGATCGTCGCCGGATTCGAAGAAAACCCGCAACGCAAATTCGATAACCGCGCTCTCGCTGATGCGCTCGCGGAAGGCAAAATATCGCAATTTCTCGGCGACTTGCGAATCGAGCGTGTGCGAGACGGTCGATATTCTTAACGTCCGTTTCGGCGGCTCGGGAACCTGGGGTGTCGAGGTCTCTTGATTGCCATTTCGAGCGATTTTCGGGGCGGCGCTGAGCTTCCCGTTCGTTTTTGATGACGCCACTTCTGTCGCTTGCTATGCACGACCAAGCACTCCTGCGTACCAAGTACAAACTACGCACCACAAGATACAAATGTAGGACTACCCATTGCGGCACGTTCGGTCTTTCCAAAAAGACGAAACTGACGTGCGGGGGTTCGTGAGCCGCCCTCGCAGAATCGGCTCGGCGTGCTTCACCAAATTAGCGATCAACTCGTAAATGGGATCACGCTCGGCATGCTGTATATTTTGGTCGCTCTCGGCCTCAATATTATCCTCGGCCTGATGGGCGTCATTAATTTCTCTCACGGAGCATTTTTTATGCTCGGCGCGTACGTGGCGTACACGTTGGCCCCGCACGTAGGGTTTTTCCCGAGCCTCCTTTTATCGGCCGTTATCATCGGTCTCTTCGGAATGCTCTTCGAAGTCGTCCTCGTGCGCCCGCTCTACAATCGATTACCCGAGTACACGTTGTTGCTGACGTATGGGACGGCACTCGTTTTCGAGCAAGTCGTCCGCAAAATTTGGGGTGACGATGCGGTGCGATATCCGGGGCTCCCGGGCTGGCTCAGCGGTTCGGTCAATATCGGCGCGTTCTCATTTCCCGTGTACAAAGACGTCTTTCTCGTCGTGATGACCGGGCTGATTCTTACCGCGGTTTGGCTGCTCATCAACAAAACCAATATTGGCGTGATTATTCGCGCCGGCACGCGCGATGCCGAGATGGTGAAGATCCTCGGTATCAACATGCCGTTCATGTTCACACTCGTCTTCGGGCTGGGATCGTTCATGGCGGGTCTCGCAGGCGCGCTTGCCGCTCCCGTCTATGCGATCATTCCCAATCTCGCATCGCAATGGATCGTGCTCACGTTCGTCATCGTGATCGTCGGCGGCATCGGTTCGTTCTGGGGCGCGATCGTCGGCGGGCTCATCATCGGCATCCTCTCGAGCCTGATGGAGCTCGTTTATCCTCCCGCAGTCGAGCTTACCGGTTTTATTATTATGGGCGTCATCTTACTCGTTCGTCCGCGCGGGATCTTCGGCGTCGAAGGACTCTTCGAGTGATCCGTCCCGTCGCACCAAAACCGTGGGTGACGTTGCTCGCGGTCGCCGTCGCATTCGCGATCTTGCCGCTCTTGATGCCCGGCGGAACGCTCGATCTCTACCCATTCGCAGGAGCACGATTCCCCGTGCACGCGGGCTTCATCGATCTCGCCACGACCGTGCTCGTCTTCGCTCTCTTCGCGCTCGGCTTCAACCTCTTATTCGGCCATACGGGCGAACTCTCGTTCGGCCATGCGATGTTCTTCGCACTCGGTGCGTACGGCACGGCGCTCGCCACGAAGGGCTTCGACGTCACGCTCTTCGGCGCGCATCTCGTCTTTGCGGGGTCGCACGACGGCATCTTCGCGCTCGTCGTTTCGCTGTCGATCGTCTTGCTCTGGGCGTGGGCGCTCGGACGCATCATCGTCCCGCGCTCGAGCGGAATTTATTATTCGATGATCACGCTAGCCTTCGCGCAAGTCATCTTCTTTATCGCGTTCCGTTGGAGCGAACTCACCGGAGGCGAAGATGGTTTGCAGGGCATCTCACGGCCGCACATCATCGGGCTCCCCGACACTTGGCTCAACGATGCCACGCACACGTACATCTTCACGGCGATCGTCGCATTTCTCGCAGTCGCCGGCAATTATTGGATCGTCCACTCGAAATTCGGTTCGGTCTTGCATGCGATTCGCGAGAACAAGCAGCGTGCGCGTTTTCTCGGTTACGACGTCAACAAATATCGCGTGAATGCGTTCGTGCTCTCCGCGATCTTCCCAGGCGTCGCGGGTTGGCTTTGGACGTATTTCCAGCAATCGATCAATCCCGACGCGGGTTCGATCGATTACAGCGGCCGCGTCGTCATGATGTCGTTGCTCGGCGGAATCAATACGTTCGTCGGTCCGATGATCGGCGCGTTCATCTATTGGGATCTTCAGAACCGCGTGTCGGGTCTTACGAAATTTTGGCCTGCCACGATCGGTATCGTCTTCGCGTTTTTCGTCATCTTCGCACCGCGCGGAATCGGCGGCGGATTCGAAGATCTGCGGCGCTATGGCGTTCAAGCCGTCTTCCGTCGCATCTTCTCGAAGCAGGCGCGCATCGAAGCCGACGCTGCCGAAGAAATCCCCACGCATGGAGCCGCCCAATGAGCGTCGATTACGCATTTAAAACCGAACATCTCACGCGCTCGTTTTCGGGATTTAAAGCCGTGAGCGACGTATCGATCGAAATTCCGGCAGGCGGCGTGCGCACGATCATCGGTCCCAACGGCGCGGGCAAGACGACGTTCTTCAATTTGCTCTCCGGTTTATTGCCGCCGTCGTCGGGCAAGATATTTTTCGACGGCAAAGATATCACGGCACTCGAGCCCTACAAGCGCGCGCGCATGGGCCTCGCACGCTCGTTCCAGATTACGAATATCTTTGCAAAACTTACGGTCTACGAGAACGTGCGCCTCGCGGTGCAAGCCGTGTACGACGGCACCGCCAGCTTCTTCTTTCCTTCGCGCGCGAAGATGGGCGATCTCGCGGGAAAGACGGAGGCGATCCTCGATGACATCGGCTTGCTTTCGGTCGCGAACGGCTTGGCAGAAAACCTCTCGCATGGCGACCAACGGCGTCTCGAAATCGGGCTCGTCCTGGCGCGCGATCCGAAGGTGTTGCTCCTAGACGAACCCCTCGCCGGGATGTCGCCGACCGAAACGCATGCGACGGTCGATCTCATCGTTCGCATCGCGCCCGGCCGCACGATTTTGCTCGTCGAGCACGACATCGACGTCATCATGGCGATCTCGACGACGATCACCGTCTTGCAAACGGGTCAAATCCTTGCCGTTGGCACGCCGCAGGAAATTCGCTCCAACGAAGCCGTGCAGCGCGCGTATCTCGGAGGTCACGCTTGAGCACCCCGTTGCTCGAACTCGAGCTCGTCAACGCGTATTACGACAAGAGCCACATCTTACAAGATGTCTCGCTCGCGGTCGACGCGGGCGAAGTCGTCGCACTTCTGGGGCGCAACGGTAGCGGTCGCTCGACGACGCTCAAAGCGATCATGGGCCTCGTCAGCGTGAAGATGGGCACGATTCGCTTCAACGGTAAAACGATCACGAGTAAGGCTCCCTTCGATCTCGCGAAACTCGGGATCGCTTTCGTACCCGAAGATCGCCGCATCTTCCCGAATCTCACGGTCGGTGAGAACCTGCGACTCGCGGCGCTCGCGGGTAAGAAAGGTCCGTGGACGGAGAAACGGATCTACGAATATTTTGCGGTCTTGGGCGAACGGAAAGATAAACCAGCGAAGCTTTCCGGTGGCGAGCAACAGATGCTCGCCATCGCGCGCGCGCTCATCGCGAATCCCTCGATCATCTTGCTCGACGAGCCGATGGAAGGCCTCGCGCCGCTCATCGCGCGCAACGTGGAAGACGTCGTGCGCCGCATCCGCTCCGAAGGCAACACGATTCTCCTCGTGGAGCAAAACGCGCAGGTCGCGATGGGCCTTTCCGATCGCGGCTACATCCTCTCCAACGGCCGCGTGATGGCCTCGGGCCCGATCGCGCAACTCCAAGCCGACGCGGAGTCGATGCAGCGCTACTTGGCGGTCTAGCCGGTCGTGCGACGCCTCCGTCCCCGTTCCACGGTGGAACCTTCGCCCGCGCCGCCGAATCGTACCGATTATGCCGACACAAGAAGAAGTTCGCGAAGCGCTGCGCACCGTGGAGGATCCCGAGCTCCACATCGGGATCATCGACCTCGGGCTGATCTACGGGGTCGAAGTGGCGGGGGAGCATAGCGAGGACGTCAACGTCTCGATGACGCTCACGTCGCCGATGTGCCCCGTCGGCCCGATGTTCAAGGCCGCCGTCGAATCGAAAGTGATGTCACTCGAGGGCGTCAAGACGGCGAAGGTCGAGATCACGTTTACACCGCCGTGGGACCCGCGCACGATGGCTTCCGATGACGCAAAGGTCCAACTCGGCATCTGGTAATCGCCGCGCGTGTGAACGGACGACGAACGCGCGTGCGCGAAAGTCTCGGAGTATGACCCCGCCCGATTCGATGCATCACGCCAAAATCTCCGACCTCGAAGCGAAACGCGCGCAGGCGCTCGCGCCGGCGGGCGAGGCCGCAAACGATCGACAGCGCGCGCGTGGAAAACGTACGGCTCGCGAGCGCGTCGACGCGCTCGTCGATCCCGATTCGTTCGTGGAACTCGGCATGTTTGCCGTCCATCGCAGCACCGCATTCGGACTCGACGAACGCGAGTTTCTCGGCGACGGCGTGATCACGGGTCGCGCCACGATCCGCGGCCGTCAGGTCTTCCTCTTCAGCCAAGATTTCACGGTGCTCGGTGGCTCGCTCGGCGAAGTCTTTGCCGAGAAAATTTGTAAGGTCATGGATCTTGCGATGCGCACGGGATCGCCGATGATCGGGATCAACGATTCGGGCGGCGCGCGCATTCAAGAAGGCGTCGTGAGCCTCGGCGGCTACGCGGAAATCTTCTGGCGCAACGTGCAGGCGAGCGGCGTCATCCCGCAGATCTCGCTTATCGCGGGGCCGTGCGCGGGCGGCGCGGTCTATTCGCCCGCCATCACCGACTTCACGATCATGGTCGAAAAGATCTCGCAGATGTTTATCACGGGACCCGAGATCATCAAGACGGTGACGGGCGAAGACGTCACCTTCGAAGAGCTCGGCGGCGCGTTCACGCATGCGACCAAGAGTGGCGTCACCGATCTCATCGCCTCGGGCGAAGACGAGATGGTCGAGCAGACGCGAGCGCTGCTCTCGTTCTTACCGCAAAATAATCTCGAAGACGCGCCGCGCTTCACGTCCGGCGACGATCCCGAGCGACTCTGTCCCGAACTCGACGATCTCATTCCCGACTCGCCGAACAAACCGTACGATATCGTCGACGCGATCGAAGCCGTCGTCGACGATGGCGATTTTTTCGAGATCGGTGAGTTACACGCACCGAACATCGTTATCGGATTTGCCCGGATCGACGGCGCTTCGGTCGGCATCGTCGCGAATCAACCGAAGGTCCTCGCGGGCGTTCTCGATATCGCATCATCGGTGAAAGCTGCGCGCTTCGTGCGTTTTTGCGATGCGTTCAATATTCCGCTCGTGACGTTCGTCGACGTGCCCGGCTTCTTGCCCGGGCTCGCGCAAGAATACGGTGGCATCATCAAGCACGGCGCGAAGTTACTCTACGCGTACGCGGAAGCGACGGTCCCGAAAATCACGATCATCACGCGCAAGGCCTACGGTGGCGCGTACGATGTTATGGCATCGAAGCATATTCGCGCCGATTATAATATCGCGTGGCCCACGGCCGAGATCGCGGTCATGGGTGCGGCGGGCGCGGTCAAAACGATCTTCCGGCGCGATATCGCCGAAGCCGCAGACGGGGCCGCGCGTGAGGCGGAACTCATCGCCGATTACGAGCGGCGATTCGCCAATCCGTATATCGCAGCGAGTCGCGGTTACGTGGATGACGTCATCGAGGCGAGTAAGACGCGACGCGCCGTCTCACGCGCGCTTTCGATGCTCGCCAACAAACGCGTCGAGCGTCCAAAGCGCAAACACGGAAATATCCCGCTCTAACCTCCTCGATATCGACAGTCTCCGAACCGTTCGCGCGCTCCGGGTCGAGTCATCGCGATGCCGAACACGTGTGAACGTGCGGGGACTCGCACTCGAGATTGGAGTGACTATGGAAGCACGGATCAAAACTCTCGGCATCGATGCGATCTACTTTCCCGTCAAAGACGTGCAACGTTCGATCGCCTTTTACCGCGACACGGTCGGCGTCGAACCATCGGGCGTTTCAGAGGAATGGGGCGCCGAGTACGACTTGCCACAAGGCGCGGGATGGGGCTTCGGCCCCGCCCATCGTTTCGGCGGAAATACCAGCCCGGCGACCGTCTTTTTCGCGATACCAGACGTACGCGCCGCCGCCGATCGTCTGCGCGAAAAAGGCGGTTACACCGTCGGCGAAATCATGGACACGGCCGTATGCATCATGGCCTTCGTCAACGACGCTGAGGGCAATATTCTTTGCCTTCATCAACGCAAGACGGGTGAATCGACGCCTTGAACGATGAGTCTGAAGAATAGCACGCCTGCGGCTTACTCGCGCGTCGCGCGACAGACGAACGCGCGTAGGGCGCCGTCGAGCGGCGTACCGAGGGAGGCGATCAGAGCCCGTTCGAGCTCCGCAACGATCGTCGTCAACGCCGAGGGATCGCGAGCGACGATTTCGGCGCGCAAGGGCGAACCTTCGATGAAACCGCGCGCGACGCCGCTCGCGTCGACCGCATAGCTGCGTTCCGCGACATCGTCGCAGGCGACGTGGATGAAGCCCGCCGCACGAAGATCGCGTTCGATCGCGACTGGATCGCCATGGCCGTGGGGCGTGCGTTGCAAGAACGTCGGGGGATCGATGGGGAACGCGCGTGCGACGACGGCCGCGACGATGCGGCTGGCATCGTTGTCCTCGATCCCAGCCCAGACGCTCGCGATAAATGTCCCGCCCGGTCGTAGCACCCGTCTCGCTTCCGCGAACGCGGCGCCGCGATCGGAAAAGAACATGATACCGAATTGGCAAACGACCACGTCGAAATGCGCGTTGTCGAATGGCAACGCCATCGCGTCGGCTTGCGCGAACGTAACGTTCGGGCCGGCGCCGACCGATCGCGCGCGATCGATCATCGCCGCGTTGAAATCGGTTGAGACGATCGTCGCGTCGGGGAGCGCGCGCGACAGATCGCGCGTGACGACACCGGTTCCGGCCGCGATCTCGAGCACCGACGACGGCCCGAGACGTACGACACGAGCGGTGAGTTCGCGTGCGTAGGGCGCGAATAAAAACGGAACGAGATACGTGTCATACGATTCCGGGATCGATCCCGTAAAGGCGGTGTCGGCTTCGAGCATCGGTCTCCTTCGCGCGCCCCAAACGCGCTCTGCGGTATCGATGCTTAACGACTCGACCGTTTCCTTCATTGCCCGAGATCCGGCCTCACGGAACGACACCCCAGACGCATCGCTCGTAGCGAAGAGTCACGCACGGTGCGGCGGCCGCGATGCGCCGCCTATGCGTGAACGGCGAGTTGCAACACGTCGGCCGTCTGATCGCGAACCTGCTTGCAGAGCGCCGCGTCGTCGGCGATCGAGCGTCCGTACGACGGGATCATCTCGGTGAGCTTCGGCGTCCACGCCGGGAGCCGATCTTTCATGGCCTTTGCGATGACGCCAAGCATGATACTCACCGAGGTCGATGCCCCCGGCGACGCGCCGAGGACCGCCGCGAGCGATCCGTCGGCCGAGGTCACGACCTCGGTGCCGAATTGCAACTTGCCCTCGGGCATGATCACTTGCACGCGCTGGCCCGCCGTTTCCAAGTGCCAATCTTCGCGCTTGGCGTTTGGAAAGAACTCTTGGAGAGACGCGAAGCGGCCTTCGGGCGATTCCAACACTTGGCTCACGAGGTATTTCGTGAGCTCGAAATTATCGCGACCGACGGCGAGCAATGGCCCGAGATTGTCCGGGCGAATCGAGGTGAAGAGATCGGTCAAAGAGCCGTTCTTGAGGAACTTCGTCGAGAAGCCCGCATACGGCCCGAAGAGCAGCGAACGTTTTCCATCGACCACGCGCGCATCGAGATGCGGGACCGACATCGGCGGCGCGCCAACCGACGCTTTCCCGTAGACCTTTGCCGTATGACGTTCGGCAAGTTCGGGATCGTCGCAGCGGAGCCAAAGCCCACTGACCGGGAACCCTGCGAAGCCCTTACCCTCGGCAATTCCCGACTTCTGCAGGAGAGGAAGCGCGCCGCCGCCTGCGCCGAGAAAGACGAAGCCCGCGGAGATCGCCGAGACAACCCCCGTCTTGCCGTCAGCCGTGCTAACGTCCCACCGGCCGTCGGGCGTTTTGTATAAGCCGGTGACGCGATGCTGATACGCGACGCGGAAGTTGCCTTTGCGCTCGAGATTGGCGATAAGGCCCCGCGTGAGGGCCCCGAAATCAACATCCGTACCGCTCATATCGCGCGTCGCCGCGACTTTTTCGTTCGGATCGCGACCTTCCATGACGAGCGGGAGCCACGAACCGATCGTCGCCGGATCGTCGGAATATTCCATCTCGGCGAAGCAATGGTGCTTGCTCATCGCATCGAAACGGCGCCGCAGGTACGCGACGTTTGCCTCGCCGCGGACGAAGCTGACATGGGCGATCGGATGGATGAACTCGTCGGCCGGCGGAAGTGCGCCCGTTCGTACGAGATACGACCACAGCTGGCGCGAAAGATCGAACTCGGTGTTCACTTTGAGCGCGCGCGAGATGTCGACCGTGCCGTCGCTCTTCTCGGAGGTATAGTTCAATTCACAGAGCGCCGCATGGCCCGTACCGGCATTATTAAACGGCTGCGAGCTCTCTTCGGCCGCGGCGTCGAGCGACTCGTACATTACGATCGAGGCGTCGGGCTGCAGTTCGCGCATTATCGTCGCAAACGTCGCGCTCATGATGCCGGCACCGACGAGGACGATGTCGGGCGAGGCGGAGGCGTTCATCGTTGGTTTCGTCACGCGGTCCATTATACGGAAATCGCTCCACTTCTCTAGTGAAAATATCGTTCGGGCACGTTCGCGTCGCGACTCGGGCTCGGCCTTTAGACCGCTCGTCGAGCATAAACGTGCGCGTGGTTCGGGCCGTTCGAAAGGGCATCCCCAGGCCCGAGTCGTTTTTATACGGCGTGGGACTATTAGACGGCAAGGTCGCCCTCATCACGGGCGTCGCAAATCGGTGGAGCATCGCTACGGGCATCGCTCGTGAGATGCACGGTCATGGGGCGACGATCGTTCTGACGTACCAAGGCGCTCGAGTCCAGGGCGAAGTCGAAAAGCTGGCAGCCGAGCTTGGCGGCGTGGCCTTTCCATGTGACGTTGCGAACGATGCGTCGCTCGCAACACTCGCCGAGAGCGTCCGCGAGAAATACGGAAAACTCGATACGCTCGTTCACTCCATCGCCTTCGTGAACAAAGAGGATCTGCAAGGCAAAGTCTATACGACGTCGCGCGCGGGCTTCGCGCTCGCGGCCGATATTTCGGCCTTCTCGCTCATCGCACTGACGAACGCCGTCGCCGATCTCCTCAGCGATGGCGCGAGCATTATGGCGATCACCTATTTCGGCTCGACGACGATCGTCCCAAATTACAACGTGGCGGGTATCGTCAAAGCCGCGCTTGAGTCGATCGTACGGTATCTCGCGTACGACTTAGGCGATCGAGGTATCCGCGTCAACGCGATCTCCGCCGGACCGATCAGCACGGCAAGTTCGCGACAGGTACGCGATTTCAAAAAAATGCTCGACAAAGTTTCCGCCGCCGCTCCGCTACGGCGCAACGTCACGCCTGAAGACGTCGGCAAGACGGCCGTCTATCTCGCGTCCGATCTTTCGTCGACGATCACCGCCGACGTGCACTTCGTCGACGCGGGCTATCATGCGATGGGCATGTACCCGGAGGTCGTTCCGGCGGGATGAGGCTCGAGATGCGCTCCCCACGCGGAGACGTCACGACGTCGCCCGCAATCGTTGCTGCCATAACCGTCGCGCTCTGCACACTCGACACCGATGCCGATGCCGAACCCGCAGACGCGCCGCAAATAATCTCGAGCTGGCGTGCGGCCGGGCGCATCTACGACACATACGATTCCCGCAATTCTCCCGAAAGACGTCCGTGAGAAAACTCCTAGTCGCCAATCGCGGCGAGATCGCGCTGCGTATCATGCGGACCGCGCGCGAGCGCGGGCTCGCGACGGTCGCGGTATATTCCGAACCCGACCGCGGCGCGCTCCACGTCGCGTATGCCGACGAAGCGTTCTTGCTCGGCCCGGCCTCGCCGTCGCTCAGTTACCTCAACATCGAAAAACTGATCGACATCGCCGCGCGTTCCGGCGCCGACGCGGTGCACCCCGGTTACGGATTCCTCGCCGAAAACGCCGGATTCGCGCGCGCCGTTATCGCGGCGAAACTGACGTGGGTCGGGCCGCATCCCGACGCGATCGACGCGATGGGCGACAAGATCCGTGCGCGGCAGGCGATGATCGCCGCGGGCGTGCCGGTCGTGCCCGGCGCGACGACGTCGCTCGAATCGGTCGACGACGCGCTCGCGGCGGCGGAGGCGTACGGCTTACCGCTCGCGATCAAAGCCTCGGGCGGCGGCGGTGGCAAAGGACTTAAAGTTGCGCACACGCGCGACGAGATCGCAGGCGCGTTCACGACCGCGCGCCGCGAAGCCGAGGCGTATTTCAAGAATCCGATCGTGTATGCGGAACGCTACCTCGATAATCCCAAGCACGTCGAACTTCAGATCCTCGCCGACAAATTCGGCAATGTCGTGCATATCGGCGAACGCGATTGTTCGTTGCAACGCCGGCATCAGAAACTCTACGAGGAGACGCCCGCGCTCGTGAGCGACCGCGTACGCGAAGGGTTGCGCGATGCGGGTTTGCGCGCTGCGCGCGCGATCGGCTACGACAGCGTCGGCACGATCGAAACGCTCGTCGCGGGCGACGAGTTCTTCTTCCTCGAGATGAACACGCGCATTCAGGTCGAGCACACGATCAGCGAGATGATCAGCGGCATCGATCTCATCGCCGAGCAACTCCGCGTTGCAGCAGGCGAACCGCTCGGCTACACGCAGAACGACGTTCGTTTTCGAGGCCACGCGATCGAGGTGCGCGTAAACGCCGAAGATCCCGCGCGAGCGTTTCGCCCGGCGCCCGGCACGATTACGACGTACCGCGAACCTGCGGGCCTCGGCATTCGCGTCGATGCGGCCTTGACCGCAGGCGGCACGATTTCACCCGATTACGATTCGATGGTCGCAAAACTCATCGTCTGGGCACCGACGCGCGATGGAGCCCGCGCGCGCATGCGTCGCGCGATCGACGATTATACGATCGTCGGCGTGCCGACGACCTTGCCGTTTTTGCGCGCGCTCAACGATAGCGCGAACGTCGTCGACGGCACGTACGGTACGGCATCGCTCGAAACGTTCGCGGCGACGTGGATTCCACGTACGACCGACGCCATTTCCTCGGCACACCTCGATTCGAGCGATGTCGCCCGGGCGACCGTCGATGAACCCGAAGTCGTGCGTGTGGAAGTCAACGACCAACTCTTCGTCGTGCGCGTGTTGGACCGGCCGCGCGTGAGCGGTGGTGTCCGCGCGATTCCGAATGGCATCGCACGCAGTCTCGCGCCGAAACCTTCGACGCGTGCGAAAGGCTCGCGCGTCGCCGACGGCAACGCGATTGCCTCACCGATGCACGGGGTCGTGGTCGATCTCTCCGTCACGGCGGGCGATGAGGTCAGCGAGGGTCAGGTCGTCGCGGTGATCGAGGCGATGAAGATGATGAACGAGATCCGCGCGCACCGCGCCGGCATCGTTGCAAATGTTGGCGCGGTCAAGGGCGCGACGGTTGAAGCGAATACAGCTCTGGTAACGCTCGTCGCAACGTAAGGCGAGCGTTCCAGCGTGCGTCGGCGCGCGCGTCACGCATCCGTATCGTCGCGCGTATCGTAGACGCACTTCTTCCCGTTGGTCTATCGCTCGCCGCCGCTCGATCGCTCTGCGCATCAGTCATCGCTTGAGGTTACATGCCGCACAACGAGCTCCGGACGCCAAGTCGTCACCTTCGCCAAGAAAGCCGTTCGCTTATCGCAAGCGCGACCGGCGTCAGCACGCTCAATTGCAGCAGCGGAAAGAGTCCGAGCCCGAAAACTGTCGGCATACTCGGGTCGTATTCCCAGAACCCGACGTGCAAAGCTACGAATTCGACGAGCGCCGCAACCGGGAGCCCGATGATCGCCGTCGTCGCGTAAAGTTTTAACTCATGAGGCGCGCTTCCCACGCGTCGCAACACGACGGCGGCGATTATGACGATGCCGTAGGTCATCGCCGCATCGCCGACCGACGCGAGGGCGCACCACGCGATGTGTACGAGTGCGGAAAAACCGGACAACCGATAGGCGGGCATTTGCGCCAACTCCCAAACGAAGTTGATCGACACTGCGACAGGTGCCAGCAATCGTAATGTCCGTGAGTTAAGCGCGGGTCGTCTCCGCCCCGAGTTCTCGCGCAAGTTCGAGCGCTTTCTCGCGCACGAGATCTCGGATCTCGCGAACGCGTTCGGTGGGCTGACCTTTCGGATCGGGAAGCCCCCAGTCGGCATCGATGCGCGGCACGCCCGCAACATCGCACCCCATCGTGATGATGCGCGTCGCACGTGCCGCAACCTCCGGATCGAGCAGCTTCGGCCGGGCAGATGAAATATCGATTCCGTCCTCCGTCATGATGTTCACGACACCGGGATCCGGAACGTTGGCTGCGACCGTGCCCGCCGATGCGACCTCGACGGCGTCCCCGACGAACGTACGAAGATACGCTTCCGCCATTTGGCTGCGGCCCGTGTTGTGTTTGCAGACGAAAAGCACGAATGGCTTCAACGGTTTCCTCACGCCACGCGAGCGGCAAATCCCGGCTTCAGGCGGCGCGCGATGTTAACGAGAACGAGGAGCACGGGGACTTCGACGAGCGGCCCGATCACCGATGCGAACGCTTCGCCGGAATCGATGCCGAACACCGCGACACAGACGGCAATCGCAAGTTCGAAATTGTTGCTCGCTGCCGTCAACGCAAGCGACGTCGTTTTGCCGTAGTTCGCGCCGGCGCGCTTACCCATGAGAAACGAGACGGAGAACATGATCCCGAAGTAGAGCGCGAGCGGTATGGCGACCGCGAGAACGTCGAGCGGATGCGCGATGATGCGCGCGCCCTGGAGTGCGAACATGGCGACGATCGTTACGAGCAGCGCGACGAGCGTGAGTGGTGTGATGGCCGGGACAAATTTTTCATCGTATGCCGCGATACCCATGCGCGGTCTAAGAAGTGCACGCGTAAGGGCGCCTGCGACGGCGGGGATGCCGAGGTACACCACAACGGTCGTCGCAACGGATGCGATCGAGAGGTGAACGGTGAGACTCGGAAGCCCGACCAGCGGCGGCAGCACCGTGACGAAGAGATACGCATACGCCGCATAGCCGACAACCTGAAAGATCGAATTGATCGCGACGAGCGCCGCCGTGTACTCTCGATCGGCGCTCGCCAGTTCGCTCCACACCACGACCATCGCGATGCAGCGAGCGAGACCCACCATGACGAGGCCGGCGAAGAGATCGGGCCGCCCATGCAAGAAGGCCGCAGCCAACCCGAACATAAGGATCGGCGCGATCACCCAATTTTGCACGAGCGAGAGCGCGAGTATTCGCTTATCCCGGAGCGCCGCCGGCATCGCTTCGTACCGCACGCGTGCGAAAGGCGGATACATCATGACGATCAATCCGATCGGCACGAAAATCGCCGGCAGATGGAGGCCGATGGCTCCCAGGCCGACGCCGAGCAGCATCGCGAGCACGATCCACAGCGTGAGGAAACGATCGAGAAACGAGAGCGCGGCGAATGCGGAGTTCCGCGGCGCACGTGTCGTCGCCGTCATGCCGGAACGCCTTCCGGGAAAGCGATCGAGAGCGCTGCGGCGAGGCGTCCACCCGCATCCGAGGCGAGTGCGTAATAGACCCACGTGCCGCGTCGTTCCGACGTGACGAGCCCGGCGTCTTTGAGCAACTTGAGGTGATGGGAGACTGTCGATTGATTGAGCCCGAGACCGCACGTGAAATCGCAGACGCACACATCGTGTTCGTTCCGCGCGAGCGTCGCGAGGATCGTCATTCGAGCCGGGTCGCCGAGCGCTTTGAAGAGCGCGGCCTCCGCATTCACATCACGAGCGAATATCCTCGCCTCGCGCCGGCAGTCTTGCATCGACATCCGTCGATACTATAAGCTGTATCGATGATTGTCAATATAACGGAGTGCCGATCCCGCTCCCGCTGCGAGACGCGCCGTCGCACGGGGATGCGAGCCTCGCAGCGGGCCGTACTCGGGTTGTTAGAAGCGGCGCGCGAGCGAGAACGTGATCGCACGACCCTGTAACGCGTACGCGTCGGTTGCGACGGGACCGGCCGCGCCGCCGTATGCGATGCCGGCTCCGGCCTGCGTGAAGCGTGACGCGTACGTATTCGTGAGGTTCGTTCCGGCAACGTTGAACTCGAGTCCCGCAAGCTTGTAACCAAGGCTCGCGCGTAACGTCGCGAATTGCGGGCGATTGAGTTCGTTGTAGCGGCCCTCGTATAAAACGGCCGCATCGTAGGCAAGCCCGGCGTCCGGCCGATGCTCGACTTCGAACGTTAATTTGTGCAATGGAACGCCTGGAAACTGCTCGTGCGCAACGATGGTACCGTTCTGAACTTCCGGCGGCGCGTTCACCGCATAGGTACTATTGAGGCCGTATCCGAGTTTGAGCGAGAGCCCTGCGATGCGCGTCTCGACGCGCATTTCGGCACCGGTATACACGGCGTTGCCGATATTGATCGGATAACTCGCGCACGCGAGACTCGGCGCTCCCGCATCGCAGGTCGACGCGGCAAGCAATCTCTGCGCGGGCGTTCGTAGATTCGTCCGGTACAAATCGGCACCCAAGCGGACCGTGTGTTTGGTCGGCCCGACGATCTTCTCGAAACCGAGATCGTATTCGGTCGCGTGATCTTCGCGCAAGTGAGCGTTGCCGATCGAGATGTGACCGTTCGCGTTTGGTTGCGGAAGATTCGCCGGAACGTACAGCTCCGTTAGCTGGGGGGCTTGGAACGTCGTGCCGGCCGACGCGCGGAGTGCCGTCCGGGAATCGGGTGTGTAGACGACACCGACGCGCGGATCGAAGCTGTGGCCGAACGTTGAAAAATGACTATCGTAGGCCGCGACCGTGTAATGAAAGCGTTCGGAGGGATCGTATTGGAGTCGAAGCGCGAGCGAACGCTGCGTTTGCGCGAGGCCACTCACCGTCGTCGACACGGGCGCATCGGTGGGCCCGGCAGCGTCGAAGGTGCGGTCAGCGGCGAGCGGACGAAAACGATGCGTTTGTTCCGTGATGCTGTTCGAGCGGGTCGGATCGAACGTATCGAGTGCCTCAGATCGCAGACGATATTTGAGCGCGATGCTGCCGCGATCGAAGCTGTGATCGATTTCGAGGGTATCGTCGGCAAGGCGGTCGCGATCGTCGAAATACGATGTGCTCATCCCGCTCGCCGGACCTTGGACCGATTGCGCCGCATAGGCCGTGAGGTGGCGAAAGAGTGCCGTCGTGCGCGCGATCCCGTCGCTCCCGTGCGAGCCGAGCGGAACCTGCAGATCGAGTCCGTAGCCCGCGTTGTGGCCCAGGAGCCGCGAACCGATTGAGGTCGCGTAGGTGCCGTCGGGCGCGATCGACGTGAGCGCCGCGGAGAGATCGCGGACGACGCTTTGATCCCGAAACGTCACTTCGGCGTAACTCGCGAGCGCGCGTCCGAACGAATACCGCACCTTCGCAAGTGACGTCTGCCCGTCGACGTCGCTCCCGACATGCTCGGTTTCGCCCGCCGCACCGGTGACGGCCATGCGCGTCACTTGATTCGCTGCGTTCGCCTGGTGTAGCGAGAATGCGTAGCCGAGCCGCTCCGCGCGCCCGGTCGCCTGGATCGTCTCGCCGAACGATTCGTACGTGCCGAACGACGTTCGAACCAAGCCGTGTGGTTTCGCCGTCGGCTCGAGCGTTCGCACGTTGATCGCGCCACCGATCGTACTCGGTCCGAGCAGTGCCGCGGGCGAGATGCCATACACCAATTGAACGTTGGCGAAATCGGCCGGATCGAGCAACGAGAGATCGAAATCGCCGGAGATTCCGCTATTGAGTTCGTGGCCGTCGATATCGACGAGCGTTTCTGTTGGATCGGGACCACGTAGCGCAACACTCTGCGGCGCCGCAGGGCTACCACTTCCCTGACGGATCACCGTCGCTGAGAGGGCGTCGGCGACGACGTCGCTCACGCGCGTGAATCCGCGCTCGGCGTAGGCTTGCGTTTGCAGCGTTTGAATCGGCGCGTTGGAAATCGAGACATTCGACGATCCTGTTGCCGTCACGCTGCCGATCGTCGTCAGTGACGTCGCCGAGCGCGCGAGGACGAGGACAACGTCGGTATGCGCGGCCGAGCTGATTTCGATCGGGTTACCCGTCAGCGGAGCGTACTGTGGCGACGAAGCGGAAACGAGATAGGTGCCGGTGGGGAGGTTGGCGAGCGTCGCCGTTCCGTCGGCACCGGTCTCGATCGTGCGGCGATCGCCGTTCCGTACGATGACGACTTTCGCACGCGCGATCGGCACGCCGTCTGCGGTTGCGACGCGCACGAAGACGCTTCCAACCCCTTCGGCAGCGCTTGCGATCGAGGACCAGGTCGTAAGGATGCTGACGAAAGTAATGGCCGCAACGATACGGCGCACGAATGATGACACGAATTTTCTCCGTTCGATCGGCGCGTCGTTTACGACGACGCGCGTTTGCGTTCGACGCCTCAGGTGCGAGGCGAGGTCGGATGCAAAAACGGAGGTGGGCCGCGCTTCGCAGCGCTGCGGACGATATTTCGTAAAGTCATAAATGAAAGCCGATGGCGCTCGCGCACGTCGAGCGTTCGCAGAGCGCCGCATACGCAACGCATCGCGAGGAGAACATCGCGCGCTGCGGCTACGAGGCGGCCGTAGGTTCGCGCGAAGCCCCGCAGGCCGAAGGCGACGAGCGCGGAGGTGAGCGCGGCAACGATCGCCGTCACGCCGATACCGAGCCACAGCGATCCGCCGAGCGCGGCCTGCAAACTCAGATCCGAGCCCCCGACGCCCAGCTCGTCGAAATCTTCCATGAGGATGACGGCAACGAGAGCGAGCGCGATGGTGGCGACGATTGCGAGCGGATGCGCGCTCAGACGCGCGGCCCGCGCGATCGTCTCGCGCATGGCCATCGACGTCTTGCGGGCATCGGCGAAAATCGCGCTCCACAAACGCGAGAGCAAGAAAACGACGATACTCGCGCCTCCGGCAAAGACGACGAAGCGCGATCCGTGCGCGAGGTGATCGTACGTATCGGTTGCTAGGAGCGTGTCGCCGAGTCGGTCCACGAGGACGTGCGAGATCAGCGCCGTTGCGGAAGCAACGACGAAGATCACGATTCCCGTGAGAGCGATAGCAGCATGGCGGCGCACGATGAAGCCGCCTTCTCGTCCTCGTCGTCGGTCCCTCGGACCTTACGCTCGATTTAAGGTTTGCGTGCGACGGACGTTAAGGTACGTCTCGCGCGAAGCCAATCGTACCACTCCTCGAGATTCTAGCCGCTGCTGGCCGAGAGAACGATCTCGCGCAAGCCCACCTTGACCGAGCACGCCTGCGCGATAAAGAGATCGGCCGCCGCGAACAGGTAAAAAATCTTCTTTAAAAAGCACATTTTCGAGGGTCGTTCTTTCTAGCGCTTTGCGACGTCGCATGCGTCCTTTACGCGAACGCATGCGTGCCTGTGGGCGGGGGCCGTCTCGGCCACGCCAAACCTGACCAGAATATGACGTTTCCAGCACGCCTACTCCGCATCGCACTCGTTCTCGGCGCCATCGTCGATGCGACCGTCGCGATTCTCGCAATCTTCTTCCAGCCGCTGCTCGGGCCGCTGTTCGACGTGCCGACGAAGGACCCGGCGCTCACGACGATCGCCGGCGGCGAGTACGTCGTCGTGACGCTGATTTACGTCATGCTGTTGCGCGATACGAAGCGATACGCACCGTTGCTGTGGCTCGTCGCGCTCGATCAACTCTTCGCCGCGCTCATTCCCGCATGGGAGATCTCGCGTGGCCACGTCGTCGCAACGTGGAAGACGATCGGGCCGATACCAATCAACCTCATCCTTGCCGCAACGTACGCACTCGCCGCACGATCGCACGCCACCACCACGAAGCCGCGCGTCATTTAGAGGTACGCGCCGCCAGAAACTTCGATGCGTTGACCCGTGATCCAGCCGCCATCGGAGAGGAGCGCCGCGACGGCGGAACCGACGTCATCGGGTAATCCCGCGCGGCCCTGCGCGGTCATCGATGCGACCGTCTTGTTGATGTCGGCGTTGTCGCGCACACGTCCGCCACCGAAATCAGTTTCGATCGCACCCGGAGCGATCGTGTTCGCAGCGATATGGCGCGGCCCGAGTTCCCGCGCGAGATAACGCGTGAAAACTTCGATGCCGCCCTTCATCATCGCATACGCCGACGACCCCGGTAGCGAGTATCGTGCGAGCCCCGAGGAAATGTTGATGATGCGACCGCCGTCGACGATCGTCGACAGGAGCTTCTGCGTGAGAAAGTACGGTGCCTTAAGATGCACGGCGAAGAGTGCGTCGAATGCGGCCTCCGTCGTGTCGGCGATCGGCGTATAGTCGCCGTGCCCGGCGTTGTTGATAAGATAATCGAACGTGGACCGGCCGAACGTCGCCTGCAACGTGGCGGGTACGCTCGCGGCGAAAGCCTCGATATTGGCGACGGTCGCGAGATCGAGCCGCACCATCGTCGCGCGCCCGCCGAGCGCGACGATCTCCGCAACGACGCTTTCGGCTTCGGCGCTCGCCTCGCGATACGTCCCCAAAATATCGATGTTATGTTCCGCAAGATGGAGCGCCATGTTTTTCCCGAGACCACGGCTGGCACCGGTGATGATCGCGATCTTGCGCGCCGTGACGGTACTCTTGCTTGAATCAGGTGCTTGCATGAGCGTCGATCTTTCTTACGATGACGAGGCGGCAACGGCCGGGCGTCGTGGCTGACGACTTCGGTCGATATCGCGGGCGATTACGCGATGCCGCATGCGAACCTTCGCGCTGCTGGAAGTTGCGCGAATACGTGCGCGATCTGCTCGTCGCCCGAATCCCATACGTCGACGCACGAGGGGTCGACGAGGAGGCGACCGGAAACTAGAACGCGATGGCCAAGAGTGTACGACGCGGAGCACGCACGCAAAACGGCAGTGGGATCCCGCTGCAACCCTCCTACGACGAAACCGACGCGCGCCACGCGCATGCGACGCTCGGTGAAGAAACGCCGGGGGCATTTCCGTATTTGCGCGGCATCCGCGACGACGGTTATCGCGGGCGCCTGTGGACGATGCGCCAATATGCGGGTTTCGCGACTGCCGCTGAATCGAACGCCCGCTATCGCTACCTTCTCGAGCGCGGGACCACGGGGCTCTCGGTCGCCTTCGACCTTCCGACCCAACTCGGCTACGATTCCGATACCGCAATCGCTCGCGGCGAAGTCGGGCGGGTCGGCGTCGCGATCGATCACGTCCGCGATATCGAGACGCTTTTCGACGGCATCCCTCTCGATAGCGTCACGGTCTCGATGACGATCAACGCACCCGCATCGATCCTGCTCGCGATGGTGCTCGCGGTCGCCCGACGGCGCGGAATTCCGTTCGAGAAGCTCGGCGGCACGATTCAGAACGACGTGCTCAAAGAGTACGTCGCTCGCGGCACGTACATCTTTCCGCCAAAACCCTCGATGCGGCTCGTCACCGACGTAATGGCCTATTGCGCGACCGACGTTCCGAATTGGAATACCATCTCGATCTCGGGCTATCACATTCGCGAGGCCGGATCGACTGCGGTCGAGGAAATCGCGTTCACGCTTTCAAACGCGAAAGCGTATTTACAATCGGCGAAAGAAGCCGGGCTCGACGTCGACGTCATCGCACCGCGCATCTCGTTTTTCTGGAACGCGCACAACGATTTTTTCGAGGAGATCGCGAAATTTCGCGCCGCGCGTTTGCTGTGGGCGAAGATCGTGCGCGACGAGTTCGGCTCGAAAGATCCGCGCTCGCAGATGTTGCGCTTCCACACACAGACCGGCGGATCGACGCTCACCGCACAAGAGCCCGATAACAACGTCGTTCGCGTGACGCTCCAGGCGCTCGCAGCCGTGCTCGGTGGAACGCAATCGCTCCACACGAACGGCAAAGATGAGGCGCTTGCCTTACCGAGTGCCGAATCCGCGCGACTGGCGCTTCGAACGCAACAGATCATCGCTTTTGAGAGCGGTGCGGCCGACGTCGTGGATCCGCTGGCGGGTTCGTATTACGTCGAATCGCTCACCGCGCAGATGGTCGAACGCGCGGCCGCGCTCATCGCCGAAGTCGACGAGCTCGGGGGGAGCGTCGAGGCGATCAATATGGGGTGGATGCAATCGCGCGTCTCCGAATCGTCCTATCGCGCGCAACAAGAGATCGAACGCGGCGATGCGATCGTCGTCGGCGTCAACGCATTCGCCGAGACGAACGCCGGACCGCAGATGGCGTTACAAAAAATCGACGCTTCGATCGAGCGCGACCAAATCGCGCGTGTCGCTGAGTATCGGGCAGAACGCGATGCCGCGGTCGTTGCTTCGCGTTTGGAAGACGTGCGCTCCGCCGCCATTGGAACGGCGAACCTCATGCCGCGTTTCCTCGAAGCCGTCGACGCGGGCGCGACGCTCGGCGAGATCTGCGATGTCTTACGCGGCGTCTTCGGTAAGCACGTCGCCGAGGCGATCGCATGAGCGAGGCCGAGGCCGATATCGAGACCAACGGCTGGACGATCGACCACGTCGCTCTCGTCGTCGCCGATCTCGATGCGACCGTTGCGATGTATACGCAGACCCTCGGCTTCGCGCAACTCTATCGCGAGATTATCGCCGATCAAGGCATCGAAGCCGTCGGCATCGCCGCCGGCGATTCCGTGATCGAACTCTTGCGGCCGCTCGAAGAGAGCTCCGCGATCGCACGCTTTCGTGGCGACGCGGCCACGAAGATGCATCACATCGCCTATCAGGTGACCGACATCGAAGTCGAGATGCGCCGCTTGCGTGCGGCGGGCGTGCGCCTCATCGACGAATCGCCACGCAAAGGCGCGCACGGCAACACGATCGCGTTCTTGCATCCCAAAAGCACGGGCGGCGTGCTCACAGAGCTCTGCCAGCCTCCGGCGACGCGTCCGCGGCGCTAGCGCACGATAACCGGCGACAACCGTACGTCGATCTGCGTCTCGAAGGTGCGGTCCCACGGCAACGTGATCGTGAGTCCCGCATCGCGATATTGGGGATAGATCTTCGCCAAGAGGTCGAGTGCGTAAGGCCAGAGTTGGGCGCGATTACGCGAAGCCGCTTCCCGCGCGACGTCGGGTAAGAGCAGCGTCGTATCGATCTCACGCGCGCGTAACACCTCGTTCATCGAGGGCCGTACGAACTGATGGAACGCGTAATCGTCGATGTAGCGGTCGAGCATGAATTGCGCGTGCGCGCGAGCGTCGTAACGGTTGGCGCGACGCCCGGCGCCAACGGCGATCGCTTCGGGAAGTGCCGTCCCGATCGTATTGGCGTCGGTATTCCACGACGCGAACGCATCGATCTTCCCGGCGATGCCGCGATCGATCAAGGCCTGCGTGAGCGCGCGTTGCTCGTCGCCGGGCTTACCCGATAGGAACGTAAGGTCGGCCACCGCGACACTCCGACCTCGCGCGACGTCGGCCGCGATGCGATCTTCGAAGGCGCGCTCGTCACTCGCACTCGTTCCGGCGACGCGCACGTAGAGCGCGATATCGGCATCGTTCGCAACGCGAATGGCGCCGCACGCCCGGACGATCTGTGAGATCGTCGTCTCGATCGGTACGTATTCGAGTTCATCGTTGACGGCGCCGCCATCGGGTCGAGAGTAGGAGAGTACGACCGTCGGCGTCCACGCGACGTTCCGCGCAAGCGCACGAGCGAGCATCACCATCCCAAGTTCGTCGGCACCCGGTTCGATCGACGCGCGATCGCCGAGACCGTAGCGTCGCGCGTCTCGTTTGAGCGCGGCCACATCCTTGAGATGCAATCCCGTCGGTCCGGCGTCGTCTTGACCGATCACGATTCGATCGAAACCGCCTTCCGCCGCGAGTTGCAAGGCCCACGCATCGACGTCACGATTGCGCGCGCGCGTCGCAAGATATGCATCGAGCGTCGTCGCGCCGATCCGCTCGCGAAGGCGCATCGCTTTCCCCTGCTGCTCGGGCGTTTGCGGCGGATCGGGAAGGCTCGCGTACGCCTGGATATCGTCGACGGTCGTACCCGCAGCATAGTAGTTCGTCGCGCCACCCAAACGAGGGACGCCCGTCGGTGCGAGGCGCATGATCGTCCCAAAGACGCCCACGTAACGGATCGACCGTTCGGCTTTGAGGCGCGCGAGATCGCGCAGGCGCACGTAGGCCTCACCCGTGCCGATACCGGGAATACGCGAGGCCACGAGCCCGCCGTACGCGATCATATCGGTCGATGCGACGAGTGCCGCGATACCTTGCGTTTGCGGCCCGCGTAGCCAACGCGCGATCGCGTCGGGGTCGCCCGAACGCAAGTAGTTGCCGATCGTAGCACGCGGCGGCGTGACGATCGGTTGGCCGGCGATCGTCCCGAGCTGCACGGGTAATTGGTACGTGACCGGACGATCGTCGAGCGGAACGAAGGCGATCGCGGGTTGCGCCGATTCGGCCGCGCGCACGTCGCGCGCCCCGAACGCGACGATCGTCGACGACAGCGCGAGCGCGATCGCAACGCTCGATATGGCCGATGCGACGCGTTTGCCGACGGACGAACGCGACACGCGCTACGAAAACTCGACGAGCAGATCGCCCGCCGAAATGCGCGCACCGACCGGCGTGAGAACGGCGGAAACGATACCGTCTGCCGGAGCGTGCACGACCGTCTGCATTTTCATGGCCTCGATCGTGATCAGCGCCTCGCCCTTGCGAATCGCGCGCCCCTCGACGGCTGCGACCTTTACGATTTGACCCGGCATTGGCGACCCGAGATGGTGCGGGTTTCCCGGCTCTGCTTTGCGCGGGAGCGCCTTGAGGCCCGTGAGTCGGCCATCGAGCACCGTGACGTTACGCGGTTGGCCGTTGAGTTCGAAATAGACGGTGCGGATACCCGATTCATCGGGTTCGCCGAGCGCGGCATATCGCACGAAGAGCGTTTTGCCGCGGTCGATATCGATTGCGATCTCTTGGCCGACTTGCATGCCGTAGAAAAACACCGGCGTTTCGAGATTATCGACGTTGCCGTAGGTCGCCTGATGCTTCGCGAACTCGACGTAGACCGCCGGATACATCAGATATGAAGCGAAATCACGGTCGGTGATCTGGCGCCCGACCAGTGCTTCGGCTTCCGCGCGCGCGCCCACGAGATCGAGTGCCGGTAACGACGCACCCGGACGCGTCGTGAGCGGCGTCTTGCCGGCGAGCACTTTGGCTTGCAAGGCTTTGGGAAAGCCCCCCGGCGGCTGACCCAAATCGCCACGGAAAAACTCGACGACCGATTGCGGAAACGCCACCACGTAATCGGGATCTTCGACTTGCGCTTCGGTCAGATTGCTCGAGACCATGAAGAGCGCCATATCGCCGACGACTTTCGAACTCGGCGTGACCTTGACGATGTCGCCGAACATGCGATTGACGGCGGCATACGTCGTCGTAATCGTGGGCCAGCGTTCGCCGATTCCCATCGTGTTTGCTTGCTCGCGAAGATTCGTATATTGTCCGCCCGGCATCTCGTGTTCGTACACGTCGGACGACCCCGCGCGCATCTCGCTTTCGAACGGGCGATAGAACCGACGCACGCTCTCCCAATAGGTCGAAATCTCTTTGATCGCGCCCGCCTCGATACCCGGATCGCGCGGCCCGTTACGCAGGCCCGCGACGATCGAGCCGAGGTTGGGTTGCGACGTGAGGCCGCTCATCGAATCGATCGCGCCATCGACGGCGTCGACGCCCGCTTCGATTGCGGCGAGCACGCTCGCGCCGCTGTTACCGCTCGTATCGTGCGTGTGAAAGTGAATCGGGAGCGAGATCTCTTGCCGCAGCGCGTTAACGAGAACCCGCGCGGCCCTGGGCTTGAGCAAACCCGCCATATCCTTGATACCGAGCACGTGCGCGCCCGTCGCCTCGATCTCTTTGGCGAGGCCGACGTAGTACGCGAGATCGTATTTCGGACGCGCGGGATCGAGGATATCGCCCGTGTAGCACATTGCGACTTCGCAGAGTTTGCCGCTTTCGAGCACCGCATCGATCGAGACGCGCATGTTTTCGACCCAGTTCAACGAGTCGAAAATACGAAAGACGTCGATCCCGGACTCGGCCGCCTGCTCGATGTAGTACCGAACGACGTTGTCGGGATAACTCGTGTAGCCGACGGCATTCGCGCCGCGCACGAGCATCTGCAAGAGAATGTTCGGCACGGCGCTCCGGATCGCGCGCAAACGCCACCACGGATCTTCCTTGAGAAAACGCATCGCCACATCGAAGGTCGCACCACCCCAACATTCGAGCGAGAAGAGTCCCGACATCCGATGTGCGTAGGTCGGCGCGATGCGGATGATGTCGCGCGTGCGCATTCGCGTCGCGAGTAACGATTGATGCGCGTCGCGCATCGTCGTATCGGTCACGAGCACGCGCTCCTGGTCGCGCATCCACGTGGCGAACGCTTTCGGCCCGAGCTCGGCGAGGACGTCGCGCGTTCCGGGCGGCGGTGCGTCGATTTTCATCGGCGCGACTTTGGGCTCGACACGCGCTTCGGCTGCGACCCGACCGCGGACTTCGGGATTTCCGTTGACGATCGTCTCGGCGATGAACGCGAGCGCGCGCGTCGCGCGATCGCGATAGCGCCGCATATCGATGAGGCCGACGTTCTCGTCGAGAAAGCGCGTGGTCACGGTACCGTCGACGAACTCGCGATGCTCGAGTAACGCATCGAGGAACGGCACGTTCGTCGTGACGCCGCGAATGCGGAACTCGCGCAACGCGCGGAGCATGCGCGCGCGCGTCTCCGCGAACTCCGGTGCCCACACGGTCACTTTTTCGAGCAACGAATCATAAAATGGCGTGACGACGGCGCCCGCGTAGGCCGTGCCGCCATCGAGGCGGACGCCGAAACCCGTCGCGGGACGATACGCGACGATCTGGCCGTACGTCGGCGCAAAGTTGTGTTGTGCGTCTTCGGTCGTAATCCGGCACTGCATCGCATAGCCGCGAACGACGATACCGTCTTGCCTGGGAACGCCGCTATCCTGCGACCCGATCGCCGCGCCGGCCGCAATGCGGATCTGCGCTTTCACGAGATCGATGCCCGTCACCATCTCGGTCACGGTGTGCTCCACTTGGATGCGCGGATTGACTTCGATGAAGAAAAACGAGTCGCTATCGAGATCCACGAGAAACTCGACCGTCCCCGCGTTATCGTAATTGATCGCGAGCGCGAGCTCGAGCGCGGCCGCGATCATCCCATCGCGTAAATGCGGTGCGAGATTGCGCGCCGGCGCTTCTTCCACCACTTTTTGATGACGCCGTTGCACCGTGCAATCGCGCTCGCCCAAATGTACGACGGTACCGTGCGAATCGCCGAGGATCTGCACCTCGATATGCTTCGCCCGACCGACGTACCGCTCGACGTAGATTTCATCGTTGCCGAACGCAGCCGCCGCTTCTTGGCGCGCGAGCGAGATTTGTTCGCCGAGCGTGGCGGGATCGGTGACGATCCGCATTCCGCGGCCCCCGCCGCCCCAACTCGCCTTAATCATCACGGGCAAACCGATAGCGCGAGCCGCCTCCGCAGCGACGTCGGGTTCGTGCGAGAGTGCGGCGCTTGCGGGAATGACGGGCACGCCCGATTCGAGCGCGAGCGTTCGCGCCGATACTTTGTTACCGAAGCGTCGCATCGTTTCGGATTTGGGGCCGACGAAGATGATGCCGGCGGCACGAACCGCATCGGCAAAATCGGGATTCTCGGAGAGAAAACCGTAACCCGGATGGATCGCATCGACGTTCGCCTCGATGGCGATTCGCACGATATCGTCGATATCGAGATACGCCTGCACCGGCGATTTGTCCGCACCCACGAGGTAGGTTTCGTCGGCTTTGAAACGGTGGAGCGCGAAGCGGTCTTCGCGTGAATAGATGGCGACGGTCTCGATGCCGAGTTCGGTCGCCGCGCGCAAGACGCGAATCGCAATCTCACCGCGGTTGGCCACAAGGAGGCGGCGGATCACGCGCTGGTCGCTCATCATCGTCGTAAACCTTCAGAGCAACGCGCGCAAGAACCCGCCGGAGGCTGCCAGGAGCGTGCGCGCCGTCGCGGCGTCGACCGCGCGCACCGCCATCACGACGGCGGTCTTTACGCTTCCATCGGCCTCGACCAACAGATCCGTCGCGCGGTCGTCGTCGACATTCGCGAGCGCGACGACGAGGCGCCGCGCCCGCACCGCGAGCTTTGCATTTGTCGCGGCGACGTCGATCATCACATTATCGTACGCGTGGCCCAAGCGAACCATCGAAGCGGTCGAGAGCGCGTTGAGGACGAGTTTCTGCGCCGTTCCCGCTTTGAGGCGCGTGGAACCCGCGATCGGTTCGGCACCCGTCGCGATGACGATCGGGAGATCGCATTCTTGCGCGAGCGCGGAGTGCGCGACGCTCGTAACGCCGATCGTAAAAGCACCGATCTCACGCGCCTTGGCGAGCGCCCCAAGAACATACCGCGCGCCGCCACTCGCCGAAATCCCGACGGCAACGTCGCCCGCATGCAAGTGCGCGCGTACTTGGGCCGCGCCCGCACGCGCGTTGTCTTCCGCGCCTTCGATCGCTCGGACGAGCGCGACTTCGCCACCCGCGACGTGCGCGACGACGAGCGAAGCCCGCGTTCCGAACGTCGGCGGGCATTCGACCGCATCGAGCATCGCCAGACGGCCCGATGTTCCAGCACCAAAGTAATGGAGCGAGCCGCCCGTGCGCAAGCGCTCGACGATCGCATCGACCGCGCGCGCGATCGCGGGAGAGGCTTCGGCGACCGCATCGGCGGCGAGGCGCTGTTCGCGCGCGAGGAGCGTGACGAGATCGCTTGCCTCCATCGTATCGAGTCCGCGCGTTCGCTCGTTGCGCGCCTCCGTCGCGGGAACGACCGGATCGTTCATGCGAGCGATGCTTCCGCCATGCGCAAGGCCACGCGCTCGGGTTCGTCGCGCATGCGAAGGACCGCGCAGCCCGGCGTCTCGCCCGTGATCCGCGTTTCGAGCAGAAACGTCAGAAGCGAATTTTCGCGCAACAGCCCACCCGCGAATGCAACGCTCGGCGATGCTTCGACGAGACCCGCTTCTACGATCGCAGCGCGCGCGAGATCGGAGAGTTCTTGCGCGGCCGTCTGCACGATCTTCGTGCTCGTGCGATTGCCTTTGCCCGCGAATGCGACGATTGCGGGGGCGAGCGAGGCGATCCGTGCGACGTCGAGCGGCCCGCCATAGATCGCATCGAGCAACGTGGCGCGGTCGGTCGCACCGATCGTCCGCGCGGCGAGTGCGAGCGTTTCGTCCTCGCGCCCGCGGCCGTCGTAGGCGCGCGCGAGTTGGCGCAGCGCAGCCATCCCAATCGCGAAGGCCGAACCTTCATCGCCCAAGAGATACCCCGCGCCACCGACGCGGATCTTGCGATCGTCGATCTCCGCGTATGCGACGCTTCCGGTTCCCGCGACGAGGACGACGCCCGGTCCTACGGGGATCGCCGCCCGAAGCGCAACACGCGTATCGTCGTCGACCGTCACGCGCGTCGCCGCGCCGAACGCCGCGTGCAACGCATCGCGCAACGATTCGCGAACGCTCTCGCGCCCCGCCCCCGCCGCCGCAACGAAGAGCGCGTCCGGCGTGCGACCGTCGGTTAACTCCCGTACCGTTGCGACGATCGTCGCACTCACCGCTGCGATGCCGAGTGAAGACGCATTTGCGGGGCCACCGCGGAGGCTCGCGCCATACGTGCCCGCGAGAGAGCGTGCGGCAACGGTCGAGGTTCCACCGGCATCGACGCCGACGGCAAGCAGTTCGGTCATCTAGCGTTCGTTCGCCACAACCTCTGCCGCTATCTGCGCGAGTAGCCCCGCGAGGCCATGTGGAACGATCGCACCGAGCACGGTCGGACGTGCGGCTCCCGTCGCTCGCGGCACGTTTGCCGGCCGCTCCCGCAAGCTCTCGTAGCCGAGTACGATGAAGGCGAGAGCTTCCTTCGCATCGGCATCGATCCCGCGTACGTCGGAAACGACGACATCGAATTGCGGCAAGCGTGCAGCAAGCCATGCGACGAGCGTATGATTGCGCGCGCCACCGCCGCTGACGACGAGCGATCCGCGCGCCGGTCCGTACCGGTCGAGATCGGCTGCGATCGTTTCGACGGTAAACGCGGCGAGCGTCGCGCAGGCATCATCGAGCGGAAGGTCGGCGAAGAGTGCCGCGTGCGTGTCGAGGAGTTGCGCGCCGAAGCGCTCGCGCCCCGTCGATTTCGGCGGCGGCTGCACGAAGTAGAACGCATCGCGCGCGACGAGTTCTTGCACGATACCTTCATCGATCGTCCCGCGTGCCGCGCGCGCACCATCGCAGTCGAAGCGTTCGCGGTCGTTCGTGCGCCGCGCGACGATCGTGTCGATGAGCATGTTGCCCGGACCCGTGTCCCATGCGAGGGCGTCGGCGACCCGCCCGCCGCGCGCGAGCACGGTAACGTTCGCAATTCCACCAATGTTGAGGGCAACGACATCGTAATCGACGCGCGCGAGGAACATCGCATCGACATGGGGGACGAGTGGGGCGCCCTGTCCGCCGACCGCGCAATCCGCTCGGCGAAAATCGAAGACGACCGACGCGCCGACCGCATCGCGAATCCGATACGGATCGCCGATCTGCATCGTCTGCGATGCCTCACCGCAATGATAAAGCGTGAGCCCGTGGCTCGCGACGAAATCGACGCGTTCGCCCCCTGCGATTGTGACTGCGGCCGCCGCGAATGCATCGCCGAGCTCGCGATCGAGCGCGGCAATTTGTGCTGCGGTCGCGATCTTGGGCGGCAGCGCCGCGCGGAGTCGGTCGCGTAGGCCGACGTCGAAGGGCACCGTGACGAAACGCTCGATCGTCCATGCATAGGATTCCCCCTGCGGGTGCAAATCGACGAGCGCCGCGTCGATACCATCGAGCGACGTACCCGACATCAATCCGATCGCGCGCATCAGCCGAACGCCGTAAAGGCCGCATCGCAAACGGCGGCGCGGAGATCGCGCAGATCGCGACGACCGTAATAGACGGCGTTCGTCAAAAGCACGACGCTCGTATCGCGCGCGGGATCGGCCCACACGCACGTCCCCGTAAAACCCGTATGGCCGAACGTGCGGGGAGAAGCGATCGCCCCGCACGAGTTCTCGTCACTCGTCTTGAGCGCCCAGCCGAGTCCGCGTCGCAAGATCGGATCGGCTCCGTGCTCTTCGATCGCTTCGGCACGGATGGTCGAGGCCGCACGTCCGGTCGCAACGGCCAGATACGCATCGGTGAGCCGCGCGATATCGTGCGCCGTTCCGAAGAGCCCCGCGTGGCCTGCGACGCCTCCCATGAGATAGGCCTTTTCGTCGTGCACGGCCCCGCGCACGCGTCCGCGCCACACGTCGAGTTCGGTTGCGGGGATCGCGTGCGGGTCGTCGTTGCGCGGGCGAAAATCACTCTGCATCGCTCCGACCTCGCGTAGCGCGCGCATCACGAATGGCCGCAGCGCGATCGTCGATAACCGCCCGAGGAGCGCACCGAGCGTGATGAAACCGAGATCGCTGTAGACGACGCGTTCACCCGGCTGCGCGACGAGCGCTCGCGCGAGCGCGAACGACTCCACGTTCTCGCAGAAGAGCGTCCGATAATCGGCACCCGATTGCATTCCCGCAGTGTGCGCGAGGAGCATCCGGAGCGTGATCGATGCGTGCGCGGTTTCACGCCACGTTGGAAACCAGCGAACGAGCGGTGCGTCGAATTCCAGGAGACCCGCTACGACCGCATCGAGTGCCGCATGGGCGACCGCAATTTTCGTCAGCGACGCGAGATCGAAGCGCGTCGTCACGGTCGTCGATCGCGCACGCGGGCCGTTCTCGAGCGTCCCATAGGCGCGTTCGAAGACCGCTTCGCCGCGGTGTTCGATGCGCAACACCGCCGCCGTAAATCGCGTACCGACGGCATCGCATAAGATCGCGTCATCGAACTTTCGCGCACGCATCGTGTTCATGATGCCGCGAGCATCACGGGCATGCGACCCGTCGCGATCGCACGCGACGTGAGGACGTCGGCGAGCGCTTCCATCGCAGCTTCGCCGTCGTCGAAGCTGCACGCAACCGCGCAGACATTACCGAAGCTCGGCACGTCGAAAGGCTCGAGTGCGCTGATCACGATCGCATGTGGGGCGGCGGCGAGCAATTCTGCAATCGTGTCGCGTTGCGCCGCAAAGAGATGTGCTCGCCGCGCGACGATGACGAACGCACGCGAACTTTGGCCCGCGAGAACGTCGAGAAGCATCGCGCGCATCGCGGGGTCGGGGTCGCACGGAACGCGTAAGAGTTCGCTACGGACGCGCCGATGACGCAGTGCCAAACTCAGCGACGGTCGTGCGCCGCTATTCGCCGCAACGCCGTCACCCGCAGCATCCTCGAATGAAACGACCGTCACCGGTCGGGCAAGATCGAGTCGCACGTCGCCGCGCACGATATGGATCGCGCGTGCGGCGACGAGCGTGGGAACGTCGTCGAGATCGCCGCGTTCGAGCGACGGCGAATTCGATGCGAGCGCACACGATTCACGTAACGCGCGTACGCGCGACGCCGCTTCGCGTAAACGATCGAGCGCGAGCGTGCCGTCACCCACGGCCGCGACGATGGCATCGCGTGCGTTACGCGCGAGTGCGAGATCGTGGCTGATGATGCACGAATCCGCACCCGCTGTAATCGCGAGTACCGCGCCGCGCGCCGTGCCAACGGTCCTCGCGATCGCTTCCATCTGCAGACAATCGGTAAAACACACGCCATCGAATCCGAGTTCGTCGCGCAACAGCCCGGTGATGATGCGTGGCGAGAGCGTCGCTGGCAAATCCGGATCGAGCTCTACGACGATCGCGTGTGCCGTCATCACCGCGCGTGCTCCCGCCGCAAACGCCGTAACGAACGGCGCGCAATCGCGCGAGACGACGAGCGGGGCCGGCGTCTCGATCGTCGGCATCGCGACGTGCGAATCGATCGCCGTCGCGCCGTGCCCCGGAAAATGCTTCGGCACCGCAACGACGCCGACGGCCGCCATCCCGCGCACGATCGCGGCTCCTAGCGCAGCAACGCGTGCGGGATCGTCGCCAAGCGATCGCGTGCCGATGACCGTACTCGCCGCAACGAGTGCGAGATCGAGCACGGGCGCAAAATCGACGCTCCCGCCGATCGCCGCGACGTCGCGGCCGAGCCGCGCACCGACGCGTTCGGCAAGGGCTTCATCATCGGTTGCCCCGAGCGCGAGCATTGCGGGAACGCCACGCTCGGTGAAGCGCAACCGCGCCACACGACCGCCTTCCTGATCGACGCAAACGAGTGGTCGCAGCGCATCGCCCGTTGCGGCGCACGCGGCATCGACGAATGCCCGCGTGGCTTCGAGCGTCGTTACGTTACGTGCGAAGAGCACGATCGAGCCTGGCCGCAGTTCGCGTAACGATTCGGCGGTTGCGAAATCGAGTTCGTCTCCCGGTAGGCCGACGCAGAGCACGTCGCCCGCCAGACGCTCGATCTCCGACACGCGCGTTACTGGAGCAGGTGAACGATTTGCGCGGTCAACGTCTTTTCGCGCTGGCTGAGCATGACGTTGACGTGTGCGCCACGACGTAGATCTGTAATGCCGTGGAAGCCGTTGGAACGACCGCGAAAATCGGTACTTGGAAGAACGAGCACGTCATACGTCGACGACCCCGATTTCACAACGATGTGATTGGTCCGATAATCGACCGCGACGATCTCACCATCGATCGAACCCGCATCCTTCGCGCGGACGTGGGGCTTATTGTCCTCCTCATCATCACCTTCGCCGTCGCCGAGAGCGGCTATGAAGGACGGAGCGACAACCGAGACGCTCTGGGCGGCGGCCGGGTGCGGAGCCGCGAGCGCGGCGATGCTCGCAAGAGCAAAAAGACCGACGAAAAACCGTGTCATGACGCCGCTCTAACGTAACGCATCGTCCCCGGCGTTCCTTTCGACTGAGGGAACGCTCTCGAGCGCCACGGCGTACGCTTTCGCGGCCGCCTGACCGGCAGCAGCGCGATCGGCAGGCGAGGCGACCGGCGCTTCCGCGAGCGAGCCCAGATGAACGCGTTCGCGTTTGAAGACGGCCTCGAAGGCCGTGACGTCGCCAGAACTCGAGGCGCGCGCCACCGCCGCGAGAGCACGCAACCGACGGACGGCATCGTCGTCGGGGGGACGGCCTGCAAGGATCAAGCGCAACGCAAGAAAGGCTTCGTCGGCCGCACGCGCGCCGACCGCTTCGAGTGCGCGGTAAAACGGCGCCGCGGCCGCCGAATCGACGCGATCGGCGAGCACGGCTGCGACGACTTCGCCTTTGGGCGGATGTCCGCTGAGAAGATAGCCGTCGATGACTTCGAATCCCACCGCCATGCGTTTCGCCGCCATCCTCGTTTCGGTCTCTTTGGCCATCGTGGTCATGTGCGGATCGTCAGCGGCGTCGTCGGCATCGCTCGACGCGCTCCTCGTTCGAGCGCGAATCGCAAGCGGCGCACCGTATCGTTATCACATCGTGAGTCACTCGCACGAGACCCGCGGCGGCCGTACCTTCGACTTAACGACCGAGACCGACGGCCTCAAATATCGCGCCGAGAGCTGTTCGCGTGGCTTGTGTACCGGGTTTTACTTCGACGGCGAGCGCAGTTTCGACGCAAATTTTAACGATACCGCACTTCCGCTATCGGCGCGGGTCGACGCGTTGCAGATCACGCTCCGCGCGATCGTCTCCTACGCATTCACCGCGCCTGATTTTCGCACCAACGGCGGACAGCTCAGCGAACGCGAACCCGTCTTACGCGAGGGCCGCAGCTACCGCAGGCTTGCGATAGCGCCGTTTCGCGGTTCGCTGCTCGATGCGATCCTCGACCCGAAAAGTGGGCTCGTCGTCGGCATCGTCTCAGACGAGCGCAAATACGCCTTCGAATTGCGCGACCAACGCAAAGTCGATGGAAAAGTTACACTGCCATACGAAATCGCGCTCAACGGCACCGTCGTCGAGCGTTTCGAACGCCGCGCGATCGAAAACGCACCGCTCGAGGCGCCCGTCGGGCTCGTACCGACCTTTGTGGGCGAGCCCGAAACGATCGCGATGTCGAAGCTCGAGCGCCCTTCGGAGCAGCCCGTCGTGCCGTGTTCGATCGGCGGCGAACGCGTAAATTGCTTGCTCGATACCGGCAATTCCGGGCTCTCGATGAGCCTCGAACTCGCCGAAAAACTTCGCATCGAACCGCGTGGGGGCGCCTTTCATATCAGCGGTCTCGGAAAATACGTCACCGGAATCGTGCACGCGCCCGCGCTCACCATCGGCAACGCAACGTATCCGGGTGCGGAGTACGTGGTCTTGCACGACCTGCGACCGTACGGCTACGACGTCGTGCTCGGTGCCGATGCCTTCGCGCGCGCACGCGTCACGATCGATTATCCCAAACACACGGTTACGATCGCACCGAGCGGCCCGAGCGGGCTCGTTGCGCCGAGCAATGCGGTCGCGATCTCGTTCGAAAACTTCGTTCCTATAACGCCGGTTCGCCTTGGCGAGCAGAGCGCGCCGCTCGCAATCGACACCGGTGACGAATCGACGATCAATCTCGCGTACGACTACTACGCCGCGCATCCCGGCATTTTCAAACCGCGCGGTTCGACGCCGGTCTCCGGTATTGGCGGCACGAGCGACGAGATCACGGGCGAGATCGCACGCGTGCGCTTCGGCGATTACGACGTCGTCCACCCCAAAATCGGTGCGACGAAGAGCCTCGCCGCAACCGGTAAGGGGCATCTCGGCAGCGGCTTCCTCCACCATTTCGCGGTCACGTTCGACTACGGCCGCAGCCGCCTCGAACTCACCGCCGTGCCCGGCGACATCAACGTCCGTGCGGTCCCGTAGTCAGTTGGAGCACTCGTTTTGAGGCGAGAGCCGGGTGCCCGATAAGAGCAACGATTCCAAAGAGGATCCCAAAAAAGAGCCGCATTATGCAATCGAAGTTCACGCGCATCGCCCTCGCGGCGATGTTGGTCGTCGCCGCGCCGATCGGCGCGCGCGCACAAAACATCATCGGAACGCCAGACCTCTACCGTGTAACATCGTCAAAGAGCCGGTTGTCGTCCATGAGCCGGTCAACGGCCGCGTCGACGTCCTCGATCGCGGCGCGCGCGTCGCGCGTGGCGTCGGCGAGCACGAAGGTCGATGAAAGCGCTTCTGGGCGCGCATGGCAGTTGACCTATGCTCGCAATGCGCGCTCAGCTTGATCGACGCGCCGGGCCACGCTCACGATTGGCACGACTTTGAGGTGTTCACCCGAGCCAACGGCCGAAGGGCGCTCCCGGCCGAGCCGCAGATCATCGCGCTGTACTTGGAGGATCTCGCCGCCCGACTGAAGGTTTCTACGGTCATCGGCGCGTCGTCGCGATCGCGCAGCAGCACAAATTGCACGGCCTGTTGTCACCGACCGCCATCCGATTATACGCGAGGTCCTCAAGGGCATTGAACGGACGCACGGGATCGCACCCCACAAAAAAATGGCACTGCCCGTGGACCTTTTAAAAAATATTCTGCACCGGCTCGACGACAGTCTGCGCGGCAGCGCGCTGCCGCGACGCAAGGTCCGCTGACGATTTCGCTACCCTCCGGTCTCCGATAGGAACCGATGCAGGTCTCTTGATCGTCGCGAAGTCCGAACGATCATCCGAAGCGCGTGTCTTCGTCGCCTTTACCATCTTGGCCGAAGGCTACTTATCATGCGGGTTACTCGCAAGGTTCGAAATCACGTGAGCGGGCCTCGCGCGCATGCGTGGATGTCGTTTGGCCGACTGTGCGCGATGCCACACGAACGGAACGTTTTTTCGGCTAGGCGACATCGACGTCGCCGAAGTGCGCTGGATCGGGGCCGGTAATCATCGGTGAGAGGGTCTGCCGATGCGCGACCACCCAGCGCTGGAGATCGTTGAAGATCGGTACGAGGCTCGCGCCAGCTTCCGTCAACGCGTACTCGACCCGCGGCGGAACTTCCGCATAGGCTTTGCGTGTGACGAGACCGTCGGCCTCGAGCGCGCGCAACTGCCGCGACATGACCTTGGGCGCGATCCCCTCGAGTTCGCGCACGAGCTCGCTGAATCGAAGCGTTCGGCGCTGCAGCGCGATGATCAGCAGAATTTTCCACTTGTCCGCAATCGCCGCGATGGCGCGATTAACGGGGCAAGTAAGCTGCGTCACGTCGCTCATGGTCCATAGCTTGGTGACAAGTTAGTCATTACTTCCCTTTTGTACCATGAAGCCCTAAGGTACGTACATGACCCCGTCGCAAAGTATCACGCAAACGCTCCCGACGTACTTTATCTCACATGGCGGCGGCCCGTGCTTCGATATGCCGTGGCCGAGCGGTAACCCGTTCGCGAATCTGGAGCGGTATCTCGCGACGCTCCAGCACGATGTGGGTACGCGACCGCGCGCCATCCTCGTAATCTCGGCGCACTGGGAAGCGTCGCTGCCGACGGTAACGTCACATCCGCGACCGCCGCTGATCTACGACTACACCAATTTCCCTCCGCATACGTATGCGTTGCGTTACGACGTGCCCGGTTCGCCCGAACTCGCCGCGCGCGTTGGCGAGCTCTTACGTGCCTCCGGCATCGCATCGGCAGAGGACGCGACTCGTGGCCTCGATCATGGCGTTTTCGTTCCGTTTCGTGTCATCTATCCCGCGGCGCAAATCCCAGTCGTGCAATTATCGCTCGAAAGCGGATACGATCCGGCGCGGCATCTCGCGATCGGAGCGGCGCTCGCGCCGTTGCGCCGTGAAGGCGTGCTCATCGTCGGGAGCGGCATGAGCTTTCACGATCTCGAAACCATCTTCGACGGCGAAGCATCCGACGCCGAACGCTTCGATGCATGGCTCGTCGACGCGATGACGGGTGCGCCGGATCGGCGTGCTGCGCTCTTACGGAATTGGTCGTCGGCGCCGGCGGCACGTAACGCGCATCCGGAAGAAGATCATCTCGCGCCGCTTTTCGTCGCTGCGGGTGCGGCTGCAAACGAACGCGGTACCGCGGTCTATAGGGATCGCGTCCTCAACAAACCGATTTCCGGCTACCGATTCGGTAGCCCGTCGCTGGAAGGCAATTCTACTTCATGAGCATCATCGATACGCGACCGCGCGAGGGTACCGCCTTGCAGAAAAACCTATTCGGGACGCGCCGTGACGCACTCGATGGCGTCTTGCTCGCGCTCCGATTCGCGCTCGCACTCGTCGTGTTTCCCCACGGGGCGCAGAAATTGTTCGGATGGTTCGGTGGTTATGGGTTTGCTGGAACGCTCGGTTTCTTTACGGGGACGATGCACCTGCCCGCGTTTTTAGGGGTGCTCGCGATCCTCGCCGAAGCGATCGGACCGATCCTCGTTTTTATCGGCGTTTTTACCCGCCTCGGTGCGCTCGCGATCGCGGTCAACATGATCGTTGCTGTCGCAACGGTACACCTCGCCAACGGCTTCTTCATGAATTGGACGGGTCAACAAAAAGGGGAGGGCATCGAATATTTCATTTATGCAATCGTCGTGGCGCTCACGCTCGTCATCGCCGGTCCCGGCCGCTACTCGGTCGACGCACGCCTCGCCGTTCCGCGCGACTAACCTGCGCGCGCGGAAGTCGCCCTCAGGTCCTTGCGTGACGAGGTAGCCGTCAAGATTGTTTGCCGTCCCAAGTCCGGAAAAATAGAACAACGCGGCGTCCGCCGGTTGTTCAAATAGAGCCTCGATGCTCTCTCTTAGCATGCGTCGCGTAATGCGATCGTGAGGCGACATAAGGCGCATACATGTAACATGACAGGCCTCAAAGCGAGGTCGGCAACGAACCCGATCGAGACGGTCGGATCGTGTCGAGAGTTATCGCACCATCTTGTGTCGGGCGAGACGTCGGCGCACACGTCCCGAGATACGCCGCACGTACGGCGCCGGCAAGCACCATCGTGCTTGCCGCCATGCCCGGATGGGGAGATCGCGAAAAACCATGATCCCGACCTGCGCTCCTTCGACAACGTGCAACTTTGGCGCGATATTCGCGTCACGTTGAAAAATTTGCGTTCCCGCATTTGATGCTGCGGGCTTGGGCGAGAGTCGAGAAGATGTTATCGTACAGGCACTCGTCGCGGAACTTCCCGTTGAAGCTCTCGATGAACGCCTTCTGCGTCGGCTTGCCAGGCGCAATGTATTAAAATTCTACGCGAATTCGCGATGACCACGCGAGCATTGCGAGACTCGTTAGTTCGGTCCCGTTATCCATCACCAGTGTTTGCGGGTAGGCGCCGCGCTCGGTTGCGATGCGATCGAAAACACGGCGCCATTTAGGCTGCGTCCGGCGACCGGGCGCATCGTCGTGCCAGCGGGTCCACTTTGCGATCTTCCAATCCAAGGACCTCACGCTTCCAGAGATGATGTGCGCGACAATCTGTCAGTTCCGTGCCGCCCAGGTGGCGCCACGCCTCGTCCGTTGTATGGCCGTCATCTCCACCCGGCTCCATACCGATAAACCAGTATTTCGCATTCCACCAACCGTAGCCAAATTACGATTCAGCGGCGGCAGCCTTAGCATCAACGACCACAACTTGAACCTCGGATGCGAGATGCCCATCGCGGCTTGCGATGCCCCGTCTGATGCCCGGTCTAAAGAGGCATTGGTAACGCTCGCCATTCAGCGATGGGCTCGGAGAGCGGAATACCCCTCCCAACCGTATGCGCCGTTTCCATAAAACAAGGCCTAGCATTGCGCTAAGCCTTGTGTAACCTGGCTCCCGAATCTGGACTCGAACCAGAGACCCGCTGATTAACAGTCAGCTGCTCTACCAACTGAGCTATTCGGGATTGGTATTGCCTTCTCGCAAAATTCGCGCAGGCCCATCGGCACCCTGCCAACTCGGCGGTTTAACGGGCTTCGAGCACGGCGTCGAGCGGAGCCGACCTCCTTGCGCCTTCTCGCCGCTCGGCAAAACGAATTGACACGGGCGCGGAACGCGTGCTACCGTTCGGCTCGAAATGTTCCGCGTCGTTTGTTGTCCCGTCTGTATCTGCTGTCGCCCGCTCGCGGGTCGGCGCGGATTGCTTATCGGCTGACGGACTAACGAGTTCGCCTCCGAGAAGCCCCCGCCGAGCGCGGGGGCTTCTTTTTTTCGCCGTTCACCTTTTCACTACGGAGCCTTCACCCATCGCCATGCTATTCGATCCTCAAATCGCGCTCGTGGGCCTCATCGTCGGCACCTTCGTCGGCCTCTCCGGCATTGGCGGCGGCTCGCTCCTCATTCCGCTCCTCGTACTCGTGCTGCGCGTGAAACCGAGCCTCGCGATCGGGACCGATCTCCTGTATAGCGTCCCGACCAAACTGCTCGCGTTCGGCTTGCACGCACGGCGTGGAAACGTCGATTGGGCGGTTACGCGCGCGCTGCTCGGTGGCGGAATCCCAGGCTCCCTCGCCGGCCTTACGACGTATGCAATCTTGCGCGCACATGTCAATGAGCTCGCGCTCCAATCCACCCTCCGACACGCGATCGGCATCGCAATTCTCCTCGCTTGCGCGGGCGCGGTCGTCTCGTGGATCGTTCGCTCGCGCGCGAACGCACGCCTCATCGCCACGCCGAACGCGACCTCCACGACGCCGGTTCCGACCATCATCGCAATCGGCGCAGTGGTCGGCTTTCTCGTGAGCATCACATCTATTGGGAGCGGCTCGATCACGTTGCCGTTGCTCGCGTTCGCCGTTCCCGCAGTCACCCTACGGCGACTCATCGGCTCTGAAATTGCGTTCGCCGCATTCCTCGTTCCGATCGCCGCGTTCGGTCATGCGTCGTTCGGCGACGTCGACTATCGACTCGCGATCGGCTTGCTCGTTGGATCGCTGCCCGGCGTCTGGCTCGGTAGCCGCCTCTCGACCGTGCTCGGCGATGGCTGGCTACGGCCGATCGTCGTGGGCGCACTCGCATTTGCGGGAGCACGACTCGTATGATCGACGCATCGCCCATCGCACGCGCGGAAACGATCGTCGATAACGCCCTTTCGCACTATGCCGGAAAGATTGCGCTCGCGTGTTCGTTCGGCGGACCCGCGGGCATGGTGTTGCTCGACATGATCGCAAAACGTGATGTTTCGGTCCCTGTCTATTTCCTCGATACGGGGTTACTCTTCGACGAGACCTACGCTCTCGTCGATCGCGTTCGCGAACGCTACGGAATCGAACCGATCGCCGTTCGCCCCGAACTCACCGTCGCGCAACAAAACGTGCGCTACGGCGAAGCGCTTTGGGCGCGCGATCCCGACGCGTGTTGCAATCTGCGTAAAGTCGTTCCGCAACGCCAATTTCTCGCGAACTTCGATGCGTGGATCACGGGCATCCGTCGCGACCAATCCGCGTCGCGCACGAACGTCGACGTCGTCTCACACGACGATTCGACCGGGCTCGCAAAAATCGCACCGCTCGCGGAGTGGACATCGAACGATATTTGGACCTACGTCGCCGCGCACGACGTGCCGTATAATCCGCTCAACGACCGCGGCTATCCATCTCTTGGCTGCACACATTGTACCCGCGCGGTCGCGCCGGGCGAAGATCCGCGCGCCGGCCGCTGGTCCGGAACCAACAAACTCGAGTGCGGCCTCCACGCGAGCAAATCCGCGCTCGATACGAACGGAATCTCGTGAACCATCTCGACGAACTCGAAGCACGGTCCATCGCGATCTTGCGCGAAGCGTACTTTCGCGTCCAACCGCTCTGCATGCTCTGGTCGATGGGCAAAGACAGCACGGCGCTCCTCTGCCTCGCGCGCAAAGCCTTTCTCGGTAGCGTGCCTTTCCCGGTCGTCCTGCTCGATACCGAGATGGAATTACCGGAAGTCTATCAATTCCGCGACGAGCTGAGCAAAGCGTGGGATCTCGATTACATCAACCAGCTTTGCCCACCGGAATCCGCGATGGATCCGACGCTTCCGCCCGCGACGCGTGCCGCCGCGCGCAAGACCGTCGGCTTACGCGAACTCGTGAGCGAAAAAAAATATCGTGGCATCATCGTCGGCATTCGCCGCGACGAACAATCGATGCGCGCGAAAGAACGCGTCTTTTCGCCGCGCACGGTCGACGGTGCGTGGGATCTCAAACATCAACCGGCGGAACTCTGGGACGTCTACCACACCGATATCCCCGACGGTCAACATCTGCGCATCCATCCGTTGCTCGATTGGACCGAAGTCGATATCTGGCGCTATACCGAGCGCGAAAATATTCCGATCGTGCCGCTCTATCTCGCACGCGACGGCTTGCGCTATCGCTCGCTCGGTGAGAAAAATATCACCTTCCCGATCGCCTCGCATGCGAGCTCGATCGCCGAGATCATCACCGAACTCGAAACGACGAAAGCGCCCGAACGAGCGGGCCGCGCGATGGATCACGAGAGCGAAGACGCTTTCGAACGGCTGCGCACGAGCGGGTACATGTAATGGAACAGCAACAACTTCGCGTCGTCGCCGTCGGGCACGTCGATCACGGGAAATCCACGCTCATCGGCCGTTTGCTTCACGATAGCGGCAATCTGCCCGATGGCAAAGTTGAAGAATTGCGCGGCATCTCCGGTCGTCGCGGCGTCGAGTTCGAATGGTCGTTCGTGCTCGATGCGATGCAGAGCGAACGCGATCTCGCCGTCACGATCGATACGACGCGTCTGTGGATGCGAACGCCACAGCGCGACGTCGTCCTCATCGACGCACCGGGTCACAAAGAATTCTTGCGCAATATGGTCACGGGCGCATCGGATGCCGATGCCGCGTTGCTGCTCGTCGACGCGCACGACGGCGTGAGCGAACAGACGCGACGTCACGCGCTCCTCCTCGAACTCATCGGCGTGGATCGCGTCGTCGTCGCGATCAATAAGATGGACCGCGTCGCGTACGCGCAGGCGCGCTACGATGAAATTCGTAGCGAACTCGAAGCACTGCTCGCGCGCATCGGCATCTCCGCAACGGCGTTCGTTCCCGTCTCCGCGCGCAATGGCGAGAATATCGTCGACGGCTCGACGGCGATGCCGTGGTATGCGGGGCCGACCATTTTCTCGAGCCTCCTCGCACTTCCGTCGCGCGCGGCGCGCTCGCGTTCGGGACTGCGCGTCGCGATCCAAGGCGTGATCCGTCGTGGCCTACAGCGCACGCTCGTCGGCCGCATCGAATCGGGCGAACTCGCCGCGGGCGATGAGATCGTCGTCGCACCCGCGATGCGTCGCGCGCGCATCCTCTCACTCGACCTCTGGCCACCGCAAGAACGCACGTCGGCACGCGCCGGCGAATCCGTCGGCTTTACGCTCGACGGCCCGCTCTACGTCGATCGCGGCGATCTCGTCTGCGATATCGCCCATCCGCCGACGCTCGCAACGTCGTTTCGGGCACGCCTCCTGTGGCTTGGAGCACGACCGCTCGCGGTCGGCGACACCTATCGGATGCGATTCGGAACGCGCACGGCCGTCGTTCGCGTTGGCGCGTTCGAACGCGTCATCGATATCGAAGCGCTCGCGACCGGATCGCATCGCGTCGCGCAAACCAACGACGTCGCCGAGATCGTGCTCGAGAGCAACGAACCGCTCCCGCTCGATACCGTCGCCGATCAGCCGGGACTCGCGCGGTTCATCTTGCTCGATGGCATCGACATCGTCGCGGGCGGAACGGTGCTCGCGACGATCGCACGCACGGGCGAAAACGTCGTTCCCGTCGGGCACCTCGTCAACGTCGAAGCGCGCGTCCGGCGCAACGGACACCGCGGCGCCGTCGTCTGGCTAACGGGCCTTCCGGGAGCGGGAAAATCGACGATTGCGATGGAGCTCGAACGCCGACTTTTCGAACGTAACGTCCAAGCCTACGTCCTCGACGGCGACAATTTGCGAACGGGACTTTGCGCCGACCTCGGTTTTTCCCAGACCGATCGTACGGAGAATATTCGGCGCGTCGCCGAGGTCGCCGCGCTCTTCGCCGATGCGGGAAGCGTCGCGATCGCTGCGTTCATCTCACCAAGACGCGTCGATCGCGAACGCGCTCGCGCGATTGTCGGCGACGGATTTGCCGAAATTTATATCCGCGCCGACGCTGCAGCCTGCGAGCTGCGCGATCCCAAGGGTCATTATCGTAAGGCTCGCGCGGGCGAAATTCCCGGATTTACCGGGCTCTCAGGCGCGTACGAGGCACCGGAATCACCCGATCTCGTGCTCGATACGCAGGAACTCGATCTCTCCGCCGCCGTCGACCGCCTAGAACGTTTCGTCCGCGAGCTCGTGAGCCTGGGCATGTCGACGGTTCGCTGAGACCTTCGTCTCTGTCAACAAAGGAGGACTAAGAGCGCAAGAATCGAGATTGCGTCACCCGTGCAGAGCGTCTTTCGAAACCGAAGCTTCGCCCTGTTTTATGCGGGGCAGGCCTTCGGTTATGTCGGCGACGGACTGCGCCTGATCGCCATCCCGCTCCTCGTCTTCCACCAGACGGGTTCGGCGCTCTCGACCGGGATTACGTACGCGCTCGAACTCGGACCCTTCGCAATCTTCGGCCTGGTCGGAGGGTCGCTCGCCGACCGCCTCGACCGCCGCCGCCTCATGATCGCCTGCGACGCAACGCGCTTCGCGGTCATGGTGCTTATCGCGGTCGGCTACGCGCGCGGTGAACTTTCCATACCGCTCCTCTACGTCGGCATCGTCGTCCTTTCGGTTGCCGCCGCGATCTTCGTCGGCGGCGCGGCGTCTTCGATTCCGTATCTCGTCGGGAAAGAGCGCGCGACGGCGGCCGTTGCCTCGCTGCTCACAGCCGAGCAAATCTCGCAGACCGTCATTCCGCCGATCGGCGGCGCGCTCTTCGCGCTCGTCGGACCACTTCCGGCTCTCGCGATCAACGCCATGACGTACCTCGTCTCGCAAGGATCGCTCGCCGCGATCGAGACGCTCGGTCCCGAGCGAACGCACGGACTCCCATCGCCTCGCGAGATCGCAACCGATGTCGCGACGGGCTTTCGCTACGCCTGGAGCGACCCGACGATGCGCGCCCTTACGGCGCTCGGCCTACCCTTCAACCTCTTCGCGATCATGGCAGGCGCGGTGTTCATTCCATTCCTCAAGCGTGATTTTGGCGCGTCCGATACCGTCGTCGGCTACGCGCTCGGTATCGCTGCGATCGGAGCCGTGATCGGCTCGTATCTGGCGGGACGCGTGCCGAAATCGTGGCCGTTCGGACGCGTTCTCGTGATCGCGTACCTCGTCGACGCCGTCGCCTTTCTGCCGGTGATGTTCACGCACGATCTCACGATCGCGATCGCGTTTCTGACCCTCACCAACGCCTGCGTGCTCTTCGAGATCGCGCAGGTCGTGGGGTGGCGCATGCGCGTCACGCCCGAAGCCCTCGTCGGTCGCGTCTTCGGCGCGGTGCGTTTGGTCTTGAATATCGGTACCGTGCCGGGCGCCCTCGTCGGCGGCTACCTCGCCGATCGCTACGGCGCGCGCATACCGATCATCGTTGCGGGAACGGGCTATCTGCTGATGGCGGCAATCATCGCGGTCGTTCCATCGGTTCGAAACGAACGCCGGTAGGGGTTAGAGCCCGCGTTCGTGTCCGCGAGGCACGATCGCGGTCGGCCTGGGCACGACCGGCGCGGGAATCGGTTGAGCGACGCCAGCACGCTTCACCGCGAGCGGTGCGGGCGACGACGTCGTACCCGGAGCGGGCGTCGCCGTCGGCGCTGGCGTCGGGGTTGGGACGGGCGTGGCCCGCGGAGTTAGTGTCGTTGTCGGGGCATTCGTCGCACCGGCGGTCGCAGCGGGGCTGCCCGACGATTTGCGACTGCCGGCGGCGATCGCCGCAGCAGCGCCGATCGCAAGCGCCCCGCCGACGATCGCACCGATCCCCGGGCCGTTTTGCGCGGGGCTGTAAACGAAGGTCGAGCCGTCTTTGAACGTCGCGCGCTCCAGCGCGCACGTCACGCCCGTCGCGCCTGCCGGGAACGCGGGCAACGCCGTACGTCCGCCGGGGATCGAAGCAGCGACGCGAACGAGCGGCGAACCCGACGTATCTTGAAACTCGAAGACGACGATTGCCGAGGCGATCGGCTTCGCGAGCTGATCGGTGAAGACAACGCTCGGAACGAACGTCGCCTCGTCAGCCTCCACGCTACACGATGCAATACGGATCGGCGCGCTCCGCGCGACGACGCTGCCGCTCAGCTGGACCGCGGCCCGCGATGGGAGCGCGGTCGTCGCGATTGCGGCGACCACGAGCGCGCCGAACGTGCGAGTGAGATTCCTTGCCATAGCCCGATTTTTTCAAGCCCACGATACAATTAGCCCGCCCAAACAATCGCAAAAAAAACGGAGCCGCGTCGCCGCGACTCCGTATCTCGAGTAGATGAACTCGCTCGGCTTACGCCCGTGCGAGTTCTTTCGTGAGGCCCGCAGCCGCACGGAGCGCCTCGGCTTTGTCCGTCTTCTCCCAAGGCAGGTCGAGATCGGTGCGGCCGAAGTGGCCGTACGATGCGGTCTGCTTGTAGATCGGGCGACGTAGATCGAGATTGTGGATGATTGCTGCGGGTCGCAAATCGAAGTGCGCCTTGACGAGATCGGCAATCTTCTCTTCGGCGATCTTCGCCGTGCCGAACGTCTCGACGAAGATCGAAACCGGACGCGCGACGCCGATCGCATACGCGACCTGCACTTCGCACCGGTCAGCGAGTCCCGCCGCAACGACGTTCTTCGCGACGTAGCGCGCGGCGTACGAAGCGGAACGATCGACCTTGGTCGGATCTTTCCCCGAGAACGCCCCGCCACCATGACGTGCCATGCCACCGTACGTGTCGGCGATGATCTTGCGACCGGTGAGTCCCGCATCGCCCATCGGTCCGCCGATAACGAAGCGCCCCGTCGGGTTGACGTAAATGCGCAATTCTTTGTCGCGCAGATGCGCCGGGACGATCGCGTCGATGACGTGCTCGGTCACATCCTTGCGGATCTGTTCGAGCGAGACATCGGGATCGTGTTGCGTGGAGATGACCACCGCATCGACGCGCACGGGCTTGTCACCGTCGTACTCGACGGTGACCTGGCTCTTGCCGTCGGGGCGGAGATACGTTAGTGCTCCACTTTTACGCGCCGCCGCGAGCGCGCGCGTGAGATCGTGAGCGAGCACGATCGGAAGCGGCATGAGCGATTCGGTTTCGCGGCACGCGTACCCGAACATCATGCCTTGATCTCCGGCACCGGTGAGTTCGAAAGCGTCGTGATTACCACCACGCGTTTCGAGTGATTGATTGACTCCCATCGCGATATCGGCCGACTGTTCGTCGAGCGAGACGTTGACGCCGCAGGTCGCCGCGTCGAAGCCGACGGCCGAAGACGTATAGCCGATATCCGCGATCGTCTGACGGACGAGTTTTGGGATATCGACGTACGTGGAGGTCGAGATCTCGCCGGCGACGTGGACTTGGCCCGTGATCACGAACGATTCGCAAGCGACGCGCCCCATCGGGTCGTCTTTGAGAATCGCATCGAGCACGGCATCGGACACTTGATCGGCAACCTTATCGGGATGCCCTTCGGTGACCGACTCCGACGTAAAGAGCCTGCGATATGCCAATTAGGTGCCCTCCGACCAAGACGCCATATACTTGACCTGCGCGGGGGTCGGCGTATCGATGTTGATCTTCATCGCGGCGAGCTTGAGCGTCGCGACTTCTTCGTCGATCGCGGTCGGGACCGGATAGACTTTCTTCTCGAGAGTCTTGTAGTTCTGTGCGAGGTAGGCCGCGGCCATCGCCTGATTCGCGAACGACATATCCATGACCGACGGCGGGTGGCCTTCGGCAGCGGAGAGATTGATCAAGCGGCCTTCCGCGAGCACGCGAACGGTTTTGCCGTTCTTGAGCTTGTGTGCGTCGACGAACGCGCGCGGCTGCTCTTTCGAGACCGTGATCTTATTGAGTGCTTCGAGATCGAGTTCGTCGTTGAAATGTCCCGAGTTACAAACGATCGCGCCATCTTTCATCGATTCGAAATGCGCGCCGTTGATCACGTGATAGTTGCCCGTGACCGTGATGAAGATATCGCCGATTTTCGCCGCTTCCGCGATCGTCATGACGAAGAAACCGTCCATGGCCGCTTCGAGCGCCTTGAGCGGATCGATCTCGGTGACGATGACGTTCGCGCCCAGACCCTTGACGCGCGACGCGACGCCGCGACCGCACCAGCCGTAGCCCGCAACGACGACGGTATGGCCGGCAAAGAGGACGTTCGTCGCGCGAACGATGCCGTCGATCGTCGATTGTCCGGTACCGTAGCGATTGTCGAACATGTGCTTGGTGAGCGCGTCGTTGACGGCGATCACGGGGAAGGGCAACACGCCTTCTTTTTGCATCGCATGGAGACGGATCACACCCGTCGTGGTCTCTTCACAGCCACCGATCATATCCGCGAGAAGATGATTGTGCTTCGTGTAGATCGTCGTAACGAGATCGCAGCCATCGTCCATCGTCATGTGCGGCTTCGATGCGACGACGGATTCGATGTGCTTGTAGTACGTGGCGTTATCTTCGCCTTTGATCGCGTGCGTCGCGATGTTGTAATGCTCGGAAAGCGCGGCTGCAACGTCGTCTTGCGTCGAGAGCGGATTGGATGCGCAGAGTTCGATCTCGGCACCACCGGCTTGCAGGGCGAGCACGAGATTCGCCGTCTCCGTCGTGACGTGGAGACACGCGCCGATGCGCACGCCCGCGAGCGGCTTCTCTTTTGCGAAACGTTCTTTGATCTGCGCGAGGACGGGCATGAACGTCGCGGCCCATTCGATTTTCGAACGGCCCTGATCTGCGAGCGAACGGTCTTTGACGTCGCCGAGCTTTTTATCGATGACTTGCACGGTAAAATGACTCCTTCGGAGTTGTTTCGTAGTTTTGTTTGCTCGCTGATCTTTGAAACAATCCAAAGCGATCGCGGGGTAACTTCGCGACGCGACGTTAAAATACCTAAGCGTGGAGATCGAAACTTATGTCGCTAGCCTCGCTTCCTCGACGCCGACGCCCGGCGGCGGTAGCGCTGCCGCTATAGTCGCTAGTATGGGAGCCGCTTTAGTCGCAATGGTCGCGCGGATCGTTGCGAGCAACCCCAAATATGCCGACCGGCACGACCTGGCGAACGATCTTCTCGCGAAAGCCGAGAAGCTTCGCCAACGCTCGCTCGCCGCGCGGCACGAAGACGAACGTGCCTACGGGCTCGTCGTCGCGGCGACCGGGTTACCGAAATCGACGCCCGAAGAAAAGACTGCCCGCGTGACCGCATTACAATCGGCCTTCGCGCAGGCCGCCACGGCGCCACTCGCCGCAGCCGAAGATGCGAAACTCATCGCGACGCTCGCCGAGCGCGCGCTCGCACTCGGCAACGCGCATCTCTTCGGCGACTTGGGCACGGCAGCGGAATTTGCGTCCGCCGCACTCGCATCGGCCGCGATGAACGTTCGCGGAAATCATTCATATATGAAAGATCGCGCGCTCATCGAGAAACAGACGGCACTCCTGGAACGCTACGAGCGCGAATGCGCGAGCCTCGTCGCGCGAGTGCGTTTTGAGGTGAGCCGCGCCTTCGCCCGGACCTAGCTCCTACACCCGCGCCATGGCGTGGTCGCGCAACTCGACGCGCGCGCGAATCGCGGTACTCGGCCGGAACGTCACCGACGGGTTGGCGATCACGGGCTCGGCGTCGAGCGGTGTGAGGCGCACGCGGCGCGCGATGGTCGCGATCGCGAGTATGCCCTCCATCCACGCGAAGCGCTCGCCAATGCAGAGGCGATTGCCGCCACCGAAGGGGAAATAGGCGAATTTATCCTCGGGCATGCCCGCCATGAATCGTTCGGGATCGAAACGGTCGGGATCGGGCCAATAGCGCGGATTGTGATGCGTGACGAATTGCGAGACGATGACGATATCGTCTTTTGCGATCGGATACGCCTCGACGTGCGTATCGACGAGCGCGCGTCGCGCCGTAATCCACGCGGGCGGATACATCCGCATCACTTCTGCGAAAAGTGCGCGCACGTACGTGAGTTTCGGTAGATCCTCGAGCGTGGGATCTCGATCGCCGAGCACCGCATCGAGATGGGCGTGAAGTCGGGCTTCGATCTGCGGATGCCTTCCCAAGAGATAGAACGTCCATGCGATCGCATTCGCCGTGGTTTCGTGACCGGCGAGGAGAATCGTGAGCGCCTCGTCGCGGATCTGCTTGTCGTTCATGCCGGCGTCGCCCTCATCGCGACTTTCCAGGAGCATCGAGAGCAAGTCGCCGGAATCGCGGCCGGACGCGCGGTGTTCGGCCATCATGCGGTAGACGATACCCTCGAGCGTGTCGCGGGCCGCGTTGAAGCGCCGCGTGATCGGGATCGGAATCTCATCGAAGATTTGCGAGAACGGCAACATCGCGAAAGGAAACGTCGCGATCGACACGTCGAGCGCGTTGCCGATCCGCTCCATGTCTTCCGAGAGATTGGACCCGAAGAGTGCGGTCGCGACGATCTCGAGAGCGAGGTGCATCGCCTCGCGATCGATCTCGATCGTCGCTCCCGGCGCCCACGTCTCCACACGACGGCGCGTCGCATCGACCATCACCTCCGCACACGCATCGATCCGCTTCTTGTGGAAGACGGGTTGAACGATCCGGCGATGCTGGAGGTGTTCGGGTTGCGCTGCGGTGAGCAGACCGTTGCCGAGTAATCGCGAGAGACGCTCGGTTCCGCGGCCCTTCTTGAAATCGGCGGCCTTATGAATGAAGACGTCTTGGAGCATCTCGGCATCGTCGACGAAGTACATGCTCCGCCACGGATAGCGAAAGCGGACGATAGGTCCGTACTTCGCGGAGATGCCGCGCAAAAACGTGGGCATCGACGAGAACGGTTGTTTTAAGAGGATCAAGCCGGAGAGCGTCGGGATCGGCGGCGATTGCGGAACGGCAAACATGGATCGTCATTCTTCTTTAAAGATACGGCGCGCGAAATAGACGAGGACTGCGCCCAAGATCGCGACGCCGATAACGAAAACCGCGGCGTCGAGCGCGACGACGCCGGCTGATGGAGGCAACGCTTTCATCCCGACGATTTCGGTTCACACGACGCATGGACCCCGCACGAACGACGCACACGCAGGCTTCCGTTGAAAGGAGCTCGCTCGCATTCGGCCGACACCTAACGTCATGCCCAACATTTCGCGCGCAACCGCACTCGGCGCCGCGACCGCCGCCGTGGTCGCCGCCCCCGTGCTCTTCGAACGTCTCGCACTCGCCGCGTCGAAGGCCGATCCCGCCGACATCAAATTGCTCAACACCGCGGTTCCACTCGAGCGCGCAGCCGTCAAAGCATACGCCGACGCTGATGCGACGAATCTGCTCTCACCGCAGGCGCGCGTCGTGCTCAAGAGCTTCATGGCCGACCATCAGGCGCATCTCGATGCGCTCGTAGCCGCCGTTACGCAGGGCGGCGCGACGCCGAGCCCCGACACGGCGACGATCCCCGTGCCGACGCTCGCAAACGAGCTGGACATTCTCAATTACGCATACACGATCGAGCGTCTCGCCGCGAGCACGTACCTTTCGACGATCGCGCTTTTCAAAAACCGCGATCTCGCGACGACCGCCGCCGCCATCATGGGCGTCGAGACGACCCACGTTGCGCTCCTGGCCGAAGCGCTCAAGAAAAACCCCGCCTACCCCAGTAGTTTCGTGAGTGTTTAACGCCTAAAGAACCAGTTCAAGAAATCCGGCGATATCGGCGCTCTCGACTTCCATGCCGACACCGCGCGTGTTGTACCGCGGGTCGTGAAAGTCCGATCCTGCCGTCATCACGAGCCCGTGTTGCGTCGCGATATCGCGGTAGCGCGCGATCTGATACGGTTCGTGAGTGGGATAGAACGTCTCGATCCCCGCGAGCCCCGCAGCGACGAGTTCGTCGATGATCGATTCGTCCTTGAGCCGACCCGGATGCGCGAGTACGGCGACACCGCCCCCACGCGCGATAAGTTCGACCGCTTGATGCGGCGACATATATGAAGATGGAGCGTACCCGGGCTTGCCCGCGACGAGCAGTTGCCGGAATGCGCTATCGATATCCGCAACGTGGCCCGCGGCGATAAGCGCGCGCGCGACGTGCGGTCGACCGATCGCAGAATCCGGATGTCCGAGCTGCGAGCGAACCTGCGCGATCGTGAGGTCGTAGCCCGCGGCCTGCAGTTGCGCGACCATCTTCACCGCCCGGAGATCGCGCTGACGCCGATTCTCGGCGATCGCTTCGCCGATCTCGACGGCGTCGACCGGGAAGCCGTATCCCAACACGTGCACTTCTTGGCCGCGATACGTCGTATTGAGTTCGATCCCAACGACGATCTGCGCGTACTCCGGATCGAACTTACCGTACGCTCCGAGCGAATCGTGATCGGTGATGGAGTAAATCGCGACGCCGCGCTTGCGCATGCGGTCGGCGAGTTCGGCGGGCGTGGAGGTCCCGTCGCTTTCGAGCGTATGGGAATGGAAATCGACGAGCACGCGGCGCGTTACGTCCGCGCGCGGGCTTTGGCCTTCTTTCGCGCTTTGACGTAATAGACGAGGACGCGTTTCTCTTCGCGAAATCCGACGAGACTACGCTGTTGTGTCGGATCGCGGAGCGCGTCGATTGCGTAATCGACAAGTTCGTCGGCCGAGCCGTCGTCATCGAATGCTTCGTCATCGCTCGCGGGGCTACGCACGAGCTTCTCGCCGAAAGCTTCGGCGAGCACAGCAACGAGCATCTGCAACTCTTCACGCGAGAACGTGCTCGCGTCGCGTGTGATGCGCACGAAGCTCATCCCGATATCGGTCTCGCACGCGACGTCGAGCGTGCCCGGCGTCTCGCGACCCAGATCGAGCAAGACCCGCACGTGATCGATCACATGGTCGCGGACGTCGCGATCGGTCGCGCGTTCGAGCGCTCCCGTCACGGCAAACGAGAGCGTGAGCGTTCCGTCCTTGGGATGCGAGACGATCGTCGCGATCTCAGGATAGCGCACGAGCAGGGTGATGATTAGGCCGATCGCGTCGGAAGCTTCGCTTGGGACGCGGCCTTTTGTGGTGGGTCGCATGTGCCTCAGCCGGGGATTAACGGGCGGCTCGGATGGCCGGGCGGCTCCCATTCGCACCCGCGGGCACGGACCCTTGGGCCTTTAGCAGCGGTATTTTGCCGCCCGGGAAGACCCGGCCCTCAGCTCGAACCTTTCAACGTTATGCTGTTGCGCCGGCTCCTCGTGGGTGGTCCGCTCGCGGTGCTCGTGGCCGTCCTCGCGCATGTCGCCGGATTCGGATTCGCGCACGCCCCGGGCACGACGCATGCGCTCGACCTCGTCGTAGCGCTCGGGAGCGCCCTCGCGACGCTCGGTAGTATCGTCGTGCTACGCGGCTTCGCACGAGCTCGCAGGCCCCACGCCCGGGTCGTCCCCATCGCGTTCGCCCAACCGTGGCACGCGAGGCTCGGGAGCATCGCAGAACTCATCGCATTCGCCGCGCTCGCCTTCGTGGCGATCGAAGCGCTCGAAGGCAACCTCGCTTTCGGCGGATCGCTGCGCGCGATCGTCGCGCTCGTGCCGTTCGCGATGCTCGTGGGGTGGCTGGCCCCGCGTGCCGGCACCACGCTTAGCGACATCGGCATCGCGCTACGCGCGTCGCTCCAAACGCGCGGGCGCTGCCATATCGCGCTCGCATTGGCATACACATCGGCGCGAGTCGTCGCAATTTCACGAGCCGCCGCAACACGCCGCCGCGGGCGCGCTCCACCCCTCACCGCCTAGCTCGACCCCGTCGACGTCGCTCGTCCGCGCGCGGCATGCTTTGCGTTCTTGAGGCTTTTTCTATGCGTTCATTTTTTGCGACCGCCATCGTCGCTGCATTCGTTTTTTCAACATCTCCGGCATTTGCCGATACCACGGGTCTCGTGCGTGGCACGACGGTCGCATCGGGCCGAGCCGCGACGGGCGTGACCATCACGTTGCGCGGCGAAGGTGCGACGCTCGCGGCAGCATCCGACGCGCGCGGCGCATTCGCATTCGCACGTGTCCCCTTCGGTCGCTATACGCTGACCGCGCACCGCGACGGTCTTACCGATTACACGCAAGTCCTGGACGTCCAAAGCGACGGCATCGTGACCTTGAATATCGATTTGGGACTCAAAGAAATCGGCCGGGCGCAAACCGCGTACATCAAGGGTGCGGGCTCCACGCCCGTCTCCGTCAATTCCATCGGTCGCGCGCAGATCGCCGCCCTTCCCGATAATCAAAGCCTCAATCGCGTGATCGAAACGGTACCGGGCATCGTTCGCTATTCCTATAACGAGCCCGTCGCACACGGCTTCCACGGCCTCACCTACGAGATCGACGGCGTGCCGTTGCCACAGGGGACGTCGGCGAACTTCAGCGAGGTCATCGATCCGCGCTCGATCGACTCGCTCGAAGTCTTCACCGGTGCCTTTCCCGCGGAATTCGGCGGATCGCGGCAAGGTGCCGTCGTCAACATCATCAGTCACCGCGCGACCGACCTGGCATCACGCGAAAGCGGCTCGCTGACCATCGGCGCGGGGACTTACGGCAGCGCGCAAACCTCGCTTGCGGAGAGTGCGCGTGTCGGTGGGAACACGCGGATGTTCCTGAACGCAAACGTCGAGCGAACCAATCGCGGAATCGATTCGCCGACGTTCGATGCGGTCCACGACGCATCGAACCAGTCCAACCAGTTCTTGCGCACGATCACGAACATGGGCGAGTTCAACTCCCTCGCCTTGGACTATTCCAACAATTTCGCATCGTTCGAGATTCCGATCAACACGGCGCCGAATCCGAACGATCCCGTCGTCGTTCCGCCGGGCACCAACGACGTCCAGCGCGAGTTCGACCGCGCCGCGAGCCTCGTCTTCACGAACAACGCAAAGAATGGTGGTGCCTTCACCCAGATTTCGCCATGGTATCGCTCGGACCGCATCAACTACGCGGGCGATCTTGATAGCAACTTACGGGGAACGATCGCCAATCCCGACGGCACGTTCACACCGCTTTCCGGTCTCACGCAAGATCGGAACTCGCAATTTTTCGGCGTCCGTGCGAACCACTTCCACGTTTTCGGTGCGAACGCCGTAAAGCTGGGCTTCGACGTCTCGCGCGAAATCTTCCGCGGCCGCGAGCGCATCGCGTTCCTCGATCGAAACGGCGACCGCACGGACTTCACCGATAATGCGGATCGAGCGGGCTCGCTCTTCGGCGCGTACGTGCAAGATAAATGGACGCCCACCCGCTATCTCTCGATCCTCGGTGGCATGCGTTTCGACCGCTCGACGGGCTACACGTCGGGCTCGCAGCTCAGTCCGCGCATCGAGATAAACGGTCAAGTCGGGCCGACCGATATTCTTCACGCGTACTACGGCCGGCTCTACGCCGCGCCGTTCATCGAAGACACGCGGCGCGCGGCGGTCATCGTCGGCGGCGCGAATCCAAGCCCGGTCTACGATCTGCAACCCGAACGCGATTCGTACTACGAGTTCGGCATCGCACATACGATCAACGCTCGAACGCGTGCGACGGTAAATTTCTGGAAGCGGGACGTTCGCAACGTGCTCGACACGACGCAACTTGCAAATACGCCGATCCAAGCCGTTTTCAACAATACGATCGGCACGGCCAAGGGCGCGGAGGCGCGCGTCGAATCGAGCTGGCGCAACGGTGATTCGTTCCTCGTCTCGGCGTCGCTCTCGAGTTCGAAAGCGGGTGGGATCTCCGGCAGCACGTTCCTCTTTCCACCAAGTACGGTACCGAGCGATGTAACGCTCAACCCCGAGGATCACGATCAAACTTTCACAGCGCTGATCGCATATACGAAGCGCTTTGGCGCGAACCATAGCTTCTTCGCCTCGCTCGAACCGCAATACGGCACGGGATATCCGACGCAATTCCAAAATGGCCCCGGCCGCCTTCCGCCGCATCTCACCCTCGACGCATCCATCGGTCGCGACGTCAAGCGCGGCGACCGTTCCGGGCTCGGCTTTACGGCCACGTTGAGCAACGTAACGAAAGTAAAGTACTTGAACAAAGTGAACAACGGCTTTAACACGACGCAATATGGCGAAGGCTTTCGCGCCGATCTCCGCATAACGGCGCCATTCTAAGCGTGCGCGAAAAATTGGCCGCATCGTTCGCGAAACGTTGCGTCGCGGTCGTCGTGGCGGCGATCGTCGTCTCGCTCGACACGACCGAACCGGCACGTGCGGGAGCCGAAGTCGACCGATACGTCGGCGTCGTCGCCGACGGATCGGCGCGATCCGATATCGAAGCCACGCTCGAGATACGGCCAATCGGCCCGCGCGATCGGCTTCTCGTCATCCGCGAAACGCGCGCGGGCACAGCGATCGTCGCCTACGATGACGATCCGGGGCTCCCCTCACCGATGCATCTCCTCGCCGTTTCGAGCGATTTACGATCGTTCGTTTCCCTACGTCCGCAACTCGATGCTGCGGGAGATTTCACCGTCATTTTCAACGCGCCGCGAGCGGGATCGTACGTGCTCTACGCCGTTGCGACGCCCCAGGGGCTGGGCGAGCGGGCTTTTCGCTTCGACGTTCCCATCACGATCGGAGAATTTTCCGGGACTGCGCGGGCAAATTCGAAACGAGACGAAGTGTCGCGCCCGCCAATGCTTCCGAGCCTCGTCGCACGTGTCGATGGCTACGTCGTCACGCTCGCACCGGCCTCAGAGCGGCTCCAAGCGCGAACGACGCTCGATACGAAAGGTCAGACGATCATCACCGCGACCGTTCGGCGCGGCGGCAAGCGGCCACCCGATTTTTCGATAGATGGACATGACGCAGACGATCTCATCAACGTGACGACGCTCCGCTATTTCGGCGTTCACGCAGTCCCGGCAGATTTCGTCCGTACCGAGCGCAGGATCGTACGCGTGCGACCGCCTGGATCACCGCAGCACGACGCGAAAGGAACGCTCGTCGTCGGGCCGCTCGTCGCCGGCACGTACGCACTCGCTTTCCGTTTTCATGCGGAGCGTGCCGACCACATCGCGACGTTTTTCATCGACGCGCGCTGAAGCCTAGCCCCTCGACCTACCCGGTCTGGCCCATCATCGTTAGCGTGAAATACCAGAGGCCGAGCGAGACACAAGCGAGCGAGACGCCGATCGCGATGATGTTGCCGAATGCAGAATTGACGCGATTGCCGAGAATCTTTTTATCGTTCGCCATCACGAGGAGGAAGCCGAGCACGAGCGGCAAGACGATCGCATTGAACGCTTCGACGTAGAGTGTGATCTTCACGAGCGGTAGATTCGGAATGAGCACGATGCCCGCGGCGAGCGCGACGATCGCCGCGTACATACCGTAGAATCGCTTCGCTTGCGTGCATTTATAGTTTAGCGAACACGGCCATTGAAACGCTTCGCCAAATGCCCACGCCGTGGCGAGCGAGACGACGAACGCTCCGAGCATCGACGCACCGACGAGCCCCGCACCGAAGACGATACCCGACGCGCGACCAGTAAGCGGAATAAACGCGAGCGCCGCGTGTGCGGCATCGGTCACGGAAATGTGGCGCACGTAGAGCGTCGCGGCCGTCGTGACGACGACGGAGACCATGATGATTTGCGTCGCGATCGAGCCGAGAGCGGTATCGATGCGCGCGAGGTTGAGATCGCGGACCGTAATCCCCTTATCGACGGTCGCGCTCTGCTGATAAAAGATCATCCACGGCATGATGACCGCACCGATGTTACTCGCGATCAATAAGAGGTAATCGCGATTGGCGAGGGGCTGCGAGCCGAGGATGCCTTCTTTGATGATCGACATCGGAGACGGATGTGCGGCAAAGGCGGCTGGGATGAAGAGCAGTTCGAGAAGACACAGTCCGAGCGCCCAGATCTCGGCACGTTTGTACGCACCCGAAAGCGAGACGCCGATGAGGATCGTCGCTGCCGCAATCACCATGACGGCCGGATTGACGCCGAAGATGAGCGCCGCGCCCGCGATTCCGATGAATTCGGTCACGAGCGCCGCGATATTCGTCACGAGCATCGTGCCGAGCGAGACCCAACACCAGAAAAGTCCGTAGTTCTCACGGATGAGCTGCGCGTGCCCCTTTCCCGTCACGGTCCCAAGGCGCACGGTCATCTCTTGCACGACGAAGAGCGGCACGATCAGCAACAGCTGGAGCAAGACGAGCTTCATGCCGAACTGCGCGCCCGATGTCGCGGCCGTCGTAATGCTGCCCGCCTCGGTATCCGCAAACGCCACGACGATGCCGGGTCCCACGACCGCCATCAGGCGGATCGCGAGCCGACGCCACCGCGGCACGTTGCCCGCGATGACCGTCGTCGGATTCGGAACAGGAAGAACGGCCATCGTACCTCAGTACGGAAAAAAGCAGCGATTGGATTCCAGCCACAGGCCGGAACCCGAGGTTAACCTGCACTTTGAATTAGATACGCCTAATTGGAACGCCTCCGCGCCCGCTTTTGTCGTGTTCTCCGCGGGGGTTTTCCGAACGGCACCCCCAATACAATGGGGGATGGGTGCACCCCGAGCCCCGCTCGAGCCGCCGACCCCCGAACAGTCGGCGTTCCTGGAACGGGCGATGTCGCAGTACGGCAAGGCTACATACAATTTTGCCTTCCGTCTCACAAACAACGAAGCTGACGCGCGCGACCTCACGCAGGACGCGTTTATCCGCGTCTATCGGGCGTGGCGCTCCTTCGAACCCGGGACGTCGTTTCTGTCGTGGATCTATCGAATCGTTACAAACTTGTACCGAGACGAACTTCGGCGACGAAAAGGGCGTTTCTATGAAGAGATCCCCGAAGACAACGCACCACAAGCTTTTCGCGGCGAGCGTCCCCTCGCAACGAATCCGATCGACGATTACGTCGACCGGCAAATCGGCGAACCGCTCTCTCGAGCACTAGCCGATCTCTCACCCGATCAGCGCCAAGTCGTCATCCTTGCGGATATCGAGGAATATAGTTACCAAGAGATTGCGGAGATCATGGGATGTTCGATCGGAACCGTCCGATCGCGGCTCCATCGGGCGCGAGCTCTTCTCCGTCGTCTCGTCGAGCGAGCGCAACAGCAACAACAATAATGATTGAACATTTTACGAACGACCTGATCGTGGACTTCGTCCACGGCGAACTCGAGCCCGCGGCCGACGCACGCGCGCACGCGCATCTCCTTTCGTGTACCACATGCACGGCTGAAGTCGATGCCGAGCGCACGTTGCGCGAGTTCTTGCGCGATGCGGCCGTTGCAAGCGAACGCGAGATGCCCTCGGCGATCAAAGCGGCGATTTGGGAACAGATCCGCACGGCCAAGCCTGGCCCCCTCGCCGCGCTCGCGGCGCTCTTGCGCCCCGTGGTCGCAATTCCCATCGCCGCCGTGCTGCTCGCGGGCGGATACTTTGCGACCGCAGCAACACATCACGGCTCGCCCACGATCGCCGCGTCCTACTACCTGCAAGCGCACGCCGTACAATCGTCGCAAGGCCCGCTCTCGGAACGGTCGAGCGCGAGCCGCGCGGCCGTCGCCGATGCGTACGATGGCGGGTATCCCGCGACCGCCGCCTATGGTGGAGCCCGTTAACTTCGAACGTCGCGTGGTAGCCGTCGTTTATGGTGTAGCGGCATCGGTCGCGTTGGTCGTCGCATCGCCAAGTTTCGCTGCGACGACCAACGCGACCGATGCCGCCGCGTTGTTACGGTCGAGTATCGATGCGCCCAAAACCGTCTCGTATATCGGTCAAATCGAAACGATCCGCTTCAGCTCGAATCGTGCGATCGCGACGATCGTGAAGGTCGAGCATCGGGCACCCGCCCTCACCCGGAATTGGTACGTTGCGCCCGAGTCGATCTTCGGCGACTACGAGATCACGCGCGCGAGCGCCACGTTTCATTTCGACGTACACCGTAACGTCGTCGTGCAATCTCGATCGCCCAAAGTCGAAAACGCGACGATCTCGGCCACCAATTTCGAACGCGTGATGCAAAATTATCGCGCGCTCTTGGACGGGCCTGAAACGGTCGCCGATCGCGCGGCGCTCTCCATCGTCCTCGTGAATAAATTTACGGGCGAACGCGCGATGCGCTTATGGATCGATCGCGAGACGCACCTCGTGCTCAAAAAAGAAGACTATCACGCCAACGGCTCCGTCGCTTCGCGAACGCGATTCGATGCGATCCGGTACACGACGGAGATTCCCGATGGAATCTTCTCAACCGACCTTCCCCCCAAGTTTACGCTCGTTGGCGGCACCAACGTCGCATCGATGGATACCGACGTCGGACGCGCGATCGGGCTCGCTGGCTTCCGACCATACGAACCCAAGAGCTTGCCGCAGGGCTTCGTGATGATCGGCGGCGATGTGAGCGACGTCAGTGGCGTCAGGACGTTACACCTGCTCTACTCCGACGGCTTACGCTCGATCTCACTTTTCGAAAACGCGACCGGAGCGGCGGCCGATTTCGGACCGCTCCATCCGACGAAGGTTCCGTTCGATGGCCATCAAGGCCAGTACGTCGAAGATGGGCCGACGACGCTGCTGACGTGGAAAGAAAAGAATCTCTACTTCGCCCTGGTCGGCGACCTCATGCGGAACGAGCTCGTCGAGATCGCGAAGAGCGTCGTCCCGAATTAATCCTCGCGTTTAGCTCTTCTGGCCGAGCTTACCGTCGGGTTTTTTCCCGGCGAGCGAGAAATCGAGTGCCGTTGTAAGATCCGCCTCGGGTACCTCGCCATCGCGAATGCCGGCGACGTTCCCATCTTTCCCGATGAGGACGAGCGTGGGGTAGCCGCCCTGGAGATACTTGTGCGCGACGTCGAGATTGGGATCGAACGCGATCGGATACGTCGCCTTATACTTCTCGGCGAAGGCGATGACATCGGCTTGCGATTCGGGACCCGTGCGATCGATATCGTCCGGAGCGCCGGAGACGGCGATGAGATTGATCCGCGAACCGTATTTCGCGTGCAGTTTATCGAGCGTTTTTGTCATCCGCTGGCAATGCGGGCACCACGTCGCGAACACTTCGAGGAGTGTGGGCTTGTTGCCGGCCTTGGCGAGATCGAAGAGTCCGCTCGTCGTCGAGACGGCGAATGTCGGCGCGGCTCCACCAACCTTTATTGTGGAAAGCGCCGGCGCAACCGAAGCGCTCTGCACGGCGCGATTATTGAAGAGAACAATCGCAACGATGATGAGGATCGCGGGTATGGCGACGGCTGCGATGAGGATCGCACGTTTACGGCCCTCGGCGGCTTGGCGCTCGGCGGGGGTGGCGGCGATGCGACGGCGTTCGGTACGATTCATGGCTTATAACGCTTCGCGCTGCGTCACGGCCGTACCGCCCGTACCGAGCGCACGATCGAGGGCGAGAGAACCCGGCGCGAAGCGCGCGACGGCGAACGCTGCGACGGCGAGTGCGACGTCGGCGGCAACGTGCCCCCACGAGGGCGGCGTGGGAATGCTCGATCCAAAGCACCCGCAATCGGAGGGGATGTTGCGCACCACGAGCGATGCGATGGCGGCCGAAAAGAGCGCGAACTGCGCGGCGGCGACGTAGGCCGCGACGCGCGTGAAAAAGCCGAGGGCGAGATACGCCCCGAGAAAGATCTCCCCGTAGGGCAACGCGATGCCCAGCGGCGCGATGATCGCGGGCGGTAAGATTCGATAGCCCGCGATCGATGTCGCGGTTGCGGCCGGACCATCGTGCGCCTTGAGAACGCCCGCGACAACGAGCAGGAGCCCGAGCGCGATCCGAACGACGAAAACTACCGTGCCCATGCATCCACGGCATCGATGATCGCGTGTTGCCGCGCCGGGATCGCCGTCGCATCCGCAAGATCGAGACCATATGCTGGTTCGTCGTGGACGCGAACGGTCTCGGCGACCGCGAGTGCGAGCGTGTCGATATCGTAGCCGCCTTCGAGCACGTAGGCCACGCGACCGCGTGCGTACTCCGCCGCGACGCTGCGAATCAACATCGCGAGCGACCGCGCCGCGATACGCGCGTCGACGCCGAGATCGCCCACGGGATCGCCCGCAGCGAAATCGTAACCCGCGCTGACGACGATAAAATCGGGGCGAACGCGCGCGGCGACTGCGGGTAATAACCGTTGCCACGTCGCGACGAATGCTTCAGTCCCGTATGAATGCGGAGGGAGCGGCACGTTGACGACGGCGCCCCCCGGATCGAAACGCTGTTCGTTCGCGCCGCCCGTTCCGGGATAGGCCGGGAAGGCATGCGTGGAAACGAACGACACGCCATCGTGCGCCGTCGCTTGCGTGCCGTTGCCATGGTGATAGTCGAAATCGACGACGAGCGCACGACCGCCGTGCGTATCGACGAACGCGCGCGCCGCAACCGCGGCATTACCGAAGACGCAGAAGCCCATGCCGCGCGCGGGTTCGGCGTGATGACCGGGCGGTCGTACGAGCGCGAACGCCGCGGTCTCGCCCGCGACGGCACGCTCCATCGCGCAAATCGCGCCACCCGCAGCGCGGCGCGCGACTTGGAGCGAGGACGAATCGATCACCGTATCGCCGGTCGAAAGATACCCCCCTTGTGGGCCGACGGTCGCGACGTCGCGTTTGACGCGTTCGAGATACGCGTGCGGGTGGACGCGTTCGAGTTCCGCATCGGTCGCATCGCGCGCGCCCGCGCGTGCGCCGAAGAGGCCTTCGCGCGCGAGATGCGCCGCAACGTGCGCGACACGATCGGGCGATTCGGGATGATCGAGCCCGCGGAGATGCTCCGTGTAGAGGTCATCGTAGACGACGATCATCGCTGCGCGATCATTTCTTCGGGGCGGCAGACTTCTGCGGTGCGGGCTTTTTGGCAACCGAGCCCGAGCCCAAACTCGCGATGGCACGATCGAGTTCGCTCGCGAGCGGTGAACCCGGTTTCACGAACGTTTTGAAGCGTGTGTACGCCGCGCGTGCGGAATCGCGATCGCCGTTGTTCGCCGAGCATTTGCCGTAGACATAGAGCAATTGCGGGTTGGATTTGATGAAGTCGGGCGCGTTTTTGTCGAGCGCGGTGAAGACTTGGCTGCACTCTTTATAATTGCGCAGCTGCAAATCCGCGGTGCCGAGGCCCGCGAGCGCCTGCGGCGAGCGCGCGAGTTCGAAGCTATGGCGGAACGAATCCCGTGCCTTCGTGTAATCGGCGTTCTGCGCGTAGACTTGGCCGAGCGTCGCCCAGATGCTGGGATCGTTCGGTTGAATTTCGGAGAGGCGCTTGAAGTATCCGAGACCGTCGCTCTTCTTATTCTGCGAGAGCGCGAGTTCGCCGAGACGCTGGAGTGCATCGGGATTATCGCGCTTCGATCCGAGCGCGATCTTCCACTGGGCTTCGCCGCCGGCGAGATCTTTGCCGAGCGAAACGAGATAATCGCCCTTGGCGATATGGACGGCGGGAATGGCTCCGTAATTCTGTTCCGCACGCCCTAAAATCGCCAGCGCCTGGTCGTTCATTTTCTCATCACGATAGACTTGATATTCCTGGATGAGGACGGCCGCTTTGGCTTCGTCTGTTGGCTCGACGGCGAGAAGCCGTTCGTACGTTTCGATCGCGCCTTTGACGTCGTGATCGGTCGCGAGCACGCTCGCGCGGCCGAGCAACGCGTCCGGATATTTCGGATTGATCGCGAGCGCCCGATCGAAAGCCTGACCTGCGAGCGCGATCGACTTTTGGGAAACGTATGACCGCGCTTGCAAAACGACGGGCAACGGATCTTTCGGATCGAGTTTCGCGGCGTTCTCGAACTGGGCGCGCGCGTCATCGTACTTGCCGAGCTGGCCGAGGACGAGACCATAATTTTCGAAGACGCGTTTATCCGTCGAATTGAACGTCGTCGCACGCTTGGCGACGCGCTCCGCATCGGCACCGCGATTGGTTTGGAGGTAAAGATTCGTGAGCGTCAGGAGAATCTGCGCGTTGGTCGGCTCTTGATTGGTCGCGTTTTCGAAATCTTGGGTCGCATCTTTGATACGACCGAGAGCCTGATTGGAGACGCCGTCGAGATAGTAGACTTGCGCCGTTTTTGCCCCAAGTGATATCAAACGTTGCGTGAGCGCGAGCGCCTGGACGGGCTTGCCTTCGCTGAGATAGTAGCCCGCGAGTTCCTGGAGCGCGTCTTTATCACCCGGATTCGCTTTGATCTTCGCTTCCAGGCGGGGGATCGCGGTCTCGGGCAGCTCGGGCGTCGCGGTTGGCAGGGGAGCCGGCGCCGCCGATGCAGAGCTCGCAGCCGGGGCCTCCACCTTCTTCGGTGCGCCGTAAGCGCTCTGTGCGAGGGTCAACGAAACGGCAAAGGCGATGGCAGATACGACGACGTGGCGGGCTACAATCTTCAAAACGCTAGTCTTTCGGGTTGAACGTGAACGAGGGGTTCACGAGGGGATTATGCGTGAACGGCTGCGCTCGCGCGGATCTGTTTGGTCAACTCCGGGACGATCTCGAAGAGATCGCCGACGATGAGAAGGTCGGCGAATTCGCCGATTGGCACCGTGCCGTCTTTGTTGATGGCAACGATCGTTGCGGCCGTGCGCATCCCGACCTTGTGCTGGATCGCGCCCGAGATGCCGATTGCAAAGTAGAGGTTCGGGCTGATCGACTTGCCCGTCTGACCGACCTGGTGGCCGTGGCCGATCCATCCCGCGTCTACCGCCGCACGCGACGCGCCGATGGAGCCGCCGAGGGAATCTGCGAGATCTTTGAGGATCGTCTTGAATGGTTCGGGTCCACCGACGCCGCGGCCGCCCGAGACGACCGTCGACGCCTCTTCGACCGCGAGCTCGCCCGCAGCTTCTAGGACGACTTCTTCGATTTTCACGCGATACGTTTTGCCTGCGGGCTTTGCGAGTTGGGCGATCTCGCCCGCGCCCGCGGCCGGAACGGCCTTGAACGAATTCGGGCGAATGGCGGCGACGCCGTAGTCTCCCTTAAACGCACACGTCGTCACAATCGTGCCGCCGAGCTTCGGCGAGACACAACCGACTTTGCCGTCTTTGATAACGATATCGGTAACATCGGCATTTTGGCCGCAGTCGAGACGCGCCGCGAGGCGGCTGCCGAGATCGCGACCGATCATCGTGTAGGGCACCATGATGAGCGCCGGACCGACGGCTTTGGTGGCCGCTTCGAGATAGTCTACGGACGGATCGACGGCGAATGCGTCGATCTCCGCGTCTTCGGAAACGTGGATGAGATCGAAAGGATAGGCCTTCATTGCCTCGGCCGCCGCACTCGCGCCCACGCCGAGAACGACGGCGTGGAGCTTGCCGCCGAGGTCGGTCGCGAGCTCTCTCGCCTTGGTCGACATTTCAAAGGCAACGCGTCGCGGCTCGCCGCCCACGTGTTCGATGTAGACGATGACGTCACGCATTAAACGAGCTTTCTTTCACGGAGAAATTCGATGATTTTGGTCGCACCGGCGACGGCATCGGCCGCTGCGAAGATTTCGCCTTTTCCGCGCGCGGGCGGCGTGACGAGATCGATGAGTTCCGTGCGCGCGCCTTCGTGACCGACGGGTTTGTCGACGCCGCTATCGGCGAGTGACTGCACGGCGATCGTCTTTTTCTTCGCACCCATGATGCCCTTAAGTGAGGGATAGCGCGGCGTATTGATCGACTTCGTCACGCTCACGAGCAATGGTAATTCCGCCGTGACCTTCGCGTAGCCGTTATCGGTCTCGCGTTCGGCTTTTACGGTCGTTCCGTCGATCTCGAGTTTGCGCGCGTGCGTGATGCCCGGGACGCCGAGGAACTCGGCGAGTGCGCCGGGCAATTCGCCCGTTATCGAGTCCGTCGATTGCGTGCCACAGAGAACGATATCGAAACCGTTTTTCTTGATCGCTTGCGCGAGCGTGTATGCCGTGCCCCAGACGTCGGAGCCTTCGGCCTTGATATCGGAAATCATGATCGCGTCGTCGGCGCCCATGGCGAGTGCCTTCCGCACGATCTCCTTGCCGGATTCTGGCGCCATCGTCACGATCGTGACCGTCGTATCGCCACCAATTTTTTCTTTGAGTTGCAACCCTGCTTCGATCGCATACTCATCGAACGGGTTGAGAACGGTCTCAGCGCCAGAGCGAACGAGTCGCTTCGATGTCGGATCGATACGTTTATCTGCGGTCGTGTCAGGCACGAGCTTGACGGTAACGAGGATTTTCAAGTCGCTAGCGAGCCTCCGAGGATGCGTGGAATGGCAAACTCGATGCGCTTGCTGTTCGACGCTGCGTGGCCCTGCCGATTGAAAAGAAAATTGTCAGTATCGGGAAGTACGGCCGGAGCGGCTAGCGTGGCCACGCACGATGGGTGACGCCGCTACGGTCGGTGTGTACGTCGGCGGAATGTCATTGTGAGATGAGCATTTGCGAGTAGCTCTTGATCGTTTGCGCCGGGAGCGGAAGCGCCACGAACGTGAAGTTGTAATCGACCTCGATGCCGACAGTACAGCCGGGACTCGCCGTGGCCGTGCACGTCGTATCCGCGCCCTCCCACGTGAAGGGTGTCTTGACTGAAATCTGCGACGGGTCGACACCCGTCATCTTCGATTTGATGAATGCAGCGACGTCCGTCTCGCACGGCGTCGTACCGACGGTCGTATCGCTGCAATTGTGCGGCGAAATCGTTGCGTGGACGATCGCGTAGCGCGTTCCCACGCGCGCTGCCTGCGCGACGAGATCGTAGGCGTAGAGGGCGCGACCGAAATCGATGATGCCAAAGATTAGGGTCAGCGCGATCGAGGCCGCGAGCGCGAATTCCACGAGCGCTTGACCGCGTTGGCCAGCGCCGTGAGGCCGCAGGATCACGGAGAGATCTCTTGCGTTGCGGTTTTGGTAAGCGTCAGCGTCGACGCAATACCGGGATAGTTGATCAGCGAACTGAATGATTTGGTGACCGTCACGCTGACGAACGAATCGAGGTGATCGCTGCTCGCGCACGTCGGGGTCGGATTGCACGCGGTCACGGTCGTACCCGGCGTCGCACCGCACGAGCAGTACATCGTCGAAGATACGTCGGTCGGCAGGAGCGACACATCGGTCGCATCGGCTTGCGCGGCCGAAGCGATCGCTGGTGCGTTCGTCGAATTTACGCTGCTGTACGCCCCGAATTCCGCGCCCGCGCGCGCGGCGTTGCCGATCGTGATACTTTCGCGCGCGAAGCGCCCGATATCGATGATGCCGATCGTCAACAGAATGAGAAACGGAGCGACGAGCGCGAGTTCGACGATCGCGGCGCCGCCATCGCTTGAAATAAGGCGTTTCATTCCGTGAGCGCCACGTGCGTCGTCGTCTGCGATTGTTGCAACGGCAGCGCCGCATTGAGCGAAGGATCGATCGTGAGCGTTTTGGCGCCATTCGTTTGGAAGCCGCCGATGACGAGGTTGCCGAAGTTGTCGAGCTTTCCGTTGGATTGAAAGTGCGCCGTCGGCGCGTAAAAGAGTCCCACGTACGTATTCGATTTGCCGTTGTTGCTGATGTTATTCGTATTGCTGGGCGGTTGGTAAAGTGCAACGCCAGCGGTTTGAGCGTTGTCGGGCGGCCCGAACGTCGAAGGCGCGATGATGACGGACGCGCCGCTGGTAATCGGACCGTCGACGTTGACAAGCGTGACACCCGTTCCGGCGACCGTCCCGGAGATGCCGCCGTAGATATAGTAGAGGCCCGGCGTAAAAATGACGGCCGCCGCGCAGCAATTCGTCACGACATTATATGACGGAAACCCGGCTCCGGAGACGATTGCGCGACCCGATGCATTGATCGCCGAGGCCGTCAGCGGGGGTATTGGCGTGTTCTGCAGATAGTTGCAGCCGGTAATTTTGAAGCAAGGATCGACGACGGGCGTCGAAGATCGCACGGCCGCGATCGTTTTCCCATTTTTCGAGATGCTCGCCGATGGGGCGCTGCCGTGGTAGATGACTTGGTTCGCATCGATCCCGTTCTTCACATACACGGTACCGTTGGTCGCAACGTTGCAGTTGACGGCCTTGATATCGCCGGCGTTGAACGAGAGCCCGCTGTTCGGATCGAGTTGCGTGAGACATTGCGTGATGACATCGGGGGCGCGCGCCGCAACCGCGCGCGCGGAAATTAGTTGAAACGAATGCCCGAAGATGGCGGAGAAAAATGTCGGTTGCTTTTTGGTGACGAGCACTTCGACGGCACCCGCGGCGTAAGGCGTCGCTTGCGGATTCGGAGGCGTGTTGTTCGTCGGAGGCTCGGAGACATCGACCCTCGTGACGCCGACGCCGCTATCGTCGGTGAAGTAGTTGCCGCTGGTCGCGGTCTGCGCGGCCGATCTTACTTCTGCAGGCGCGGGGGCACCGGCGGTCGTGGGATAGTACGCGCGGATGGCGCCTGCGATCGCACCGGCATCGGCAGCCGACTGCTCCAAACGCTGCTGGTAGCGCCAATAGCCAACATCCACGCTCAGTGCCGCGATGGCGATGATCGCGACGATGCCGAAGGCGAGCAACGGAATCATTTGCCCGCGCTGCCGATGGCGGTATCCTGATCTAGCCGGGGTTTTCAGCGGAGCCTCCACCAATCTCGCATCGGCTCGTAACAACGCGAATCTCAGCTTTGTTCGGAAATCGACACTCGCGCCATCAACGCGACGAGCGGTTGGCGACGTAAAGCAGACTACGTGTTGTCGAGCGAGACCCATGCGATGACAAAAATTTGAGACGCCGCGCTATCCAGCTCGAAAGGCCAGCAACGGGCCTCGAGGTTCCCGCGCTATTGGGAAGTGAGGACAGCCTGCGACGTGCTCGTTAGCGTAATCGGCGCGATGGGTAGCCCGATAAAACTAAATGGATATTGCAGCACGATCGTGACGGTACACCCGACCGTGGGCTGATTCGAACATGTCGACGGCGAGCCTGGGCTATAGGTAATCGTCGTCGCACTCGTAAACTTGCTGGCGTCGAGTCCGGTTTTGTTGGCGAGGTAGGTCAAAATCGCGGTCTGACAGGTCCCTCCGGCAGTTCCGCAATCGGACGCCGGCTTCAGCGTATTCACGCTGGCATAACGCGTGCCGAGTCGAGCCGCTTGTCCGACGACATCGTATTGGTAGATTGCAGAACTAAATTCGATGATCGCGAAAACCAGCGTCAGAAATACGGACGCAGCGAAGGCAAATTCGACGAGAACTTGACCGCGCTGGTAACGGTGGCCAGTCATGAAGATTGGTTGAGTTCTTGAATCGCCGTGCGAGTGATCGTGAGCGACGATGGAAGCCCCGGTAGATTAAAGGTGGGCGTAAACGTATGGCTCACGATCACCTGTACGAACGTATCGACTCGGTCGTTCGCTCCGCACGTCACCGCAGCACCCCCCGTGCAATTGCCAAGGCTAGCAGGGGTGCTGTCGCATGCGCACACGAGGAACGACGTGGGCGGATCCGAGTTTGGGTTTGCCTGTGGCCCGGATCTCACATCGCTCGGCGCCGCGGTCTGTAGGTTCATCTCGGGCGCATCGCCCGTCACGGCGGCAATGATGCCGCCATACTGATTGGCCGCTACGAGATTCTGCGCTCCGTATTGCACCCCGGCGCGCGCTGCGTTAGCGATCTCGATGCCGTCATACATGTATCGCCCGACGTCGTACGTTCCCGCGAGCAGGAGCACCAGGACCGGCGCAACGATCGCGACTTCGAGAATCGATTGCCCGGAATCCGAACGAGAGAAGGTTCGCAGACGTCGAGTTTTTTTCATGTGCGTGTCTTTCATTGATCAATGACCGCATGCGTCGTAAGGTTGCCCGATCCGAAGGGCACGATCGGGTTTAGCGAAGGGTCGACCGTGATGCTGTCGCCCGAACCGCCTCCGTTGTCGCGAATGCTTCCGAGGACGGCATATGCGAACGTAACGGAACCACCGTTCCAAGTGCAGTCGGCAGACGGTGCGTAAAACAGGCCATCGATTTGGGTCGTGTTGTTGCCACCCCCGTTAAGCGTACAACTGGTCGGATAGACGACGCTAGGATTATATTGGCTTATACCGTTGTTTGCAGGCTGAAAATATGCGACGCCTGCCGTCGGTCCCGTTGAAGGCGCGGTCATAATGGGTGCGCCCGTACCTAATCCGTTTTCAACGAGACTGCCGTTCACGTTGATAATCGTCGTCCCGGTGAAACCGCTCACGCTCGTCGTATAGATCGGGCCCATCGAGCTTGCGGAGCCCTGGTACACATAATAGATTCCCGGTGTAAAAAACGTCGTACCTTTGCAGCAATTATTAACGTAGACCGGAGTCGAGTAAGGGGACAGCGGATTTGGATTGACGACCACACCTGCGACGAGCTTCGCTGCGTCGATCGTTCCGGTAGCCGGGGGCGCGGCGGGTAGCGACTGCGATAGCGCCTGCGTGTTCTTACACGTTGGGATCGCGGGGCACGGATCCGTCACGATCTGCTGGAGTTTCGCGCTTTTCGTCGGGCTTGACGGCAGTTGCGAAATCGATCCATTGTAACCAACGTAGGTCGTGTCGCCGCTGAAGCCGCCCGGATTATCCGAGATCGCGCCGTTCGACAAAAGCCCACATTTCCTCAGATTGATCGAATTTTTCCCCTTCGATGTGAGAAAACCGTTGTCGACAGAATCCGCAAGTTGATAGATGCATGCCGAGCCGTCGACCGTCGTAATCGCGACGGCGCGTGCGGAGACGAATGCTGGTGAACCGCCGAATATGCTTGCAAAGAAATTCGGCTGTTTCTTACTAATGATCACTTCAACGGCCGTTTTTGCAGGATACGCCGTCGCGCCAGGCCGCGGAGATGGCGTCGTGCTGACCGACACGATCGTGTTGACCCCGTCATGCACGAAACCAAACGGTGCATTCGCCGCGGTCGTCTGTGCGACCGACGTCACGGTCAACGTGCTTCCCGCCGCAGGATTACCCTGTTGGATCGCTCCAGCGATCGCAGCGGAATCGGCCGCGGATTGCTCGACCCGTTGCTGGTATCGCCAGTATCCAACATCGACGGAGAGCGCCACCAAGCCGATAATTGCGAAAATCCCGAATGCGAGGAGCGGAAGAAGCTGCCCACGTTCGTATGTTCGACCCGCTCGCTTCATCCGAGACATGACTTGACTCTCCTTATCTTCCCGGCGTGAGGCTACGACGAAAATCGCGAAGCCCTGCTCATTCTCCTTATCGACCGTTGGAAGGCAAATTTTACGCAAGCGTGCCACAATGAAATCAACGTGATGCCCATCATCGCGATGTCATTTCAAAAGATGACGCACGTCGCATGTTTTCTTGACGTCGCCCGTAAAAGTCTATGCTCTTCGTCACGCCTACCTGGGACGACCGGGAGTCGAACCCGGACGCTCTCGCGAGCGGCAAATTTTAAGTCTGCTGTGTCTACCGATTCCACCATCGTCCCGTGATCGTCGACCGCATTCGCTTCCAAGCGCACGAGTCACTTCGTCGAGAGTAGCATCCCCAGTAGCAAATCGTTCTTTTCCAGCAATCCCGACGTCGCGCCGAGCGCGAGCATCGCCTCTGAAAGCACGAGCGCACCTCCAACGATAATGTCGGCGCGTTGGGCGAGCATACCCGCGAGCACGCGCCGCTCGTCGACGTGCAGATCGAGAAGCCGCGCGATCGCGGAGTCGAGTGCCGCGCGCGCGAGCGTCGAACCGCTCACCTCATCGACGTGCGATTCCGCGATGACGGCGGCGATCGTCAGCGGCGTCCCCGCGACGCAACGAAGCTCCACGATCGGCGCGAGCGATCGTAGCGGCTCGAGCGCACGCGAGATTTCGACGCGCGCAACGATCGCCGCCGCATGCGCCGCCTCGCCAGGATCCGCGCCCAAAAGCGCCGGAAAACGCTCCGCGACGCGAACCGATCCGATCTCGATCGAACACGTCTCCAGAAGCGCTCCGTCGCACCCCACGGCGCACTCGGTACTTCCGCCGCCGATATCCAGCACCGCGATTCGGCGGCCATCGTGCGGGACGCCATACGTTGCTCCACGATAGCTCGCGGCCGCTTCTTCTTCACCCGAGATCACGCGAAGCCGCGCGCCCGTCGCCGCGAAAATTCGTTCGCCGAATGCATGCGTGTCTTCAGCACGACGCACGGCACTCGTCGCTATACATACGAGCGCCGCGCCATAATCATGCGCGACGGCCGCAAAATCCGTCGCCGCCGCGAGCGTGCGCGCGATCGCATCGGGCGCGAGCGAGCCGCCGTCACGTAAACCTTCCCCGAGACGCGTGCCAATCTGGCGATGCTCGAGTTGATTGAAAGTACCGTCGGCTTCGTCGCGCGCGACGAGCAACCGCACCGTATTGGTGCCGAGCGAGAGGACGGCGCGGGTGCGTGAAGTTAGTACCGCTTGCCCGCCGAGGCTTCGCGCGTGCGCTGGATACGCTCGAGGAAGTGATCGTAATTTTGATTCGCGATACCCGCGAAGAGCGTGTCGATGATCGTGAGTTGCGCGATGCGGCTCGAAGTCGCATCCGATCCAAACGCCGTCTCTTTTGCCGCGGTGAAGAGCTTGACGTTGGCAACTTTGGTGATCGGCGACGTCGCACGGTGCGTAATGCAGATCGTCGTGGCGCCCGCATTCAGCGCGTTCTCCATCGCATCGCACACGTCGCGCGAGGCGCCGGTGTGCGAGATGCCGAGGACGACATCACCCGTTCCCAACAACGCCGACGACATCGCCATGAGATCGCTATCGCTGAGCCACACGCACGAGATGCCGAGCTTCATAAACTTATGGTACGCATCGAGGGCGAGCGGCGCGCTACCACCGATGCCGTAGATTTCGACGCGTCGCGCGGTCGCGAGTGCGGCAACTGCTCTGACGAGTTCGTCGTCGGAAAGAACTTCGATCGTATCTTTAAGCGCTTGAGCATTCGCCTGAAAGATTTTGTTCTTGAGTGCCGAGAGGGAATCGCCCTTATCGATCTCTTCATAGATGGTTTCGGTCGGCCCGACGAGATCGCGCGCGAGCATGATCTTAAATTCTTGGTAGCCTTTGTAGCCGATCTTCTGACACAAACGCACGACCGTCGATTCGCTCGTCTGCGTCCGCTCGGCGAGTTCCGTAACGGTAAGGTAGATGAGCTCTTCGGCGTGCTTGAGGATAAAATCGGCGACGCGCTGTTCGGCCGTACGCAACGAACTGTACGTCCCCTGGATGCGAATGAAGCAACCGGGAACGTTCACAGGATCCACTCGGGCCTCGGGTGAGGTCTTCACGCGCTTCTTATTCTACGGGACGTCGGGACGCGCCTCGAAAAGTCGAGCGCGTCGTTTCTTGCGAATGAAGTGCCGTTCGGCGGGCGGTGCTTGATCTGCCGGCGCCCACTCTTGCGTCGCTTTAAGATAGGCGCCAATCTTGGCTTCGAAGACGACGTCAGAGAAGAGCGCGTCGGTGGCGGGTGCGCTCGAAATGACGGCAGGCGTGGCTTCCAGCGTCACGATACGATGGCGGCCGTGGCGATCGAGTACGAGCTCGAGCGCCTCGCGCTTGGCATGGCTCGACGCATACCGCGACCGATTGGCAGCGAGCTCGGTTTCGGTCACAGTCGCGAGCGATCCATCGGCGAGGCGGACCGTCGCACCATGATAATGGATGTTGATAACGGTTCCCGTCGTCGGTGTTATCGTTCGGTACCGTATGAATCGGGTTCGGGCGTGGGTACGCCCGCGCCGCGAAGATAGATGATCTCCTCGCGCGGTCCGACGAGGCGAAGTTTTTCGTGGATCTCGGGGACCACGCCACGAGCGGTACCCAAGCGCGCGATCGTTGCCCGCTGGTGCATCTCGCGCGCGTGGAGGGCAGCCACATCTGCACGTATCGCTGAAAGTTCGTGCGCGACGGCGATGTTTTTCGCGACGATACCTTCAAATTGCATGGCGATTACGCCGAGGACTGCGACGACGACGAGCGCGAGCGCACAACGACCCGCGAGCCGCACGATGGGAATGATGCTCGTGCGACCGCGTTTGCCGTTCACGGCAACGCAGCCGTCGCGTGTTCGCGCGTCTGCGATTCCCACGCCCCGATGCGCCGGAACTTGCGATAGCGTGCCTCCCGCAATTCGACCGGCGGTTGATTCTCGAGCGCGCGCAATTCCGCATCGATCGTATCGAGGACGCTCGTGATAAATCCGGGCGCGTCACGATGCGCGCCGCCGAGCGGTTCGGCAATGACGCGATCGACGATGCCGAATCCGACGAGATCGGCGCTCGTGAGCTTGAGGCGGTCGGCTGCCTCCGATGCGCGCGCAGAATCGCCCCAGAGAATCGCCGCGCAGCCTTCGGGCGAAGCGACGGAATACACCGCATTTTCGGCCATGATGACCGTATCGGCAAGAGCGATCGCGAGCGCACCGCCCGAGCCGCCTTCGCCGATGATCGTCGCGACGACGGGAACGTGGACTTTCGCGAGCGCCGCAAGACAGGCGGCGATTGCTTCGGATTGCGCGTGCTCTTCCGACGCGATGCCAGGATCGGCACCGGACGTATCGACGAGCGTCACGATCGGCAACCCAAAACGCGACGCGAGTTCCATCAACCGCTTCGCTTTGCGATAGCCTTCGGGTGAGACCATGCCGAAATTTCGGCGGATATTTTCTTTGGTATCGCGGCCTTTCTGCTGCGCGAGAAAGACGATCCGACGGCCGCGTAATTTCGCGAACCCGCCGATGAGAGCGGGATCGTCGCGAAAGTGGCGGTCGCCGTGAAGTTCGTCGAAGCGATCGAATGCGGCGAGGTAATCGCTCGCCGTCGGGCGCTTCGGATGGCGCGCCATGTTCACGCGTTCCCACGGTGTGAGATTCCCGAAAAGATCGACCAAAAGCGCGCGATATTTTTCTTCCAGCACGCCGAGTTCGGTCGAGCCGCCCATGCCGCGCGCGCGCAGCGTTTCGATGCGATCCCCGAGTTCGGTAAGCGGGCCTTTCTCGCGTTCGACGATGACGTTCATTTAAGTCGCGAACTCCGGCACGGCCTTGAGCGCGGGCGTCATCCGCTTGCGATCGACGGCATAATCGAGCACGCGCACGATCGTCTCACGTAACTCGTGCCGCGGTACGACCATGTCGATCGCACCCTTTTCGAGTAAGAACTCGGCGGTCTGAAAGTTATCGGGCAATTTTTGGCGCAGCGTTTGTTCGATAACGCGGCGGCCCGCGAAGCCGATCGATGCGTGCGATTCCGCCATGATGATGTCGCTCTGAAATGCGAACGACGCCGAGACGCCGCCCGTCGTGGGATCGGTGAGGACGGTCATGAAGAGATTACCGTCGGCCATGAAACGCTCGACGGCGAGCGTGGTCTTCGCCATTTGCATCAGCGCGAGCATGCCTTCTTCCATTCGCGCGCCACCGCTTGCGGTAAAGACGATGCACGGCAAGCGGCGTCGATGCGCTTCTTCGAGCAGATGCGTGATGCGTTCGCCCACGACCGTGCCCATCGTTCCGCCACGAAAATTGAAATCCATGACGCCGAGGGCGACTGGAAAGCCATCGAGCGTTGCGAAACCCGTTACGACCGCTTCACTGAGGTTCGATTTTTTGCGATCGGCTTCGAGCTTCGCCGGATAAGGGCGCTTATCGACCCACCCCAGCGGATCGCCCGGAAGCATCTCCATTCCGATCTCGACGAAGTCGCCGTCGACGAGCATGTTGATGCGGTCGTAGGCGTGCATGCGAAAGTGATACGTGCACTTGGTGCAGACCGAAAGATTCGCCTCGAGATCCTTGCGATAGAGCATCTCGCCACACGACGGACATTTTGCCCAAAGGGTCGCGTCTTGCCCGGTAGCGACCCCGGGTTCGCGCAATCGGCGTAGCCATTCGGGAATCGCCATCAGGCCGTCGTTCCCTCGACGGAATCGGCAGCAGGCTCGAGCCGAGGAGCCACGAGCGAAGGCGCGGCGATCGCTTTCGAACGATTCGGAAAAATGCGCCCCGTGTAGAGCCGCCACAGTTGTTTGAGATAGTTCGTGATCTCTTTGCCGTTGAGTTTGGACTCGCCGACGACACGATCTTTGAAGACGTACGGTACTTCAATGAATTTCCCGTACCGAGCTTTCGCGGCGACTTCGAGGCCGATCTTGAAACCGATCGGATCGAGCGCGATGCCGTCGAGTGCGTCGCGGCGCACGAGCAAAAAACCACTCGTGATGTCGCGGATCGGCGTGAGCGGCCATGCCATCGCACAGGCGATGATCGAGGTGATCTTGCGCTTGAGCGGCCAGTTCTCGATGCCGCCGCCGCGAACGTACCGACTCCCGACCGCAAGGCCGTACGTTCCCGAAGAGATCGCCGCCACGAGTTCGGGCACGATCGTTAAATCGTGACTGAAGTCGGCATCCATGCACCCGAGTGCCGTCGATTCGGAACGCGCGAAATTCCAGCCGGCGATCACGCCGCTCGAAAGCCCCATCTTGCCGGGCCGGTGCAAGCAACGCACGGGATAACGATCGGTCAGCGCGTCGACGATGGCGCCGGTTCCGTCGGGAGAATTATCGTCGACGACGATGAGTTCGCCGTCGAGGCCTTTGGCCGCGAAGAGATCGCTGAGTGCCGTCACGAGTTTTTCGATGCCACCCGCTTCGTTGTACGTCGGTATGACGATACTGAACTTCATGCGCAGCCAGACCAGACCAAAGTCATAAGCGCCCAGTATACGCCTTGCGCGCATCGCTCTCATGCTCGCGGCGTCGGAGGCGATGGTCCGACCCGGTTAGAGTTCCCCGCTTGCAAAGAGGAGCGCCGTCGCGGCCACGATGCCCGCCGTTTCGGTCCGTAGGATTCGGCGCCCGAGCGAGATGAGATGCGCGCCCGCGGCGGTTGCGGCAGCGGCTTCCTCGGCCGAAAATCCGCCCTCGGGACCGATCGCAACGAGCACGCTCGACACGCTCGCGATCAACGGCGGAAGCGTCTCGCGTAACGGAGCGGCGTCGGCGAGCTCCCACGGCACGAGCGCGCAGTCGACACTCGCAAACGCGCGTACGAGTGTCGCGAAATCGATCGGTGCGTCGACGATGGGCACGTCGCGCCTGCCGCATTGCTGCGCCGCCGTCTTCGCGAGGCGGCGCCAGCGCTCGAGTTTTCCCGTGCGTTCGCCGTCGCCAACGGTACGTGCCGAGACGAACGGCACGATGCGCGCGACACCGAGCTCCGTCGCTTTCTCGACGACGAAATCCATCTTCGCGCCTTTGGGTACGCCTTGCGCGAGCGTTATCGCGAGCCGCGGCGCTTGCGGGCGCTCGAGTTCGCGTTCGAGCGTGAGCGTTGCGAAGGTACCGTCGACGACGAGCCGCGTCGCGAAAACCCGGCCGCCGGAATCGATGAGTTCGACCGCAGCGCCGGTCTGCGCGCGCAAGACGACCAGGAGCTTACGCGCATCGTCGCCGGGGAGGCGCACGCGATCGCCCGGCGCGTGGACGCCCGGGACGAAAAAGCGAGGCGCGCTAATCGGGCCGGAACGCGTCCTTCACGCGGTCGAAAAACGTGCGATCCTCCGCTACATCGCCCGCGATACTCGAATATTCTTCGAGCAACTCGCGTTCGCGACGCGAGAGCTTCGTCGGCACGACGACGTGAACGGTCGCCAGGAGATCGCCGCGCGAACTGCCGCGCACGACGGGCATGCCCTTCCCACGAATGCGATACGTCGCGCCGCTCTGCGTGCCCGCCGCGATTTGCAACGGTAGTTCACCATCGAGCGATTCGATCTCGATCGACGCGCCGAGCGCGGCCTGCGTGAAACCGATCGGAACGTCGAGATAGAGATCGCTACCGTCGCGTCGGAAGCGGCGATGCGCCGCGACGCTAAGGTACACGTAGAGATCGCCCGGCGGTCCGCTGCGCGCGCCGCCCTCGCCGCTACCCGAGACCCGGATGCGGCTTCCATCGTCGACTCCCGCGGGAATCTTGACCGTGAGCGTACGATTGCGTTCGATCCGGCCGCGGCCGCGACACGTCTCACATGGCGTCGGTACGATCGTGCCGTCGCCATTGCATTTCGTGCATGTCGTTTGCGTGACGAATTGCCCGAGCGGCGTTTGCCGCGTGGCACGCATCGCGCCCGAGCCGCCGCACCGATCGCAGCGCATCACGAGCGTTCCGGGCTTCGCGCCCGTGCCCGTGCACGTTTCACACTGACCGAGATGGTTGAACGAAAGCTCGCGCTCCGCGCCGCGAAACGCTTCTTCGAGCGTGATTTGCAGATCGTAGCGGAGATCGGCGCCGCGCTGCGGTCCCGCAGGACGCTGCTGCCCACCGCCCTGTCGCGCCCCGAAGAACATGTCGAAGATATCGCCGAAGCCCTCGCCCTGCGCGCCGAATCCGCCCGAGCCACCGGCTCCACCACCCGCGCCGCTCGGTACGCTCCCGAAGCGATCGTATTGCGCACGTTTTTCCGCATCGCCGAGGATCTCGTACGCCTCGTTGATTTCTTTGAAGCGCGATTCCGCCGTCGTTTTATCCGCCGCGACGTCGGGATGAAATTTACGCGCCAGGCCCCGGTACGCGCGTTTGATATCCGGCTCGGAAGCGTTTCGTTCGACGCCCAGAACGGAGTAGTAATCGGTCGGCACGGTACCTCTAACGGATGTCGGTGTTGGCGAGATGCCGGTTGAGCGAATTCGCCGTGCCGGTTGCGAGCGCGAGTAAACGCGCGTAGGGCATGCGCCGCGGCCCGAGGATCGCGAGTACGCCGACGGTTTCATCTCCGAACCGATACGGCACCGTTACGATGCTGCACTCGGTGATATCGTCGGAACCCAGTTCGTGGCCGATCTTGATCGTCGGTCCCTCGCTCGCCATCGAATCGGCGACGAGATCGTAGAGCACCTTCTGCTCCTCGATGATGCGTAGGATCGAACGGAGCTTTCGCAAGTCTTGAAACTCCGGTTGATCCAGGAGATGCTGTGCGCCGCTCGATGCGACGGCGGGCGGCACATCGGCACGCATGGCATCGGCGAACGCCCGAACGAGCACGTTTGCGAGGTCGTCGACGAGTCCGGCGTCGCGGACGGCTGCTGCCGTCTCGTGTGCGCCGATTTCGCGCAAACTCCGTCCGGCGAAGGTCATATTGAGGCGGTTCGAGAGCCGCGTGAGGTCGTCTGCGACGAGGCCCGGATGTTCGAACGGATGTTGCGCTACCACGCCGAGCGACGTCACGACGATCGCGAGCCCCGTGCGGTCCGAAAGCCAGATCAGTTGGACGTGCCGGAAAGTCTGCGAGTCGCGCGCGGGCGCCACGACGAAGGCGACGTTGCGCGAGAGTTGGCCGAGGAGACGCGTCGTATGTTCGATGACATCGTCGAGTTCGCGGCTCGCTTCGCGGAACTCGTCCTGAATACGCCGTTGTTCGTCGTTCTGTAATGGTTCGGGCCGCATGAGCTGATCGACGTAGGTTCGGTATCCGGCGTCGGAGGGAATGCGACCGGCAGACGTGTGCGGTTGCACGAGATACCCGCCGGCCTCGAGCTCCGCCATTTCGTTGCGGATCGTTGCGGAGCTGACGCCGAGGTTGTACTTCTGCGTGAGCGTATTCGATCCGACCGGTTCCGCTGTCGCGACGTATTCGTACACGACGGTGGCCAGAATAAACGCTTTCCGTTTATCGAGTTCGGGGCGAAGCGGTACGGGATCCGGCACGATCGATTCCTTAGCAGTCACGAGGCAGGAGTGCCAGCATTAACCCCCAGCTTATCCCAAGTAGCGCCGAGGGTCAAGTCCGCGCGGCGTGCTCGGGCGAAATACCGCAGAAGTGTAACCTTTGTTGTCAGTAGGTTCGCATTGAAAGGGGCCGCCATCCCTCATGCATTAAGCGGCGGAATGCAGACGGATTCGAACTCCCACGAGACCATCGAAGCCCTCCTGAAGGAGACTCGGACGTTTCCGCCGATGGCGGCGTTTGCCGCTTTAGCGAACGCCCAGCCCGGCATCCACGAGGAGGCAGAACGCGATTACCTCGGGTTTTGGAAATCGTGGGCCGAGAAGCTCACCTGGAGCAAACCCTTCGAGAGGGTTTTGGAATGGGACGAGCCCTTCGCGAAGTGGTTCGGCGGCGGAACGCTCAACGCGTCGGTGAATTGTCTCGACCGCCATGTCGAGGCGGGCCGCGGCGACCGTATTGCATATTACTTCGAAGGCGAGCCCGGCGATCGGCGGACCATCACGTATGCCGAACTCTTGAAGGACGTCTGCAAACTCGCGAACGGCTTGCGTAAGCTCGGCATCAAGCGCGGCGATCGAGTCGCGATCTACATGCCGATGGTACCCGAACTTCCCGTCGCGTTGCTCGCGTGCGCGCGTATCGGCGCGGCGCATAGCGTCGTTTTCGGGGGTTTCTCCGCCGATTCGATCGTCGATCGCATGAAGGACGCGGAATGCGTCGCCATCATCACGACCGATCAAGGTTGGCGTCGCGGAAAGAAAGTGCCGCTCAAAGCAACGGTCGACGTCGCGCTCGAGCAGGCGCCATCGGTCAAGCACTGTATCGTTTCCAAACGCGTTGGCGATCCCGTTGCGATGCGCGACGGTCGCGATATCTGGTGGGACGATCTCGTACGCGACGAGCCCGCAACATGCCCGCCCGAAGCGATGGAATCCGAAGACCTGCTCTTCTTGCTCTACACGAGCGGCACGACGGCAAAACCCAAAGGCATCATGCATACGACCGCGGGCTATCTCACGGGCGTGACCGCGACGACGAGCCTCGTTTTCGATCTTAAAGAGAGCGACATCTTCTGGTGCACGGCCGATATCGGCTGGGTGACGGGGCACTCGTATATCGTCTACGGTCCGCTCGCGCTCGGCGCGACGGGCATCCTCTATGAAGGCACGCCCGACTTCCCGGAGCAGGATCGTTTTTGGGAGATCGTCGAGCGCTACAAGGCGACGATCCTCTATACCGCGCCGACCGCGATTCGCGCTTTTATGAAGTGGGGCCGCGAGCACGTCGATAAACACGATATCTCGTCGCTACGACTCCTGGGATCGGTCGGCGAGCCGATCAATCCCGAAGCATGGATGTGGTACCACGACGTGATCGGGGGCGGGAAGTGTCCCGTCGTCGATACGTGGTGGCAGACGGAGACGGGATCGATTATGATCGCGCCGCTTCCCGGCATCTCGACGCTCAAACCGGGCAGCGCGGCGCGCGCATTCCCGGGAATCGTTGCCGACATCGTCGACGAAGAGGGCAAGACCGTGCCGTTGGGGGGGGGCGGCTACATCGTCATCCGTCAGCCTTGGCCATCGATGACGCGCGGCATCTACGGTGATCCGCAGCGTTTCAAAGACACGTATTGGTCGAAGTTCGAGCATCTCTATCTCGCGGGTGACGGCTGTCATCGCGACGCCGACGGCGATTTCTGGTTCATGGGCCGCATCGACGACGTGATGAACGTCAGCGGCCATCGCATCTCGACGGCCGAGGTCGAGAGCGCGCTCGTCGATCATCACGCCGTTGCCGAAGCGGCCGTTGTGGGCAAGACCGACGATCTTACGGGTCAGGCGATCGTCTGTTTCGTGTCGCTGCTCAGCCACGCCGAACCGAGTAAAGCGCTCAATACGGAACTTCGCAATCATGTCGCGAGCAAACTTGGGAAGTTCACGATGCCAAAAGAGCTCACGTTCACGCAAGAGTTGCCCAAGACGCGGAGCGGCAAGATCATGCGTCGATTGTTGCGCGATATCGCCGAAGGTCGCGAACTCGGCGATACGACGACGCTCGCTGATTCGAGCGTGGTCCTCGATCTCCAATCACGCGCCCAAGCCGCGATCGGCAAAGACGAGTAACTGAGCTTTAAATGAAGTCTAGGTGAAAATCGACCGTCCGCGTGAGTCGCTCACGCGGACCGGTCGTGCGTTTGCGCACATTTTTTAGCAACGCCAGATGACGTAACGGTCGATGACGCGGTTGGTGAGACCGACCGTTTAGCTAGGCTCCGAGCGTAGGCGAAGCCACGCGCGCGACGCACTTCGACCGCACGAAAGCGCCACACGCGCACGTGCGCCATTCGGCGACGATGGCGTAATCGCCACGCAGGCGCACGCTCGTGCCCTCGGGCCTCGACGAAACGGGCGCCCCACAAGCTAAACAGGTTACGGGTCGCATCTCGTGCGGCCGAAGCTCGAGAATGGGATGAGAAACGACGACATGATGCAGGTTCATTCAATCTGAGCTAACGGCTAAAGCGGTGCTGCAGACGCGGTGTTTTAGCTCACATCCCCTCAGAGAGCGTAAAAAAACTGCGAAGCTCCGAGAGATCATTCACGCGTTTTGCCGGCGGTAATGCTGCGAGAATCTGCGCGCCGTAGCGCATCGATCCCACGCGTCCGTCGAGGAGCACGACGAGTCCCCGATCGGATTTCGCGCGAATAAGGCGACCGAAACCTTGCTTGAGACGCACAATCGCGGAGGGGATCATATACTCATCAAAGCTCGATCGGCCCGCGGCATCGATCGCCGCGAGTCGCGCCGCTACGACGGGATCGGCAGGTGAGGGAAACGGGAGGCGATCGATGATGACGCACGAGAGCGCTTCGCCCACGACATCGATGCCTTCCCAAAACGTGCCCGTCGCGAAGAGCACGGCATTCGGTGTTTCGCGGAACCACGTTAGGAGGTGCGCGCGTGGGAGTTCACCTTGCAATTTGATCGGAAAGGCGACGCGATCGCGCAACAATGCGTGGACTTCGTTCATCCGAGCGTACGACGTGAACAGCACGAACGCACGCCCGCGCGTGATGTCGAGGATCTCTTCGACGAGCGGCGCGATCCGACGCGCGAAGCGCGGGTCTTTGGGATTGCAATCGGGCGGCGCGACGAAGAGCCGCGCTTGCTCCCGGTAATCGAAAGGTGAGGGCGCGATGTATTCTTGCGCGTCGTCGATCCCGAGCGCGTCGCGCAAAAAGCGAAACGACGTTCCCGTCGCGATCGTGGCGCTCGTGAGCACGATGCTCTGTGCGCGTGCGAAAAGCGCGACGCGCAAGTACTCGGCGACGTCGAACGGCGCCGAATTTACTTCGTAGCGATCGCGCGCGTCGGACCGTTCGACCCACGAGATCGCTTCGGTCGGCGGGAGCGCCATGCGATCGATCGTGGCGATATGCGCCTGCACCCCGCGTAGCACGAGATCGCGCCGACGCTCCGCTTCCGCCACGTTCTCCGACGGCCGTTTGAGCGCGGCTTGCCAATTACCGAGCACCCAATTTTCGAGCTTATAGAACGACTCTTGGACGATGGCGAGGGAATCGAAGGCACCTTCGCTCGCGGCGAGCGGATAGCGATCGCCCGGAACTTTCGCGAGCGTCTGCACGAGACCGCGCATGCCACTATCGATATCGGCATCGTAGACGGCGGGCAGTTGGTACGTGCGGTGCACGCGGCGCATCAAACGCGCGACGCTGCCACCCGAGAGCGTCGCGGTCAATGCCGCCGACGCCCATCGCTCGCACTGATGCGCTTCATCGAGGATCGCGAAATCGTACGGCGGCAAGAGCGTGCCGCCCAGCGCGAGATCCAGGAAGAAAAGCGCGTGATTGACCACGACGATATCGGCATACTTCGCAGCGTCGCGCTGTTGGAAAAAATAACAGTCCCGAAAGCGTTCGCAAAATTCGCCGACGCAGTCGTCGGCATCGGCATCGAGTGCCTCCCATTCCAAACCCGGCGGCGCGAACGCTAGCTCCGAGCGATCGCCCGTCGTCGTACGATCGGCCCAATCCCACATCGCCTCCATCGTGCCGCTCTGCGCGATGAGACGTTCGGCACGCATTTTATCGAGTTTCGCACGACAGAGATAGTGGTTGCGTCCCTTGAGCAACACCACGCGTGCACGTACGCCGAGCGCCCCGACGACGAGCGGGATATCTTTGCGCACGAGCTGTTCTTGCAACGCGATCGTCGCGGTCGAGACGATCACTTTCTTGCCGCTGCGTAACGCAGGCACGAGATACGCGAGCGATTTGCCGACACCCGTGCCCGCTTCCACGATCGTGTGCGCGCTTTCGAGAAAGCCCCGCTCGACGAGCTTGGACATCTGCACTTGGCCCGGGCGAGCTTCGAAGCCGGGCAGGGAGCGCGCGATGCTACCACCGGGCGCGAAGACGGTTTCGAGTGATTCGATCGGCGTCACGGCCGCTGCAACGTGGCTCCGTGGCGATCGTTTTCGGGCGCCAGATACTCCGCTTCGGCGATTTCGCCCGTCGCTGTATCGACGACGACGGGTTCGTGCGACTGCGCGCGCATCGCATAGAGGACGAGTCCGGCGACGAAGCCGCTCGCGAGACCGCCGAGATGGCCTGCTTTCGAGATGAACGGAATCGCCAGCGTAAGAACGAGATTGATGAGGAGTATCGGCAACGTTTGCGCGATCAGCGGCCGGCCACGTTTGCCCATCCGTAAGCCGACGCCGAGCATCGCACCGAAGAGGCCGAAGATCGCACCGCTCGCGCCGACGGTCATATCGGTCGGTGCGAAATACGTGACGGCGAGCCCCCCGCCGACGAGTGCGACTGCGTAGATCGCGAGCATGCGCCACGGACCGAGAAACGATTCGACGAACCGACCGAGTTGATAGAGCGCGAACATGTTGAGTGCGATATGTGCGAAGCCGCCATGCAAGAAGCCGCCCGTAACGATGCGCCACCATTCGCCACGTTGCGTGACTGCGAGGCCGTACAGCGCGCCGTGATCGTAGAGACTGCGAGTGTCGTTAAAGTTGATGCCCGTCGAGATTTCCCACACGTAGGCGATCACGTTAATGAGGATGAGGACGTTCGTCACCGAGAGCGCTCGCATCACGACGTACGCGGACCGTATTTGAGCGCGCTTCCCGTGTTGAAGAGCACGACGGGGCCGGCGAACGTCGCACCGCTCGCGAGCATGACACGAAGCGCCGCGAGCGCCGCGCCGCCTTCTTCACACGCATCGATGCCTTCGCGTTCGCGCATGACCTCCATATCACGCGCCATGTCGATTTCACTCACCGCGAGCGCGCGGCCGCCGGAATCGCGAATCGCTCGCAGCATCAGGCGATCGCCGATCGCTGCGGGCACGCGCAACCCCCAAGCGGCCGTCGTCGCGTCGTTCCAACGTTCGGCGTGATCGGCGCCGGAAGTAAAGGCCCGAACGATCGGAGCGCAATTCTCGGCTTGCACGCTAATCATCATCGGCCGTTGCGCGTCGATCCAACCCGCCTCTTCGAGTTCGTCGAAAGCTTTCCACATACCGACGAGCCCCGTGCCGCCGCCCGTCGGATAGACGATCGCCGCCGGCACGCCGCCGAGTTCTTCGACGATCTCGTACGCCATCGTCTTCTTCCCCTCGATGCGATACGGCTCGCGTAACGTCGCGACGTTAAACGCGCCGGTTTCCTTCGCGTACGCGGCGGCGAAGCGGCCTGCATCGTCGATGAGTCCGTCGACGAGTTCGACGCGCGCGCCATACGTGCGACACTCTTCGATAAGGATCGCGGGCGTGTCGCGCGGCAGAAAGACCGTCACGGGAACGCCCGCACGTGCGCCATACGCGGCGAGCGCGCCACCGGCATTACCGGCACTCGGCGCGACGAGCGCCGTCGCACCGTTGCGCACGGCGACGGTTACCGCAGCCGACATACCGCGCGATTTAAACGACGCCGTTGGATTGCGCGATTCGTCTTTGACGAGAATCTCGACATCACTATGAAGATCGTTTGCGATCCGTCGCGCAGGCACGAGCGGTGTCGCGCCTTCACCGAGCGAGACGGGCGTCTCGTCGCACGCGATCGGCAACGCTTCGTGGTAGCGCCACATCGACCGCACCCGTGCGGTTAGCGCCGTGCGATCGATCGCGATCGGCGGATAGCGCACGAGGAGTGGTGCGCCTTCGTGAGGACACGTCGTTGCCAACTGCGCGGCATCGAAACGATGCTCCGCATCGCGCGAGCATTCGAGGTATGTCGGCAGCACTACGCGAGCGCGCGTTCGGTCGCGGAATCGACGCGAATGATGACGGTGACCATGCGCGCGAGTTCGAGTGAGACCGCGTGTTGGCGTTCGCCCAGGCGTAACGTGATCGGCCCACCGCACGGTGCTTTCTCGAGAACCTCGACTTCGGCACCCGGTCGCATCCCGATCTCACCGAGATAGCGAAGCATCTCGGAGAGCTCTTCGGTCACGCCGTCAACGATCGCACGCGCGCCGGCATCGAGTTGCGCGAGCGGGACGCCGAGCCGAATCGGATCGCTGAGATCGGTCGGGGGAATCGGTTGACCGTGCGGACAGGTCGTCGGGTGCCCGAGGACTTCGAGCAAGCGTTCTTCGACGCGAGCCGAGATTGCGTGCTCGAGACGACACGCTTCTTCATGCACTTCATCCCACGGCATGCCGAGCACTTGCGTGAGCAGACACTCGGCAAGCCGATGACGCCGAATCACGCGTACCCCGACGCCGAGACCCTTCTGCGTGAGCTTCGCTTCACCGCGCGCTTTATGATCGATGTAGCCGTCGCCCGCGAGCTTTTTGAGCATACCCGAGACGGAAGCCGCAGCGACACCGAGTTCGTTTGCGAGTGCGGACGTGGAAACGCCCGGGCCCTCGCGTTCGAGGCGATAGATCGCTTCGAGATACTCTTCGGTCGATTCATCGAAGTGCGTGTGTCCGGCCATACGAGGTGTGACCTTCGCTAGAGCGGCTTCGTTTCCAGGCTCGGTCGGAAAAGCGTCGCGAGCGTCGCGTCGAGCTCGCGCGTCATCTCGGCTTTGCGTTCCGCCGATGCGAAGCTCGCGTCGATTCCGTTGCGGGTAAAGCGCACGAGACGATCGCGACCGCAGAGCGCTTCGACGAGCTCATATTCTGCGAGGAGCGTCGTCGAGAAAAGCTCTGGATCGTCGGCATCGATCGTACAGATGACGCCCGCGCGGTCGAGTGCGTCGATCGGATGCGGCGCGCCGGCGGGCACGACGCCCGTGAGTCGGTTCGAGGTCGGGCAGCATTCGAGTGGGATCTTCCGCTCCGCCAGAAGTGCGACGACTACGGGATCTTCCGCTGCGCGGACGCCGTGGCCGATGCGTTCGGCACCGAGAACCTCGACGGCCGAGCGTACACTCGAGGCGCCTGCGGCTTCGCCCGCATGCGCGACTGTGCGCAGTCCGTTCGCCCGCGCGAATGCGAAGGGCTCGGCAAAGAGTTCGGGCGGATAGTTCGCCTCATCGCCGCCGAGCCCGATCCCGACGACGCCGAGCCCCGCTTCGGCGAGCTTCACGGCCGTCCGTGCGGTCGCAAACGCGCGCTCGACACCGAAGTTCCGCGTGAGATCGCAAATGAAGGCCACATCGAGCCCGTGTTCGCGCCGTGCGTCCTCGAAGACGTCGCGCATCGCCGCGACCGTCGCGACGACATCGAGTTCGGCATGGAAAAACGTCCACACCGATGGGGAGATGAAGACTTCGGCATGGCGGACGTTTTGCGCGCGTGCGGTCGCGACGTAATCGCGGGCAACGCGCGCGTAGTCGGCTGGAACGCGAAGTGTTTTGCAGACCTCGGCAAAAGTAAGCAGAAACTCTTTGAACGTTCCGAACGCGTACGTGCTTTCGAGCGGTCCGCTCGCACGCGCGCTCTCGAGGCCGTATTGGCCGGCAAGTTCACGGAACGTCCGTGCGTGCACCGTGCCTTCCAGATGGCAATGCAGCTGTACCTTAGGAAGCGCGGCGACGAAATCTGCGGTCATTGTGCATTCGACGTTCGTTCGAGCGCTCGCGATGCTTGCTCCACCCGAGGTGCGACCTCTGTCGGCAAGTTGACAGCAGGCGCTCCGACCACCTATACTTCGGCGGTGCCGCGGGGTGGAGCAGTCCGGTAGCTCGTCGGGCTCATAACCCGAAGGTCACAGGTTCAAATCCTGTCCCCGCAACCATTAAAAGCCCGTAACCACGGGCTTTTTTCTATGCCTGCTCCCCGATCTTTGCCATTCGTTTGCCCTTGCTCGAGGCTCGTAGCTGTGTCTTTTGAACGCCAAGCGGAAACGCTGAGCCAACAGCGTGCCCAGGGCGAGATCCGACTCGTTTTCGGCGATAATAAACTAATCGCCGGGTCCAGATAGCGTCGCACGACGCGAGAAGGATGTCTGTCGAGACAAGGCGCGCGCGATCGATCGACGTCGTGCTGCGCCCTGGTGATCAGTAAACGCTCGCCTTTCGGTCTATACATGAACGAGGATCGCCATTTGTGTTCACATCGATCGCCGAAGCTCGGGGATTCATCGAGGGTGGCGCGTCGACTACAACGAGTGCCGGCCGCATCGATCGCTCGGCCAAATGACCCCAAGCGCCTTCGCCCTCGACCAAAAGAGATTACTTACATCTATCTCTCTATGAATGGGTTACCGCTTGGGGCAACGTCAGAACCACCAAAAGCTTACCCGTTTGCAACGATGATGTTGAACACCGCGATTTTTGCATCGGGTTCAATCTCGGCGCTCGAAGATGTTAGCTTCGCCGTAACCATTGGGCGTGCACCCGCAGGCAAATTGAGGAACAAACGGTCTTGGCTGTTCAGCGGATGATCGGGAAACCACATTTGCGTGACGTGGCGATCGAGGCGACCGGTCACTTGAAAATGAACGTGCGGCGCCCGATCCCAGCCCGGTACGACCGGATACGATCCCGGCACAACCGTTTTGAATCGGTAGCGCCCCTGAGCATCGGTGGTCGCAACGCCATACCCCTTGAAGGATGGGTCGTCGGGTGCGGTGTTTCCATCAGAGGGGTGCGCGTATTTTCCGGCTGCATTTGCCTGCCAAATTTCCACCTCAACGTGCTCGACCGGCTTGCCCTTAATATTGAAAACCTGTCCCATCAAGTAGAGCGGTGGACCCTTGGCGCGCGCCTTCCCATCGATTGAGATTAAGTCGGTATTTGGATTGAGCGGTTTGTTGACCAGCGGATAGTATGGTCCCAGCACGGAGGCGGGCGTGACTTCGGAAAGCGCCCACTTGTGAATTTCTTCGGCGGCGCTCAATGAATCTTGCGGCACGCCGATGACCAGCGCAGCCAATGCGCTACTCCCTATCAGTAATTCACTTCGGCTGATGGTGGGATGAACGTGCATCTCTACGCTCCTGTTGCAGAGAACCAAGTCCATGATCTACGGTGAAGCGCATCCAGCTCCTTTGAGCGAACGGTGCCTAAGCTAACGTTACCCGGCGTGATGATGCGCGTAATATCGCGCCAGATGACCTTGGTCCAGCAATCGAAGGGCGGTTTTGTCCCTACTCGGCGCTCCAAAGAGTCAGGAGGCCGCTGTCGACAAACATTATGTCGAACGGTGCGGACATGAAGATCCCGAAACTGGACTCTTTTGTACACTGCCGAGCGGACATGATGGCCCGCACGACACGGCGCCAGAAGCGATACCACAACCTCTTCCGCCACCTCCTGAAAGGTGCGGAGCAGTAAGCCCGAGGGACGGCCGCCGATGGGTCCGCGAAAAAGAACACTTGGGCGGACATTCGCCGTACCCGGAGACCTCTTCATCCGGTTGGGGCACATACAGGGCCTCTGGGATAGCGGCACTGGCATGGGGTGCGGCCGCGATATTCCTACACCTTTGGTGGGCATGGCTTTTTCTAATTGCATCTGCCTGTTATTACTTTAATATGGCAAAACAACCCGATGATCCGACGCGGAATGGCGCTATCCTCGCTAGCCATCCTTACAGAGTAGCGTGGCACCGTTGTGGCACCGACTTCATGGGAGTACCCACGTTTCGATGGTTCTCGCCAAGTCAGTGGAGCGTCGAATCCCTCGTAAAACCACTCAAGAGCGGTCTAGTTGCGAGTCGTTCGACTCGTCAGATTCAGATTCGAAACTCGCTGGGTTGCCGACCCTCGGCTAGCTCAAAGCGTTTGCCCTCATTTGCAATTCATTTGCCCCCGACCGCGCCTTTGCATGGCCACCGGCGACCGAGTTAGGCTCAAAACGCGGGGAAAAGCCCTTTGGATGACCACTGGCAACCGCCCAGACCCCTCGACGTACTGATTCAAATCCTGTCCCCGCAACCATTAAAAGCCCGTGACCACGGGCTTTTTTCTTTGCGTCGATCCCCGTTTGGCACCGTTGTGGCACCGAGCCTTCCGAAACCCGTTCGCCGGAGCCCATCATTGCGTCCGCGACTCCAGCGCCGAGGATCGCGTCGATGCGTGCGGCCGCATCTCGCTGCAGCGAGTCAGATGCATGAAGGTACGTGTTCGCAGTAAGCGTGATGGTCCAGTGACCCATGCTCGAGCTTAACGTTTTGAGGTCGACGCCAGCCGCGAGGGCGAGCGTCCCGTACGTGTGGCGAAGATCGTGGAGCCGGATGCCGATCTTTGCTCTTTCGGCAAGACGGGCGAAGCGTTTGGAAAACGCTTTTGGGTCTAACGGCTTGCCATCGACCGTCGAAAATACGGGACCGTCACTCTCGCGCCCCATGCCGAGCATGAGCCGCGTCGACGCTTGCGCCGCGCGATGACGGCGAAGAACGTCGACCGCGAAAGCCGCGAGAGAAACCGTCCGAGCGCTACGCGCCGTTTTCGGCGCCTTGTAGCGTTGCTCACCGTCAACGGTTTCCAAGCTTCGGCGCACTTCGAGTCGGCCGGCCTCGAGGTCCACGTCTGACCAACGAAGACCGAGCGCCTCTCCCCTGCGCAAACCCGTCGCCGTCATCAATGCGATCGGCGCTTGCAGATCGGTCCCTTCGGCCGCGCGAAGTAATTGTGCGATGCCCGCGGCGTCGAGCGTCTTGATTTCGCGATGTTGGCGAGGCGGCATCTCAACATTGATCGCGGAATTGCGAACCAATAAACCGTCGTTGACGGCTTGTCGAAAGATCATCCGCGTAGTTGCGAGGATATGTCCCACAGACACGGGCGACAACGGCTGCGGCTGCTGTCCCGGCTTTGCTTTATTGCGCGAGGGCAAGGTCATCCATCCGTCGAGGGCTTTACGGACGTGCGCCGGCTTGACGCTGTCGAGGCGGATCGAGCCTAACGCCGGCACTACATGAAGACGTACCTGCGCTTCATATCGCTCGAGCGTACGCGCTTCGATTCCGTGACGCTTTGAGGCAGGCCATTGCTCGCAGAGTTGTGCGACCGTTGCTTGCACGGATCCAAGCACGCCGCGTTCCGGATCCGTTAGTATTTGCCGAAGATGCTTCTGCGCTTCAGCTTTCGTGCCGCGCACAGTCTCGCGGCGCTGTTGGCGCTTGCCATCTGCCAATCGCGGAAGCTCGGCGCGCAGATACCACGTGCCGTCGACGCGCCCACGCGTAATGTACCCTCTCAATGAAACTGCCCCCTCATGTCACACGCTATGATTGACTCTTAATGTGAAATGGAACGCTTAATCCACTCATAGCACGCCCCATAAAATCGTGCAAAATTACATCCTCGCCGTCAGTTAAACGTGACTTACCTGGCTTGAATCCAGCACGCCCGAGCATTGCAACGGTGCGCGATGTTCTGTTAAGGTGCAACGCTATCGCTACGACCCGCTCAATACGACGTGCCGAAAAGCGTGTCGTGGCTTCTTATTTAGCTTGACCAGTCGATGACAGAATTCGCGTTGTCCAATCAGCAAGAGAAGCATTAAGTTCTCGCTTCTCCGCCCGAAGCACTATTCTAAATTTCGATATGTTAAGTTTTCGAATTGATCGAATATATACGACAATACGCTCACGATGATACTGCGGCGCGTGTTGCGCGACAAGCGAGTCATCTTCTTCGACATTCCTCATCGTGAGGCTGCGCTCCTGAACCCCACGCGCAAGTAGATAATTTGATGCGTAGGACATCCGGTCCGCAAAAGCAGACTCGCGCGCGCGTTTAAGAATTAAAGGACTTGCGCGCTCAACCACAACGAGCGACTCGCGAATTGCCGCCGTAAGCGGAGAGGCTTCCCCAAAAGCAAGCTGTGAGATGATGAGCCCACACACAAGATAGCGTTCAACATCCATTGGAACATCAGCGCCAAGCGCCGCTTTCCCGAGAGCAAGATCGTCATACAGAAGTCTTGGAGAAAGTCTCACATCTGGAAATGCGACGCCAATGATCGGCGCAAGCTAGCGCGCGAACAACATTGAACCGAAATATCCACGTTCTAACCCCCGCGAAAAAAAGTAAGAACAATATTAAGAACATTCACGTTCTTTCGTTCGCTTTACCATCTCAAGAACGGGCACCCATATCGAAAAACCGAGCCAAAGAGAATGAAATAACCCGAATTGCTCTCGTCTTTGGTGGCTGGACTTTGCAGCGGGCCGCTATACGAAGATCGCGATTGAAGACTTCGCACATCCTTCACACCGAGAAGGCACCCTAACGTCACGTTAGCACTTCTATCCTTTTCTTTTGGAAGTCTTTTATTACTATGAAGCATTTTTTGTCATGTCGATCGCGTCGATGGCATTGCTTAGTACCGTAGCTTGCGGCGGAGGCGGCGGCGGATCCTCAACGCCCCGCGCTTTCTTGCTCTCCGGGAGCTATTATGGAACCGTCGTAAGCAATTTGAATAATAGCGGTAACATGGGCCTGACGACGGACTCGGCCGGAAATGGAAATTTTGCCGTTCAATTTCCTGGTCAGCCCTCTTTATCGGAGACTTTCGCGCCGCCGGTATCATCTAACAGCGGCGGTACGTTGAACGTCACCGGAACGCTCGGATTGGCCGGGTGCAATATCGCCTTGAATGCAAGCGCGGTTGATGATAATACGGCAAAAGGGACCTACACAGTGACATGCCCTGGCCAAAGCAATGTTACGGCCACCTTTTCGTTGCCGCGCGGAACGTAGAACACGTTCGCTCAACACCGCATGACCGTTTCTTCGAAGTCCTAATTCATTCGATCAAGGACGGTTCGTGCGCTCGTTGAGGGCCGCCTCATCCTTCTTGTATCCGAGGCAAATGGCAACGCGTTTAAACGCCCGGCTGCATCCGCTTGTGCGACCTTTATCTCTTTAAGGACAACATGAAAATCACTATTACTGCGGGCATTGCTTTTGCGCTCGCGATGCAAGCGAGCGTTCTCGCCGCGACGGGACCGACGCCGCCCGTTCAAGCATCTCCTTCGCCGTCGGCACCGATCGCGTTGCCGACCGCACGCGTCGTAACCATTCTTGTCCCTGCGGGAACGCTCGTGCCAGTCCACCTCGTCGGTGTCCTTTCGTCTGGCTCGGCAAGGGTCATCGATTCCAAAGGTGCGAGCGGAAGCGGTCGTTCCGGGTCAATCTCTCTCGCATTCGACTATGTCTTCTCCGCTGATGGGGGCCGCGTGCGTCTATCGCAAGCAGCGCAGACGCAAGCGGAAGAGGATCGGAAGGGCGCTTCGTCAACCGCGACTATCGTCGGTATTGCGACCTTCGGGATCGGCGGGCTCTTCGGCCACAATTTAGCGCACGGCCGTCAGAAGACGATCGATTCGAAAACCGTTATTAGCGCATTTGTTTCCGATAATGTTCACGTAGATACGACAGAGCGCGGAGCCGTGGTTCGCTATAATAATTAAATGAAATCATCTCGTAGTTTTACACGACGCCGGGCTCTTCGAAGAGACAGCCCCTTGAATAATCCAGAGGACTGCGGACATCGGCTACCCTGTTTACGAAGTAAGATAATCGCTTACTTTTTTAATGAGAATGAGGATGGCTAATTGCTGGACTCCAGGCATCTGACTTGATGTACGGATCGAATCGGCGGCCTGAAACCGGTCTAGCCGGGTTCACTTGCCGGCAAGCCGAATCGCCCCGCATGGCAACCGGGCTCTCTTCTCCGGCTCCGCGCGACGGCGCGGCGCTTCCGACGGGAACGGTCACGTTTCTCTTCACCGACATCGAAGGGAGTACCGAGCGCTGGGACACGCATCGCGAGGCGATGTCGGCGGCTGTGCGACGGCACGACGCAATCGGGCGCGCTGCGATGGAAGCGCACGGCGGCTGCGTTTTTAAGACGCTCGGCGATGCGTTCTGTGTCGCTTTCGTACGGCCGAATGCCGCAGTCGCAGCCGCACTCGCGTTCCAGCGCGCACTCGCGACCGAAGATTTCACCGCCGTCGGCGGACTGCGTGTTCGGGCAGCCCTCCATACCGGAACTGCGGACGAACGCGATAGCGACTATTTCGGACCAACGCTGAACCGCGTCGCACGGCTTCTCGCGATTGGTCACGGCGGGCAGACGCTGCTCTCTGGCGTGATGCAGGATCTCGTGCTCGGCGCACTTCCATCGCAGGTGAGTTTACGCGACCTCGGCGAGCATCGCCTCAAGGATCTCTCGCGCCCGGAATACGTGTATCAGCTCATCGCGCCGGACCTCGCGTCGGAGTTTCCGGCTCTGCGGTCGCTCGAATCGATGGCCCACAATCTGCCTTTGCAGATGACATCGTTCCTCGGCCGCGAGCGTGAAGTAGCCGAAATCACGGACTTGCTCGGGACGAATCGGCTGGTGACGCTCGTCGGTTCGGGCGGGATCGGCAAGACGCGCACGTCGCTACAGGTTGCTGCAAATCTCCTCGATGGTTCGGGCAACGGCGTCTGGTTTATCGAACTCGCTCCACTCGCGAGCAGCGATTACATTCCGGCGGCGATTGCGCAGGCACTCGGACTCTCGCTGCCGCCCGAGGGCGATGCGCTCACGCACCTCGTCAAGACGCTCGAATCGTGGCACGCGCTCCTCGTGCTCGATAACTGCGAGCATCTCATCGATGGCTCGGCGAAAGTAATCTGGGCGATCATCCGCGGTTGTCCGAAGGTCTCCGTACTCGCTTCGAGTCGACAAGGGCTTGGCATTACGGGAGAGGCGACGTATCGACTACCGTCGCTCGCGGTTGGCGACACCGGGACCGATGGTCTGCGCGCAGCCGAGGCCGCCGCCGCACCGGCTGTCGCGCTCTTCGTCGAGCGTGCGATTTCCGCCGACCAACGCTTCGCGCTGACCGACGAAAACGCGTCAATCATCGTCGAGATCTGTCGTCGGCTCGACGGCATTCCGCTCGCGATCGAGCTCGCGGCCGCGCGGGTCAAGATCCTGAGTCCGCGACAGCTGCACGACCGGCTCGATGAGCGCTTCCGCGTCTTGACGGGCGGGA